>Ga0209407_1000008_pt1 | contig 301318 bp, 214 predicted proteins | sample AD_JPNHG3_MetaG_FD_184410 | JGI IMG/M metagenome (GOLD analysis project Ga0209407, IMG submission 184410) | Active sludge microbial communities of municipal wastewater-treating anaerobic digesters from Japan - AD_JPNHG3_MetaG (SPAdes) (version 2) | ecosystem: Engineered > Bioreactor >... | reverse complement strand
GGCGCTCGCGGTGGCGGCGTAGCGCGCGATTTTGCCCCCTGCGGCGGCGCCGCCGCAGGGGGCAAGCCAAGAAACACCTTGAGTGGAAACCATGATAACCAATTTGCTGAACTTGACGGACACAACTCCATTTCTCGCTCCCAAAGAGCCGTGTACAAGGGGTGTACAAGGGATGCTCACCGGGGGTACATAGGGTTTTTGGTTGTACCTCTGCCGGGCACCGCTTGAGCACCCCTTGTACACCCCTTGTACACGGCGGGATGGTAGCCATAAGTGACTCCAAGGGCGGCGGTTAGCAAATCAGGGGTTTTAGTCCGTTTGGCCCTGGAAATGGCGGGATTCGGAGGCCAGGCACAGGATTTCGGCCTGCTGGGAAGAGAGGGAGACCTGCCAGCCGCCGGGCTGGGGTTTGGCGGGGGTGCCGGAAAGCAACATTCGCGCACGGGGATGCCGCTTCAGGCCCAGCGCCTTCAGATCGGCGGTGATCACCCCGGTCTGGGGATGGGGCGTGTCGTTAAACAGCGTCAGCCATACGGCGCCGCCGGGATCCGGGCCGAAGCGTTCGATTTGGATCCGGGGGTTATCGCAGGTGGCATGGGGGATGGCCTGCCAGCCGGCGGCGGTGAGCTGGCGGAACCAGGGGATGTATTTCTTAAACAGCGGGCGGTCGCGTTCGTACCACTTATTGCCGGAGGCCCAATAGGGGTCTTTGGAGGCCGCTTCCGGGTCGAAGAATCCGGGCCACACACCGTAAAACAAGCAGCGCTGGAAAAAGCGTTCGACCCGGTCGGGAGTGAACTTTGCATAGTCGGTGTTGAGCAGCAGGCAGTAGGGCTTTTGGCGGCAAAGGGCGCGGCGGAAGTTCATCACCGCGTCCGTGTCCGGATGATACTCGCCCTGGGAGAGCCAGTTGACCTCCGTGCCGAGCACATCCAGGAGCGGGGCGGGGAAGGCGAACCGCCAGAGCACGGAGTTGGCGAAGACCAGCTTGCCGCGGTCGTGCATTTGGCGGGCAAGTTCGCGCGCGAAGGTCCAGGTGTTGAAGATCATCAGTTGGCAGGGCCGGCCTTCCCGGTCGAACACCAGCGGCGCCTGGGCGGTGCGGAAATGTTCACGGCGGTAGTTCAGCTCGGCGCTGGACATCTCCAGCGAATCCAGATAGACGCCGTCCAGGCCGGCCCCCGGGGTGGTGTTGGTGGCGGCGGGCTGATGCCGGCGGAAAGCGGCCTCGATTTGGCGGTGCATGACCCCCGCCTTGGTGAAGGGATATTCGGGCGACGCCGGAATGGCCGGGTCCGGGTTGAGCGTGAAGACCCCGCCGTCGCACCAGGGAGCTTTGACGAGGTAAAGCGCGAACTGATCGGCGGCATCCCGGATGCCGCTGGTGAGCGTGGCGGCGGCCATTTCAGCCTTTTCCGCGCCCCGGGCGCCGCGCAGGTCGTTGGTCAGGACCGACAGGGCGCTGGCGTAGGTGCGGGGCGCGTCGGCGGGCAGCGCCAGCCAGTAGCTCATCGGCTCGACATAGACGAAGCTGGCAATGCCGTGCCGGTCGTCGAACGCGACATTGGGCGCGCCCTCCTGGAAGGCGAAGCCGAAATCCGCGGGGTTGGGCACGCGGGCGATGTCGGTAAACGGCATCCAAAGGCCTTCGCGCTGGACGCGGCGGACAAAGTGCCGGGGGAAGAGGTCGTAATACTTTTGCAGCGCCGCGCGAAAGCCCCAGCGCGGGTCAAAGCGGTAGATCACGAACCGGAAATCGGCGCCGCCGGGAAACCGGGCGGTCTCCGGGACCAGGCCGAAGTCGTAGGCGATAAAGAATTGCCGGGTGCCGGCATGATAGACCAGCCGGTATTGGGCGGGGTGATCCATGTCCAGCCCCAGCGCCAGCCCGGCGCGTTCGTTCCACACCGCCGCCAGGGGATAGAGCGACATTTTGCCGTTGGCCCCGCTCCGCAGGTTGACGGTATTGGCGAATTCGCCGCCGCCTTCAATGCGCCGGCTCTGGCGCGCGTCGTCGCCCCAGTGCCAGCCGGTGGCGTCCAGCGGCAGGGCAAAGAGCAAGGTCACCGCGCGGTCGCGGCCGGTGGTGTCGGTGAGGCGCCCGCTCACCGCGATATGATCCGCGCCCGCGTGGAAGTCCGCCGCCAGCCGCAGCCCCAGTTCGGCGCAGCTTCCCTCCGCCGCAAAGCCGTAGAAGTCCGAACCCGCGGCGAAGTCGCGGGCCAGGAAGCCCGCGGGCGCGTGGCTCCCGAGTTCCGTTCGCCCGACCCGCAGGGACGCGGACGCGTCGCCGCGCAGGATCAGTTTCAGCCCGTCGCGGGTGGCGAGCCGGGTGGGGGCGGCCCGGCGGGGCGGTTCTTCCCGCGGGCTTGGCTGGAGCGGCACGCCTTGAAACAGAAACGCGCCCGCGGGGGCGGCCACTTCCTCGACGGCGGCATCATCGAACCAGACCTTGCCCGTGTGCCCGCGAAAGAGGCAGTGCAAGGTCAGCGACCGGACCGGTTTATCCGGCAGCAGAATAAACTGGCGCTGCTCCCAATCATGCGTGCCGCAGTTGAAGCTGGCCGTCTGGCCCCAGAGCGGGGTGCCGTCCGTGTAGAGAATGTCCACGTAGAGCGCGTAGCCGCCGTCGGGGCTGCCGCTGACCTGCTCGGCCTTGCTCCAGCCGCGAATGATGAAGGGCGCGACGTTGGTCCGGTTGAGCGTGAGCGTCTGGCTGAAGCCATATTCGCCGCCGCCGTCCCGGCGTTCGCACATAACGCCGTGCGTGCCCTGGCGTCCCTCGCCCGGCGCGAGGCGGCCGCCCTGCCGCCAGGCCGTCCAGGAAACCGGCCTGCCCGCGTGAGTTTTCTCAAAGCCGCCGTTGGCCAGCAGCGGAACTCCGGCACTGGCGGTCTTCATCGTGCGCATGACCGGCGCCGCGCCGACGGCGGGCGTCAGTGCGGCGAGGAGGAACGCGAGGCCGCGCCAAACGATTTTTCGCCGGGGCGCGGAGGTTTCCGCCAGTGGGTGAAAGGCTCTTCGGCCGGACGCGCCGGGCCGGGTTTTGCAGAATACTCGCGGGCTCACGGCGGCAGAAAACCACAACCGGCCGGAGGACAAAAGGCAAAAGCCCCCGATCGTTAACGAAAGCCCGGGCGGCTCACCGCTCCGGCGGGCCGGGGCGGGCGGCGGGGCGGCTCCCTCCGAACGGCGCGGCGCGTCCGCCGGCGCCGTCCTTTGCGAACTGGACAGCCGGCGGGCGCCGCCGCAAACTTAGCCGCGGCATGAAACGATCGCTGCTGCTCCCGCTCGCGCTGCTCCTGGCAGCTATGCCGTCCCCGCCCGCCCGGTCCGCGCCGCCCCCGGACGCGGGAGGAGAAGGGTCGCCTGGCCAGGCCCCGGCGGCCCGCAAGGCCCGGCTGCTCGCGCACTGGAAATTAACGAAGGACGGCCGTGATGCTTCCGGGAACGGCAACCACGGAATCCCGCACGCGGTGCGTTTTGCCACAGCGGAGCACCGGAAGTCGGCGCAGTTCGACGGGCGGCAAAGCTGGCTGGAGGTGCCGCCGTCGCCGTCGCTGCGGCTGGGAACCGGCGACTTCACCCTCGCCGCCTGGGTGCGCCTGCCGGCGGAAGCGGAGCAGGACGACGTGTTTGGGGACATTGTCAGCCGGTTTGATCCGGCGACCCGGCGCGGATTCAATTTCCGCATTTCGCTGAATGCGGGCGTGACCACGAGCCAGGCGAACGCGCGCACGGTTCACTTTGGCATTGATGACGGGCGGCTGGAGCCGCACTGGACCGACCACGGGCGGCCGGGCGAGGCCGTCCTGATTTTCGGGCTGGCCACGCATGACGGCGAACTCTATGCCGCCACCTGCGAGCCGGAGCCGGGGCGGGCCGGGCGCGTGTATCGGTTTGGCGGGGGCACGAACTGGGTGGATTGCGGCCCCCCGGCCCCGTGCAATGCCGTCTCCGCGCTGGCGGAGTTCCAGGGCGCGCTCTACGCCGGGGTCTCGCGGTATCGCCTGGCCGGCTCGGCGCTGCCGGAATCCCCGAATACCAACGCCGGGGGGAAAGTCTTTCGCTACCGGGGCGGCCAGGCCTGGGAGGACTGCGGCCCGTTGCCCGGCAGCGAGACGGTGGGCGGGCTGGTGGTTTATCGCGGGCAGCTTTACGCCTCGGCGCTTTATCCGCCGGCGGGGTTTTTCCGTTTCGAGGGCGGGCGGCGTTGGACCGCGCTGCCCACGCCCGGCAGGCGCGTGCTCGCCCTGTGCGTGTATGACGGCCAGCTTTTCGCGTCGAGCTACGATGAGGCGCATGTATTCCGTTTCGACGGAACCGGCTGGACGGATTGCGGCCAGGTGGGGCCGCTGGAAAACACGCAAACTTACTCTTTCGCCATTTACGAAGGCCGCCTCTGTGTGGGGACGTGGAAGACGGGGCGGGTGTACGGGTATCGCGGCGACCATAACTGGGAGGACCTGGGTCGGCTGGGCGGCGAACTCGAAGTCATGGGGATGCTGGTGCATAACGGGATGCTCTACGCCGGCAGCCTGCCGCTGGCCGAGGTTTATCGGCTCGACCGCCCGGGAAACTGGCGCCCGGTTGGCAGGCTCGATCAAACGCCGAAGGTCACCTACCGCCGCGCGTGGACGATGAGCGAGTTTCAGGGCCGGCTCTTTTGCGGCACGCTGCCCGGCGGCCGGGTTTTTTCCCTCGAAGCCGGGCGCAACGTGACGCATGACCGCGCGCTTTCACCCGGCTGGCATCACCTGGCGGCCCGGCGGGGCGGCGGCCGGCTCGCGCTTTACCTGGACGGACAGCGCGTGGCGGTCTCGGCCCGGTTCGACTCCGCCCCGTATGACCTTGCGCTGGCGCAGCCGCTGAAAATCGGGTTCGGCCCGAACGATTATTTCCGCGGCAGCCTCCGGGACTTGCGCCTGTACGACGCCGCGCTGACGGAACGGCGGATTGCCGGGCTGGCCCGGTAAGCGGCCGGGGCCCGGAGAACGCCGGAGGGCGCGCCGGGCGCGGGGCGGCGGGTCAATGGGTGGAGGTCAGCACGAGCACCTGCTCCAGGGTGGAGAGGCCCTCCTGGGCGCGGTCCAGCGCCACCATGCGCAGCGTGCGCATGCCCTGGCCGATGGCGACCTTGCCGATCTCGCGCGAGTTCGCGCGGGCGATGATGAGCTTGCGGATTTCGTCGCTGATGGTCATGGCCTCAATGATGGCCATGCGGCCGGCGTAGCCGGAATTCTTGCAGCGCTCGCATCCCCGCCCCCGGTAGAGCGTGACCCCGTCAAAGATGCTGGGGTCTATATTCAGGTCCTGGTACATCTTGGCCGGGTAAGTGACCGGCTCTTTGCAGTGGGAGCAAATGCGGCGCATCAGGCGCTGGGCGCAGGCGAGGATGACGGACGAGGAAATCAGGAACGGCGCAATGCCCATGTCGTCGAGCCGGGTGATGGCGCCGGGGGCGTCATTGCAGTGCATCGTGCTCAGGACCTGGTGGCCGGTCAGGGCCGCTTCGATGGCGATTTCGGCGGTCTCCGTGTCCCGGATTTCGCCGATCATGATGATGTCGGGGTCCTGGCGGAGGATCGAGCGGAGCACGTTGGCAAAGGTCAGCCCGATTTCCTTTTTGGTCGGCACCTGGTTGATGCCGGGAATCTGGAACTCGACCGGGTCCTCTACGGTCACGATATTGTAAACCGGGTCGTTGAGTTCGTTGAGCGCGGAATACAGGGTCGTGGTTTTGCCGGACCCCGTCGGGCCGGTGACCAGGATCAACCCGTGCGGGGCATCAATGGCCGTCTTGAACTGCTGGAACGTATCCGGGTCCAGCCCCAGTTTGTCTATGCTGGCGGACAGGTTGGCCTTGTCCAGAAGGCGGAGCACCACCTTTTCCCCGTGCACCGTGGGCATGATGGAAACGCGCAGGTCGTAGTCCTTGCCGCCCACGCGGATGCGCATGCGGCCGTCCTGCGGCTGGCGGCGTTCCGCGATGTCCAGGCTGCTCATGATTTTGAAGCGGGAGACCAGGGCCAGTTGCATTTGTTTGGGCGGCGGGGTGGCGTCCACCAATACCCCGTCAATCCGGTAGCGCAGCCGCAGCGTTTTGTCGAACGGCTCGATATGCACGTCGCTGGCGCGGTCCTTCACCGCCTGAACCAGGATGAGGTTGGCCAGCTTGATGACGGGTGCCTCTTCGGTGGAGGCAGCCAGTTCGTCCAGGTTGACCTCCTCGATCGCCTCCCGGGACACCTCCACGTTGTCCGCGTCCTCGTCGGCAATGGCCTTTTTCTGCGCGTCCTGGATGATGTCCTCGATGCTGCCGCCCCGGACGGCGTCAATTTGGGCCAGCTTGTCCTGGATCGCCTTTTCCGGGGCAATCAGCATGGCCACTTCCATCCGGGTGATGTCGCGCACGTCGTCGCGGGCCAGGACGTTGAGCGGGTTGGCCATGGCCAGGAACAGCTTGTTTTCCAGCCGCGAGACGGGCACCACCTTATGGTTGTGGGCGATTTCCCGCGGAAGGAGGTTGGCCACTTCCAGGGGGATGTTGAGGTGCGCCAGGTTGATGGGCGGGATGTTGAGCACGCGCCCCATCGCCACCGCCATGTCCAGATCGGTGACGTAGGATTTTTTCAACAGCAGCTCGAGCAGGCGGGTGCCTTCCTTCTTCTGCAGTTCGAGTATTTCCGCGACCTGCTTGCTCGTGAGCAAGCTGTCTTCGACCAGGACGTCAACGATGCGTTCGCCAAATGATTTGACCGGAGGCATGGGTTTAGCGGAAGGCTTTGCGGAGATTGATAATGAGTTCGTGCGGCGGCACCAGGTACCACAGCAGCCGGCTGCCGGCGGCCTTGCTCAGTTCTTTGCCCGCCTGGTGGTTGAAGGGGTTGGCGGTGGCCACCAGCACCGACTTGCTCATCCGGTCGAAGGGCAGCACGCACCAGCGGCGGCACGTCGCCGCGGGAAACCGGCGCGCGAGATCCATGTCAATGTCGTAGGTGTTGAGCGGGATAAACGCGCAGCGCGACTGGTCGGACAGGATTTTCAGCGACTGGTCCGCCGGCAGGATGTTGCGGTCGGCCAGCGCCTGGATAAAGGGCTCGATGACGCCCTCGGGCGCGACGCGCGGATCCACCACCGGCCAGCACAGCCCGAAATCGGCGGGGGCGATGATCCGGCTTTCGACAAACAGTTTATACATCGTTTGCCGCCCGTCCTCGACGTCGCCGGGCGCCGCTTGGCCCGCCGCGGGGGCGGCCGGGGCGGGCGCCGCGGAAACCCGCAAGGCGGCGGGCGCGATTTCGAGGGGCGCGGCCGGCTCCGCGGGAAGGTTGTCCGCCTGGCTGGCAATTTCCTGCAAAGCCGTTTTGGCTTCCGCATCGTCCGGACAGCGCTGCAGGATGGCCTCATATTCGAGCTTTGCCGAAGCGAACTGGCCCAGTTGCACATAGGCCTGGGCAATGCGCTTGGACGTGTTGATGACATCCTTTTCCTGGTTGAGCTTGGAATACGCTTCTTTGAGAATCTCCAGCGATTGGTAATCGTGAGGCTCCGCCTGCGTGATGCCCTCAAACATCTCAACGGTCTGCGCCAGTTGAGCCCGTTCACTCGAACTTAATGTGGTGGCCATGCGAATTCTGCTGTTACCCGTTCGGGGCTGCTACGCGTTGATTCATTTCCGCGTCAAACGGCTCCTTTGAAGCAAACTTGCGGCCAGTTTGCCAAAACGGCCCTACTCCGGCAGATTTTCCCCGCGCCCGGGCGAGCGGGTTCCAATCGTCAGACACGGGTGTCCAGTTTTGGCACGGAGACCGGCGCAAAATCCGGCGGGCGCGCCCGGCCCCCCGGCCCGCGGAACCCGGCTTCCGGATAAGCGGCGGCCCGCGCCCCGCATAATCTGCTTTTGCCGGCGCCGGCAATCGGGCATCCTGTCCCGGAACTCATGAACCGGTTATGGGCATTTTGGTTGGGCTGCAGCACCTTGATTGCGGGCGGCGAAACTCTTCCTCAACGCTACGCCAGCCAGGGCGAACTGATCCTGGCCCCGCTGGCTGCCGCGCCGTTTCCGCATCCCCGGCGCGCCGAGGGCCACCGCTACAAGGAGCAGTTCTTTCCCGCCCGGGAGCATTATTCCGACAACACGGTGGCCATCTTTATCCCCCAAGGCTTCCGCGAGACGGGCAAAATTGATTTCATCGTCCACTTCCACGGCTGGAAGAACCAGGTGGAAGGGGTCCTGACCCGCTATCAGCTCATCGAGCAACTCATCGAAAGCCAGCGCAACGCGGTGCTGGTCGTTCCCCAGGGCCCGCGCAACGCCCCGGATTCCTTTGGCGGGAAGCTGGAGGATCCCGGCGGCTTCCAGCGGTTCATGGCGGAGGTGGCCGACACGCTGCGCCAGAAATCGGCGTTGACCAACAAATCATTCGCGCTCGGCCAAATCCTGCTTTCGGGCCACAGCGGCGGCTATCAGGTGATCTCGGCGATCGTGGCCCAGGGCGGACTGGAAGAGCACCTGCGCGAGGTCTGGCTGTTCGACGCCCTCTACGCGCAGACGGACCGGTTCCTGGCCTGGATCAACCGCTCGGCGGGGCGGTTCATTGACATTTACACCGAAAAGGGCGGCACCAAGGCCGAGAGCGAGCGTTTAATGGCGCGCTTGCGGGAACAGCACACGCCCTTCTACGCCGCCAAGGAAAGCGCCGCCGGGCTGGCCGACCTCCGCGCCAACCGGTTAATCTTCCTCTACAGCGACCTGCCGCATAACGAGGTGGTTCACCAGCGCCAGCAGTTCCGGGATTACCTCAAGACCAGTTGCTGCGCGGCGCGGGAGACCGCGGCCGCCAAATAACGAAACGGGCGCGGCCCTACGGCTGGCTGGTGATGCGGGACCACTCGATGTTTTGCGCGGCGGCGTAAAGGGCAAAAGCGCTTTCGTTCTGAATCAGCACAGCCCGCACCACGCTGGAGTCGTCCGCGCGTCCCAGGTTCAGCACCGTGTCCGGGATGATGCCCACTTTCTTATGCGCATAAATCAGCGCAAAGGCCGCCTGGCAGAAAGCGGCATACGGCAGATCTTTATAGACTCCTTCCGCGACATCTTCGACCACGTCAGCCAGGAACTCGAGCTGATCCACCAGGTGGGGAAACAACGGTTCGTGGATCTGGGTAAACTCCAGTTTCCATTGCGGAAGCTGCCGCAGCATCCGCTCCACAATCGCCGGCGTAATCGTCGCCGCCCCGCTGTTAACAAAAGCCACAATCTCAGGCATAAACGGATTTTATTCCGAAGCGCGGCCGCAGGGAAAGACAATTAGTTCCCGCGCGTCGGGCGGGGCGCGCACGGCGGCGGGCTCAAGGGCTGAGCCGAACCCGGTAGAACGCCGCGGCTTCGCCCGGAACCGGCACCGGCCACACGGCCAGGATGTTCGAAGCCGTCAGCGAGGCGACCGGCGCGAATCCGTGGGCGAGATTGGTGGCGGCCAATACATCATACGGCACCCCCGGGGTGGCCTCCCAGGAGAGCGTCAACGGCGCCCGGTCCAGGCGCAGCCGGAAGGGAGGCACCAGGCGGATAGAAATGGTCTCTGTTTGGTATTGGTTTCCGTCGGCATCGGTCACCACGGCATAGAAAGGATGCAACCCCAGGCCCAGGGCCGCCACGGGCGCGGTGAAGACGGCTCCGGATTGGTTGGACACCACGCCGACCGTCCCCCCGGTGCTGAAGAGTTCGAGGCGCGCGATATTGGTGGCGTTGGCCGCCACGGAAAACTGCAGCGGCAGATCAAGCGTCGCATTCGTGCCGGCCAGCAGCGGGGTGAACGTGGCCGCCAGCGCCGTGTTCTGGACCCGCACCGTCCGCGCGACGCGGGTTTGCGTGCGGACGCTGGTGCCCTCGTAAGCCACCGCGGTGAGTTGATGCCAGCCGTCCGGCACCCGGGTGGTGTCGAAGGCAAAGCTCACCGGCAGCGCGGCGGCGCCACTGCTGACATACAGATGGTTGCGCGGGCGGAGGTCGTTGAGGTTGGCGTCCAGGCAATTGGTGCCGGCCGGCAGGGCCAGCAGATTGGTCGAGGCGGAGAACGCCACCTGGAATTGCGCGGCCGGCCAGCCGGGCGAGCGGGCATACAGGGTGAACTCCGCCGCCACGATGCCGCAGTAGGTGTCGTCGGCAAAGTCGGCCGCGAGCACGCCATCGGCGGATTGCAGCGCGGGCTCGGCTTTAACCCGGTTGACCAGGTTCGAGACCAGCGTGGCGATATCGGTGCCCGCGGCCGGATTGGTCACGCTGAGGCTGAGGCACTCGCCATTGGTCTTGATGAAGTCGAGCTGCAGCCAGTCCCCGGCCAGGGGCGTGTTGCTGGCCAGCAGGCTCAAGCCGCCGGTGGCGGTGGTGTCCAGGAAGGTATCGCGGGCCGGGGTCAGCCATGTGGTCAGTTGCGCGGCGGAACCGGCCGCGGTGCTGGCGCTGAGGGTGACGGCACCGCCCGGCTGCGCCACTTCGAGGGATTGCAATTCCAGGCGGTCGCCCACGGCCCAGGCCTGCACGTGCGTCAGGTTCGTCAGGCCATTCAATCCGGCGGCCAGATCGGCCGCGACCGACGCGACGGTGGCATTGGTGGGCACGGTATAGTTAAAGGGGATCCCATTGAGGGTCACCGCCAGCTCATTGCCCGCCGCCGGGGGCAGGTCGGCCATGCGCTGCCAGAAGCGGCCGTCCACAAAAAGATCAACCTGGCTGAGCGGCAGGTTGGTATCGGCGGCGGTGAAATCCAGCGTGAGCAGCGCAAGGCCGCTGAGCACGGCGCCGTTGGTCAGCGAGTTCCAGTCCGCCGTGCCGCGGCGCGCAAACGGCGCCGCGAGCGGCTCGCCCACCAGCAGCCCCTGGTAGGGATTCAGCAGGCTTTGGTAATAGGCCTCGGCGAGGCAAAAGCCGCGTTTCTGGTAAACGTAATTGCGCGGATCGGGAAACTTCTGCGTGTAGGCGCACGGCTCCACGACGGTGCCATAGCTCCCGGCGGCTCCCGCGTCGAGCATGGCCAGCAACGCGGTCTGGCCGGAGCGGTCCTCGAAGATTTTCCCGCCATTGGAGGTGAGATTGTCGGCCATGGCCCCGGCCACGAACGCGTTGGTCGGCAGGGTAAAGCTCGTCTTCCCCGTCTGCAACCCGAGGAGATTGGTGAACGCGGTGGAACCGGTGTTGGTGCGTACCAGGGGATAGTCGCCCCGGACGCGGCTGGCAAAGATGGCGTTGTCGAATTTGACAACGCGGACACTGCGGGCCGGATCGCTGCTTTTCGCCAGGTACACGGCCTGGGTGGGGAAGGTGCTGTCGCTGGCCACCCCGCGGCTGAGGATGCGTTCCGCGGACGCCAGGTTGCTGGCGGTCAGCATCAGGGTCAGGAAGGCATTGGTGAGCGCGGTGTCGGGCGGGGCTTCGCGGAACGGCATTTCGCTGAAAGCATAGCTGTTGGACGAGGCGTCGGGCAGGCCGCAGCAGGCGGGCAAACAGATCAGCGGCGGCGCGGTATCGCGCTTGCACCCGTAGAACAGGGCCGCGGTGGTGCTGTTCTGGGTTTGGTAGGGGTCGTTATCCAGCACCCGGTAGGGGATGTCCATGGAGAGAAGAATGAACTCCGCCTGGTTGGTCAGCCCGCGGGCGGCGATGGCCGCCAGCAAGGGATCATACAGAAACGCCTGGAAGTTGGCGCGGCTCCACGTATTGGTCCGCGCGGTCCAGCCTTCCATCCGCCAGAGGTTCTGCGGCGGAACGCCCCGCAGCTCGCAGTAACGATTGGCGAGCCGCACCGAGTTGGTGCTGCTTTGGTTGGCGACGACGATGACATTAAACCCGCTGCCTCCCGCCCAGAGCGTTCCCGCTACGAACACGGCGGCGCAGCCCGACAGTAGCCCGGCAAGCAATCGCATAAGGATAAAATGGCCCGTCCGGCCGCCCAAGTAAAGGCCGCCGGAACGCGGCGGGAACCCGCGCCGCCCGGGGTCAGGCCGCCGCCTGCGCCAGCAACCGCTTGCGCGTGTAGGGAATCAGCCCGCCGGCGTCAATAATGACCTGCCGGGACTGGGGCATCGGCTCGACGCTGAACTGCCGCCCGGTGGTTTTGTTCACCACGGCCCCGGCGGTCAGCTCCAACTCGTCGCCCTCGGCGGCCTCAATTTCGGGGCAAACAATCATGCGCAGGCCGAGGTTAATGGCGTTCTGCAGGAAGATGCGCGCAAAGCTCCGGGCGACGATGATCAATTCATGCCCCTTCAGGCAGGACACCGCCTGCTCGCGCGAGGAGCCGCAGCCAAAGTTCCGGCCGCCGACCAGGACGCTGCCCGGAGGAACCTGCCTGGCTTTGAGCTTCGCGTTGAAAGCCGTCTCATCCGCAAACGCAAACTGCGGCGTCTCGGTGGGCAGCACCGTGGCCATGTAGCGGCCCGGGTAGATGACGTCGGTGGAAACATCGTCACCGACTTTGAAGACAACATTTGGCATAGATCAAAGGAGGCGCACGAAGCGCGGGTTGCTAGGATTTTCGGGGATCGGTAATGACGCCGGTGAGGGCGGAGGCGGCGGCCACCGCCGGAGAACACAGGTAAACCGCGGCCTGGGGATTGCCCATGCGGCCCTTGAAATTGCGGTTGGTGGTGGAAAGCGCGGTTTCGCCATCGCCGAGCGCGCCCTGGTGAATGCCCAGGCACGGGCCGCAGCCGGAGTTCATCACCACGGCGCCGGCCTGCATAAAGGCGCCGATATAGCCTTTGCCCAGCGCCTGGCGGAAGATTTTCGCCGAGGCCGGGAAAATCAACATGCGCGTGCCCGGCGCCACCTTCCGGCCCTTGAGAATCTTCGCCGCCACGGCCAGGTCGTCGAGCCGCCCGTTGGTGCACGAGCCAATCACAATCTGGTTAACCCGGGTGCCGGCCACCTGGCCAATCGGCTTCACGTTATCCACGGTATGCGGGCAGGCGATCTGCGGCTCCAGCCGGGAGACATTGACCTCCAGCACGCTTTCATAGTTCGCCCCGGCATCCGGCAGCACCGGCTCGAGCGGGTCGGTCACGCCCGCCTCCTCGCGCAAGTAACGCGCCGTCTCCTCGTCCGCCGGAACGATGCCCGCCGTGGCGCCCGCCTCGACGGACATATTGCAGAGCACCAGCCGGCCGGAGGTGGGCAGGCGGCGGATGGTTTCGCCGTGGAACTCCAGCACCTTGAAATTCGCGCCCTGGGCGCTGATCCGGCCGATAATGTGCAGAATCAAATCCTTGGCGCCCACAAACTTCCGGAAGCGGCCCTTCACGATCACCTTGATGGTCGGCGGCACTTCGACGTTCAGAACCGTGCCCAGGGCCCAGACGCTGGCCATCTCGGTGGCGCCGATGCCGAAGGCAAACGCCCCCAGCGCCCCGTGGCTGGTGGTGTGCGAATCAGTGCCCACCACCACGTAGCCCGGGCGGACATAGCCGTTTTCCGGCAGGACCTGGTGGCAGATGCCGCCCACATCGCCCCGGATGTCGTGGAACTTGCCCACCCCCTGCGCCCCGATGAACTCGCGCACCTTCTTCTGGTTGGAGGCCGTCTTGGGCGATTCGGCCGGGACGCGATGGTCAAAGATCACCGCCACGCGGCGGGCATCCCAAATCCGGGGCGGCAGCGGCGTGCCCTGGTAGATTTCGCGAAACTGATTGATCACCAAAGCCGCATTCTCGTGCGACATGGCAAGGTCAACCTTGGGTTCGAGGACGTCGCCAGCCTTCACCGAAGGCCGGCCGGTGGCGCGGGCCAGGATCTTTTCAACTACGGTCATAAGTTCAGCAAGGGTATCTACGGGTTAAAGGGAGTCCAGGAATCAGCAGGGGCGGCCTTAAATGACGCGCTCCGCCTTGAAGCGGTCGAGGTCGGCCGGCGAATACCCGAGTTCGGTCAGGAGGGCGTTCGTGTGGGCCGAAAGACGCGGGGGCGGCGTTTTGATTCCGCCGGGGGTTTTCTCCAGCTTCGCGCTCAGGCCGAAGAGCTGGAGCTGGCCGATGCCTTCGACGGCGACCGGCTGCAGGGTTTGGCGATGCTGCACCTGCGGCTGGCTGAGGGCGTGCTCGAGGCTGAGAATCGCGCCGGAGGGAACGTCATTGCGGTTCAACAACTCGACCCAATAGGCGGTGTCTTTCTCCTTCAGCTTCGCTTCGAGCAGAGGCGTGAGCGCCTTGCGGTTCTTCTTGCGCTGGTCGCGCTCCTGGAAGCGCGGATCGGTCTTCAGCTCCGGCACTCCGAGCAGGTCGGCCACCGCCTCCCACTGCTCCTGCTTGTTGGCCGCGATGTTAATAAACCCGTCCCGGGTGACGAAAGTGCCCGAGGGCGCGGCGGTGAAATTGTCGTTGCCCATCAAAACCGGCTGCTGCTTTCCGATCAACAGGTTGGCCGCCACCCAGCCCATGAGCGGCATGATGGAATCCAGCAGCGCCACGTCAATGAACTGCCCCTCCCCGGTCCGCTGGCGGTGGAACAGCGCCGCCAGCGTCGCAAAGGCGGCGTTAAGTCCCCCCACGGTGTCGCACACCGGGAACCCGGCGCGCAGCGGGTTGAGCCGCTCGTCGCCATTGATCGCCATGACGCCGCTCAGGCCCTGGATGATCTGGTCATAGGCCGGCTTGAAGGCATCGGGGCCGCTCTGCCCAAAACCCGAAATCGCGCAATAGACCAGGCGCGGATTGATCTGCGCCAGCACGGGGTAATCCAGTCCCAGGCGCTTCATGACATCCGGCCGGAAGTTCTCCACCAGCACATCGGCGGTCGCCACCAGCTTCTTGAAGATCTCGCGCCCGGCCGGCGCTTTCAGGTTCAGGGTCAGGGACTTCTTGTTGGAGTTCTGCGCCAGGAAGCTGGTTCCCATCAGCTCCTGGTTCAGCCGCGGCACATTGCCCAGCTTGCGGGCCAGGTCCCCATCCGCCGGGTTTTCGATCTTGATGACCTCGGCGCCCAGCAACGCCAGGTGCAGCGTGGCAAACGGCCCCGCCAGCACGTTGGTCAGGTCCAGCACCCGGATGCCTTCCAGCGCCGCGCGCGGGGGCGTGGTTGAATGAGTTGAATCCGTCATATCTTGTAAATCATGCCCGGCAGCTCGCGCGCGAAAAACCGGCTCAGGTCGCGCGCCACTTCCACCAGCCGCGCCCGGTTCACGTCCGGCCGCAGGCCCCGCCGCTGCAGGTAATACACCAAGTCTTCGGTGCAAACGTTCCCGCCGGCCACTTTCGTGAACGGGCAGCCGCCCAGCCCGGCCACGGCGGACTCGAAACACTTCACCCCCACGCGCAGCGCGGCGCAACAGTTGGCCATCCCCAGCCCGTAGGTGTTGTGGAAATGCGCGGTGCATTCGGCGTCCGGCGCCCGTTGTAAGATCGCGCCGAACAACTGCTCGACCTGCTCCGGCGTCCCCTGCCCGGCGGTGTCCGCCAGGCTCAGGTTCCGAAACCCGGCCTCCAGAAACCGCCCGGCGATGCCCAGCACGCGCTCCGCCGGCACCGGGCCTTCAAATCCGCAGCCAAACGCGGACTGGACGGAGAGCTGAACCTTTTTGCCCGCGCCCGCCGCCTGTTGCGCCATGGCGATGATGCGCGTGGTGGCCTCCGCCACGCTCATGCCGGTGTTCTTCTGGCTGTGGGTTTCACTGGCCGAAACCCCCATGCAAAACAACTCGACCCCGCACGCCAGGCCGCGCTCCAGCCCCTTCTCGTTCAGCACCAGCCCCGACAGCGTCGCGCCGGCCGGTTTGCGCCCGGGCGCGGTGAAATGCTGAAAGAGCGCGTCGGTGTCCGCCATCTGCGGCACCTTGCCCGGATGCACAAACGAGCCCAACTGCACCACATCCACCCCCGCCTCCAGCAGGGCTTCCGCCCAGCGCACCTTCTGCTCGAGGGGAACCACCTGCTTCTCCATCTGCAGGCCGTCGCGCAGCCCGACTTCGTGGAGCAAAACCCGGCGGGTCTCCGGCCCGGAAGCGGCGGCGCTCATAGCTGTTCCGCGATGGCCTGCGCCATCTGCAAGGTGGTGCTCGTTCCCCCCAGGTCGTAGGTGCGCACCCGGCCGTCCTGGATGACCCGGGCCACCGCCTGCTCCAGGGCCTGGGCTTTCGCCGCCTCGCCCAGCCAATCCAGCATCATCTTGACCGCCAGGATGGTGGCGATGGGGTTGACCTTGTATTGGCCGGCGTATTTCGGCGCCGAGCCATGCGTCGGCTCGAACACCGCCAGCCGGGCGCCCAGGTTGCCCGAGCACCCAAATCCCAGGCCGCCCACCATCTGGGCGCAGAGGTCGGAAATGATATCCCCGTAAAGATTCGGCGCCACCAGCACGTCGTAGTTGTGGGGGTTCTTGAGCAGCCACATGGTCATGGCGTCAATGTTGGCGTCGTCCATCGGGATTTCCGGGTAGTCCTTCGCCACGGCTTTGGCGGCTTCGAGGAACAGGCCGTCGGTGGCCCGCACGACGTTGGCCTTGTGCACCACGGTGACCTTCTTGCGCCCGTGCTTGCGGGCGAAATCGAACGCGGCGCGCACGATGCGCTCCGAGCCGGCCCGCGTATTGATCTTGCAGGAGATCGCGTATTGGTCGCGCGGCAGCTTCGCGAACGGCGCAAAGGGCCGGGCAAGCTGCCCGAGCGTGCGGGCCAGCTCCGGCGGCACGGGCGCGAACTCGACCCCGGCATACAAATCCTCGGTGTTCTCGCGGAACACCACCAGGTCTATGCCCTCCTTGAAGTTGAGCGGATTGCCGGGATACCCCTTGCAGGGGCGCAGGCAAACATAGAGATCAAACAACTGCCGCATCCGCACGATGGGCGACCGGTAGCTCAGGCCGCGATCCTGCAGCTCGGGCGCCAGCTCCGCCGCCGCCGTGCGGGCGGGCTTGGACGTGATCGCCCCAAACATGGCCGCATCCACCCGCTGGAGCAACTCCACCGTCCGGGGCGGCAGCGCATCGCCCTCCCGGCGCCAGAACTCCCAGCCGATATCGCCGGGTAAATACTCCGCATCGAGCTGCAGCCGATCGAGAACGATCTTCGCCGCCTCCAGTACTTCAACGCCGATGCCATCGCCCGGCAACCATGCAATTTTATATTTGGCCATAATTCTTCCGCGGACTCCCAGCCCAACGCCCGGAAATCTACCCTACCCACCCCCCTCCTGAAAAGACAATACCTGCACCCCCCGTCCCGGGGCCGGCTCCCCCGGTCAAGGCGCGCGGGCCGGCGCCGCCGCGGCCCGCCGGGCCGGGAGAACCCGGCCCGGAAAATGGAAGGCAAACCTCGAACCTCGCCGCGGAGGAGTTTGCGCTTCCATTCCCGGGCAATCCGGCCGCCGCCCGCGCGCAACCCGTTCATTCCGGAGGCGTCCTCATCCCAGCGGATGCCGGCGCGGAAAAGGCCGGCGGCGATGTGAGGGAGACTCGGAGTCATCCAGACGGAAGAAGGCGGCGTGGATGGCTTCCTGTTCATGCACCAGCGCCGTCCCGACCAGGTTCCGGGCTTCGTAGCGGCAGTCGGTGCCGAGCCCGACCGAGGGAAACTGCTGTTCTTTCGCGGCGGCAACTTCCGCGAAGAACTGCCGGGCGCTCGCGGTCAGATCGGCCTCTCCCGCGGGTTTGGGCGGGGCGCTGCTCCCGCCGGGCGCGGGGGCGGGCTCCCCGGGCTTTCCCGCGGGCGCGGAGTCGGAGGGCATCAGGGCTTCCAGCGCGTAGCTGCGGACCAGCTTGGCATGAAGCCGGGCATAAGCCGCGCTGCGCGAGATCATCTCGGCGCCCACAAGCTGGCCGTCAACAAAGGCCAGCAACCCAACCTGACCCGGAACAAGCTGGAAGACCTCGTCGCACTTCAGAAGCGCCTCGGTTTGCGCCTTGAAAAGATCGCTCATGGCGGCGGTGGCCGAGCGGAAGCCAGCCTTGGAGTACAACTTGTCAATGCTATTCCAGACGTCACCCTGGTTGGACTGGTAAGAGCCCAGGGATTCCAACGACTCATGAACGGAACGGGTCTTTCGGGCCCGGGCTTTGAAGGCCATAATGTTCCCGGATTCAGCAAAGGCCCGCGTGGTGTAGGCCCACCGGCCCTGCTCGGTGCAACTGACCGGAATCCGGGTTTCCGAGCATCCCTTGATCAGGATTGACGTATTGAGGACCCGGTTCTGCCGGGCGCCCGCGAGCTCCTCCCCATCCAAAAGCAGGACGGGCTGTGTGGCGCGGTTGATGACCATCAGGTTGGGGACCGAACCCGCCTCCGACACTTCCGTGATGGCGAGGTCCCAGGCGGCGAGGGCTTCCCCGAGCGTGCGATATTGGCAGGCGCCGTCGGCCGGGGCGATGAGCGGCAGAATCGCGAGGTTCTGATAGCGCTGCGCCTTCCCAAACTGAACGGACTGCAACCGGCTCTGTACTGCGTTTTCCATGTTTTTCCTTTCGTTCATGCCGGGTGGAACTCACCCGGCGCCGAACACAATAACCGACCGGGAGTGACAACCAATGACACTCCCCCTTACAAAAAAACCGCGCGTTCCGAACCGCCCCCGGGAAACCCGGCGGGCCGGAGCCCCGGAAAAGGCCGGCCAACCGGGGCTTTCTTCGCGGGGGTGACAGGGAATGGCACCCCCGATTACAAAAAGAGTTGTGGCCCGGGCGCCGGGCGCTTTAAATGCGAGGCGGGCGGACGGCGAAGCCCGGGAACCGCGGGCCGCGGCCCGCGCCGCCACAAGTGAATCATGCGCAAACCACGAACCACGGTGTATAGCTGGCCGGCGATTGAGCGAATGCTGCGGATTCATCAGCTCATCGAAAACAAGGAATATCCCAACTGCCACACGCTGGCGCGGGAGTTCGAAATGAGCGTCCGCACCATCAAGCGGGACGTGGATTTCATGCGCACCCGCCTGAACCTGCCCCTCGAGTTTGACCCGGCGCGGAACGGCTATTTCTTCACCCGCTCCGTGCCGCATTTCCCGCAAATGCCGATCTCCGAGGCGGACACGTTCGCGCTGTTCATCGCCAGCAAGGCGATCGCGCAGTACCGCGGCACGCCCCTGCAACAGATGCTGGAGTCCACCTTCCGCAAGCTGACCGGCCAGTTGGACCAGAGCGCGCGCTACTCCCTGGGCAGCCTGGACGGGGTGCTCTCGTTCCGGCCGTTTGCCCCCGGCGACGCGGAACTGGCGGTGTTTGCCCTGCTGACGCAGGCGGTCAGCGAGCGGCGGGCGGTGCGGTTCAGCTACCGGAACCGGGGCCAACTGAAGGCCCAGCAACGGCACGTGCATCCGTATCATATCGCGTGCGTGAATAACCAGTGGTGCCTCTTCGGCTTCGACGTAACCCGGAAGGCCATGCGGACTTTCGTGCTGGCGCGGCTGAGCAAGGCAAAATTCACGGGCCGGCGCTTCACCGTGTCAAAGAAGTTCGACCTGAATGAATACCTGCAAGGCAGCCTGGGGCTGTTCAAGGGACAGGACGACTTCGAGGTGGTGGTGGAATTGGACGCCTTTGCGGCGGATGACGTGCGGGGTCGGCGGCTGCATTCGAGCCAGGAACTGACCGAAATGCCCGGGGGCATGCTGCGGCTGCGGCTGCGGTTGGACAGCCTGGAGGAGGCGGAACGGTGGGTGCTGGGGATGGGAGGCCACGCCACAGTGGTGCGTCCCGAAGCGTTGCGAGCCCGGTTGGCAGCGGTAGCCAGGGAATTGACCAGGAAATACGGAGGGGGCGCGCAAAGCTGACCCGGGAGGCCAAAGGCCGTCCGAACCGGGCGCAAGAGACCCAAAAGGAAGAAAAAGTCCTCCAAGAGCCCCGGTTTGAGATAAATCGTAGCCACGGCAGCAGTGGCAAAGGCCCCGCATAGCGAAATGGAGCCGGAAACCGGCTTTGGCGTCAATTATCCCCAGTTTTGCTAAGAAATCCAGCCAATCCCAAGTCCATTCCGGGCTAATAATTAGCCGTGTACAAGGGGTGTACAAGGGGTGCCCATCGGATGCTCATCGGATCAGCAATGGAAAATCCTACGTACACCCGGTGAGCATCCCTTGTACACCCCTTGTACACGGCTCGAAGGTAGGGAGGAAGCCGGCAGGATTCTCAGAATTGAGAATCCGAGGCGCGGAGGCGTCGGTTGGGGATTGGTTGGGCGGGAGGAGGGTGATGGGGGATTGTTTTTGCCTTTTTGAGGTGTTCGGGAGGAACGGTTTGGCTGGGACATTCGAGTCCTGCGCCGGGCGCGGAACTGTGCCAAAATGGCACAGTTGGGCAGCCGATAGGAAGGAGGGGCTTGGAATTCGGCGGTCAGGGAGGTAAAAACCGGGCGTTAACCAGCGATTGCGGCTTGCCCCTGGCCGAATTGGCACCCAATCTTATGGGGATGAATCAACTAAAGTGCCCTGTCTTTACTGGATTCGAACGGCGTCTGGCCGCCCTTATTTGCGTATTCGGCGCGGCGGCGCTCGTTTTCTCCGCGCCCGCCCAACCGCAAAAGACCGCCGAACTGAAGCCGCCGGCCACGCTGGCTGAATTGCGGCAACGGCTGACGGATCACCTGGCCCAGCCGCGGTTTGCCGCCGCGTTGTGGGGCGTCAAGATTGTCGCGCTCGAAAGCGGCGCGACGGTTTTCGAGCACAATGCGGGGAAGCTGTTCACCCCGGCCTCGAACTCGAAGCTCTACACCGTCGCGCTGGCGCTGGACCGGTTGGGGGGGGATTACCGGATCCGGACCTCCCTTTACGCCGCGGCCCGGCCGGATTCCTCCGGCACGCTCGCAGGCGATTTGGTGGTGTATGGGCGCGGTGACCCGGGCTTCAATGAGCGTTTGAACGGCGGCGACATCTACCGGGCCCTGGATCCGCTGGTGAACGCGCTGACCAACGCCGGCGTGAAACGCATCACCGGGGATGTGGTGGCCGACGAGAGCTACTTCCGCGGCCCGCCGTTTGGCGCGGGCTGGATGTGGGACGACATGGAGTACTACTATGGCGCGGAGATTTCCGCCCTCACCATCAACGACAACACGCTGCGGCTCCGCGTCCAGCCCGGGCCCGCCGTGGGAGCGCCATGCCGGCTGTCGCTGCAGCCCGCCACGGCCTGGCTCACGTTCAGCAACCGCGCCGTCACGGTCGCCAAAGGCGCCGCACGGAGCATCCATCTTTATCACCCGCTCTGCGAAAACCTGATTTTCGTCTCCGGCCAAATGCCGGTGGACGGCACGAACTACACTGACGAGGTCACCGTGCATAACCCCGCCGGGTTGTTCGCCGGGTTTTTCCGCGAGGCCCTCATCCGCCGGGGCATTGCGGTCGCGGGCCGGGCGCGCAGCGTCAACTGGCTGGACCGGGAAGCCCGGCCGGTGGACTACGGGCGGCAGGTCGAGTTGGGCGCGGTGGCGTCGCGGCCCATGCGGGAGCTGGCCCGCGAGGTGCAGAAGCCCTCGCAGAATCTGTACACCGACCTGCTGCTGGCGCATGTGGGGGAGCAATCGCGGACGGCCAATACCGCGGCCCGCGCGACTTCGGAAGACCTGGGCATCCGGGAGTTGAACCGGTTTCTGGGGCAGGCCGGCATCCCGGCCGGCCAGACTCTCTTTGAGGAAGGCTCCGGGCTTTCGCGGGACAACCTGACCACGCCCGGCGCCACCGTGACCCTGCTGCAATTCATGCACCGCCATCCGGAGAGCCAGGCGTACCTGGACGCGCTGCCGATCGCGGGCGTGGACGGCACGCTGCGCAACCGCATGAAAGGCACGCCGGCGGCGGGCAACGTGCGCGCCAAAACCGGCTCCCTGCGCTGGACGAGTTCGATCTCCGGCCACGTCACCACGGCGGCCGGCGAGCGCCTGCTCTTCTCCATCATGGTCAATCGCTACGCGGGCGCGACCTCCGTGCGCGCCGACCAGGACGTGATCCTGGCCATGCTGGCGGGCTTTACCGGGCGCGCGACCGAGTGAAGCGCCGTGCGCCCGGGCGGCGGCCGCGCGCGCGCCCCGGGTTATTTGAGCTTCTTGAGCAGGATTTTGGAGTGGCGGCCGCTCTGGTCGTATTTCTCGCGCCGGGCGGGCGGCAGGTCGTCGGGGGTGCCTTCGGCGAAGCCGCCTTTGGACTGGAACCAGGTAAAGGCTTGCGTGGAGAGCGCAATGAGTTCCTGGAGGCCCAGCTCGCGGGCTTTGTTTTCCACAAACTGGACGAGCTTGCGGCCGATGCCCTGGTTCTCGTGGGCGGAGCTGACGTAGAGGCAGGCCAGTTCACCTTTGCCCAGTTCGGGCCAGGTATGCAGGGCGACGCAGGCGACGGGGTTTTTATCAATTTCGAAGATGTAGTAGTCGGCGAGTTGTTTTTCGATGGCGGGCCGGGTGCGCTTGACCAGTTCCTCGCTTTCCACGGAGCCGCGGGTCAGGTTGAGGATGCTGCGGATGTCCTTTTTCAGGGCGCGGCGGATTTGCTGGAACTCGTTGCCGTAGATGAGCGTGCCGACGCCCTCGTTGGTGAAGACTTCGGCCAGCAGGCCTTCCGGCAGGGAGCCGTTGATGACGTGGACGCGCGGCACCCCGGCTTTGCAGGCGGCGGCGGCGTGAATGGCCTTGGAAAGCAGGTCGGGGGGGATGGCCTGCCGCTGGAGCGTCAGGACCGACTCGAGGTCGGCCAGGGGCATCTGGCGGATGATGCGTTCGCCGACCCGGATGCCGTCATGGGCGGTGATGAACATGAGCTTGGCGGCCTTGAGCGCCTCGGCGGCGGCCAGCGCGACGCCATCGGAATTGACGCGGTAGGTCTTGCCTTCGCCGTCGAAGCCCAGGGGGGGGAGGATGGGGATGATGCCCTGGGCGAGGAGCCGCTGGAGCAGCTCGGTGTCCACGCGCTCGACCTTGCCGGTGAAAAGCTGGTCCACCCCGTGCAGGATGCCGGCGGGGTGGGCGATGACGGCGTTGGTGCAGGCGGCGCGGAGGTCGTTGGCGGCCAGGCCCTCGAGGATTTCGTGCGTGAGCCGGTTGGCGGCGGTGAGCGCGAGCTGGAGCGTGGCTTCGTCGGTGATGCCGGTTCCGTCAAGGTTCGAGGGGGCGCGGCCGGTTTCGCGGGCCAGCGCGCGAATCTGGGCGGAGGCGCCATGCACGAGCACGACGTGGATGTTCAGGGAGCGCAGGACGGCAATATCCACGAGGAGGTTGGTGAAGTTCTCGTCGGTGACGATCGCGCCGTCCACGTTGATGATGAACGTCTTGTCGCGGAATTGCGGGATGTAGCGGAGAATGCCCCGCAGGTCGGTGAGTTTCACGTTAGCTCAGGGGAAAGGGCTCAGGCGGGCGCCGCCGCCGTCCGGGCCAGGGCGGTCTGGAGGGCGGCCAGGCAGTGTTTGTTTTCCCGGGGCGTGCCGATGGAGATGCGAATCCACGCGGGCAACTGGTAGCCGCCCATCGGCCGCGTGATGACGCCCAGTTGCTGCATTTCGTGGAAGACCCGCTGGCCGTCGCCGACGCGGACCAGGATGAAGTTGGCGGCGGAGGGGATGTATTCCAGCCCCAGCCGGCGGAAAGCGCGCGCGTAGAACCTGAGCCCGCGCGCGTTCAGGCGGCGGGTTTTTTGGGCGTGCGCCGCGTCGTCGAGCGCGGCCAGGGCGCCGGCCTGGGCGATGGCGTTGATGTTGAAGGGCTGGCGGATTTTCTCCAGCTCGGCAATCAGGGCGGGATGCGCGATGCCATAGCCGATCCGCACGCCGGCCAGCCCGTAGATCTTGGAGAAAGTCCGCATCAGGATCAGGTTGGGCTTGCGGCCCGCGCGGATTTCCGGCGTCAGGTCCAGGGGCTGGTCCAGGAACTCGAAGTAGGCCTCGTCGAGGGCGATGACGACGTTCTCGGGCACCGCGGCGACGAACCGCGCCAGGTCGGCGGCGGCGACGCAGGTGCCGGTCGGGTTGTTGGGGTTGGCGACGAACACGAGCCGGGTCCGGGGGGTGATCGCCGCCCGCATGGCGTCCAGGTCGTGGCCGTAGTTCCGGGCGGGGACAACGACGAGCTGGCCGCCGAACAGGGCGGTGACGATGGCATAGACCGCGAAGCTGTATTGGGCCATGACCACCTCGGTTCCCGGCGCAATGAGCGCGTGCCCGAGGAACTCGATCACCTCGTTGGAGCCGTTGCCCAGGATCAGGTGGGCCGGGGTGACGCCGAGCCGGGCGGCGAGCTTTTGCTTCAGGTAATGGGCGTTGCCATCCGGGTAGAGATGCGCCTGGGCCAGCGCTTTGCGCATGGCGGCCACGGCCCGCCGCGAGGGGCCGAGGGGGTTCTCGTTGGAGGCCAGCTTGACGATGTCATCGGCGGGCAGGCCCAGCTCGCGGGCGACCTCTTCGATGGGGCGGCCGGGCTGATACACCGGCACCGCCTGCAGGTTCGGGTTGGTGGGGTAAGGAAGCGTCACCATAATTCCTGGCTTTCGGGTTTCAGTCCCGCGCCCGCCCATCGCCATGCCGGGGCGGCCGGGGCGCGGATTGCCTTTCTACTAGCCGGGATATTTCACGCCCCGCACGAAATACCCGCAGGCCGGAGCGCGGGCATCTTGCCCGCTTAGCCCGTTGGGAGGCTGTAAGCGGGCAAGATGCCCGCGCTCCAGCCTTGCAGGTGTGAAATGTCTGGGCTAGCATGTCTGACCAAGTAACCGGCGCGCGCGGCCATGATCAAGGACAAAAGTGGCCGGGCGGCGGGTTTGGGGGGCGGTGGGCGTCCGGGAGGTCGAATAAACGGGACGCCATCTTCGTCTGTTTCTGTGACCCCCCGGCAATCGGGCTTGTCGCCCGGCGCCGGTTGGGTTTAACTATTGGAAAATGACGAATAACATGAATACCACTCGCACCTGGCTGCGACGGACGATGGCGCTGTCGTTGCTGTCTGGCCTGGCCATCGCCGTCCTGAACCTGTCCGTGACGCCTTCCCAGGCGGCGGACAACGCGAACCTGGAGCCGCTGGCGCTGAAGTTGCCGGCGCCCGCCTTCAAGGGGACGCCCAAGGACGTGGACGTGGGCCCCAACGTCGAGCCGTTGTCCGACAAACCCCGCCCGCCGATGATGGTGCCCCCCGGGCTGAAGAACCTTGCGCCGGGCAGCAAGCTGACGAGCAGCGACAAGAACGCCACCAGCGACATCCTGGCCCGGATTACCGACGGCGACAAGGATGCCTCCGACCAAAGCATTATCTTCCTGCGCAAAGGCACGCAATGGGTGCAAATGGATCTGGGCAGCCCCCAGGAAATCTTTGCGGTGGTGATCTGGCATGCGCATAACATGGCCAAGGTGTATCGCGACGTGATTGTGCAGGTGGCCGATGACGCGGACTTCATCGAAAACGTGCGCACGGTTTTCAATAATGACGCGGATAACAGCTCCGGCCTGGGCGTGGGCACGCAGCGCGAGTATTTCGAGACCCACGAAGGCAAGCTCATTGACGCCAAGGGCGTCAAGGCCCGCTATATTCGTTTCTACTCCAAGGGCAGCACGGAAAGCGCCCTCAACGAGTACACCGAAGTGGAGGTTTACGGCCGTCCCGCCAAGTAAGCGGCGGCGGCCCGCGGAGGGCGCGCATGACCCGCGAAATCCGAGTTCGGCGAGCCCGTGGGCGAATTCGCGCGGGGCGAACCGGCGCGCGGCTGGCCGCCCCGCCCCCGGCTGACGGCCGGGGCGCATGCTCCGGCGCCCATCCGGCTCCCCTGGGCCGGGGGCGCGGGTCGGCACGGTTCCGGGAGGTTGTCGAGGGAGGGAGCGGATGCGGGGCCCGGGGCCGTTGATTGCGCTGCTGGCCGCGCTGGTGCTGGCCCTGTGGAGCCTTGACCTGGGCCGGCGTCCCCTGCACAACGACGAGGCCGTCAACGGCGTCAAGTTCGGGCGGCTTTGGTCGGGCCAGGGTTATCGGTATGACCCGAATGAGCATCACGGGCCCTCGCTTTACTATGCCACCCTGGCGGTCAGCCGCCTTACCGGCGCGCCGCCGGACGAGGATTCCTTCACGGAGAGGCGGCTGCGGTTTACCCCCGTCCTTTTTGGCGTCGGGCTGTTGCTGCTGCTGCCGCTGATTGCGGATGGGCTGGGACGGCGCGCCGTGGTTTGGGCCGCGCTGTGGACCGCGGTTTCCCCGGCGGTTGTTTTCTACAGCCGGTATTATATTCACGAGGTACTGCTGGTCTTTTTCACCTTCCTGGCGCTGGCCGCCGGGTGGCGCTATTGGCGCCGCCGCCGAATGGGCTGGCTGCTGCTCGCGGGCGCCGCGGTGGGCGCCATGCACGCGACCAAGGAGACTTTTGTCATCGCGCTGGCGGCCGCCGCGCTGGCGTTGGGGCTGAATCAGCTCTGGAACCGCTGGCTGGATGCCAGCGCCGCCCCGCCGGCCAGGCCCGGGGGAATCCAGCTCAGCCATGCGGCCGCCGCGGCGGGCGCCTGGCTGCTGGTGGCGCTGCTGCTGTTTTCCTCCTTCTTTACGAACGCCGCCGGGCTGCTCGATTCCGTGCGCACCTATTTGCCCTGGCTCGCCCGCGCCGGCGGGGCTTCGCCGCACGTCCACCCGTGGAGTTTTTATCTGCATCGGCTGTTGTTCTTTCAAGCCGCGCCGGGGCCGGTGTGGAGCGAGGCTTTGATCCTGGCGCTGGCGGTGGCGGGCGCCCGCGCCGCTTTTGTGCGCCGGGGCCTGGGGGATGCCAACGCCGGGTTTGTGCGATTCCTGGCCTTCTATGCTTTCGCGCTCATGGCCGCTTACAGCGTGATCTCCTACAAGACCCCGTGGTGCCTGCTGGGCTTCTGGCACGGCATGATTTTGCTGGCGGGCGTCGGCGCCGCCTGGCTGGCGGGCCGGGCCCGGCGCCGGGCGGGGCGCATGGTGGTCACGCTTTTGCTGCTGGCGGGGGCGGGGCATCTGGCGTGGCAGGCCGTCCGGGCCAATGGGGAGTATGCCGCCGACCGGCGCAACCCTTATGTCTATGCGCAAACCTCGCCTGACCTGCTGCGGCTGGTCCGCCAGGTCGAGGCGCTCGCGCGGGCGCATCCGCAGGGGCGGCAAATGCCGGTGAAGGTGATGGCCGCGGAAGACGACTACTGGCCGTTGCCCTGGTATCTGCGCAATCTCAAGCGGGTTGGCTGGTGGGACCACCTGGCACCCCCGCCGGACGCGCCGGTGATGATTGTTTCCGCGTCATTCCACGCGGGCCTGGATGAGCGGCAAACCCACGTCATGGCCGGTTATTACGCGCTGCGCCCGCAGGTTTTCCTCGAACTTTACGTGGCCCTGGATTTGTGGCGGGCTTACCTCGCGCAGCATCCTCCCGAGCCGGATTGAGACCGGGCCGCGGAGGCGTCCGCGCATTTGGACTCCCGCGCCCGGGGTTGACGCGGCGTTCGGAGTGAGCCTATTTTGCCTGCCGTTGCAAAGCCCTGAAAATCAAGTCAAAGCCGGCCGCGCCAATGTTCTGGGAGTGGGCATCAGCGCGATCAACCTGGATACGGCCGTGGCGGCGATCGCCGAGGCCCTGGCGCGGAAAACCAAGGGGTATGTATGCGTGACGGGGGTGCATGGCGTAAGCGAAGCCCAGGCCGACCCCGCCTTCCGGACGATTTTGAACCGTGCGTTTCTGACGACGCCCGACGGCATGCCGACGGTCTGGATGGGCCGCTGGCAGGGATTCCGGCAGATGCGGCGGGTTTATGGGCCGGACTTGATGCTGCGGGTTTGCGAGTTTACGCGGACGCGGGGCTACACGCATTTTCTTTACGGCGGCGCGCCGGGCGTGGCCGACACGCTCAAGGCGCGGCTGGAGCAGCGGTTTCCGGGCCTGCAGATCGCCGGCACCTACACGCCCCCGTTCCGGCCGCTGAACCCGGCCGAAGAGCAGCAACTGCAGGACCTCGTGGGCAAGCTGCGGCCGGACATCTTTTGGGTGGGGCTGAGCACGCCGAAACAGGAGAAGTTCATGGCGCAATACTGGCAGCGGCTCGAGGCGACGCTGTTCTTCGGCGTGGGCGCGGCCTTTGATTTTCACGCCGGCCGGATGCGGCAGGCGCCGCGCTGGATGCAGCGCAGCGGTTTGGAGTGGCTGTTCCGCCTGGGCAGCGACCCGGGCCGGCTCTGGAAGCGCTACCTCAAGAACAACCCGCTGTTTATCCTGCGCGCGCTGGGCCAGGTGACCCGCCTCCGGAGGTATTCGCTCGATTAGCGCCGTTCCCCGCCCGCGGATCAGAGCTTCCAGGGCAACAGGACCTGGGTCGCGGGGGCAAACTTCACGGAGCGGTACTGGGGCCAGGGACAGCAGATCACGGCCAGCTTGATGTCGGCGCGCTGGGCGAGCGTTGCCGGGTCGGCCAGGTGTTCAAACTCGATCACGCTCGGCTCAATCTCCGGCCGGGCGCCGTAGTCGTGCACCACAACCTTGTAGCCGTTGCGCTTAAGTTGCTGCGCCAGAAACAGGCCCGCGGCCTCCTCGGTGATGTAAGTATCCGGCTTGTAGGTCAGCCCGAGCACGGCGACGGTGTCCGTCTTGCTCACCAGCCGGCAAACGCGCTCGAACAAATCCGCGTTGGCGCGGTGATTCACCTTGTCCGCGGCCTCGGCCAGCGGCGCGTCCAGGTTCAACTGCCGGGCGGTGTAGGCCAGCAGCCGGTTGTCGCGCGGGAAGCAGGGCCCGCCATAGCTCAGGCCCGCGCGCAGGTATTTGCGGCCCACGCGGCTGTCGCTGCCAATGGCATCGAGGATTTGATGGATGTTCGCCTTGGGAAACTGCTCGGCAATCATGCGCAACTGGTTGGTGAAGCTGATCTTCATCGTCACGTAGCTGTTAAGGGAGATTTTGGTCAGCTCGGCGCTGATGATGGACATGCGGGCGATGTTGGGCTGGTTCTGGTTGTACCGCCGGTACAGGGCCTCGAGCACCGCGCCGCTCTGGGGATCGGATTCGCCGATCAACACCAGGTCCGGCTCGAGCAGGCCTTTCACGACGTTGCCCAGGGCTATGAACTCGGGATTGTAGCACACACCGAAATCCCGGCCGCACACCCCGCCGGTCTCGCGCTCGAGCATCGGGATGAGGACCGTGTCCACCGCGCCGGGAGTGGTGGTCGAACTGCAGACAAACAGGTGGCCGGACTTGCCTTGCGCGCGCACGGCGGCGGCGATGGGCTGCATTGCGCGCAGCAGGAACTCGTTGGAGAAGCTGCCATCCGGCAGACTCGGAGAGGGGGGGATGAAGAAAGTCACGTCGGTGGCGACCGCCTCGCGGTAGTCCTGGGTGGCGCGGAGCCGGGCCCGGCCGGCGGTGATGGTCTCCGCCAGGAGGGGTTCCTCGACCGGGGGCTGGCCCGCGTTGATCCGGGCCACCTTTTCCGGGTCAATGTCAATGCCCACGACCTCGAACCCGCGCTGGGCCAGGGTCGCCGCGATGCAAGCGCCAAGTTTGCCAAGCCCACAAACGGATGCTTTCTGGATTGGTTTCATACGATTTGTCTGCTAGGCTAGGGGACGACTGGCGAAAGTCAAGATGCGAAGCTATCCTTTGACGCGCCCCGTGCGCCGGTTAATGGTCCTGAATTTGAGTTTTATGACGCCGAACTATGATAAGATAGATGATGCGATTCTGGCCCTGCTGCACCTGACCAGCTTTAAGGAAAACAGCGGCGCCCTGAAGTCCACGCGCGCCTGGAAGACCCACGACTGGGACGCGCTGGCCCGCCTCCATGCCAAACGCTACATCAGCAACCCCGTGGGCAAGGCCAAATCCGTCATGCTTTCGGAGGAAGGGAAGGCCCGCGCCAAAGAATTGTTCTGCCGCTTGTTTTGCGATTGAACCGGGGAGGCGAAAGCCGCCGGCCGGGCCGGCGGAGCGCCGTGGCACATGAGCGCGGAAGCACAGGAAATCAGCCAACTGGTGCGGGCGGTGTTTCGCGCCTGGGACCAGGACGGCATGGCTTTCCTGATCCTGCGCAACTACGAGGGGCTGCCTGACTTTACGACCAATGACATTGACGTGCTGGTGGCGCCGGGCCAGCGCCGGCGCGCGGAGCAGACGCTGGTGGCGGCGGCGCGGGAAGCGGGCTTCCGGCTGCACAACCGCGCCGAGTTCATGCCGGTGGCCCTCTACCTGTCGAGCCGGCGCTCCCATGCCCAGGCGCACTTCGATTTGTTTGACGCGTCGAAGTGGCGCGCGTTTGATTTTCTCGGCTGCCAGGGCTTTCTCGAACGCCGCGTCCGGCGCGAGTTGTTCGCCGTGCCGCATCCCGCCGACGAAGCCGCCACGAGCCTGCTCTCCTTCCTGATCTACACGGGCCGGGTAAAGGAGAAATACCGGGCGTTCATCACCGCCCAATGCCGCGCGGAAGCCGCGGCGATGACGAAATTGCTGGCGCAGACCTACGGCGCCGCGCGCGCGCGGTTCCTCGTGGCCGCCGGGGCGGAGCAGCGGTGGACGGCGATCGAAAGCGCCGCCGGCGCTTTGCGGCGCACGCTGATTCTCCGGCAACTGACGCGGCATCCCGGGCGGACCCTGCGTTCCGTGCTGGCCGATGCGAAGCGGCTCACGCTGCGTTTTCTGCGCCCCCCGGGCCTGACCGTTGTGCTGTGCGGAGCGGACGGCTGCGGAAAATCCACCATTGCCCGGGTGTTGATGGATGAGTTGAGTTGCACCTTCAGCCCGCTCAAGGGGCGGCATTTTCATTGGAAGCCGCCGGTGTTCACCGCCCGCCGGCGGGCCGCGCGCGGACCCGCGACCAACCCGCATGGCCAGCCCGTGCGCAACCGGTTCGCATCCCTCGTTTATTTTCTCTTTCACTGGCTGGAGTTCTTTCTCGGCTCGCACCTGTCCTTCCGCCCAACCACGTTCCGCGGCGGGCTGGTGCTGATTGATCGCTATTACTACGATTTCTTTGTGGACCCCGGCCGCTACCGCCTGCAGTTGTCCCCGGGCCTCGCCCGGCTGGGCTACGCTTTCCTGAAAAAGCCGGATTTGGTGATCCTGCTGGATGCGCCCGCCGAGGTGTTGCAGAGCCGCAAACAGGAAGTCCCGCGGCCCGAGACGGAACGCCAATGCCGCGCGTATCGGGCGCTGGTGAGCCGCCTCCCCAACGGACGCATCATTGACGCCGCCCAGCCCATCGAAAAGGTAGGGGCCGATATTGCCCGCGTGATTCTCGATTATATGGCGGAGCGGACGCAGCGGCGCCTGGGCACCCGGCCCGGCCCGCCTTTGCCCGAAACCGAACGGGCGAAACCCCCGCTTTAAGATCATGCCCGAGCCACCGGATTTCTGGGAAGCCCTGTTCGGCCCCGCAACGGGGGCACCTGCCGGCGCGTGGATGAACCTGCGCCTGGTCCGCAAACACGGGCGGCCCTTTCTGCTGCTGCCCCGCCAACGGCGCGCCGCGGCGCTGTCTTTGAGCCTTTACCCGGCGCAGACCCCCCGCGCCCGCGCCGCCCGGGCGCTTTTGCGCTGGGCCGTGGGCGGGGCGATTCCCCTGGGAACCCGGCCTCTCAGCTTTGCCATCGCTCCCGAGGATGACTTTGTGCGGTTCATCGCCTCGCTGGCCGGGGAGCCGAAGCCGGCGCTGCCGACGATGGGAATCCTGGCGGGAAATCCCGCCAAGGATGACCAGCGCTTCCTGATCCTGGTGTTCGACGCCGGCCAAAACCCGGTTGCAGTAGTCAAAGCCGGCCTGAGCGAGCGCGCCCAGGCCCTGGTCGAAAAGGAACGGGCGCTGCTGGCGGCGATGCCCCCGAACCTCGGCAGCGTGCCCCGGTTGCGCGCGCACTTCCAGTCCCCCCGGCAGCGCGCGCTGGCGATGGATTTCGCGCCCGGCGATTCACCCCGCCCGCGCGATGAGGGCGCGCTGCCGGCGCTGCTGACTTCGTGGGTGGACACGCAACGGACCCTCGCGTTGGGCGAGACGGCGGATTGGCAGCGATTGACCCGCGCCGTCCAGGCCCGCGAGCTGCCAAACCCGCTGCTTCAACGGCTCCCGGGGCGGACCGTTCCGGCAACGCTTCAACATGGCGACTTCGCCCCCTGGAATATCAAAGTCTCGCCCGCCTCGGGCGCCTGGACGGTGCTGGACTGGGAGCGGGGCGAGCTGGCCGGCATTCCCGGCTGGGATTGGTTTCATTATGTGCTTCAACCCGCCATCCTCGTGGAGCGCTTGCCCGTCGCGGGGCTGGTTCAGCGCATGGAAGGCCTGCTTCGTTCGGAAGCGTTCCTGGCTTACGCTGAGCGCGCGGGCATCCGGGGCTGCGAGCGCGAGTTGGCCTTGGCCTACCTGATCCATGCCGCCGAAGTCATCAAACCCGCCGAAGGCCTGGCGGCGACGAACGAACTCCGGCGCGCGCTGGCGGCGCGGTGGCAGTGGGTTTAGCCTCGCCAGCCCGCAACGATCCGCCTCTCCGGGAAACGGCGCCGCCATGCTTGCGCCGCCGCCAGGCCGAATGAGCGCCCGGCCCGGGGCGGCCGGCCTCCAGCCTTGCCCCACCCGCGCCCGCATGTTTTACTATCAGCCAGTAATGCCCGGAATATCATGATTGCACGCCCCAAAGCCGCCCCGGAATCCCCGCCTTCCGCAAACGCCGGCACGGCAAAACGGCGTCCGGCAAGGGGGGCCTCAATGCTGGCCGCCGCCTGCTGCGCCCTGTTGCTGTGGCCGGCCGGGATGTCCGCGCGGGGGGCGGAGCGGCAGCGGCTGAGCGGGCATGTGCCGGGAGGGGCGAGGCATTGGGCGGCGCTGGGACGATTGCCGGGCACGAACCGGCTTGAGCTGACCATCGGCCTGCCTTTGCGCAACCGGGAGGCCCTGCGCGACTTGCTCGAAAAGATTTACGATCCGTTCCACCCTGAATATCAGCACTACCTCGCCCCGGCGGAGTTCGTGGAGCGGTTCGGGCCGAGCCGGCAGGATTACGAGGCGGTAATCGCTTTTGCCCGCGCGCGCGGCCTGCGGATCACCGCCACGCACCCGAACCGCATGCTGTTGAATGTGAGCGGCGCGGTGGCGGACATCGAACGGGCCTTTCGCGTCCGGATGCAGTCCTACCGCCACCCGACGGAGGCGCGGAACTTTTATGCGCCGGATGCGGAGCCCTCCCTCGATTTGCAAACGCGGGTGCTGATGATTGACGGCCTGGACAACTTCTCGCGGCCGCGCCCGGCGAATCTGCGGTGGGTGCCGCAGGGGCGGGGCGCGGGCGCGGACTCCGGCGCCCGGCCGGCGGGAGCCGGGTCCGGCCCGCGCGGTTTCCTCCTGGGCCGGGATTTCCGGGCGGCTTATGCGCCGGGCGTGGGGCTGGACGGAGCCGGGGAAGCCGTTGGCCTGCTGGCGCTGGATGGCTTTTACACCCATGACGTGCTGGCTTACCAGAACCTGGCCGGGCTGCCCCACGTGCCCGTCACCAGCGTGCTGGTGGACGGCTTCAACGGCCGGCCCGGCGCCGGCAACATTGAAGTGGCGCTGGACATTGCCATGGCGTCGAGCATGGCTCCGGGCCTGTCCCAAATTATCGTCTATGCCGGCCGGCCCACCAGCAGCCCCTGCACCGTGCTCAACCGCATGGCGAACGATACCAACCACCTCGGCCAGGTCGCGGCGCGGCAGCTTAGTTCCTCCTGGATCTGGCGAACGCCCTCCCTCGAACTCGAGAACCAGATATTCCTGCAATTCGCCGCGCAAGGGCAGTCGTTCTTCCAGGCCTCGGGGGACGATGGCGCTTATTGCGGGGCCGCCAGCCCGCCCTGGGCGCCGACGGACAACCCGAACGTCACCGTGGTCGGCGGCACCCAGTTGACCACCCAATCGCCGGGGGGCGCCTGGGCGGGGGAAACCTGCTGGAGCTATTTCCCGGACGAGCCGGTGGCCAGCGGCGGCGGGTTTGGCACGAACCACGCCCTGCCCGGCTATCAAACCGGAATTGACCTGGCCGCCCGGGGCGGCTCGGACACCTGGCGCAACAGCCCCGACGTGGCCTGCGTGGCCGCGGACATCTGGCTCATCGCGAACAACGGCGAACAGTTCAGCGGCGCGGGCACCAGCGCCGCCGCGCCCTTGTGGGCCGGCTTTGCCGCCCTGGCCAACCAGCAGGCGGCCGCCCGCGGCCTGCCCGCCCTCGGCTTCATCAACCCCGCCCTCTACCGCATCGGCAAGTCGTCCGAATACGCCGCGGCGTTCCACGACACCACCACCGGCAATAATACCAATAACTGCTGCGGCCCCGACCGGTTCCCGGCCGGCCCCGGCTACGACCTCTGCACCGGCTGGGGCACGCCCACGGGCAGCAACCTCATTGCCGCGCTCCTCGCCCCGCCGCCAGCTTTGCGCGTGACGCCCGCCGCCCTGCCCGCCTTCAGCGGCCCGCTCGGCGGCCCCTTCCGCCCGGCGGCGCAGGGCTTCACCCTGACCAACGACAGCCACGCGGCGCTCGCCTGGAGCGTGACCCACGCCGCGCCGTGGCTCCACGTCTCGCCCGCCAGCGGAATCCTGACCCACGGCGGCCCGGCGGCGTCCGTCACGCTGACGCCGACCGCGGCGGCGGACAGCCTGCCGGTGGGCAGCTACGTGGCCACCCTCTGGTTTACCAACGTAAATACCACCAACGCCGCCGATGAATTCAGCCAAAGCCGGCTGGTCAGCCTGGACGTGGTCGCGCCGCCCGTAATCGCCGCGCAGCCGACGAACCAGACGGTCTTCGAGGATATGACGGCGGTTTTCACCGTGGTGCCCGCCAACGGCGCATCCTGCGCTTACCAATGGCAATACGATAACGGGGTCTATTTGACCAATTTGACGGACGGCGGCCGGGTTTCCGGCTCCGCGTCCAGCTCCCTGGTCATCGCCCATGCGGCGCCCGCCGACGCCGGGGCTTATTCGGTGATCGTCAGCAACGCCGCGGGCGCGGTCGCCAGCGTGCCGGCGTTCCTGGCCGTTTTCCCGTGGCGGCCCGTCATTATGACCCCGCCCGCCGGCCGATCCGTGGTCGCGGGCGAGACGGTCACCTTCAGCGTCGAGGCTGTCGGCGGCCAGCCGCTGTTCTATTCCTGGCAGCGGAATGGCACCGCCCTGAGCGACGGCCGGCAGGTCAGCGGGTCGCACACCCCCCACCTCACGCTCCACTGCGTTTCCCCCGCCGATGCGGCCGCGTATTCAGTGGTCGTGACCAATGCGGACGGAATGGCGGCCAGCCCCGGCGCCGTGCTGACGGTGGCCTCCATCACCCCCCCGCAAACCGCGCTGACGACGATTTACTCCTTCACGGGCGGCTCCGATGGCGCCAATCCGAACGCCCTGCGCCAAGGCGCCAACGGCAGTTTCTACGGCACCGCGCAAAACGGCGGCGCGCACGGCGCGGGCCTCGTCTTCCAGCTCTCCCCCGCGGGCCTCGTCCAGCCGCTGTATTCCTTCACGGGCGGCGACGACGGCGCGACGCCCTTCGGCGCGCTGGCGCCCGGGCCGGAGGGCGATTTCTACGGCAGCACCTACCAGGGCGGCGCCCATGACAACGGCACCCTCTTCCGCCTCACGCCGGGCGGCGGGCTGACCACGCTCGTCGCGTTCAACATTACCAACGGCAGCCTGCCCTGCGCCGGGCTGGCGCCGGGCGCGGACGGCAATTTCTACGGCAGCACCTACCAGGGGGGCGCGCATGGCCGCGGCACGGCGTTCAAAGTGACCCCCGCCGGGGCGCTCACCACGCTGCGCGCATTCAGCAATGGCGCCGACGGCGGCCACCTGGCGGCGGGGCTGGTTCGCGCCCGCGACCACACCTTTTACGGCGCCACCTACAAAGGCGGCGCCAGCGGCCATGGCACCGTCTTCCAAATCACCGCCGACGGCGGGTTCAAGAGCCTGGCGTCTTTTGGCCAAACCAATGGCGCCAACCCGCTCGCCGAGTTGATCCAGGACCCGGCCGGAAACTTCTACGGCACGACCTCCGCGGGGGGCGCGCACCGGCACGGCACCGTCTTCCGCCTGAGCCCGGACGGCGCGCTCCACCCGCTGCATTCCTTTAGCGGCGGCGCCGACGGCGGCTACCCGGCGGCGGCGCTGCTTCTGGGCGGCGATGGCAATTTCTACGGCACCACGGCCTACGGCGGCGACTACGGCGCGGGCACGGTGTTCCGCCTGGCTCCTGATGGCACGCTCACCACGCTGGTCGCGTTCAACGGCTACGCCGGCGCCAATCCCCAGGCGGCCCTGGCCGAGGACGACGACGGCCTTCTGTATGGCACGACCCAGAACGGCGGCGAATATGGCCTGGGCACCCTCTTCCACCTGGGCTTCAGCGGCCCGCTCCAAATCACCGATCCCCCCGCCAGCCAGTTGGCGTACCAGGGCGAAACCGTCGTGCTCAGCGTGGCGGTATCGGGCGCCCGCCCGTTTTCCTACCAATGGCGAAAAGACGGCGCCAGCCTGCCGGGCGCCACGGACCGCGTGCTGATCCTGGCCGGCGTCACCACCAACGACTCCGGCAGCTACACCGTCCAGGCGGCTAATCCCGCGGGCGCGACGAACAGCAGCGCCGCCCTCCTCCAGGTGCTGTCCGCTCCGCCCATAATCGTTCACGCGCCGGCCCCGGTGACCCCGGCGGCCTGCTCCACCGTCACGTTCGCCGCCACGGCGGCGGGCGACCTCCCCCTGGCTTACCAGTGGCAGAAGGACGGCGCCAGCCTGGCCGACACCTGCCACCGCTTCGGCGCCACGACCCCCTCGCTGGTCATCAGCAACGTCACCGAAGCCGACAATGGCCTCTATACCCTGGTCGTCAGCAATTCCCTTGGCGTCGCCAGCGCCTCCGCCTGGCTGACCCTGGTGCCCGCGAGCGCCCCCGGCACCAGCCTCACAACCCGGCACTGGTTCGGCGGCGGCCTCGACGGCGGCGAGCCTGACGGGTTGGCCCCCGCCGGGCCGGATCTCTTCTACGGAACAACCCGGGCGGGCGGCGATTGGAACCAGGGAACCGTATTCGCCTGCGATATCCATGGCGCCTGTGTGCGGCTGGCCTCCTTTGCCGGAACCAACGGAAGCAGCCCCCGCGCGGCCCCGGTGCCGGGGGCCGATGGCCGCTATTACGGCACCACCTTCCAGGGCGGCGCGCATGACCAGGGCACGGTCTTTGCGCTGACACCCGCCGGCGCGCTGCACACGCTCCATGCGTTCACGGCGGCGGACGATGGCGCCCATCCCGCCGCCGGGTTGCTGGCCGGGGACGATGGCTGCTTCTACGGCACCGCCAGCGCCGGCGGCGCGTTCGGTTATGGCAGCGTGTTTCGGATCACCACCAATGGCGCGTTCACCACGCTGCACGCTTTCACCGGCGGCTTGGACGGCAAATCGCCGGCGGGCGCGCTGGTGCGGGGCGCGGACGGCGGCCTTTACGGCCTGACCCCCGCCGGCGGCGCCTTTGACCAGGGCTGCTTCTTCCGCATCACCGCCGCGGGCGAACTCACCCCTCTCTACTCGTTTACGGGCGGCCGGGACGGCAGTTCCCCCGTCGGCACGCTCGCGCTGGGCAGCGATGGCAACTTTTACGGCTGCACCGAAACCGGCGGCCTGGGCTGGAGCGGCACGGTCTTCCAAATCACTCCGGCGGGCGCGCTGACCACCCTGCACCCGTTCGGAGACCTGCTCCTGAAGGATGGCGTGCGCCCGGCGGCCGGGGTGATGCAAAGCTGCGATGGCAATTTCTACGGCACCACCCGCACCGATTACCTCGGCGGTTATGGCACGGTCTTCCGCGTGTCCCCCAACGGCGGCGTCTTCACCACGCTGCTCTATTTCGACGGCTGCAATGATGGCGCGCTGCCGCGGGCCGCGCTGATCGAGGATGCGGCGGGCCACCTGTATGGCACCACGGCCTGCGGCGGCCCCTGCTACGCCGGGCAGGGCACCCTGTTCCGCCTCAGCTTCGACGGCGCCCCGGCAATCACCACCCAACCCGCCTGCCAGGCGGTCGTGCCCGGAGCCTGCGCGCAATTCAGCGTGGCGGTCACCGGGGCGCGTCCGCTGGTTTATCAATGGCAGCGGAATGGCACCAACCTGTGGGATGACGCCAACATTTCCGGCTCGGCCCAGCGCAACCTGATCCTCCACAGCGCCTCCCCCGCCGATGCGGGCCTGTACCGGGTGACGCTAACCAATGCGTTCGGCGCCGTGACCAGCGCCGTCGCGCGCCTGACGGTCGTTCCGCCGCCGGTGTTCCTCTCCGCCGCGCGCTCGAACAGCACGCTGGCCCTGACCTGGAGCGCCATCCCCGGGCAACAGTACCGCCTGCAGCAACGGCCCGGGCTTGAGGCCGCCGCCTGGACGAATCTCGGGAAGATCGTGGTTCCCACCAGCAATACCGTTACGCTGACCGATAACGTCGGCAGCCTCAGCCGGCGCTTCTACCGCGTCGTGCTCCTCCCGCAGGGGCCATAGACGGGGCCGGCGTAAACGGGAGTCTCTGGAGCCGCCGGCGCTTGCCGGTTGGCTGGGAAAGGATAGTCCGAGGGCGGAAACCGCCGCCGTAAACCGCCGCAAGGGGCGGTTATTTCCGGACCGTAGTGGCGCTCGCCAGGCGTTGCAGGTCGGCGTTGCCGGGCTGCTCCGTCTTGGTGATGGTGACCCGCAGGCTGCGCGGATCCGTCACGCGCCAGGTTGCGGAATGGCCATCGGCGAAATTGAGCGCATAGCTGTAATTGTGGCGCGCCGCCGAAATCGTCGGCCAATCATACCAGATCTGCCCCTTCGGATCGGTGACGAAGAAACCATCGTTGATGCTGCGGGAATCCTCCTCCAACAACACCCACATCTGCTCCGGGCGCGGAATATCCGAGCCCCGGGCAAAGAAATCAACATACCCTCTGGCGGTGGAGGGAATCATAGGAGCACTCGAAGGCCGTGCGCCCATAAAACTGTTCATCGAATAACTGCGCACAGTGGGGACTATTTTCCCGCCAATCGAGACACCCCGATCCGCCGGACAATGATAAATCGGCGCGCTGCCGCCATAAGGATAAAGCTTGCCCTCGCGCAGCAAATCCGCATTGCCCGCATCCTGGAGTTTGGTCATATCCCCTTTGACCCAAACATCGGGGTTGGGGTCTCTATCGCCGGGATAAGACTCAGCCAGGTAATCGCCATTATCATCCCGGTACAGCGCCCACGCAAACCCCAGTTGACGCAGGTTGGAAAGGCACGTCGTGCGCTGCGCCTTCACCTTGGTTTTATTCAAAATGGGAAACAGCAGGGCGGCCAGAATGGCAATCGTGGAGATAACCGTCAGCAACTCGATCAAGCTAAACCCTCGAGGCTGAAACGAATCCCGCGAATATCTTTTCGCTCTGGAGGCAATCATTGCCGTTTACTGCCGCCAATCTAATATCACCCCGTTCGAATGCAAGTGCTTTTTTCTAATTTTTTCCCTCCCGCCACGAATCAAAATCTCTGAAACACCCGAAGCCACCGGGAGAGTTGCCGGGAATAAGGAGCCTGCCGGCAAAGAGCGGGCGACCGCCACGCCGCCGGTGGGGCCAATGACTCGACGAAAACACCCTTTCCCGGATTTACAGCCAGCCCAGGCATCCCCTCATAGCCGAGGTCAAACTGAACCGCTCGGATTGAACCAGGGCTGAGACGGCCTCCTTTGGCCCATCATCGAACGCAAATGGCTGTTTCCCGCGGTTTGCTCCAGCCCTTCCATAATGCTCCCGAGGAAGAGGGAACTTGATTTCCCTATCGTAAATAGCGCAAGCATCTGAAATAACAGCAAATAAGCTCATTCCACAATTCCGCCACATAGAAAACTTCCCAACCGGCACGTTTTTGCCCGCAATTCTCAACTTTGAGAATCCGCTCTGCGTTCCCTTGGCCCCGATGCCGAATATCCAGATGATTCAGGAGCGGGACCTGCACTTGCTTTGGAAATCATACGACATTCCGTCGGCCATACCTTGAACTTACCCTGATTTTACCCTGCCATCAGGCCGTGTACAAGGGGTGTACAAGGGATGCCCACCGGGTGTACCAGCTAAAACCCCATGATCTCCCGGTGGGCATCCCTTGTACACCCCTTGTACACGGCCTGAAGGCAGGGGGTGGCCAAGGCATCTGGCTAATGGAATGGATACAGATGCCCGGAAAGGCCGAAACGATGATCGGGGACAATAGGATAATTGCCAAGCTCTATAAAAACAGCCAGTTATGAAGCCAAAGCTGGCAAAAAGCGGTTTTTCAAGGGCGGGCGGGCCCCCGGATGGCTTTTGGCTCCGCCAATGCCTTTCACCCGTAAAGCCAGGGTTTTATATATTTCCTGGAGTCGAATGGGAGGCGAAATCCGAATCGGTCCGGCTAAATAGGATGGTTATGAACCTGCGATCGGCATAAACTAAAATGAGGGTCTTGCTGACGTGCTTAAAGTTGAGGCGGGATCGCATAATGCCGGCCCAAAGGGGCCGTTTCCCCATCCCTCCGTTTCACGGACGGGGTCAGTATTGACTCATTGCGCTCGAACACAAGTTAAGGGAACCGCTCCGCTACGGCGCGTGCCGCGCGCCCGCCTGTGCCCAGTGCTGCGTGGGGGAGGTCAGTGTTTGTAAGGCACGGTGCCGTTGGCATCTACTTGATAGCCCCACTGCTGGATGTAGGCATTGCCGGGCAGGAATGCGTCGTGCCGTTCCTTGAGTTTGCGGGTGAGCACGGCGTCAAGCCGGGCCTGCAATCTGGCATGCTTCGCCTGGTTCGCCAGGTTGTTCGTCTGATAGGGATCGGCCTGGTTGTCGTACAGGAGCCAGGGGCCGTTCAGGTCGCGCACGTAAGTGTGGCGCGGGGTGCGGATGCCGCGGTATTCCCGGCCCCCATTTCGCCGCTCCCATTCTCCGAAGGGCGAGGCGCAGAGGATCACCGTCGCGTTGTCGCCCGGGTTTTTCCGGCCGCGGAGGTAGCCGCTGTAATCCAGCCCCTCCACCGTTTTCGGGATCGGCACGCCGCACAGGCCGAGCAGGGTGGGCATCAGGTCCTCGACGTTGAAGGGCGCCTCCAGGAGGCGCGCCCGGGTGCCCAGGCCGCCGGGCCAGCGCAGGACCAGCGGGACGCGGATTGATTCATCCCAGGGCCGCTGCTTCTTGAAGACGCCTTGCGATCCCAGCATGTCCCCGTGATCCGAGCCGAACACCAGCAACGTGGTTTCCTCCAGCCCGGTCTCGCGCAGGGTGCGGCGCAGTTCGCCGAAGCAATCGTCCAGGGCCGTGCAATGCGCATAGTAGCCGGCCAATATTTTCCGCGCCTGGGCGGCTTCGGCCTCGGGCACATTGGGCCGCAGGGTCAGCTTCGCGGGGTCGTACAAGGCCCGGTATTTTTCGGGCGCGGTGAAATACGGATCGTGCGGCGGCCCCCAGGACAGCACGAGAAAGAAGGGCTTCCGCGGCGGCGCATGGTCGCGCAGGTATTGCTGCGCGTCCCGCGTTTGGGCGATGGCGTCGTAGCCTTCCCAGTAAAGCATTTCCGGGCCGTCGGCGTAGTAGGCCGAGTGATTGTAGTCGTGCGAGCACTCCAGCACCTTCCAGTAATCAAACCCTTGCCGCCGTTCGCGCGGGATGAAGCTCGAGCGGCCATGCGCGTCCACATGCCACTTGCCGATATACGCGGTGTCGTAGCCCGCCGCGCCCAGCACCTTGGCGATGGTCACCGCTTCCGGGTTCAGCGGCACGTCGTTCAGGAAGACCCCGTGCGTGAGCGGGCGCTGGCCCGTCAGGAATGACGCGCGCGCCGGGCAGCAAACCGGCATGCCGGACACGGCGTTGACAAAGTGGATGCCCTCGCGCTGCAACCGGTCCAGGTTGGGTGTCTTCACGTCGGGATTGCCCGCATAACCAAACGCCTCCGCCCGCCACTGGTCGGCCAGCACCAGCACAATATTCGGCGGGCGGGTTTGGGCGCGGCGCTCCTTTGGCCCCCGCTCGGCCGCGCCGGCCACGCAGGCGAATCCCACCAATCCCGCCGTAATCACGGAAACCAAAACCGGTTGTTTAACACCATTCATATCATTCGTTGCCCGCGGTTCGGAACTTATCGTGCCCCGGCGCAACCGCCAGCGCCACCAGGCCCCCCTCCGGGCGCGGCTCCTTTACCCCCGATGCTTGCGCCAGCGGCGGGCGGTTCATCGTCACGCGCGCGACGCGCCGCGCCGGGGCATGGGCGTTTGCGGAGGTGCGCGCCGGAAGGATGGCCGCCCGGCTGAAGCTTCCGCCCGCGGCCTTCCAATTGATACGCATTTGCTTGGGGGCACCGCGCCGGTAAGGGACGCGGTGCGGGTGAGGAAAAACTGGTTTTCGGGCTCACCAGGCATGTGCCACCCCTAACAAGAGCCGATTGAGGCGTCAACACCTTCGTTTATGGCAATACAGACAGGAAATCACTTTTGACGCGGCGCGCGTACTCAGCGCGGCGTGGGTGAGGGCCAACTACGTCCTTGAAAACGCGCGCCGGGTTTGTGGAGCAGATGCAAAAGGTAGCGAACGCTAACTACATGCAATCAAAGTCACATGGCCGACCCGGCGAACCCATGAACGGAGGGTCATTTGAGAATCCCACACCCCATCCCCTACCAAGGCAGCAAACGTAACCTGGCCACGGAGATTCTCCGTTACTTCCCGGAGCGGGCGACGACGCGGATCGAGCCGTTCGCCGGATCGGCGGCTATTACCCTGGCAGCGGCGGCGCGTGGCTTGGCCGCGCACGATGTCATCAACGACCTGAATAAGCCCCTGGTGGACCTATGGCGGGCGATTGTGGAATCGCCGGAAAAGTTGACCCGCCAGGACGAGAGTCTCTGGCGAGCGCAGCAGGAGAACCGCCGGGAGTATTACGACAAAGTGCGGGACGCCTTCAACCGGACAGGGAGGCCGGATTACCTGTTGTATTTGCCCGCCCGTTGCGTGAAGGCGTCGGTGCGCTACAACGCCGACGGCAAGTTCAACCAAAGCCCTGACAACCGCCGCCTGGGCGCCCTGCCAGCTACCCTGCGGGAACACATCCTCGGGGCCTCGCATCTGCTGCACCGAAAGACGGAATTTTCTTCGCTCGACTACCGGGAGGTGGTTGCTCAGGCCACGCCGAATGACCTGATCTACATGGCCCCCCCTTATCAAGGCGTCTGTGGCGAGCGGGACCCGCGTTACCTCAAGGGCGTATTGGTTGATGACTTTGTGGAGGTGCTGGAGTCGCTGAACTACCGCGAGATCAATTACCTCGTCAGCGACGACGGCCGAACGGGGGGCCGTGTCCACGGGCGAAAGCTCCCGGACCGGCTCAAACTGCACCTGCTTGAATTGCCTGCGGGTCGCTCGTCCCAGGCGACGCTGCTGGGGCGGGCGGAAGTCACGGTGGAATCGCTCTATCTCTCCCCGGCACTGGCTGAATCACTGCGCTTGCGACGGCATTATCCGCGCCGGGCGGCGGAACAACTGGCCTTCCTGGAGGCGAGGCGGTGAGCCCGCCGAAGCTGCCGCCCGCATTCATCAAGTTGTGCAAGGCCGTCACCGCTAAGCGCCCTAAAACGGTTATTGACCACATTCTCAAGCACGGCTTCATCACCACGCAAGAACTTAAGGACCAGTACGGCTACAACCACCCGCCGCGGGCCGTGCGGGATGTGAAGGAACTCGGCATCCCCGTCGAGATGTTTCGCGTCAAAGGGAGCGATGGACGCAAGATTGCCGCCTACCGTTTCGGGGACCCGCGCAAGACCCGAACCGGGAAACAGGCTGGCCGGACGGTCCTCAGCAAGAAACTCAAGGAAAGGCTGGTGGCGCGGCACGGTGAACAGTGCGCGATCTATCTGGAAGCGTTTCCCGGGCGTGAGTTGCAAATTGACCACCGCATTCCCTTCGCGATTCAGGGCGATGTGCCGGGCGCGGAGCCCAACCTCGACGACTACATGCGGCTGTGTGGTTCAGCCAACCGTGCGAAATCCTGCTCCTGCGAGCGCTGCGTAAATTGGCTGAAGCTGAAGAAGCCTGAAATCTGCCGCCGATGCTATTGGGCCTTCCCGGAGGACTACTCCCATGTGGCCATGCGCGAGGCGCGCCGCGCCGACATCCTCTGGACCGGGGCGGAAGTGGAATCCTGCGAGCGGCTTAAGCGCCGCACTTTGGAGTTGCAGAAGAATATCCCCGAGTATGTGAAGGGAATTATCGAGGACTACCTCAAGACCGTCAGGGCGAAGTAACCAACCCCGGAGCAAGCTCCAAGGCATTTAGAAGTATGACTTCACAAACCCAAATAAAGCCGAAGCAAGCTTCGGGGTATCAACCCCATCGCGAATGAACCGGACTTGCCGATGCGTGACGAAGGCCGGTGCTCCGCGCCCTTTTTCGTTTACGCACCGGCCGTGTCGGTCGCTGACTGCAAAACGGGCATTCAGGGTCCGCGCCCTTCGAATCTACCCGCCTGTTGCAGCAAGCGCAAAAGGCCGCGTGAACTCGTCGTCCCTCTGAATCCGGACGCTACACCGATTACACCGTTGCTGGCGCTCCTTCGCCCAAGCCGTCTGAGGCGGCGGCAGTTTTCAGCCTGTGAGCGCGTGCCATATAGACGCCCAAGCCGCCCACGGGTACGACTGGAGCGCCCCTCGGGTTGGAGCATGCGTGCCTGCGCCAGGTTCAGATGCGCCCGGGTGCATGATCCGGGATGTGGCGCCGGGATATTGAAAGCGGGATTGGCGGGGCCGTGGACGGTCTGAGGAGGGCTTTTTTCCGTTGACCGCTTTCGCGGTCTTGCCTACACTTCCAGCCAATACGAAGCAAATCCAGGAATGAACTTCCAGCTTGCTCATTCTAGCCCGTTTAGCAGGAACACTTTCCCAACCAGTATTGGCCAGGTATTGCGAGCCTCGCGCTAAATCGATGAACCCAAAAGTGCTTAACAAAATCATGCTTCATGATTTGTATTGTGTGCATCGTCATCAGCGTCGTTTTGGGGCTTACCCTGATTTGGGGGACGCAAGACAATCCGGCATTTAGCCAAGGGGAAAAGATGCACACTCTGCCACTTCAATTTCGCGAACGGCACTTGTTCCTTGAGCTGGACGGTGATCTGTGGTTGCTCGACACCGGCGCCCCCGCCAGCTTTGGCACGCCGCGCGGCCTCACCCTCGCGGGCGAGCCGTTCAACTTTGGTGCGAATTACCTTGGCCTCACTGCCGAGACACTCGCGCAGTTCGTCGGAATGCCGTGCGTCGGCCTTCTCGGGGCAGACGTTCTTGGCCGCTTCGACCACCTTTTCGATATTGCCGGTGGCAGTCTCACCGTTTCGACGGACGAACTGCCGCATAACGGCCAGACGGTTCGCCTGGATATGTTCATGGGCATCCCCATCGTCACGGCTCGCATTAGCGGGCGCGACTACCGGATGTTTTTCGACACGGGCGCCCAGATTTCCTACTTTCAGGACGACTCACTCGCCGCATACCCGCCCGCGGGCAGAGTCACCGACTTTTATCCAGGCTTTGGCCAGTTCCAGGCCGATACGTACCACGTCCCCGCCGCGCTCGGGGGCGTCGGGTTCACTCTCCGCTGCGGCGCCTTGCCCCGCTTGCTCGCCACGGCTCTGATGCAGATGAACACGGAGGGCATTGTGGGCAACGCGATTCTGAGGGATCGCAAGGTTGGCTATTTCCCACGCCGCCGCCTCATGGCCCTATAGCGCGCAAGGGGCGCCTCACCCCTGGAGGCGATCCCGGGCAGCATCGCGGCAAAACCGCAGTGCGCGCTGCCGGGGGAAGCGCCGCGCACCGGTTGAGCGCCGCCGTCCGAAAGCCGGGGACGATTACTGCACCTGGATGAAAACGGATCCCTTGGCCTTGCAGATGGGACAGGACTCGGGCGGGGTCCCGAACTCGATATCACCACAAATGGGGCAGAGATAGATCTTGTCCTGGGGCAGGTCTTCGCCTCTTTGGACAGCTTCCAGGGCCATTTGGTAAAGGCGCGCGTGGACGGCTTCGGCCTTGGGGGCGAGGTCAAACATGCGTTTGGCCTTGTGGTTTTCCGCCTCAGCCTGCTTGAGCATGGGCGGGTACATCGTGGTGAACTCGTACGTCTCCCCGGCAATCGCGGTTTTGAGGTTGTCGGCGGTGGAGCCGATGCCATCCATGGCGCTGAGGTGGGCTTCGGCATGGATGCGCTCGGCTTCCACCGCAGTGCGGAAGAGCTTGGCGATGTTGCGGAAACCGTCCTTTTCGGCCTTTTTAGCAAAGGCTAAATACTTTTGACTGGCCTGGCTCTCACCGGCGAAGGCTTCTTTCAGATTGTTGCTTGTATTGCTCATAATGCGTTGACTGTTAAGTTAATTGGCTGGGCCAAGCCTGCCAGTCCCGGCGCCGGAAGGGAAGCCTTTTTGCCGCGCGAGGGGCGGGCAATTCGAGCTGCGAGGCCACCCGGCGCGGGTCACGCCCCGGGCCGGCAAGGGGCGCGATTCAGTTGCCTTTTGGCTCGCGGACGGGATCGGAGAGCGGGGGCGCGCCGGCCAGTTCCTGCGTCTGCCAACCGCCGCCAAGCACGGTGTAGAGCTGCACCTGGCTGGTGAGTTTGGCCAGGCGGAGGGAGACCAGGGCTTGCTGCGCGGCGAAGAGCGAGCGTTGGGCGTCGAGGACTCCGAGGTAACTGTCGAGGCCCTTTTCGTAGCGGGAATGGGCCAGGCGATAGGTCTCGGCGGAGGCGTGGACGAGGGCTTGCTGCGCGGTGATTTGCTGGTCCACGGTGCCGCGGACGGCCAGGGCGTCGGCGACTTCCCGGAAGGCGTTTTGGATGGCCCGTTCGTATTGGGTGACCGCGATCTCGCGCTGGACTTTGGCGGCGCGGGCCGCCGCCCAGGTGCGGGCATCAAAGATCGGCATGACGATCTGCGGCGCGTAGCTCCAGGTGCCGGAGCCGGCTTGGAACAGCCCGGAGAGATCGCGGCTGGCGGTGCCGATGGCGGCGGTCAGGGAAATGCGCGGGAAAAAGGCCGCGCGGGCCGCGCCAATGTCGGCGTGGGCCGCCCGCAGCAGGTGTTCGGCCTGGAGAATATCAGGCCGGAGCAGCAGAACCTGGGAGGAAAGCCCGGCGCTGATTTCCTCGGGCGGGAGGAGGTCGTCCAAACCGGCGGGCAGCAGGTCGCTTTCCACCGGCGCACCCGTCAGCAGGGCCAGGGCATTTTCGCCTTTGGCCGCCTGCTGCGTGTACAGGGCCACGTCCCGCCGGGCGGCTTCGAGCGGGGTTTGGGCGCGGAACAAATCCAGTTCCGTGGTCAGGCCGAGTTGGTAGCGGCGCTGGACAAGGTCGTAGGCGGCTTGCTGGGTTTGGAGGGTGGTTTGGGCCAGGGCGAGGGCCTCGCGATCGGCCGCCAGGGCCAGGCAGGTTTTCGCCACGGCGGAGATCAGCAGTATCTGCGCGCTGCGGCGGGCCTGCTCGGTGGCCAGGTATTCCTCCAGGGCGCGGTCTTTGAAGCTGCGGATGCGGCCAAAGAAATCAATCTCCCAGGCGGCGACGCCGAGATTGGCCTCGTAGCGTTCCACGGTCTGGCGCCGGCCGGAGGGGGAGAGGTCGGCGGGCACGCGGGCCTTGCTGCCGCTGCCGGCGGCATGAACGGCGGGGTAGAGCTCGGCCCGGGAGATGCCATAATAAGCGCGGGCCCGCTCGACGTTTAAGGCCGCCACGCGCAGGTCGCGGTTGTTGGCCAGGGCCAGGCGGATGACTTGCCGCAGTTTCTCATCCGGGAAGAACTCCAGCCAGTTCAGGTCCGGGTTAACCACCGCATTTGTGGGGGCGGCCGCCGTGTACGCGGGGCCCGTGGGCCAGGCGTCCGGGACGGGGGCCGCGGGTTGCGTGTATTTCGGGGCCAGCGTGCAGCCCGCCAGAACCAGGACGATGCCGGGCAGAAGCAAGCGAATACGTTTATTCATAAAAGTCAGGCGGCGGGCGATTCGGAGGAAGCGGCGCGGGCCGCCTGGGCGGCGCGCCGGGATTGTTTGCCGATCCCCTTTTCAATGACCACAAAGAACAACGGGGCAAAGAGGGTGACCAGGAAGGTGGAGGTGACGACGCCGCCGACCACGGCAATGCCGATGGCGCGCTGGGCGCCGGCGCCGGCGCCGTGTGCCAACGCCAGCGGCAGCACGCCGAAGCCGAAGGCCAGCGAGGTCATGATGATGGGGCGCAAGCGCAGCTTGGCGCCTTCGAGCGTCGCCGCGATCAGTCCGTCGCCTTCTTCGAAACGGGCTTTGGCAAACTGGACAATCAGGATGGCGTTTTTCGTGGTGAGCCCCAGCGTGGTCAACAGGCCGATTTGGAAATACACGTCATTGGGCAGGCCCAGGAGGCTGGAGGCAATCACGCCGCCAATCGCGCCCAGCGGGAGCGTCAGGAGGATGGACAGCGGAATGGGCCAGCTCTCATACAGAGCGGCCAGGCAAAGGAAGATCACCAGCACGGAAAAGGCATACAGCGGGAGGGTTTGCGCGCCCGCCTGCCGTTCCTGATAGGAAATCCCGGCCCAGTCGTAACCGATGCCCTGGGGTAGCTTCCGCACGAAGCTTTCCATCATTCGCATGGCCTCGCCCGAGCTGCGTCCCGGCGCCGATTCGCCCAGGATATTCAGCGACGGAAAGCCGTTGAAGCGCTCGAGCTTGGGCGAGCCGGAGGTCCAGTGGCCGGAAGCGAAGGAGGCAAAGGGGACCATCTGTCCCTTTTTGTTGCGGACGTAGAGTTTCTCCAGGTCGCGCGGCAGCATCCGGTACGGCGCGTCGGCTTGCGCATAAACGCGCTTTACCCGGCCGCCCTGGATGAAGTCGTTGACGTAGGCGCTGCCAAAGGCCGCCGCGATGGTGTTGTGAATGGAGGTGATGGGCACCCCGAGCGCGCCGGCTTTGTCCCAGTCCACATCCACCCGGTATTCCGGCACGTCTTCCAGGCCGTTGGGGCGGACCTTGGTCAGGACCGCGCCGTTGGTGGACGCCGCGTTCATGGCCGCCATGCCCAGGAGCTGGTTGCGGGCCTGCATGAGCTTTTCGTGGCCCAGGCCGCCGCGGTCCAGCAACTGGAAGTCAAACCCCTTGGCCTGGCCCAGTTCGACCACCGCCGGGGGCGCGAAGGCAAACACCATGGCGTTGCGGAACTGCGAAAAGCGCATCATCGCGCGCCCCGCCACCGCCGTGACCTTCAGCTCCGGGCGGTCGCGCAGATCCCAGTCTTTGAGCCGCACAAACGCCAGCCCCGAGTTTTGCCCCTGGCCGGAGAAGCTCACCCCGGACACCGTCATGACGGCATGCACGGCTTCCTTTTCCTGGGTGAGAAAGTAATCCCGAACATTGGCCATCACTTCCTTGGTTTGTTCAAGGGTGGAATTGGCGGGCAGCAGCGCCTGCACCATCATCATGCCCTGATCCTCATCCGGCAGGTACGCGGTCGGCATCCGCTTGAAGAGATATCCCAGCGCCCCCACGATGACCAGGAACACCAGCACGTAGCGCAGCTTGCGGTTGAGCGAATGACCCACCAAAGCCAGGTAGCGGTTCCGCGCCCGGAAAAAGACGCGGTCAAACCACCGGAAAAACGGCCGCAGGAACCACACGCCACCCTCGGCCGGCTGATGGCCCTTGGCCACCGGCTTGAGGAAGGTGGCGCAGAGCACCGGCGTCAAAACCAGGGCAACCACCACCGAGAGCAGCATCGCGGCGATAATGGTCACGGAAAACTGCCGGTAAATGACGCCCGTGGAACCGGCGAAGAAGGCCATCGGGCCGAACACCGCCGAGAGCACCAGCCCGATGCCGATCAAGGCGGGGGTGATCTGGTCCATGGATTTGCGCGTGGCCTCAAAGGGCGGCAGCCCCTCCTCGCTCATGATGCGCTCGACGTTTTCCACCACCACAATGGCGTCGTCCACCAGCAGCCCGATGGCCAGCACCATGGCGAACATGGTGAGCATGTTAATGGAAAACCCGAAGATGCCCAGCACGGCGAACGTGCCCAGGATGACCACCGGCACGGCAATGGTGGGAATCAGGGTGGCGCGCATGTTGCCCAAAAACACATACATCACCAGGAAAACCAGGAAGATCGCCTCAATGAGCGTCTTGACCACTTCATTGATGGCCACGCGCACGAAGGGCGTGGTGTCATAGGGATACACCACCTTCATGCCGCTGGGGAAAAAGTGGCTCATCTCGGCCAGCTTGTTCCGGACGTTGTCCGCCGTCTGGAGGGCGTTGGCGCCGGCCGCCTGCCGAATGGCCATCGCCGAGGAAGGCTTGCCGTTGTAAAAGGCTTCAATGTCGTAGGCGTCGGTGCCCAGCTCGACCCGCCCCACATCCCGAATCCGGACCATCGAACCGTCCGGGCTGGTGCGCAGGGGAATGGCGGCAAACTCATCCGGGGTCTTGAGCAGGCTTTGCACGATGATGGCGGCGTTCAGGCGCTGGCCCGGAAGCGCCGGCGCGCCGCCAAACTGTCCGGCGGACACCTCGACGTTGTAGGTCCGCAGCCCTGCAATCACGTCCTCCATCGTCATCTGGTACTCCGTCAGCTTGTCCGGGTTGACCCAAATGCGCATGGCATACTGGCCGCCGAAGACCTCCACTTCTCCCACCCCCGGCACCCGCGACAGCACCTTCTCCAGGTTGGATTGCGCGTAGTCGCGCAAATCGTAGCCGTCCATGCTGCCGTCCTCGGAGATCAGGCTGACGATCATGAGGTAGTTGCGCGTGCTCTTGCTCACCTTGATGCCGGAGCGCTGGACTACGTCCGGCAGGTTCGCCATGGCCAGCTGGAGCTTGTTTTGCACCTGCGCCCAGGCCAGGTCCGGATCCGTCCCCGGCGTAAAGGTCAGCTCAAGGCGGCAGGCGCCGGCGGAATCACTGGTCGCCGAAAGGTAGAGCAGGTTGTCAAACCCGGTCATCTTCTGCTCGATGATCTGCGTGACGCTGTTCTCGACCGTCTCGGCCGAGGCCCCCGGGTAGAAGGCCTGGATGGCGATGGACGGCGGCGCGATGGGCGGGTACTGCGCAATCGGCAGGTTGTAAATGGCCAGGCAGCCGGCCACCATCAGGATGATGGCAATCACCCAGGCAAAAACCGGGCGCTTCAGGAAGAACCTTGATAGCATGGGGCGTCCTGCTTAGTTGGATTTTTCGACCGCCGCGGCCGCCGCCGCCACTGGCCCGGCTTTCCCCGGCGCCGGCTTCTGCTCAAAGGGCACCGTTTTCACGCTCACGCCGGGGCGCACTTTCTGGACGCCCTCCGCAATCACCTGATCGCCCGCCTCCAGCCCCGCGCTGACCAGCCACTGGTCGCCGATTTCCCGGTCCAGGGTCAACTCGCGCTGCTGCACGATGCCATCGGCCCCCACGACCAGCGCCACCGGGTGCCCCTTGGGATCGCGCGCCACGGTCTGCTGCGGGATCAGGATCGCCTGCTCGTTGACGCCTTCCTGCACCACCCCGCGAACGAACATGCCCGGCAGCAGCACGCCGTCCGGGTTGGGAAACACCATCCGCAGGATGACCGAGCCGGTGGTCGGATCCACCGAGACGTCCTGGAACTGCAGCGTCCCCTCCTGCGCATACTTCGAGCCGTCCGGCAGAAAGAGCCGCACTTTGTTCAAGTTGGCCCCGTTGCGCTTGAGCTGGCCGGCTTTCAGCCGCTGCTCCAGCCGCAGCAGGTCGGTGGCGGCCTGGGGCACATTCACATAAATGGGGTCCAGTTGCTGGATCGTGGCCAGGGGCACCGGCTGATAAGCCGTGACAATCGCCCCATCCGTCACCGCCGAAGTGCCGATGCGCCCCGAGATGGGCGAGGTCACGCGGGCGTAGCCCAGGTTGATCTGCGCGGTCTGCAGCGTGGCTTTGTAATACGCCGCGTCGGCCTTGGCCTGCCGCAAGGCCGCCTCCGCATCGTCCAGATCCTGCTGGCTGACGGCTTTGTCCGCCAGGGCCTGCCGGTAGCGATCCACCCGGGACTGGATGGCGGGCAGGTTGGCCTCCGCCCGGCCCAGCGCGGCCTGGGCATTGTCCAGCGCCGCCTGAAACGGAGCGGGATCAATCTGGTAAAGCACCTGCCCTTGCCGGACGTCGGTCCCCTCCGTGAACAGGCGCTTGAGGATCAGCCCGTTAACCTGCGGCCGGATTTCCGCAATCAAAAACGGCGCCGTGCGCCCCGGCAACTCCGTGGTCAGCAGAATCGGCTGCCGGCTCACCGTCACGACCGCCACCTCCGGCACCGGGGGCGGCGGCGGCGGCGCCTGGCGCTGGCAGCCGGCCAGCAGGACGGCGCCGGCGGCCGGGAGCAGGAAACCGGCCCGCAGCCGGGCGCGGCGCACAGCCGGGCGGAGTTTCGGTGTCGGAGAAGGATGCGTCAGTCGTGAGGGGATCATAAATTAAAATCTGGCCGGGGATGGGCTAACTGATGGCGATCAGCGAGACGACCTCGTTGCGTTCATTATGGACCTTGCCCATGGCATTGGGATCGAGCGTCGGCTGGCCGTCCACGAGGAAAACATATTGATGATGCCCGTGGGGCAGCTCCAGGCGAATGGTCCAGCCGCCGTCCGGCATGCGGGTCATCGGATGAGCCGCCGGCTGCCAGCCGTTGAAGTCGCCCACCAAAGACACGCTTTTCGCCTGGGGCGCCATGCAAAAGAAATTCACCAGGTGCAGCGGCCGGCGCGACATTCCCGGGGCGGCCGGGGCGGCCGGTGACCGGCGTTGGTAAAAAGCGGTATCCATGACAGCCAGGCGCGCTTCAACCCTTTCGTGGGCGCCGCCCCAGGGCGTGGAACCCCGCGGAAAAGAACCGGATCATCTCGGCCAGCACCTTCTCGGTGTTGGCGGGATTGCAGGCGCCGCGCGTCTCGACCTCCAACTCCCGGGGGTTGCACAGGGTGAACGCCAGCGCGCCTGAAACAAACTCCACCGACCACAGCAAATCGGCCCGGGGCGCCTCCGGCAGGCTGCGCTGCAACGCCTTCAGAAAGGCGGTGCGCGACTCCATCCGCAGGTGGCGCAGCATCTCCTGGGTTTCCGCGTTCGGCTCCCCCACGATGCGGCCAAACAAACGCCGGACGGCCTGGCGCCGGGCCGAATCCTGCGCCGCCAGGCGCAAGGGCGGCACCAGCATCGCCTCGAGAATCTTTTCCACCGGCAGCGGGCGCCCCGGGTTCGCCGCCTCGAACTCCCGCAGCAGCGCCAGGTGCTCCTCCCGCAGCGGGCCGAATCGCCGCTTGAGCACCGCCTCCACCAGGCCGCGCTTCGAGCGGAAGTAGTAATACACCGTCGCCAGGTTCACGCGCGCCTCCTGCGCAATCCGCCGCAGCGACGCCCCGGCAAAGCCGCACTCGGCCACCGCGTTTTCGGCGGCGTCCAGAATCCGGGTCTGCGGATCCACTGTCGGTTTTCGGCGCATCTAATTAAACGTTCGTTCTAAACGGGCGTTAAATTACGCCGCCGCCCACCGGCTGTCAAATCGTATCCCCTAATTTTTTTGCGCCCCCCGGCGGCTGCGGGCCCGGCCGCCCGGAGGTTCGCCCCCCGGGTTGCGGCCGCCCGGGCCGGAATACGCGGCCCGCCGCCCGCGGACCCCACCGGCGAGCCGAACCGGGGAGCCGCCTTTGCGATTGACACTCCCGGGGCGCGCGGGTAAGGAAAGGGTATGCCGCGCACAGTGCGCATGAGGAATCCTGGGGCCGAAAACCGTGTCCGGAACCACGGGATTCAGGGAAAGGCTGTTTTCCGGGCTGAGGAACGGCGCCCGAAGAGGCTTTGCCCGGCGGACGGAGCGGGCGGCAAGGCCGCGTGGCCGATGCCGGCCGATGGGTTGCCGGGCCAACCCGGGGAACCTCGCGGCCCAATGATGCGGACACGGCACTGGGCGCGGCCGGGCTCATTCCGGATAAATCCCCCCTGACGATTATGCAACCTTCCTTAAAACACAGACCAGGCCGAATGCGCCTCGGCGCATTCACCCTTATCGAACTGCTGGTGGTTATTGCCATCATTGCCATTCTGGCGGCCCTGCTCCTCCCGGCGCTGGCCTCGGCGAAAGAAAAGAGCATGCGCGCGGCCTGCAAAAGCAACATGCGGCAGGCGATCATCACGGTTCACCTGTATGGAATGGACTGGCAGGAAAAGGTTCCCTCCGGCCGCGACAACAACGATCAGTGGCACTCGCTGCGCATCTCCAGCCGGAGCTGGACCAACCTGGTTGACTACACCAAAAACGTGAAAATCCTCGATTGCCCAAGCTTCACCTTTGGCACGCAACCGCGGTTCAGCTCCACTTACGGCTACCTGATCGGCTACAATTACCTTTGCGACGCCAACATGTCGGGCTGGCTTCCCTCCCGGCTGGAATATTGGTATTCGGCCCGGAAAACCACCGAGTCGGGCACCAATTACGTCCTCGCGGACGCAAACCACTGGGGCGGCGGCAGTGGCACTTACCTGATTATGGCCCCGCACTGCAAGACTGGCCCTTACCGCCCCAACGGCGCGACCTGGACCTGGGGCAAGGGCACCGAAACGTCCCAGAGCGTCGGTGCGTCTGGTGGCAACGTGGGCCGGCTTGATGGCTCGGTCGCCTGGGTGGGCATCAATAGCTTGCGGAAACGCTACGCTTCGGGCTCGTACATCATGTACTACGGCCTCTGGTGACAACGGCGCCGCCTTAACCGAACCGCTGCCATTGGGCCGCTCAACCGCGCGGCCACATTCCTTTGGAGCCGGGATACCCCTGGCCATCCGATCCGCAACTCCAATAAACCCCCGGGCTGATGAATCCCACAGGGCAACCGTTCCGTTCCGAACGCCTTCCGCCTGTAAAATCAGAGATTTACGCACACAGAGAAGGTGGAATGAGGGCGCAATCAAGATCGTTCTGGCTCAGGCATAGAGCCTTTGGTTATCGGCGCCTGCGTTTTGGTAGCTGAAGGGAAAAAGGTTTTTCCAAACCCAAAGCCGCTTTCCGGGATCAGGGGGCGGGGATGAAAGCGTCTATCGCTTCAATACGGCCGGCCAACCCTGAGGACAACGCAAGCAGTCACCTTGCGGCAACCCTCGCCTGGGAAGGGGAATGTCCCCGCCAACCGTGACCCCATCCTGCCCAAAAACCAGGGCGCGCGACAACACCCGGCCGCTCGTCCCGGCTTTGCCGAACGTTCGCGTCCTCTCCCTCCCGCCTTGAAACGTCCTTTTACATCATCCGCAGGTCGTCCATCCCTCCTTTCCGGCTCAGGCCCGCGCCCGAACCCGACCCACCCGCCCCAGCCAGCCTAACGCTCCCATTAGGCCGTGTACAACGGGGGTACAAAGGAGGCTCAAAGGGGACTCATGCTTATTTTCCATGTTCTCCTGCCGGGCTTCCGATGTACTCCCCTTGTACATGGCTGGAAAGGACGGAGAAGAGACGGTCTTGCGGGCGGCGGTGGAGGCTGGGGCGGGGGTGGGCTTCGATTTCTTAACCTCTGCCGTTTCAGTCGCTTGCTGAGATTTCAAGGTCGGCGGCGGCGGAACGATGGCGTTGTGAACCCGGCTTTGGCCTTTCCAGCCGTTTCGGGTCTGAACCACGGCGATAAACACCTTCTGACCCGGGGCGGGCCGCCCAAACCGGGCGGCGTAGAGGTCTGTGATGTCGCTTTGCCCGTTCTGGCTTGGGCCCAACAGGCCCAGGTAATAGGTACGGCGGGGCTTCATTCGGCCCGCACTGCAGGGTGGCTGCCCAAAGACCATAATGTCTTCATGGACGGCCCCGACGTTGAGCCGCAGCCGAACTCCGTCTTCCGCGTCATTGACGATCTCCAGCCCGGTGACCGGATTGGGCCCAAAGACCACCGGGGCGGGCGGTTCCTCCACCGGCGCCAGACCCAGCCCCCGCAGGGTGCTGTTGATCTGAACGCAGAACTGCTGCCCACTTAAGTGCGAATACTGCCCCATCCAAGGCCGGCTGGGAACGTGCAGCGCCGCGGCGTTCCAGCGTTCGCGCTGCGCTTCGCTGAGCTTGAGACCCCACTCCCGCGAGGAGATCCCGAAATACGACCGTGCGGCCGCTTTGCGGTTAGAAGGCCGATCCCGGGGAACGGTGCGCCGCCGGGCGCATACGCCGAAGGGGGACTGGTAATAGGTTTCCGCGCCCAAACTGCCCGTGCGCGGAGAGGTTAGTATTTTCATAACGTAGGTCCTTTCTATTGTTGTTCTAATTGTCTGTCTATTACGGGCCGGAGAGCGACTCCGCTTCCTGCCATTCCTTGGGCTGGAAGTTCCAGCCGCCCCCACCCCAAGGGTCTGGCGGAAGGCTGGCGGGCGGGAGGTCTTCGCGCAAGGGCAATTTTTGGAGGTTCGCGATAGCGGGCGGGTGCGGAGCGCCGCGTGTGGGCACGCGGCCTACAGGGGGCGGGAGGGTGCGGGGGGGCCTGTGGATTGTCGGGAGTGCGGTGCTGCGAGAGGGCATGGGGGCTGCCGCGGCGTGCTTTCATTTCCTGCAGGCCGCGTGCCCTCACGCGGCGCTCGGGGGCCGTTCGCCCGGCGGCTGAGAAAAACACCTGCGCGCCCGCCTGGATTGTCTGCGGGAAAACCTGATCGCCTTGGAGGGCGATCTTACTTCCACTGTTCCCAATGGCCCAAGCCCTGGGCGGCACGGCCAGACATCCTCTCCGAAGCGCGTAATCCCGTCTCCCCCGCAGCCTCAACCTTCTCAACTTATGCGCTGAAAAATCAAAGGCCCTGCGGCCGAAAACCGGCGGCGGCGGAATGGAATTGTCACCGCCGGCGGTTTTTGGTGGAATGCGGTCTCCATGTCCACAACAAGCCAGCCTGCCGCCCACCCGTGGCGCCGGAAGGTCCGGCGCCATCGCGCCTGGCTGCTGGTGGGGTTGGCGCTGCTGCTGGTGGCGGGGGTCCGGATGCGGCTCTGCGAGCTGCCGCTGGAGCGTGACGAGGGCGAATACGCCTACGCGGGCCAGCTTCTGCTGCAAGGCATCGCGCCCTATCGCGAAGTTTATGCCATGAAGCTGCCGGGGACGTATGCCGCCTACGCTTTGATGATGGGCGGGTTCGGCCAAAGCGCCACCGGCATCCACCTCGGCCTGGCGCTGGTCAACCTTGCTTCCATTGTCATGGTGTTTCTGGTGGGCCGGAAGCTGATGGGGGAGGCGGCCGGGGTCGCCGCGGCGGTGGTCTTTGCGCTGCTTTCGTTAAGCCCGTCCGTGCTGGGGTTATCGGCGCACGCGACCCATTTTGTCATGCTGGCCGCCCTGGGCGGAACGCTGGCGCTCTTGCGGACCGGCCGGGAGGAGGGTGGCGGGGACGCCGCCAATGGGCCGGGCTCGTCCGCCGGCGAACGCTCGCGCGCTCCGGCTCTCCGGCGTTCGGCTTTCGCCCCGCGCCCGTTCGTGGCCGGCTTGCTTTTTGGGCTGGCTTTCCTGATGAAGCAGCATGGGGCGTTCTTCGGCCTGTTTGGGGCGCTGTATCTTCTGTGGGTGCGGGGGAGCCAATGGCGGGCGGCGGCCCGGGTCACCGCCGCGTATGCGGGCGGGCGGAGTTCGCGCGCGCAGGACGGGTTTGATTTCCGCCGCCCGGCGGCGCGCGCCAGCCGGAACCGGCTCGCGCGGGACCTGGGGCTGTATGTGCTGGGCTGGCTGCTGCCGGGCGGGGTGACGGTCGTTGTGCTGGGATGCGCCGGGGTGCTCCGGCCGTTTTTGTTCTGGACAATTTCCTATGCCAGCCAATACGCCGCGGCGATCCCGATCGTGCGGGGGCCGGACGTGCTGCGCGCGAGCCTGCGCGCGGTCGCCAGTCCCAATCTGTTGCTCTGGATACTCCCCTGGTTTGGCGTGCTGGTCATGTGGTGGGAACGCCGCCTGGATGAGGAAAGCGCGCGCGCCGCCGACCGAAGGCCAGGCGCCGCCGCCCGCGGGCCAGCTTCCGCGCCGCCCCCGGCCCAGGACCGCTCGCGGATTGCCCATCCCCGCAGCTTTCTCATGCTGTGGCTGTTTTGCTCGGCTGCCTCGGCCAGTGTGGGATTCTACTTTCGCGAGCACTACTTCATCCTGGTGCTGCCGGCGCTGGCCTGGCTGAGCGGCGTGGCGGTCAGCCGCGGTTTGTATCTGCTCAAGCACGACCGGACGATCGAGCTGTTCCTGGCCATTCCCATGCTGGGCCTGTTCGCCCTTGGCCTGGGGGCGGCGCTTATCGGACATGGCGCGGTCTGGTTCACGTTGCCGGTGGATCAGGCCATGCGCAGCATCTTTGGCTCGACCCTCTTTGCGGAAACGGCCCGGGTGGCGGATTACCTCAAGACCCATGCTCCGAGCGACGCGCGCATCGCCGTCCTGGGTTCCGAGCCGGAGATTTATTTTCAGGCGCGCCGCCGCGCCGCCACCGGGCATATCTACATGTATCCCCTGACGGAAACGACCCCCTACGCGCTAAAGCTGCAAGAGGACCTGATTGCTGAAATCGAACGCGTCCGGCCCGCCTACGTTGTTTACGTGGATAACCCCTTCTCGTGGCTGGCCCGGCCGGATTCGCCCCAACGGATATTCGAGTGGTGGCGGGATTATTGGGCGGCGAACCTGGACCTGGTCCTGACGGTGCCGGTCGAGGAGGGCTTGGCGCGCGGGTCGGATATGAACCAGCCCGCGCCGGGAACCGCCACCGGCAATCACATCCTCGTATTCAAACGCCGTCCCTGATCCGCGCGGGCGAACCTCGCCGCGCGCGGGCGATGAAACCGTTGCCAAACGCGGAAGAATTGATTTACCCTGCCGCCTGATGAAACGGTTTTCAGTGATCTTAGCCCTGCTCGTGGCCATTCTGGGCGCGCGAGCCGAGGGGCCGGATGATCAATACATCGGCATCTATAATCTTATCCAGGAGGCCGACAAATTGAACAACGGCGGCCAGCCGCGCGAGGCGCTGCCCAAGTACCTGCAGGCTCAATCCGCGCTGCAGCGGTTTCAAAAAGGCTACCCGGACTGGAATACCCGGATTGTCAGCTTCCGCCTGAACTACCTGTCGGACAAAATCTCCGCGCTGTCCGCATGGGCGCCCCCTGCCGCCTCTGCCGCCCCCCCGGGCGCAAGCCCGGCCGCCTCACCGGCGGCGCCGAGCGACTGGGAGCATCAACTTCGCGCGCTTCAGGACCAGGTGAGCCGGTTGCAAGCCGACAAAACCGTGCTCGAGGCGAAACTCAAAGAAGCGCTGTCCGTTCAGCCCGCGGCCATGGACCCGCGCGAATTGGCCCGGGCGGAGGCGCAAATCAGCGACCTGCAAAAAGAGAATGACCTGCTCAAGGTGAGCCTGGCCCAGGAGAAAAACAAGCCGGTTGCGGCCCCGGACACGCAGGCATTGGACGAAGCCCGCCAGTCGCTTGAAGAGGCCAACCGCAAGCTCGCCGAACAGGCCCGCTTGGCCGAGGCGTTGACATCCGAAAAAGCCGCCTTGCAAAGCAAACTCGACAGCCTGGCCGCCCAAACGGTTAACACGGCTGAGTTGGCAACCGCGCGACAGGCTCTCGAAGAGGCCAACCGCAAGCTCGCCGAGCAGACTCGCCTGGCCGAGACGCTGACGTCTGAAAAGGCTGCCTTGCAAAGCAAACTCGACAGCCTGGCCGCCCAAACGGTTAACACGGCTGAGTTGGAAACCGCGCGGCAGGCCCTCGAAGAGGCCAACCGCAAGCTCGCCGAGCAGACCCGCCTGGCCGAGGCGCTGGCGTCCGAAAAGGCCGCCTTGCAAAGCAAGCTCGATAACCTGCCCGCCCAGCCGGCCAACACGGCTGAGTTGGAAACCGCGCGGCAGGCCCTCGAAGAGGCCAACCGCAAGCTCGCCGAACAGACCCGCCTGGCGGAGGCGCTGACCGGGGAGAAAGAATCCCTCCAGGCTCGCGTGACGGCCTTGCGCACCGATGCCGAGGCCGCTGCCGCGCTGCGCGCTGAAAACCAGTTGCTCAAGAAACAGGTCGCGGATCTGCAAGCCGCCCCCGCGCCCGCTTCCCCGGCTGAAGAACTTAATCGGCAGTTGGCCCAGGCCCAGGCGCAGATTGCCGCCTTGCAGTCGGACACTGAAATCCTGCGGCTGGAGAAGTCGGCCCTGGCGGACCGGGTGAAGCAGCTTTCCGATGCCCCCGCCGCCACCGCCGCCACCACCCGGGCTGCCGACGCCGCGCGCATCAAGGAACTGGAGCGCGAGCGGGACGACTTGCGGCGCTCCCTGGCGGTTGCCAACAAGGAGCTTTACAGCCGCAAAGGCAGGGCTGCCGCCGCGCGCCTGGCGGGCTTGGAACAGCAGTTGGCCACGCTGCGCGCCCGGCTCCAGGTCTATGAAGCGCGCCAGGTGCCCTATACCGCGGAAGAACTGGCCCTCTTCCGGCGGCCGGAACCCCGGTTGGAACAACCCGTCAAGCGCGCCAGCCGGGCCTCGGCCCAGGAATTGCCGGCCGGCACCGTGGCCCTCGTGGCCGAAGCCCAGCGCCTCCATGCCAATCGTGAATACGCCAAGGCCGAGGAAAAATACTTGCAGGTGCTGCAGCAGGACCGAAACAACGCTCCCACCCTGGCCAACCTTGCCGCCATCGAGCTGGATCAGAATCATCTGGCCGCGGCGGAGACCAATATCATGCAGGCCATCGCCCTGGCTCCGGAGGATGCGTTCAGCCAGTTCGTGCTGGGCCGGTTGCGCTTCGTCCAGGCGAACTATGATGAAGCCCTCGACGCCTTGAGCCGCGCGGCCAGGCTGGATCCCCAGGACGCTCAAATCCAGAACTTCCTCGGCTTGACCCTCAGTGAAAAGGGTCTGCGCGGCCCCGCTGAAACCGCCCTGCGCAAAGCCATTCAACTGGACCCCGGCTACGGCAACGCTCACCACAACCTGGCGGTGATCTATTTGACCCAGCAGCCGCCGCTGGCCGAACTGGCCCGGTGGCACTACCAAAAGGCCCTCGCCGCCGGCCATTCCCGCAACGCGAACCTGGAAAAGATGATTGAAGCCAGGTCGGCCGCCCCCGCCCCATGAGCGCCCGCCGCGCCGTCAACCGCCGCCCGCGGCCAACTTTCCAGGCCCGGCGACAAGGGACTGTCCCCGGATGAGGCAGGTCCTGCACGAAATCAAGATTCCCACGCGCGGGCGCGGCCTTTATGAGTTCACGGACACGGTGACCGCCTGGGTCGCGCAGCACGGTTTCCAGAGCGGCCTGGTCACCCTGCTCCTCCGCCATACTTCCGCCTCGTTGCTGATTCAGGAAAACGCCGACCCGGACGTGCGCGGCGACCTGGAACGATTCTTTGCCCGGCTGGTGCCGGACGGTGATCCGATTTACACCCACACCCTGGAAGGCGACGATGATATGCCCGCGCACGTGCGCGCCGCCCTTACGGCGGTCAACCTCAGCATTCCCGTCAGCCGCGGACGCCTGGCCCTGGGCACCTGGCAGGGCCTCTACCTCTGGGAACACCGTCGCGCGCCGCACGCCCGCACGATTGCCGCGCACTTCATTGGCGACTAAACGAGCTGAAACGGCCCGCTGATAATCCCGGGGAGGCCCGGTGGTTGGGATTGGTCGAGGGGGGCCGTGTCGTTTTCAAAGCCCGGCGAAACACGGCGGCCCGCCGGAACCCCTGCCGCGGCGGAAGAGGCCAGCTTGCCTCCCGGCCAGGTTCAGGCTACTCTGGGAACGCGCGCACATAAGCTGTTGAGCCGACCAGATACGACCATGTTCAAAAAACCATGAATACGCCGGATACGACCCTGATGAAAACCCGCGGCTATGCCGCCCACGACAAGCATTCGCCGCTGGTGCCGTTCACCTTTGAACGCCGGGAACCCGGCCCGCGCGATGTGCAAATTGAAATCCTTTACTGCGGCATCTGCCACAGCGACCTCCACCAAGTCCGCGATGACTGGGGCGGCTCGCTCTACCCGATGGTGCCGGGCCATGAGATTGTGGGGCGCGTCACCCGCGTCGGCGCGGAGGTAAAAAAGCTCAAGGTGGACGATTTGGCGGGGGTCGGCTGCATGGTGGATTCGTGCCGCCATTGTCCGGCTTGCCATGAGGGACTGGAGCAGTATTGCGCCGAGGGCCCGACCTGGACTTACAACGCCCGGGAACGCGGCCGTGAGCAGTTGACCTTCGGCGGGTATTCGGAGCGGATTGTGGTGGAGGAGCGGTTCGTGGTGAAGATTCCCCCCAGCCTCGATCTGAAGACCGCCGCGCCGCTGCTCTGTGCCGGCATCACGACGTATTCGCCGTTGCGCCACTGGAAGGTGGGCAAGGGCCAGCGGGTCGGCGTGATCGGCCTGGGCGGCCTGGGCCACATGGGGGTCAAATTCGCCCGCGCCTTCGGGGCCGAGGTGGTGATGATTACGACTTCGCCGGCCAAGGCCAGGGACGCGGCGCGGCTTGGCGCCCACGAGGTCCTCATCTCCCGGGATTCGGCGGCGATGGCCAAACAGGCTGGCCGCTTTCATTTCCTGCTCAACACCATTCCCAATCCGCATGACGTCAACCCCTACCTGGCGCTGCTGAAACGCGACGCCACGATGGTGCTGGTCGGATTGCTGACCGCATTCGAGCCGTCGCTCCAGGGCGGCAGCTTGATCAGCGGCCGGCGGAGCCTGGCCGGATCCGTAATCGGCGGCCTGCCGGAGACCCAGGAGATGATTGACTTCTGCGCGGCGCATAAGATCGGCAGCGACGTCGAGATGATTCCCATCCAGTCCGTCAACGAGGCCTATGAGCGGCTGCTGAAAAACGATGTCCGCTACCGTTTCGTAATAGACATGGCCTCGCTGAAAGAGGCGGCTCAACCCTGAAACCCTGTGCGGCATGCGCCCTGCGTGAAGACGATTTCGCGGCTTAGCAGCGGACCGGGCCGGGCCTTGATTGGGGCCGTCAGCCTGGGGTTGGCGATCAACAGCCTGGCTGCGGCGGCCGATCGCTTTGGCTTTAGCGGGCGGGAGATCTTTCCCATCGAAAACCAGATCAGCCAACTGCATGTGGCAGACCTGGACGGCGACGGGTTGAACGATATTGTCGTGGCCAACAATGCCCGCGCCAAGCTCACCCTGCTCTATAACCAGACGGGCAAAACCAACCTGGCTTCGAAGCCCGGGCCTGGCGGACGGCGCGAGATCAACGAGTTGCCCCCGGACGCGCGTTTTCGCCTCGCGTCCCTGGCCTCTGAAAAGCGCATCACCGCGCTGGCCGTCGCCGATCTCAACAGCGACGGCCGCCCCGACTTGGCCTACTACGGCGACCCCGCGGAGTTGGTGGTGCTCTATAACGAAGGTTCCACCAACTGGAGCGTCCCCCGGCGCTGGCCGCTGGATGACGGCCAGCTCACGCAGAACGCCCTGGCCACCGGGGACCTGAACGGCGATGGCCGCACCGACGTGGCCCTGTTATCCGAAAACTGCGTCTATATCCTGTTCCAGCAGGCGGATCAGACGTTGGGCGAGCCGCAGAAGCTTCCCATTTCAGGCGCGCCTCGATCCATCCAGATCGTGGATGTGGATGGCGATGGCCGCAGCGATCTTTTGCTGGTGGAATGGGGGGATCGCAACCCGTTTCGCTTCCGCCGGCAAACGCCCGACGGCGGGCTGGGGCCGGAAATCTACTTTGCCTCGGCTCCCATCCGCTCCTACTGGGCGGACCGCCTTGATGCGAGGCGGCAGATCCAGGTAATCACCATTGCCCAATACTCCGGTCGGGCCAGGATTTCCGAGTTTACCCGCCAGCCCGCCAAGACGCTCGCCGGCTCTTTCCGGCAGGGCCAGTTCCAGGTCTGGCCGCTCTCGCGGACCGACAAAGCCCGCCGCGGTCAGCTTTGGGCCGATATCAATGGCGACGGCCGGCCCGACCTGCTCATCGCCGAACCGGAAAGCGGCCAGGTCTCCCTCAGCCTGCAGCAGCCCGACGGCTCGCAGGCGGTTCCGATCATTTTCCCCACGCTGGCGGGCATCAGCGACCTGGCGGTTGCGGACGCCGCCGACGGGGGCCCGCCGGAAATCTTCATGCTCAGCGCCGATGAACGACAGGTGGGCGTCACCCGGTTGGACGAAAAACAACGGTTGCCTTTCCCGACGCTCATTCCGCTGCCGGGCCGGCCCCTCGCGCTGGCCACAGGCCAGCTCTGCCCCGGTGCCGCGCCCGTCCTGGCGGTGCTGGCCGAGTCGGAGGCCAAAGAGGAACCGGAAACGCAGCGCCTGCTGGTTCTGCGCTCCGCGGACGGCCGGATCCGGACGCAGAAGCTGAGCGCAAGTTTCAAGGCCAATCCCGCCGTCCTGGCCTTCCACGACGCCGATCAGGACGGACTCGTTGATCTCGTGGCTCTGACGCCCTACGAGAAGGTCAAGATTCTCCGCCAGGTCCCGGACCGGGACTTCGAGGAATTGGACGTGGCCCCTCCCGGCGGCGCGCGGGAATTGGCCCAGCCATGGCTGGGCGCCGCGGACATTGATGGCGACGGCCGGCGCGAATTGCTGCTCGCCCAGAAGAACTTCCTCCGCGCCGTCGTCCTGGCGCGGGAAGCGCCGGCAGCGGCGGCCACCAATCAGGGCGCCTGGGCTTTCACGGTTCGGGAACAAATCAATGGCGCGGACCGCAATTCGCGCCTGGCCGGCGCCGCCGCCATCCCGAACGGCACCAACGTCATTGCCTCGCTCTTCCTGTTGGATGCGGAACGCAAGGCGCTCACCCTGTGCGAGCGCGACTCCGCCGGGGTCTGGCAGGTGGTGCGTAATGTGCCGCTGCCCGTCGCTGAATTCACCCGCTTGCAGCCCCTGACCCTCGGCGCCGACCGGACCAACGCCGTCGCCCTGCTCGGCTTGAATGCGGTCGCCTGCCTGCCGCTGGACGGCCAGGTTTGGGAGCTGACTGACCTTGACAGCTACGAAACGCCCATTAAAGACGGCTTCCTCACGGACGTCGTCAGCGGTGACCTGGACCAGGATGGCCGCAAAGACCTGGTCTTTCTGGAGACGGCCAGAAACTACCTCGATCTGGTGTTGTTCAGCGCCCAGCGCAAGCTGGTCCCAGCCAATCGCTGGCAGGTCTTCGAGGAACGCACCTACCGCGGGCGGCGCGGCGACTCCCGCGAACCGCGCGAAGCTGCCATCGCTGACGTGACCGGGGACGGCAAGAACGACCTCATCATCATCGTCCATGACCGCGTCATCGTTTATCCGCAGGAATAATCCGCCCCGCGCTGGCGCCGGGGGCGGGCGCGCCTACAAACGCGGCGTCTTTTTCTAATCGCAAGCGGTCCGCGGCGAGGGCACACTGGGGGTTGATGAATCATTCAACGGTGAAACTGGCGCGTTTGAGAAACGTGTGGCAGGCGTCGGGCTCCGGGCTCGCGGCCGCCCACGGAGGTTCCCGGGCATGAGAAAATACCTTTTGCTGGCCATTGTGCTCGTTATGGCGGGTGGGAGTTGGCGCCCACCGGCCGCTTGGGCCGCCGCTCCCGCGGCTGCAGCGGCGTCCACCAACGCCGTGCCGCCCGGCGTGGAGTTGGCGCGCGCAATCTCCGAAATCACCGGCGTGGCGATTTCGCCGCTGCTGGGCGTTAGCGCCGTGGGCGCGTGGAAGTATTTCCACGCCCGGACACCGCAACAACGCGCGCGCCTGCCCTGGTTTGCGCAGCCGTGGTTCTGGATTCCCGCCCTGGTGCTGGTGGCCGCCTGCGTCTTTAAAGACACGGTGGGCGCGGCCGCGCCGCGGGCGTTAAAGAAACCGCTCGATCTGGCCGATGCCATCGAGCATAAGATCAGCGGGTTGGTGGCCGCCGGCGCTTTTGTGCCGCTGGTCATCGCCGTCTTTCCCTCCCCGCCAGACGAGGCGTTCCGGCTGGGCGCGACCGGGTTCCTGGCGGCGATAGACCTCTCATGGCTGGGCAACGGCCTGTTGGTGCCCGTGGCGATGCTGGCGTTCTTCTTCGTTTTCCTCGCCTCCAATGCCATCAACATCCTGATCCTGCTCAGCCCCTTTGCCGTGGTGGATGCTGCGCTCAAGGGCTTCCGGCTGCTGGTGCTGGCGACCCTCCCGGCAACGGCCTTTATCAATCCCTGGCTGGGCGCCGGCTGGGCGCTGCTGATCATTGTTCTGGCCTACTTGATCGCCGGCTGGTCGTTCCGGCTGTCGCACTTCGGCCTGGTGTTCATCTGGGACATCGTCACGCTGCGAAGCCGCCGCTTCCGGCCCGCGCCGGCGGCCAACCGCATGCTGCTGGCCCGCACGATCAACCAGGTTCCCGCGCGCACTTACGGCACGCTGCGCCGGGACGACGCCGGGCGCCTGCGCTTGGAATACCGGCCCTGGCTGGTGCTGCCCCAACGCGTGCTGCCGCTGCCCGAAGGCCGTTACCACCTCGCCCGGGGACTGTTCTATTCGCAGATCCTGCGGGCGGAAGGCCGGGGCAGCACCGCAGTGCTGCTGCTGCCCCCGCGCTACCGCGGCCACGAAGCGGAATTGGTTGCTATCTACGGCCTGACGGACGCGCGGGACGCGGGCCTGCGCGCCGCGTTTCGCTGGCTGAAGGATACGCTGGGGTTCAAAGGCTCGTCTGCGGCCGCCGCGCCGGCGTAGCAGGCAGACGAACGGGCGGACGTCCGAGCGAGCCCAAAGGCTTTCCCCCTTCCCCCGGGGGCGAAACTCGTGCGGACAGTTTAGCGCTCCGCGGCGGCGGCGCGGGCGAGTCGGACTTTGGCCGTCGGCACGTAGCTGGCCGCAAAGGCGCGGCGGTATTCGGCGAACGTGCCTGCCGCAATCGCGGCCCGCACTTCCTCCATCGTCCGCAAATACATGCGCGTGTTGTGGACGCTCAACATGCGCAGCCCCAGGATTTCGCCGACGTTGAGCAGGTGGCGCAGGTAGGCCCGCGTAAAATGCTGGCAGGCGAAACAGTCGCAGCCCTCCTCAATGGGCCGGAAGTCCGCTTTGCACGCTCCGGCCTTGATGCTGAGGCTGCCGCGGCGCGTGAAAGCGGTGCCGTTGCGCGCCACCCGCGTCGGCAGGACGCAGTCGAACATATCCACCCCGCGCGCGACCAGTTCGACCATTTGCGCCGGCGTGCCCAGCCCCATCGCGTAGCGCGGCTGGCGGTCGGGCAGGAACGGCACGGTCATCTCGACGGCCCGCATCATCTCCGGCTCCGGCTCGCCCACGCTGACGCCGCCGATGGCATAGCCGTCGAACTCAAGCGCGACCAGGGCGCGGGCGCACTCCTCGCGCAGCGCGGCGTTGGCGCCGCCCTGCACGATGCCAAAGACCATCTGGCCCGGCGCGCGCGGCTGCTGGCGGCATTCGGCGGCCCAGCGCAGGGTGCGCTCCACCGCGGCGCGCAATTCGCGGGGCGTGCTGGTGTGCGGCGGGCAATCATCAAAGGCCATCGCGATATCCGCGCCCAGCGCCGCTTGAATGGCCATGGCTTCCCGCGGCCCGAGAAAAAGCAGCGAACCGTCCAGGTGCGATCGAAACTCCACCCCATGCGCCTGGATTTTGCGGATGGTAGCCAGGCTGAACACCTGGAACCCGCCGCTGTCGGTCAGGATCGGCCCCGGCCAGTTGATGAACCGGTGCAAACCGCCCGCGGCGCGGATGATGTCCAGGCCGGGCCGGAGGTTCAGGTGGTAGGTGTTGCCCAGGATGATTTGCGTGCCCATCTCGCGCAGCTCGCGGGGATCAAGGGCCTTGACACTGCCCTGCGTGCCGACGGACATAAAAACCGGCGTATCCACAACGCCATGCGGCGTGGTCAGCCGGCCCCGGCGCGCCTGGGAGGAGGCATCGGTCTGGAGCAATTCAAACATGGCGCCGAGCTTCAACTACCCCGTGAAATCGGGCAACCGGAAAGTGACCCCGGCCGCGGGGCGGCTTGCGGGATTGACCGCGGCGGCGGCGGTCTGCTACAGGTAAGCGCCATTAACGAGAATGCTCCAGCCCGGACGAGCCCGCCCGCTCCGGTCCCCAGCGACCGCGAGCTGGTCGCGCGTGCCCAAGCCGGGGAAATGGATGCCTTTGAGGAGCTGACCAACCGCTATGAACGTCGGGTTTATTCGCTGGCGCTGCGCCTGCTCCGGCACGAGCAGGACGCCGAGGATGTGACGCAGCAGACATTCCTGAACGCGCTGGAGGGCTTGGAAAACTTCCGCGGCGAGGCATCCTTTGCCACCTGGCTCCTGCGCATCGCCACCCACGCGGCCCTCAAGGTCATCCGCAAACGCAAGGGCCTGGACACCGTCTCGCTGGAGGAGGCCACCGAGGAAACCGACCGCTACGACACCATTCCCCACCCGGAATACATCGCGGATTGGCGGCAGTCGCCGGAAGAGCTGGTGCATCAGCGCGAAGTCCAGCGCCTGCTGGAGGCCGCGCTGGCCCGGTTGGACGACCGGCACCGGCCCGTCTTCCTGTTGCGGGACGTCGAAGGATTGTCCGTGAGGGAAACCGCCGAGGCGCTCGGGTTGAGCGAGGCGAACACCAAGGTGCGATTGCTCCGCGCCCGGCTGCAGCTCCGTGAAGAATTGACGCGAACCCTGGGCAACCCCGCCCGGCGCGTGATACGGGGCGCGCATAACCATTGAAACGGCAACGAAAGAACCTGATTGCCCTCGCCCGGCCGAGAAAGCAACCGCGCCCGGGTGTAACCTTTTGCCGGCTGGCGGCTCAGTCCCTGCAAATGGCCTGATATGAAGTGCGCGGAATTATTGGCGGCATTGAACGAATACGTGGACGGCACCGTGGACCCGGCCATCTGCGAGGAGTTCGAGCAGCACATGGCGGGATGCAACCCCTGCCAGGTGGTGGTGGACAACCTGCGCCAGACCATCACGCTTTACAAGGGCGGCAAACCCATCGAATTGCCCGCGCCATTCCGCCTGCGGCTGCACGCCGCGCTCCGCCAGCACTGGAAAAAGACGCACCGCCCCAAAGGCTGAACCCCGGCCTTCAATCTATCCCGCCTCCAGCCATCGCTGCGCCAGGACACAGCTATTCTCTTCCACCAACGCCGGGAAAAAGAATGGCGGGAGCGGCGGGGCTCGAACCCGTAACCTCTGCCGTGACAGGGCAGCGCTCTAACCAATTGAGCTACGCCCCCACCAGGGGAAAGGGAAATTACGAAATACCGCCCGGATCGTCAAGGGGAACAAAATAAAATATTCGGGCAACAGACGCCAAGGAGGTGGGGGTGGGGAACCCCGCTGAAGAAACGTACTGTTGCCCGAACACCCAAAAGCTATACCGCCGCCAGCCCCGTGTCAACTGCGAAAGCAGATAATTTTGCAGAAATTTTGTTTCGCCCGGAAACGCGCCCGGCAAGGAGGTTCGGCGGCTGTCGGAAATGTATGAGAGCAATAACGCCCCGTACCTGAACCGCTTACGAACCAGCGGTTCCTTTCCCGCCAAAGTGAGGGCGGCAGAGATCAACGATCGCCGCGGATTCAGGAGCATGCCCGGGCCGGAAAGCCGGCGTTGCGAAGACAACCGATTGGCACCCCAGATTGAGCCGGTCGGACTTCTGGCGTTGCCAAGGCGCGGGCCGGCACCTATGTTTGGGAATCACAGGGCCGGGTGGCGCTGTGGGTCAACGTGGCTGATTATAAAGTAAAGTTCGAGGTCTTCGAAGGCCCGCTGGATTTGCTCCTTTATTTAATAAAAAAGGAGGAGGTGGACATTTACGAGGTGAACCTCACCCGGCTGGCGACCCAGTTTGTCGAGTATATCGAGACGATGCGGTTGCTGGATTTGGAGATTGCGGGTGAGTTTCTGGTGATGGCCGCCACCCTGATGCACATCAAGAGCCGCGAGTTGCTGCCGGTGGATCAACAGGCGCAGGTCGAAGAGGAGGAGGAGGGGGAGGACCCGCGCTGGGAGCTGATCCGCCAACTGGTCGAGTATAAGAAGTTCAAGGATGCGGCCGCACAGCTCCAGGCGCTCGAAGCGCGGCAGGAGGACGTGTTTCCGCGCCTTCCGGGCCGCCTTGAATTTGCGCCCGAAACGCCCCGGCGCGCGGAGGCCTCTGTTTTTGACCTGGTCAACGCGGTCAGCGCCGTTCTCAAGCGATTTACCCGGCCGCCGGACCCGCGGGATATCTTCGACGACCCGTGGACGGTCACGGAGAAGATCGAGTATTTGCTGCGGATGACCCGGGAACGGGCGCGAATACGGTTTTCGGAATTGTTCGCGGGAGCGGGCAGCCGCGCGGAAGTGGTGGTGACCTTTCTGGCGCTGCTGGAGCTGATTCGCCTCCGGCAGCTTAGCGCCGTGCAACCGGAGCCGTTTGGCGAAATCGAAATCTACCGCGTTCAGGTTCCGGAGCCACTGGCCGCGCCGGCGGCCCCGGACGCGGCGGCATCGGCGGCGGCGGATGTTTCCCCTTTCTAGCCTGGCATGGAACTTAAACTGATTTTGGAGGCCCTTCTGTTCTCGGCGCAAAAGCCGCTGAATCTCAAAGAACTGCGCGAGACGCTAACCGCGGCGGTTGAACACGCCGAGGACGATGACCGGGTCCGGGAACTCCGGAAGGTGAAGGAGAGCGAACTGGCGCTCGCGCTCGAGCAACTGCGCCAGGACCACGAACTGGCCCAGCGCAGCTATCGGCTCGTCTGCGTCGCCGAAGCTTGGCAATTCGTCACCCAGCCGGAATACGCCCCCTGGCTCAAGGCCCTGGTGGGCCGCAAGGCGCGCCCGCCGCGGCTCTCGCAACCGGCGCTGGAAACACTGGCCATTGTGGCCTATCGCCAGCCGCTGACCCGGGCGGAAATCGAGCAGGTGCGCGGCGTGAACGTGGATGGGGTCATGCAGACCCTGCTGGAGCGCGGGTTGGTGGCGCAGGTCGGCCGCGCGGAAGTGGTAGGCCGCCCGATGACGTATGGCACCACCCCGCTGTTTCTCGAATACTTCGGCCTGCGCAGCCTGGAGGATTTGCCCGCCGCTGATGAATTGCGCCGGGTCGTCATTCCGAAGCCGGAAGGGCTGGCCACGGCGGATCCGGACCTGGCGACGGCGCCGCCGGAGCAACTGACGCTGCCGGAGGCGGCGGCGGAACCGGAAGGGCCGGCGGGCGAGGCCCCGGTTCCGGAGACCGCCACCGCACTGCCCGTCGCCGAACCGGACAACCACCGCCCGGAATGAAACTTTGCCGGTTATGAATATCTCCGATCATCGCAAAGCCATTGACCAGTTTGACGCGCAGATTGTGCGGCTGCTGAACGAGCGCACGCAGCACGTGCTGGCCATCGGCGAAATCAAACGCAAAAACCGGGAGGAAATCTACGCGCCCCACCGCGAGCGGGCGGTGCTCCAGCGCATCTGCCGCAAGAACCGGGGGCCGCTGGCTAACGAATCCCTGCGCGCCATTTACCGGGAAATCATGTCCGGCGCCCTTTCGCTGGAGAAGTCGCTGACGGTGGCTTACCTGGGGCCGGAGGCCACGTTTACGCACCAGGCGGCCATCCAGCGCTTCGGCGCCAGCCTGCGCTATGCGCCCCAGAAGACCATCCACGATGTCTTCGCCGAAGTCAGCCGGCATCGCGCCGATTACGGGGTGGTGCCGGTCGAAAACTCCACCGAGGGGGCCGTGACGCATACCCTTGACATGTTTGTGGACAGCGACCTGAAGATCGTGGCGCAAATTGTCCTGCCCATTCAGCATTGCCTGCTGGCCGAGTGCGCGCGCGGAAAAATCCGCAAGCTGTACGCCCATCCGCAGTCGCTGGGGCAATGCCGCGTCTGGGTGCAGACCCATCTGCCGCGGGTCGAGATCATCGAGACCTCCTCCAATGCGCGCTCGGCGGAGCTGGCGAGCAAGGAAAAGAACGCCGCCGCGATTGCCGGCCTCCTGGCCGCCGAACGCTACGATGTCTCCGTTTTGGACTATGACATCCAGGATAATGTCGCCAACGCCACCCGTTTCCTGGTCCTGGGACGGCAATGCAGCCCCCCCACCGGCCATGACCGCACCAGCCTGATGTTCAGCCTGGCCGATCGCGTCGGCGCGCTCTACAACGCGCTGGTGGCCTTCCGACGCTACCGCATCAACATGACGAAAATCGAGTCCCGCCCGAGCAAGCGCAAGGCCTGGGAATACATCTTCTTCGTGGATTGCGAGGGGCACTTGCAGGACCGCCGGTTGAGCAAGGCGGTGGCGCTCCTGGGAGAGCATTGCAGCTACGTCAGGGTGCTCGGCTCCTACCCGGATTCGGAGTAGTCTTCCGCAAATCCCGCCCCAGGCCCCCTGTCCGCCCGACCGCCGGGCGCCCTTTCTCCCCGGCCGCCAGAAGGGAGAAGCGGGGCAAGGCGTAAAATGGCAGGAAACCTGCAGCTTAGGCGGCCATGCACCTGAACTGGCGGCCTCAGCCGCCCGGGTCACCGGCTGTCTCCGCCGAAACTCTGCGGGCGGGCGGGCGGCGCGGGCTGACCCATTACGAGACAGCGTCCCGCAAAAGGGCATCGGTTGGGGGATGGATGCGGTCGCTGATGCGCCGTCAGCCCTGCCGTTTGCTGGCGGCGAGCGCCCTCGCGGTGCTGCTGGGCACCGGCGCCGGGCGGTTGCTGATCGGCTCGATTTACGTGGTGGAAGGCGCGAGCATGGCGCCAGCTTACCCGTCGGGGGCGCATCTCTACGGCGCACCCATTACGACCCCGCTGGAGCGCGGCGACGTCGTCCTCCTGGACGATGGCCGGGCGGGCTGCGCGATCAAGCGGGTTATCGGGTTGCCCGGAGAAACCGTGCAGCTTTGGCGCGGCTGCGTCTTTATCAACCAGCAGTTGCTGGTGGAACCGTATTTACCAAAGCACACCTACACTTGCCCCGTCACGCAGGCGCGGCGCGGGGCGGCATTCGCGCTGGGAGACAAGGAGTATTTCCTGTTGGGAGACAACCGGCTCCAGAGTGAGGACAGCCGGGTTTATGGCCCGGTGCGCCGATGCCAAATCAAGCGGCGCGTCCCCCCGCCGGAAGGCTTCGTGGGCGGCTATTTCGCCTCCTACACGCTGCCGGCCTACGGAACGACCCTTATCCGCCCCTTGACGCCCGCGCATGAAGTTTCCGCATCTCGAAACGAGGCTGGGATCGTCCAACTGGCCGCGCGGGGAGAATGCCAGCGAGACTGAACCCGGCGGCGCGCTCCGGTACCCCGCCGATGCCATCTCCCTGACAGCGCGCGTCTGGGGGACGCCTTCCGTCCTGATCCCGGCAACGAAGTCCCGGCCAGCGTCAGCCCTTCGGGGCCGGGGGAGTGGTTTTGGGGCGAGGCGAAGCGCCGGATTTTCTCTTCGGCAACGGGGTGGGTTTGCCCAGGAAGGTATGCAAGCCGCGGGGGAACTGCGGCGATTCGAGCCAGTCCGCCAGCAGATCCAGTTCGGCGGAGTTCAAGCCGATGCCGGAATTGCGCAGGAACGAAAGCTGATCCGGGCCGGTGCGCGTGACCACCGTTCCGCAGTTGCCAAGGCGGGTTTCGAGCGCGGAGAGCCAGGCAAAGCTGGCGGATTTGGGGGGAATCTGGGCCTTATAGAGCGCGAAGCGGAGCAGTTGGCCCACGTAGAGCCACTGCTCGAGGCGCGGGCCGGTCAGCTCCCAGTCGTAAGCGACCAGGTTGGTGATGCTCGACACTTGCTGGAGCAGCCCCGCGGGAGACGGGCGGTTGGTGTATAAATCGGATTCCAGGCCCGCGAAGGCAAACTCGACGCCATTCTGGGTGCGGGTTTTGAGATAGGGCGAAACAATGGCCAGATCCGCCCAGTTAACGCCGTGGTAGTTGGTGGCCCGGTCAAACCGCCCAAGGCCGTTATTGGTCAGCCAGGCGTTGGCCTGGTTGACGAGAAGATCGGTGACGTGGGTGACGCGGTTGCTGCAATCGGGGAGGGTGGCGGCGCAGTAGCTCAGGAACGGCACGCCGCTTTGAGCCCAGAAATAAAGCTGGCCGGGCGGGGAGCCGAGCTGCAGGTTCCGCCAGACCGGGAGGGCGGACAGCCAGGTCGTGAGGCCCTGAATGGCGGTAAAACTGACAATGGGTTCATGCAGGAGGTTGGTGGGGATGTTCCACGGCTCGAGGTTGAAGGGCAGCGGCTGCGGGAAATTCAGCGCCGCGGCGGTGCGGACGTTCCCCCGGTCGCCAATCGCGGTCACCGTCACTTTGGGCAGCCCCGGAGGCAAGCTCCAATCCAGGGCCAGCGCGCGGAGGGTGCGCTGAGGGTCCAGGTTGGCATAGAGCCAGAAATCTTTGGGCTGCCGGGCAAACGGCTGGCCGTCCCGATCAATCAAAGCTGCCAGTTCGGCCATGAAAAGGTTGGTCTCCGGCCCCAGCCCAATCAGCACCCAGTCCTGCCTGCGGCCGAAAGTCAGGCAGCGGTCATCCGCGGCGGCGGCGGGGTGCGAGGCCAGCGGCAACTGCCAGCTCCGGCCGTCCTGCCCCAGGGCGGGGATGTGGCCGGTGCGGGATTGGAGGATGACGGCGAGATTGGTCTGCCAGCGGCCGCTGCGCTCGTCGTCCAGCCGGATGGCCAGGACCATTTCGCCGGGCTGGTTAGTCGCGTGGCGCACTTCGAGGTAGGACTCCTGCCGAAACAAATCCTCGAGCAAAGGGCGAAGCAGCGCCGCGACGCCGGTAAGCGGAGCGGACGGGGCGCCTTCGGCGGCTGCGGGCGGCGGGTTCGTCCCCGGCGGGCTATTGGTCGCCAGGAGCCCGACCGCCAGCCGGTCGAGCGTTTGCTTCGCGAGCTGTTTGCTCTCCGGCAGGCTGGTGATATTGGTCAGGAAGGTAGCGTTGGTTTCCGCCAGAAGCCGGTCCATGCCCAGCCAATGAACGCGGGCAACCGTCTCGACGGGTGGCGGCGGCGCCGGCGGCGCGGGAGGGGTGGAAGGTTTGCAACCAATGGCCACAACGGCCAGGAACAAAAATATCAACGGCAGAGTTGCGCGCCGTGTCATTCTGGCGCCGGCCAACACGAGGGCGCTGCCGCCCAGCCGCGCCCGGATCAGTCTTGTCCACATAAAACGCAGGTTTATACATCAGCCGCCACCGGCGCGCAAATCCAATTCCGGGCGGACATTCGGAGCATTCCGCGCCCAAAATCAAGACCCGGTGCCGCTGGGTGCGCTGAGGGGCGTGACGCAGCCAGGCGTGGATATTTAGTCCCATGCTCAAAGTGGCGCCGTTGGTGCAGAACCATCTGGCGGGAATCCTGGCCCATTGGAAGTGGGGCCTGACCCACGCCTTTATGGAAGAGCTCAACCGCGTGTTTAGCGCCGTTAAACGAAAGGCTCGCGGCTACCGCTCCACCGTTTGCCTCATCCCCATGCACTACGTGGTGGCCGGCAAACTCCGCTTGCCTCACACTTGATTCCACTCAAAACGTAGAGGAACCCCTGACGCGAGCAGCCGCCTTTGGCAACTTCCGCCCGGGAGGGGAAATGTCTTCGCCAACCGTGGCCCCAGACCGCCAAAAAACCACGGCGCGCGATAACACCCGGTCGTCCGCTCCGGACATGCCGAACGTTCTCGTCCACTCCCTCCCGCCTTGAAACGTCCTTTTACATCATCCGCGACTCGTCCATCCCTACTTTCCGGCTCAGGCCCGCGCCCAAACCCGCCCCACCCGCCCCAGCCAGCCTAACGCTCCCATTAGGCTGTGTACAACGGGTGTACAAAGGAGGCTCAAAGGGGGCTCATGCTTATTTTCCATGTTCTCCTGTCGGGCTTCCGATGTACTCCCCTTGTACATGACTGGAAAGGACGGAGAAGAAACGGTCTTGTGGGCGGCGGTGGAGGCTGGGGCGGCGGCGGGCTTCGGTTTCTTAACCCTTGCCGTTTCAGCCGCTTGCTGAGATTTCAACATCGGCGGCGGCGGGACGATGGCGTTGTGAACCCGGCTTTGGCCTTTCCAGCCGTTCCGGGTCTGAACCACGACGATAAACACCTTCTGCCCCGAAGCGGGTCGCCCAAACCGGGCCGTATAGAGGTCCGTGATGTCGCTTTGCCCGTTCTGGCTCGGGCCCAACAGGCCCAGGTAATAGGCACGGCGGGGTTTCATCCGGCCCGCGCTGCACGGCGGCTGCCCAAAGACCATAATGTCTTCATGGACGGCCCCGACGTTCAGCCGCAGCCGAACTCCGTCTTCCGCGTCATTGACGATCTCCAGCCCGGTGACGGGATTGGGGCCGAAGACCACCGGGGCGGGCGGTTCCTCCACCGGCGCCAGACCCAGACCCCGCAGGGTGCTGTTGATCTGGACGCAAAACTGCTGCCCACTTAAGTGCGAATACTGCCCCATCCAGGGCCGGCTGGGAACATGCAGCGCCGCGGCGTTCCACCGCTCGCGCTGCGCTTCGCTGAGCTTGAGGCCCCACTCCCGCGAGGAGATTCCGAAATACGACCGTGCGGCCGCCTTGCGCTCCGAGGGTCGGTCCCGGGGAACGGTGCGCCGCCGGGCGCACACGCCAAAAGGGGACTGGTAGTAAGTTTCCGCGCCCAGACTGCCCGTGCGCGGAGAGGTGAGCATTTTCATAGTTAAATACCTTTCCGTTATTGCCCCGGAGAGCGGCTTGGCTTCCCGCCACTCCTTGGACTGGAAGTCCCAGCCACCACCACCCCGAGGGTTTGGGGGAAGGCTGGCGGGCGGAGGGTCTTCGCGCAAGGGCAATTTTTTGGGGTTGGCGGTGGCAGGCCGGTGCGGAGCGCCGCGTGTGGGCACGCGGCCTACAGGGGGCGGGAGGGTGCGTGGGGACTTGTGGTCTGCCGGGAGTGCGGTGCTGCGAGAGGGCATGGGGGCTGCCGCGGCGCACTTCCATTTCCTGTAGGCCGCGTGCCCACACGCGGCGCATGGCGACCATTTGCCCGGCGGCTGAGAAAAACCTTCACGCGCCCGCCTGGGTTGCCAGCGGTCACAGGGTCTTTTGTTATCAGCGCCTGAGTTTCCCTCCCGGGCTTATGATCTACAAAACCAAGGGCCCTGTCCGTTGCGATGGAATTGCTGCTGCCCGGCGCTGGAGAGCGTCATGCTCCAAGGGTGCATCCCAAGGGCGTCCGCTGTTGCGGTTCAGCAAGTCAAGGAGTTCCAGGCGGCAAAACAACACGCCCGCCAGGCAAACTCAGCGGGCGCGGGCTGTGTCCTCTTCCTGACAAAACCCGCGCGGCTGGGGATCCGGAAAGCTGCCGGGCGGCAAACGCAATGCCCCCCGGCTCGAAGCCGGCCGAACCAGGCCTTTGTAATGCGCTAATTGGCCGCCCGGCCGCCAATGCCTTTGGTGCCGGCGGCAATCATGCGCGCGGGTTCTTTGGGACGGAGCGCGCGGACGGCTTTGCCGGCCTGCCACATCTCCGAATTGCCAATCGCGGCGAGTTCCTTGCCTAACTGCTTCTGGTAATTGGGTTTGCCGCATGCCGAAAGCACGCGCGCGCATTCCTGGCCGCTCTTGACGCGCGCATACAGCTCTTTAAAGACCGGCAGCACCGCTTTCTTGAACTTGGGTTTCCAATCCAGCGCGCCACGCTGGGCGGTCGCCGAGCAATTCGAATACATCCAGTCCATGCCGTTCTCGTCCACCAGCCGGATGAGGCTTTGCGTCAGCTCTTCCACCGTCTCGTTGAAGGCCTCGCTGGGGGTGTGTTTGTGCGCGCGCAGGACGTCGTATTGGGCTTCCATGATGCCCGCCAGCGCCCCCATCAGCACTCCGCGCTCGCCGGTCAGGTCGCTGAACACTTCGTGCTTGAAGGTCGTGGGGAACAAATAACCCGAGCCGATGCCAATCCCGAGCGCCAGGCAGCGTTCCTGGGCGCGGCCGGTGGCGTCCTGTTCCACCGCAAAGCTCGAGTTGATGCCGGCGCCGGTAAGGAAATTGCGGCGCACCGAGGTGCCGGAGCCCTTGGGGGCGACCATGATCACATCCACGTTCTTGGGCGGGATGACGCCGGTCTGCTTCTGGTAGGCGATGGAGAATCCATGCGAGAAATACAGCGCGTCGCCGGGTTTGAGGTTCCGCTTGATGACGGGCCAGATGGCGCGCTGGGCGGCATCGGACACGAGCATCTGGATGACCGTGCCGCGGCGGACGGCTTCATCAATCTCGAAGAGCGTTTTGCCCGGCACCCAGCCGTCGGCCACGGCGCGGTCCCAGTCGCGCTTGAAGGCGCTGGCCTGGCCGATGATGACCTTGAAGCCGTTGTCGCGCAGGTTGAGCGATTGCGCCGGCCCCTGCACGCCGTAGCCGATGATGGCGATGGTCTCATTCTTGAGCACCTTGCGCGCTTTGGCCATGGGAAACTCTTTCCGCGTGATGACCTGTTCTTTGGTTCCGCCGAAGTTGATGATTGCCATAATTGTCCTGATCTTTTGTATTTGCGTTTGTGTTATACTAACCGCCCGGGCGCGCGGGTCAAGGAGCTTGCCGGGTTGCCGCCCCGCCCGGGGCGGGCCGCGGGCCGGCCGGTTCGACCCCGCCAACCCGGGGCGCCCGGCGTATCCGCGCCGGGTTAATTCCGCGGCAGGGCAACCTTGCCGGTGCGGGTCACTTCCATGATCTTGAAGGACTGCAAGAGGCTGAGCAGCTTTTCCACCTTGTCTTCATCGCCCGTCACCTCGATGGTCAGGTTCTGGGGTTGAATATCCACAATTTTGGCGCGGAAGATGTTGGTGATTTGCATCACTTCGGAGCGGGTCTTTGAGTCCACGCCCACCTTGACCAGCGCCAGCTCCCGGTCCACGTATTCGCCTTCGCGGAAGTCCTGCACGTTGATAACATTGGTCAGCTTTTTAAGCTGTTTGACGATTTGGTCCACCGTGGCATCGTCGCCGCGCGTCACGATGGTCATGCGCGAGACGGTTGCGTCCTGCGTCGGGGCGACGTTGAGCGAGTCAATATTGTAGCCCCGGCCGCTGAACAGGCCGGCCACGCGGGTCAGCACGCCGAATTTGTTTTCCACCAGAACTGAAATAGTGTGTCGCATAAATCCCCGCTTAAGCGGGCAAGGAAAGCTACAACCCGCGGCCGGGCGGAGCAACTGGAAAAACCCGGAAACCCCGGGGCGCGCGGCGGGCTGCGGCGTCCGCGGGCGCGCGGCCGTTTGGCGGCTTATGATTTCAGGCGGAGGAACTGTTCCAACTCCGCGACCTGCCCGGGGCTGGGGCGCAGCCGCGCGATGCGAGGCCAGTCGTGTTTTGCAAACGCCTGGGCCAGTTGGGCGGCGCCAGGGCTCAGCCCGCTCCCGGCCAGGCCGGGCAGCAGGCCCAGCTCCAGCCGCAGTTTAAATTCAAACGCCAGCACGGTGTGGGATTGGGCCGCCGGGCCGGACAGGTGGCGCAGGAGGGACAGCATCAGCTCGAAGATTCCGGGCAGCGGTGTTTCGGTTTCGGTGGCGCGCTCGATCAGCGCCGCGCAGCGGGAGGCCTGCCGCAGGAGGATGAGCTGGCGGCGCAGGTTGCCATGCGTATCGCGCAGCCGCACCTCGCGCAAGGTATGCAGCTCGGAGCGCCGGCTGCGGCTCAGGCTGAAGTCCGCCCAGTAGAACAGGTCCAGCTTGCCGTGGAAGGGAGATTGGAGGCGGCGCGCGCCCCGGGCCACGGTGGCCAGGCGCCCCAGTTCGGGCGTGAGCCAGTGCACGATCAGGCTGGTTTCCGTGAGCGGCCAGGTGCGGAAAACGAGGCCCGTAGCCGTTTGAATCATGGCACGCCCGCCCCGGCGCCCGATTCCGGCAGCGCCGGGCCCGCCTCCGCGGCGCCGGGCAGCGGCGCGCCCTCGGGCTGGATCGCGCCCAGGCTGATAATGTACTTGATGGCGTTGGCCACGGTCAGGTCGAGTTTAATCACCTGGGTCTCCGGCACCATCAGCAAAAACCCCGAGGTGGGGTTGGGCGTGGCCGGGACGAATACGCACACCACCTTTTCGCCGGTTTTCGCCTCCACCTCCGGCTGCTGTTCGCTGGTAATGAAGCCGATGGACCACATGCCGCCATGCGGGAACCGGACCAGAACGACGGTGCGAAAGGCGGTCTTGTTGGCGGAGGAAAAGGCGTCGTTGACCTGCTTGGTGGCGCTGTAAATCCGGTTGAGGAGGGGAACCCGCATGAGGGCCGCATCCACCCATTCGATCACCCGCCGGCCAAAGTAGTAGCGGGCCAGCAGCCCGACAATGCCGATCAGCAGGGCGGCAAACAACAGGGCCACCACGCTCCAGTACCAATACATGGGGCCGCTCCCGCCGTCCTGGTGGGTCAGCCGGGCCGGCAGAAAGACCAGCAGCAAATCCGTGATGTTGGCAACCGTGCCGAAAAGCCACCGCAGCACCGCCAGCGAGATGACGGCCGGCAGCACTATGACCAGGCCCGCCCAGAAGTTGGCCTGCCAGCGCGCGAAAATACTTTGCTTCACCGCGCCAGTTTAGCCGCGCCGGAGGCCGGGCTCAAGACCCCGCACCCGCCCGCCCGCCGCCGCCGCGGTTGCGCGCCCGCGGCGGGCGGCTTATTGGCTGCGCACCCGGAAGAAGCCCGAGGGACTGCCGGGCACCGGCGTGAAGGTCCAGTTGGTGCCCTGGAGCGGGCCGGCGATGGTCAGCCAGTTGGGCGTGGTCAGCGAGAGGCTGAACTCGACATACAGCTCGCCCGCCGCCCCTTCCCATTCCAGGGACATGGTGCCATTCGGCCCCCGGCGCAACCCGGTGAGCGTAGCCGGGGCCGGGATCACCTTGCCGAACTGGAAGGCCGCTTCGCCGGCCGACCAGTCGGAGCTTAGCCCGCGCAGATCCTGCGCGCTCACGCGCCAGTAGTAGCGCGTTCCGAGGACCAGATTCTGCGCGCCGGGCAGTTCCTGGAGCGGGAGGGACAATACCCAGTTGCCGCCCGGCGGCACGGCGACGGCCACGATGCCGGTGGCGTTGATCACCGGGGCCGTGAAGGCCAGGTCCGCGGCCACCTGGATATGGTAGGTAGCCACGCGGTCGCCCTCATCGGGATCGCCGGCCGAGGGGAACCAGAAGAGCCGGGCCTCGAGGTTCGTCACCAGGACCCCGGATGGCGGCCCGGCAATTTCCGGCGCGGCGGGGGCGTGGTTGATTTCATTCACGAAAAAGGTCGCCGTCGCCATCCAAGGGCCCGTGTTGGTGCCATCCGTCGCCTGGCAACGCCACCAGTACTGCGCGTTGTCAGGCAGGTCGGTGTCCACGGGCCAGCTTGTGATGGCTGTTCCGGCGGATACCAGCGGCACCTGGGCCACCAGGTTCGAGAGCGCCGCATCCGCATAGACCTCGAAGCGGTAGGAGAGCGAGTCGCCCTGGTAATCCACCGCGTTGGTCACCGATAAGATCGGGCGCACGACGGGCACGCTGGCCAGGTTTGCCGGGGCCGCAAGGATGGGCGCTCCCGGCGCGGGTTCGCCAATGCCAATATCGTCCAGGAACAGGTCTTGATCCGGCGCGCTGCCATACTCGCTCCATACGATAAACCGCAGGCGGATGGTTTGGTTGAGATAATTCGCAAGCGACGCCTGGAAGCGCGTCCAGGGCTGATTCCAGTCGTTGTTCAGCGCGACCAGGTCGTTCCAGACCAGGCCGCCGTCGGTCGAGACCTGCGCGCGAAAGCGGGTTCGATACCAGAGCTGGCCGCGCGCCCTGAAGGTCAGGATGGGATTGACCGCGTTGCTCAGGTTGAGTTCCCGTCCCAATACCAGCGCCAGTTGCGTGTCGGGCGGCATCCAGGGAAAGACCGTGTCGCGGACAGCGTATTGCCCGGCGAAGGGTTGGTTGGTGTCCACCGTCCAGACCGGGTGCAGCCAGTGGTCCAGCCCCGCCTCGAAGGTTTCATGGAACGGATAAGCCGCCGGGGCGGGAGAGTGTTCGCCCAGCGAGATATCGTCCAGGTACCAACCATCGCTTGGGGGGGTGCCGCCGGTGTTCATCTGGAAGCGCACCCACACCTGGCTGCTGTTTTTCCAGGGGGAGAGGTCAACCGACTGCTCGGCCCAGTTGGTGCGCGTTGCCGAGACTCCATAGACCCGGGTCCAGCTCGCTCCGCCATCACCGGAGATGAATACCCGGCCCCAGTCGCCGGCCGTGATGAAGTGCCGGTCCCAGAAGCGCAAGACCGGCCAGACGGAGCCGCGCAAGTCGGCGGCGAACTGTGCGTAATGCGAAGAGTAGTTGGGGTAGTCGCCGGGTGAATCCGCCAGGGCAACGGAACCGTTGCGTCCCGCGCCCGGCCAAAGCGTCCAGGTGCCGGTGAACGTCCAGCCCGGCTGCTGGGTCTCGAAATCGGCCACCCACGGCAGTTCCACGCCGGCCGTCGTTGCGGAGGACTGGTTGGAGCCGACGCTATCGTCGTAGTGGTTGTGGAGATACACGCGGTAATAGTAGGTCTTGCGCGCCATCAGGCCGCCGTCCACAAAGGTGGTCGCCGCCTGGTTCGTGATGACGGCCAGCAACGTCGAACTTTCGCTGACGTTGGGTGTCTCCGACCGGTAAATGCGGTATTCTTTGAAGTTGCCAATGGCCGCCTCGGTCCAATCCAGGCGCATGGAAGCCGGCGTGATCTCAGTCAACGGATAAAGCGCCACCGGGGGCGGCGATTCCTCAATCGCGAGGTTGTCAATCCAAAGGTCCTCAGCCGGGGCGCTGCCGTATTCATTCCAGGTGGCAAACCGCAGCCGCACCAGCCGGTTGACCAGGCTTTGCAGCGACACTTGCGCCCGTGTCCAGTCTTGGTTCCACTCAGAGTTGAGCCCATAGAGCTCGCCCCAAGTCAACCCGTCGTCTGTCGAGTAATGCACCCGGAACCGCGACCGATACGGCAACTGCCCTTTAACCCAGAATACCAGTTGCGGGTTGACCGCGTTGCTCAGGTTCAAGGGGCTCCCCAGCCCCAGCCAATAGGTCGTGTCCGGGTTCATCCGCCCGCTCGGCGTGTCCCGCACCGCATACTGCCCGCCATAAGCCCCGTTGGTGTCCCGCGCCCAGGACGCGTGCAGCCACTGGTCCAGCCCCGCCTCGAAGGTCTCGTAGAAAGGCAGCGCCAGGGCCGCCGGGGCATGCTCCGCCACCGTCAAATCGTCAATGCTCCACCCATCCTCGGTCGTGCTCCCATCCGTCCACAGATGAAACCGCAGCCGCAGGTTGCCCTGGTTCTTCCAGGGCGACAGGTCAATGCTCTGCTCGGCCCACTCGGCGCGGATGCCCGCCGCCCCGTAAATCGGCGTCCAACTGTTGCCATCCGTGGACACCTCCAGCCGGGCCCAGTCGTTGTCCGCCAGCCGATACCGATCCCAAAACCGCAATACCGGCCAGGTCGTGCCCACCAGGTTCACCGCCGTCAAGGCGTAGCTGTCCGAACTGTTGGCATAATTAAAGCCGGGCGAATCCGCGAGGCAGGCCAGGCCGGAGTGGGCGTCGTTGGTCGCGATTCCCCAGGTGCCGGTGAGGTTCCATCCCTGCAGCGAGCCTTCAAAATCTTCCGTGAACGGCAACGGATTATTCAACGTGCGCGCGCTGCTTTCCGTGGGGCTGTCGGGCGAGAAGGCGCCGTATGAATTCACCGCATAAACCCGGTAGTAATAGACGGTGTCGAGGGCCAGGTTGGCGTCGGTGAACACCGTCAGGTTCCGATCGGGGATGGTTGCCACCAGCGTCGAGTTGATCCCGACTCCCGGCGTCGTGGAGCGAAACACGGCGTAGTGCGAGAACATATCCCCGGCAGCGGCCGCCCAACTGACGCGGATGGTATGCGACGTGATCTGGTCGAGCACCGGCGCATTGACCACGGCGGGCGATTCCGCCACCGAGATGTCGTCCAGGTGCCAGCCATCGCCTTGGGTGGATGAATCCGTGGTGATCCGGAAGCGCAACAACACGGAGACCGCATTGGAGTAGGGGGCCAGGCTGAACCGGGCGCGCCGCCACTGGTTGGACGAAGTGCCGGTGAAACTGGCCAGGGAAGTCCAGTCCGTGCCGTTGTTGAGCGATACTTCCGCATTGCCCGAGTCCCCGGAGGCGAAGTCATACTTGTGATAGAACGAGAAGACGGGCGCACTGGCCTGGCCCGCCAGAAAGAGCGGCGCCGCCAGCGTGAGCGCCTGCGAGGTAATGTTGTTGGCGTAATTGGTGCCGGGCGAATCCGACCAGCCATGCTCCGGCGACAAGGCGTCCTCGGAACTTAAGGCCCAGGGCGCCTCGGCGACCCAAATGTTGGGGCCGCCCTCGCCGTTGTCGGTAAACGGATAATCCATCCCGGGATGCGTGGTGACGGCGATTTCATTGCCCAGGGTGAGCAGGCCCCGGGTGTTGACCACCGCGACCCGGTAATAATACGTCGTCTTGGGCGAGGCCGTCAGGTCGGTCGCGTTGGTGGTGGCGGAAGCGTTCCCCTCGGCAATCACCCGCGCCGTGCGCCAGTCAAGGCCGGGCGTCAAAGAACGGTAGAGGCGATACGCGGCAAAGTCCGCCGCCGCGGACGGCGTCCAGGCCAGGCCGATGGAATTCCGGTTGGTAGCCGTGGCGGTCAGCGTCACGGGCGCGGGGGCTTCAGCGATGACCACGTCATCCACATACCAGCCGTCCATCACCACGGAACTGTCCGTGGCCAGGCGGAAACGAAGGCGGAAATCCGCGACCCCGGCATAGGCGGAAAGATCAAGCTGCTCGCGCGCCAGGGTCCCCTGCTGGCCCGTGTACGCGGCCAGCTCCGGCGAAACCCAACTATTGCCGCCATCCACGGAAACCTCCACCCGCCCGAAATCGTAGCCCGTTTCCAGCGCGTACCGATGCTGGAAACCGAGCGCCGGCCGAACGGCGCCGGCCAGCGAAAGCGATGCCGCCAGGGTCAGGGCCGAGTGGGTATTATTGGTATAGAACGTGCCCGGGCTGTCGGTGACGGCGTGGCTGGGCGAGCCATAATGCGTGGTGGTCAGCCCCAGGTGCCGCTCGCCGTCCAGTGGGACAAACCGCTTTCAAAATCATCATAGAAGGGAAGTGTCCCCGCCGAACAGGAACCGGCTAACAGCAAACCCGCCAGACAACGGCCAATGCCGCGCAACAGCGACTGCAACGGAGATGAAACAACAGACGTTAACATAGAATTTGGCACAACCGAGCTTTCTCTAATTAGTGCGGAAATAATAGGGCCGGGGACCGTTTTGTCGAGCCAAAACAAACGGCTTTTAACCGGCAGCCGCCTCGTTTTTCCCCGCCCGGCGAGGGGGAGCCGGAGGAGCCGGAAAGGATTTCCGGCGGGCGCGTTTGCGGCGTGGCTGCGCCCTTCGCGGAAGCGCTTCTGGCGGCTCCGCGGCCCACCCCGGCCCGGCGCGCGCCCTCGTTGAACTGCGGCAACCGCAGAGCGGCAAAGCCCGGCTTCGGCTGGGAATCACCCAAGCGCGCCGAAGTCAAACCGGCCGGCCAGTCGGCGGACCAGGCCATCTTCGGCTTTCTTCATTTGTTGACGCAGCCGGTGGGATCGGTCGTCGTAGCCCCGCAGGTGCAGCACCCCGTGAACCACGTAGCGGATTAATTCGCTCTGCCAGGTGGTGCGAAAGCGGCGGGCCTGGGAAATCGCTTCGTCCAGGCAGACCAGGATCTCGCCGTGGAGCAAGGCAGGGGGCGGGCCTGGTTGCGCCCCGGCGCCGGGGGATTGGGCGTAGTCGAAGGTGATGACGTCCGTCGAGCCCGAGTGCCGCAGAAAGGTCTCGTTCAGGCGGGCCATTTCGGCTGCCGCCACCATATAGATGCCCAGATCAAAGCGGCAGCCCGGCCACGTTTCCCGCAGCAGGGCCTGCGCGATGCGCCGCAGGGCGGGCAGGTTCACTTCCCGGCCGGGGTGGCGGTTGACCAGCGTGAGCGAGGAACGGCGGCCCGGCCCGCGCCGCATCGTTTTGGCCGTTTGGGCCTCCCGCGGGCCGGCGGGCCGGCGCGCGCGGCCGGGGGGGTCAGGCTTCTTCCGCATGCGGGGGGCGGCGCGCCTGGCCGCGGTGGCGTTCGTAAGCCGAGATGATGCGCTGCACCAGCGGATGGCGGACCACGTCGCGCTTGGTGAACTCGACAATGGCGACGCCCTCAATGCCCCGCAGGGCGTGGTGCGCTTCGAGCAGGCCGGAATGTTTATGCTGCGGCAGGTCAATCTGCGTCTCGTCGCCGGTGATTACGGCCTTGGAATTAAGGCCCAGGCGCGTGAGGAACATGAACATCTGCTCGGTGGTCGAGTTCTGCGCTTCGTCGAGGATGATGAACGCGTTATTGAGCGTGCGCCCGCGCATGTAGGCCAGCGGGGCGATCTCGATGACGCCGCGCTCGGTATGCTTCTGGATGTCTTCCGCCGGGAGCATATCGTGCAGGGCGTCATGCAAGGGGCGCAAGTAGGGCATGATCTTTTCATACAGATCACCCGGCAGAAACCCCAGCGCCTCGCCGGCTTCCACCGCGGGGCGGGTCAGGATCAGGCGCGCGACTTTGCCCTCCTTCAACGCGGCCAGCGCCACGGCCACCGCCAGGTACGTCTTGCCGGTGCCGGCCGGCCCCACGCCCAGGGTCACGTCATGCGTTCGGATGGCATCCAGATACCGTTTCTGGCCCACGGTCTTGGCGGTCACGCCGGCCTTCTTGTCGGAAGTGCGGATGCGGTCGGAGAGGATGTTCTTGAGCATGGCCACGCCCTCCTGGCGGATGATGTTCAGCGCGTTCGAGAACTCGCGGTTCCGGACCGGCGTCCCGGCCTGGAGCGAATCCTCCAGCAGCAAAAACAGGTGCTTGGCGCGGGCGATGGCCTCCGGCTCGCCCTCGAGCTTGATCCAGCCCTCGCGGGAGGTGGCCTTGACGCCCAGCTGCTGCTCCAGCACCTGCAGGTTGCGCGGGTCGTGGTTGTAAAGCTGCTGCGCAAGGCGGGCATTCTCAAAATGAAGGATTTCCGTAGGCATGATTCGAACTCAGACGTGAACGGCGGGACGCGGGCAAACGGACGGCTGGACGCGGGCGGAAGGCACGAACGCTCCGGGCTAGGATGGGTTCAGTTCCGCGCGCAACCGGGCGGCCAGCTCGCGCAGGGCTTCCGGCACCACCACCGTGTCCGCCAGAACGGGCATGAAATTCGTATCCCCCAGCCACCGCGGCACGACGTGAATATGCAAATGCCCGAGCACGCCCGCCCCGGCGACCTGCCCCAGGTTTATCCCGATGTTGAACCCCTGCGGCTTCATCACTTTGGACAGCGCCGCCTGGCAGCGCCGCGTCAGCTTCAGAAGCCCCGCCAGTTCCTCATCGGTCAGCCCCTGGAAGTCCGGCACCTGCCGGTAGGGCACAATCATCAGGTGGCCGCCGGTGTAGGGATACGCATTGAGCAGCGCAAAGCACGTGCGGTCGCGCGCAATCACGAGGTTCGCCTCGTCATCATTCGCCTGGGCGATGCGCGTGAACAGGCTCTCGCTGTTCTCGGGCTTGGGCGCCAGGATATACTCGATCCGCCACGGAGCATGCAGTGCTTCCATGCCCCAAGGGTAGTAAAGACGGCGGAAAATGTCAAAAGCCCCCGCCCGGGGGCCGGCCGGGGTTCCCCCCGCCGTCCGCGCCCCGGGCAAAAAATCGTGTGGCCTAAGCCGGGCCGGCTGCTAGAATCCACCCGCCATGCTTCTGACACAGGCAGAACTCCAGAGTTTGGTGGAAGCCAAACAACGCGCCCCCCATCAGTGGCTGGGAATGCACCCGCTGGCCAACGGCGCCGGCCTGGTGGTGCGGGCGCTGGTGCCGCAGGCGGTGAAAATCGAGGCGCACCCGCTGCGCGAACCGGACCAACCCATCCTCCCGTTGACGCGCCTGCACCCGGCGGGCCTGTTCGAGGGCGTGACGACGGCGGTGACGGAACCCTACGCCTACGAGCTGGTCATCACGGATGCCCAGGGCCGCGCGCAGCGCCGCCGCGACCCGTACTCCTTTGCCCCCACCCTCAGCGAGGACGATTTGTTCCTGTTCGGCAAGGGCGACGAGCGCCGCATCTACGATAAACTCGGGGCGCAATTGCGCGTGCTGGACGGCGCCGCCGGCGCCAGTTTCGCGGTTTGGGCGCCCAACGCCCGGCGCGTCAGCGTGGTGGGCGACTTCAACCACTGGGACGGCCGCTGCCACCCGATGCGGCCGCTGGGGCAGTCGGGGGTGTGGGAAATCTTCGTGCCGGACGTGTCCGCCGGGGCGCACTATAAGTTCGAGCTCCGCAACGCGCGGGGGAAAGTCATGCTCAAAACCGACCCCTATGGCTTCTTCTTCGAGACGGCCCCGAAGAACGCGGCCATTGTGTGGAACAACCGCCAGTTCCCGTGGACCGACGCGGACTGGCTGGCGCGGCGGCGGACGCGCGATCCGTTGCGCGCCCCGCTGAGCATCTACGAGCTGCACCTGGGCTCCTGGCGGAAGAAATCGGCGGCGGAATCCCCCGGCTACCGCGCCCTGGCCGAGCCCCTGATCCAATACGTGAAGCAGATGGGCTTCACGCATGTCGAATTCATGCCGGTCGCCGAACACGCCTACTACCCGTCCTGGGGCTACCAGGTGACGGGATTCTTCGCGCCGACCAGCCGCTATGGCCCGCCGGAAGACCTGCAATACCTCATCAATGCGCTGCACGCGGCGGGGATCGGGGTGATTATCGACTGGGTGCCGGCGCACTTCCCGCGCGACGACTGGGCGCTGGCCCGCTTTGACGGCACGGCGCTGTACGAACATGAAGACCCGCGCCAGGGAGCGCACCAGGACTGGGGCACCCTGATCTTCAACTACGGGCGGCACGAGGTGGCGAATTTCCTGCTGGCCAATGCGCTGTTCTGGTGCGAGCGCTTCCACGTGGACGGCCTGCGCGTGGACGCGGTGGCCTCGATGCTCTACCTGGACTACTCGCGCGCCCCGGGCCAGTGGATTCCCAACGCCTTCGGCGGGCGGGAAAACCTGGAGGCCATCGAGTTCCTCCGGCGGTTCAACCACCTCGTGCATACCGAGTTCCCCGGCGTCATGACCATCGCCGAGGAGTCCACCGCCTGGCCGCAGGTGACGCGCCCCCCCTACGTGGGCGGGCTGGGCTTCTCCTTCAAGTGGAATATGGGCTGGATGCACGACACGCTTGGCTACTTCCACCGCGACCCCGTCCACCGCAAGTACCACCAGAACGACCTCTCGTTCGCCATGCTCTATCACCACCACGAGAACTTCATCCTGCCCCTCTCCCACGACGAAGTGGTGCATGGCAAAGGCTCGCTGCTGGGCCGCATGCCCGGGGATGACTGGCAGAAGTTCGCGAACCTGCGGACGCTGCTGGGCTACCAATGGCTGTTCCCGGGCAAAAAACTGCTCTTCATGGGCGGGGAATTCGGGCAGCGCGCCGAATGGAACGCCAACGCGGAACTGGACTGGCGGCTGTTGACGGCAGGGCCTTACCATGCCGGCCTGCAGCGGTTCCTGGCCGACCTGAACCAATTGTACCTGGCGGAGCCGGGGCTGTGGAAATCCGACTACGACCCGGAGGGATTCCGCTGGGTGGACTGCTCCGACCACCTCAACAGCGTGCTCTCCTTCCTGCGGCAGGAAGCCGGCTCCCCCCGGGAGCTGATCGTGATCGCCAACCTGACCCCGGTGCCGCGCCGCCAATACCGCATCGGGTTGCCCCGCCCGGGGAAATGGCTCGAACTGCTGAACAGCGACGCGGCGATTTACGGCGGCAGCAACCTGGGCAACTACGGCAGCGTGACCGCGACGGAGAAAGCCTGCCACGGCCTGCCCTGCTCCGCCGAGTTCATCCTCCCGCCGCTGAGCATCCTGGCCTTCCGCCCCGAACTCCGGGCGGAAGACGCGCCCGCCCGCCCCGCCGCGGCCGCAGCCCCGGCCCGCAACGCCGGAGACCGCCCGGCGGCCCGCCCCGGCGCGGCCGACGCCGCCCCGCCCCGCCCGCCCGCGCGCTGAAGCAATGCCGCCCGCCAAACCACGCCGTCCGGACCCCGCGCAAACCGCCCGAAAGACCGCGGCCCGCCGCGACGCCAACCGCGGCCTGCGCCTGCTCGCGGAAGGCCGCGCCCTGATCCTGCGCGCCACCGACGAAACAAAACTGCTCCGCGCCCTTTGCCGGCGGGTGGTCGAAATCGGCGGCTACCCGGTGGCCTGGGTGGGCCGGGTCGAACGAACCCCCGCCCGGACGGTGCGCCCGGTGGCCTGGGCGTGCCGCAACGGCGGCATCCGCACCGGCACCGCCCTCCGCACCGGCGGGCCGGAACTCCCGGCGGCGGGGGCGCGCGGCGGGGCGGCCGCGGCCCGGTTCCCGCTCAAGCAGGGCCGGCGCGTGCTGGGCGTGCTCACGGTGCAAGCCGCCGCGCCGGGCGGCTTCCGCGCCGGGGAAAAGAAATGGCTCGCCCAACTGGCCGGCGACCTGGCCCGGGGCCTCGCCGCCCTGCGATCCCGGACGGCGCCGCCGCCGGCGCCGCGGGCGTTGCGGCCCGGCGAACAGCAGATCCGGTTGATCATGGACAACCTCGCCGATTTGGTGGCGCTGCTCGATGTGCGGGGCCGCCGCCTCTACAACAGCCCTTCCTATCGCCAGATCCTGGGCGACCCCGACCGGCTGCGGGGAACCAACTCATTCGCCGAGGTGCATCCCGACGACCGCGCGCGCGTCACCCAGGCCTTCCGGGAAACCGTCCGGACCGGCGTGGGCCAGCGGCTGGAGTACCGCCTGCTGGATCAGGCCGGCCGCGTGCGGCATATCGAATCGCAGGGCAGCGTGATTCAAGACCGGCGGGGCCGGGTCGCCAAGGTGCTGGTCGTGGCGCGCGACCTCACCGCCCGCAAACGAACCGAGGAGGAACTGCACCGGCTCTCGGCCCGCCTGCTCCAGGTGCGGGACCTGGAACGCCGCCACCTGGCCCGGGAATTGCACGACACCACCGCCCAGCACCTCGCGGCGCTTACCCTCAACCTGAGCAGCCTCAAGGGGCACCTGGACCCGGCTTCGGCCGCGGCCCGGGCGCTGTGCGATGACTGCATCCAACTGGCCAGCCAGGCGGCGCAGGAGATTCGCACCCACTCCTACCTGCTGCACCCCCCGCTGCTGGAAGCCATGGGGCTGGTGGGCGCCATCGAGGACTATACGCAAGGGCTGTCCGCCCGCAGCGGCATCACCCTCGAACTGGAGGCGCCGGCCGATTTCGGGCGGCTGCCCGAGGACACCGAGCTGGCCCTCTTCCGGGTGCTCCAGGAGAGCCTCTCCAACGTGCTGAAACACTCCGGCAGCTCCCGCGCCCAAATCCGCTTGGCGCGCGGGGACAACCGGGTTACGCTGGAAGTGCGCGATATGGGACACGGCATTCCCGAGGATAAACTGGCCCGCATCCAGGCCCGCAGCGGCGGCTCCGGCGTGGGCCTGGGCGGCATGCAGGAACGCTTGCGCCTCCTGGGCGGCCAACTGGAGCTCGAATCCGGCCCCGCCGGCACCCTCGTCCGGGCCGCCGTGCCCCTCCCCGCGCCGCTCCCGGACCCGGCCGCCGCGCCCTGATTCCCCCCCGCCATGTCCTCCCTGCGCATCCTCCTGGCCGACGACCACGAAATGATCCGCAAAGGGCTGCGCGCCACGATCGAAAGCCAGCCCGGGTGGACCGTCTGCGGCGAAGCCCGCACCGGCCGCGAAGCCGTCGCCCTGGCCCGCGAACTGCGCCCCGACATCGTCGTCATGGACTTTGCCATGCCCGAGCTCAACGGCCTGGAAGCCACCCGCCAAATCCGCGCCGCGCACCCGGGCACGGAAGTGCTCATCCTGACCATGCACGACTCCGAGCGGCTGGTGCATGAAATGCTCTCGGCGGGCGCGCATGGCTTTATTCTCAAAACCGATGCCGGCGAGTTCCTGGTCGCCGCCCTCCAGGCGCTCGCCCGCCACAAACCCTACTTCACGCCCAAAATCTCCGCGGTGGTGCTGCAAGGCTACCTCAACCCCGAAACCCCGGGGGGCCAGGAATTAACCGCGCGCGAACGCGAAATCATCCAGCTCATCGCCGAAGGCAAGGCGACCAAGGAAATCGCCGAGGCGCTGGGCATCAGCGCCAAAACCGCCGAGACGCACCGCGCCAACCTCATGCGCAAGCTCGATCTCCATTCCACCGCCGACATCGTCCGCTACGCCATCCGCAACCAGATCGTGCAGCCCTGACCCCGCCCCCCCGGCCGGGCCGGAAAAAGCCCCCCGCCCCCGCGCGGAGATTTGCTTTTCCCCGGCAAGTATGTTGTACTGGGAGTGCGACACGCTTACTGGCCAGGCGCCCGTGTCGGCCCAACGGCATTTTTAGACTTATGGCAACACTGATGGAAGAGACTGCGATTGCGCGCAAGACGCGCGAATTATGCCAGGCCATCCTGGACGAACCCGGCGTCCAGGCCCTGCGCCAGAGCATTGACATCTTTATGGCGGATGAACGCGCCCGGGCGCAATACGACGGCACCGTCGCCAAGGGCCAGGCCCTGCAGGAAAAACAACAGAACGCGCTGGCGCTGACCGATGCGGAAATCTCCGACTTCGAGCAGGAGCGCGACGCGCTGCTCCGGAATCCCGTCGCGCGCGGCTTCATTGACGCCCAGCAGGAACTGAAGGAAATGCAGGAGTTCATCCACCGGCACGTTAAAAAGACCTTCGAGCTGGGCCGCCTCCCCTCCGCGGAAGACCTGGCCGGCGGCTGCTGCGGCGACGGCCACGGCTGCGGCTGCGGCCATTAAACCCGGCGGCGCCCGGCGCCCCCGGGACGCCGGCCAAACCCCCGGCTCACACGCGGATGGCTCCGGCCGCGGAAACGCTCCTCGCCGCCGCCCGGCGCTTGCGCGCCGCCACCGCCCGGCTGCGCTTCGCGCCGCCCGTCGCCCACGTCTATAACCCCCTGGCCTACGCCTGGGCGCCGCACGCGGCCTACCTGGAGCGATTCGGCGCCGCACCCAAGCGGGTGGTCTTTCTCGGCATGAACCCGGGGCCGTTCGGCATGGTCCAAACCGGCGTGCCGTTCGGCGAGGTCGCCGCCGTGCGCGATTGGCTCCGGCTCGCCGGCCGCGTCCGCCGCCCCCCCGGCGAGCATCCACGGCGGCCCATCACCGGCTTTGCCTGCCCCCGCTCCGAGGTCAGCGGCCGGCGCTTGTGGGGCCTGTTCGCCGCGCGCTTCGGGACGCCGGAACGCTTCTTCGCCGGGCATATCGTGATCAACTACTGCCCCCTGGCCTTTCTGGAAGCCTCGGGCCGCAACCGCACGCCGGACAAGCTGCCCGCGGCGGAGCGGGACGCCTTGTTCGCCGCCTGCGACCGGCACCTGCGCGCCGTCCTGCGCGCGCTGCAACCCGAATGGCTGATTGGCATCGGTGAATTTGCCGCCCGCCGGGCCGAGCACGTCGGCGGCCCGGGCGCGCTGCGAATCGGGCGCATCCTGCATCCCAGCCCCGCCAACCCCGCCGCCAACCGGGACTGGCCGGCGCGGGTCACCCGCCAGCTCGAAGCGCTGGGCGTCTGGCCGCAGGCCCGCCGCCGTTATGGCTGCGCTTCATGCACGACGACGCCCTCCTCGTCCAGCAGCAGCTTGGGATTGTGCGCTTCGTCCTTGAAAGTGACGACGTAAATGGTCCGCTCGCCCCACATCTCCTTGTTGATGTAAGCGACTTCGGAAGAGTGCGCCTTCTCCGGGATGGCCTTTTTCACCTTCGGCGGCACATCCTCGGGCTTCACCCGCGTGCCCGTTCGGGCGCTCACCGCCACCGTCAGATCGGGGTTGAGCATGCTGCCATCGGGCGCGATATACATCGGCGGGAAAAGATCGCTCTCGCGGAAATAGACCTTGTACACAACCTGGCCCGAGCTGGTGTCCCGAACCGTATCCACCACCGCCGCCGCGCCGACCTGCGCCAGCACCGAGAGCTGCACCGGCGGCGGCAACGCCCCAAATTTCGCCCCCGGCGAAGTCAGCGGCTTGTTATACATCGTATGCTGCGCCGCCTCCTGGGATTTGTTTCCGGTCGCGCACCCCGCCGCCATCAAGGCAACCAACACCACTCCGCAAACTGGCATCTTCATAAGTGAATGCCAATGTAGCCGCCCCCCCGGGGTTGGCAAGCTTCCATAACGCCCCGGCGCCCGCCGCCTTCGCCATCCCCCGCAAACCCGCGCCGAACCGGAACAATCAGAACGCGGGCCCAAAGCCGGAGCGCGAGCTTCAAACCCGGCATGAATGAAGGTCATTCCCGGGAAGCGGGAATCCAAAAGGCCCGGCCGCTTTATCCGCGCCCGCCGGTCAACCTCCGGGAAAAAAACCGGGCGAAAGGAAACCCGGCTGACCTCCCGCCGTGTCCTGCGCTGAAACCGAAAACCGCAATCGAAGCATCCCCTTCAACCCGGGCAAAACAACATCAGCCCGCACAACCCTGCCGCCCCGTCCAGCCAGTATTTTGCCCAAACCAGCCGCAGCACCAGGCCTAAAAGGCGATTCCTTGCCCAACCCCTATTTTTCCAAATACTTAACTAAAGCGATGCCGAAGGGAAGCCCAACCGTGTTAAACCTCTTTCGCCTGTAAAATCAAGGGTTTAGGCGTGAAAAGGGATAAAATATCGGCAAAATCTGAACCCTGCCGACCTCGGCTTACCCCAAACCTGCCTTGCCTTTACCCTGCTCCCAGGCCGTGTACAAGGGGTGTACAAGGGATGCTCATCGGGAGTCCATCGGCTTTTAGCTGGTACACCCGATGGGCATCCCTTGTACACCCCTTGTACACGGCCTGATGGCAGGGTAAATCCACGGTATCTGGATAATGGAGCCGGATGTTTGAAAAGGCCGAAACGATGGGAAAGAACGAGGGTATGAGTGATAAGTTAGAGAAAAACAGCTATTTGTGAATCTGGGGCGGATTGGAAGCGGTTTTTCAAGGAAAAGCGAGTCAACGGGAGCCTTTTGGCCTTCCGGGTGGTTTGGCCGGAACGAGGCAGTTGGGTGACCCGGGCGCGCACCCTTGTTCCATTGGAGGCCGGGTGAACCTGGCCGCCCGGACCACCGCCTCAACGAACCGCCTGCTGAATCGCCGCCCCCGCCTTTTCTTTAGGCGGGCGGAGGAACTTAACTCTTGCCAGTGGGCGGGTTTGGCGATGGAATAAGGCGAGCATGACGAAGTGTATGGCGACGAATACGGCCAACCCCATCAATCGGCGGACATTTCTGGGCGGGGTGGCGGGAATGGGGATGGCAGGGATGTCGGTGCTGAAGCTGCCCGCGCTGCTGGCGGCGGAGGCGGCGCCGGCGCGCAAGCCCAACTGGCAAATCGGTTGCTATACGCGGCCGTTCGACCAGTTCGATTACCCGGTGGCGCTGGACGCCATCGCCGAGGCGGGCTTCAGGTATGTCGGGATCATGACCTCCAACATCGCGGGCTGGGTCATGATTAAATCCAGCACGCCGGTTGAGGAAGTCCGGAATATGCACCGGGCAGCGCGGAAGCGCGGGCTGGAGGTGCTGTCCATTTATGGTGAATTCCCGGTCAGCAGTTCGCTGGAGGAGAACTGCCGGGGGCTGAAGCAATTAATTGATGATGCGGCGATTTGCGAATGTCCGCACTTGATGCTGGGCGGGATTGGCGATGAGCGCTACCAAATCTACTACCAGACCGTTGCCGAGTGCTGCGATCATGCCGCGGCCAAAGGCGTCAACCTCAGCATCAAGCCGCACGGCGGCCGGAACGCGACCGGGCCCCAGTGCCGCAAAGCCATCGAGTTGGTCGGGCGCAAGAACTTCGGGCTGTGGTATGATCCGGGCAATATCTTCTTCTATTCCGACGGGCAACTGGATCCGGTGGCGGATGCGGCCACGGTGGATGGCCTGGTGATGGGGATGAGCGTAAAGGATTACCGGCCGCCCAAGGACGTGCTGGTGAACATCGGCGAGGGGCGGGTGGACTTTCCAAAGGTTTTTGACCGGCTGAAGCAGGGCGGCTTCACCGGCGGGCCGTTGCTGGTGGAGTGTCTCGCCCGCGGCGCGCTGGCGGACGTTAAAGCCGCCGCCCGGAAGGCCCGGCTGTTCCTGGAGCAGTTGACCGGGCGGAAAAGCTGACCGGCCGCCGCCGGCGGCGGCTGGCGGCTCGTGTTGAGGCCGATTTGCACGTCGGCGCCGGATTGGTCGTCAACCGCCGCCCCACGCTCTGGCTGCGGCCCCAGATTGCCAACCGGTATTCTTGCTTCGATTTTCGGCCCATGATTGCCGTTTTCCTGGCGGCAAGGTAAGCCCCGGTATGAATCAACCAATCCCTCCCCCCGCACCCCATTCCTCCTCTTCAGTCATAGGCATTGTGAGTCAATACGCATATTGAAATTTTTTGACACTTTATTCTTAACGAGGCCGTGCGAAGAGAGTGAAATCGTCAGTGAAGCTCCTGCTTGGTAGAGCGGGAGCTTTGAAAAGGGTTCGAAATCAGCCTGATTTCGGAGGTCAATGGGGATGGTCGGGCCGCCACCCCGCTAACAAATCTGTCGAACATGTGGATCTGCAACCACGCAAGCCATGCGGGTGTAGGAGAGAAAGACAGAGGGGAGAACTTCTATACCCACCCGCCCGCCGCAAGCGTCCGCCCGGAGTCACGTGTTTTACGGTCAACGTAAGAAAGGACTGCACACCATGAGTAACTACCCGTTTATATCAGGATGGACCCATAACGTCACGCGCCGGGCGCCGCCGCTGAGTTTCGCCATCGCCTTGCTGGCGGCGACCCTGTTGCCCGTGACGGCATTTGCCGCGGCGCCGCAAGCCCCGGCGCAAGGCACTCATGTCCCCGTCATTGTGAATGTTTACTCCAACGCCAATGTGTCAACGCAATACATTGCGGACGCCATTGCCGAGGCGAACAAAATCCTGGGCCAGGCCAACATCCGGTTGGTGCCGGTGAAGATCAACGATCCCGTGACCGCCGCCAACAACGGGGATGATGGCGACGGGGTGTTCACCCGGGCTGAGCGGGACGCAATCCGCACATTTGGCGGCAAGGAAGTGGCGGGACTGCCGGGGAGCACGGGGATGAAAATCTCGTTTGGCCAGCAGGTCAACGCAACCAATGCGAGCAACATCGGAGTCGCGGTGCACCGCGACCCGACGATTATCGTGCAAAAGTATGGGAGCACTACCGACACCGCGCAGACCATCGCGCACGAGGCGGCGCATGTGTTCACGTTGGGCGCGTATCACAAGATCGCAACCGGCATTGACGCGGATGAGGATGGACACTCGTCAACGAACAACCCGGGCCCGGCAGGCGAAGAGAACCTGATGGCCCCGAAGCACACCCCTGGCGCCACGAACCTGACCAAGCTCCAGATTGAGGAGATGAACAAGGAGGTGACCACATTCGGATTCAGCGCGCGGCAGTTCAAGGAAAATTGCCCGGCCGTCGTCGGCCTGGTGCAATCGGGCGCGGCGCGGGATGATCATGGGGACGCGATTTCCAGCGGGGGTCACGGCGCCGACGTGAAGGACATTCACGACCTGCAAAGGGTGTGGGTTGGTTCGGAACAGGGCGTGCCGACCCTTACGGTCTCCCTGGGAGTGGGCGGCGTCATACCGTCCGAGGGCACGCTGGCGGCGAGGTACGCCCTGGGCCTGGATACCGATAACAATCCTCTCACCGGCGTCAGCTATGCGGGGCGGGCGGGGATAGACCGGATTGTGCGAGTGGAGGTGTCGCGGCCCACGGAGCCGGGGCCGCTGCTGGTGCAGGGGTTTGTGGAGGACCCAATGATGCCTCCTCCGGGGATGCTGTTGCCGGGGCCGATCGAACTGCTGACGGAGCCTGAGTTCAACGACCGGGAGGGGCCCACGGTTCCCATCGGCACCACCATTGCCTTCCAGGTGCCCAAGAGCATGCTGGCGTTGACGGCGCCGCAGGTGCCCATTGTGGCGGCGGCGGGCATTCCGGTGGAATTCTTCGACACGGTGGAGCTGACGTTTGATCAAATGCTCTATGCGCACCGGCCGGATCTGCGACTCTACGGGAGCGGTGTGCCCCGGGCCGGCGTGCCGTATCCGTTCACGCTCACGCGGATGTCGCCCAATCAGCCGGTGCAGCTTTACCTGGATGACACGCTGGTTTACAACGGGACCTTAAACGCCGCGGGCAGTTGTTCCGGCTGCTTCCTGCCGCCACTGGGTTTGGAGAACGGCAGCCTGCATTTCCTGACGGCATTGGATCAGACGGAGTCCTTCGCGGGTAATATCACCAGTCCCAAGCCTGAGCTGTCTGTTTCCGCCCGGCAGGTGGGGATGGAGGTCGAGTTGTGCTTCGACACCTCGTTGGGGGTGGATTACGTGGTGGAGCGAGCCGAGGAGGTGCTCCCGCCGGGATGGGAGATATGGGACATTCCGACCGGCACGGGTGAACCGGTTGTGATGAAGGATACTTTGGAGCCGGGCGGCCGCTACTACCGAGTGGGGATGCAATCCGTGAACATGGACATAACCCAAATTGCAATGCCCAACCCGGTGAGAGTGGGACAGGAGCTTACCTACACCCTTGAAGTGAAGAACCTGGGCGGTCCGCCGGCCCGGAAGGTGCAGATTTTCGATCCGCTGCCGGCGAGCGTGGAGTACATTTCGGCTGAAGTCCTGCCGCCAGAGGAGGGTAACTGCGTGTATTCTGATGGCATGTTGACCTGCGAACTGCTGAATCCGCTGCTGCCCGGGCCGGGGGTGTCGGTCGTGATCCGCGTCAGACCGCAGCAACCGGGTTCGCTGGAGAATACGGCGATTGTCGCCAACCCGGCTCCGGACCCGGTGGCCGGCAATGATTCGGCCACGGTGGTGACGACAGTCTTGCCTTAACCGTGTCTATGCAGTTGCGCGTGTAGTTCCCTTTCCCTTGAGGAGAGGGAACTGCTCTCGGCCGGTCGGGATCCATCACTGGCGGTGAGCCTTTTCCGGGGCGGGCGTCCTGGGGCGGCTAGCGGCTCGTGTTGAGGCCGATTTGCACGTCGGCGCCGGATTGGTCGTCAACCGCCGCCGCGCCGCGGAAAGCGCAGCCGAAGATGGTTGCGGCCACCAGCCCCTTTTCCAGGACGATGGCGCGTTTGCCGCCGTCCATGAACTCGCAGCCATTGACCATCAGCCGCCCGCCGGCGGCCCGGATGCAGGGGGCGCCCTTGCCCGGCTGGTCCCAGCCGTTGAAGTGGCAGGCCGTCAGGGCCAGCGTGCCGGGCCCGGAATGGCGGACCTGTTCGCGGGTTTCGGGGATGCCCCAGAAGCCGCAGTTGGCCAGTTTGACGGGGCCTTGATTGTTGGGGCCGACCACGAGGGTGGACATGAACTGGGCATTGGCAAACTGGACGCCGGCGTGCGGCTGGGAACGGTCCACCTGCACCGCCACGGGGCCGATGTCGCTGCCGGACTGCGTGATGACGGCGTTGCCCGGTCCGTGGCCGAAGTCGTCGAAGTGAAACCCGATCCGGGGGAAGATGACGAAGCTGTTGCTGATGAACTCCCAGTCGGTCTTGCCGATCTTGAAGCCCACGAGGTTCTTTTCCAGGTAGGCCTTGATGTTGCCGCCGGGGAAGCCGGGCTTGAGCGCCATGCGCGTCCAGAAGTTGGGGTTGAAGTGGATGTTTTCGAGGCGGCCGATGTCGGTGCACTGGTCAATATAGACGCCGATCTTGAGGGGGCAGGCGAAGACGTTGCGGACCAGGTGCAGTTCGTTCCAGCGGCTGCCCAGGTCGAGGGCCTGGTAGGGGTTGGTGAGCGTGATATCCCGGATCTGGCACAGCTCGCCATCGGCGCGGATGGACCACGGGTAGGGCGCCACTTCGGCAAGGGTTTGCTCGGGGTAATGGATGATGAGGTTTCGCGCCACCGCGTTGGGCTTGAGCGTGATGAGCGGCTCGCCGTCGGCCTGGCCGCGCCCGCCCACCGCCAGCAGCACCGTGCCGATCGGGTGCTCACTATGCGGCACGCCGCCCGACGCCCCGCAAAGCGTCACGCCCGGCGGAACCGTCAGCGCCCCTGCCAGGCGATACAGGCCGGGCGGCACATAGCAAATCGGGCCGTCCTTCCGCGCGGCCTCGAGGGCGCTTTGCAGCGCCCGGGTGTCATCGGACTGGCCGTCTCCTTTGGCGCCATGCTGGCGGGCGTTGACGCGCGGCACGGCGCCCGCCGGCGCGGCGGCCGCGGCGGCGTCCGCGGCGTCACTGTGGCCGGGGGACGCCAGCCCGGCGGCGCCGAACAGGCTGGTGGCCAGCGCGGAGCGTTCCATGAAACGGCGGCGGGAAAGGGGGGAAGAAATCCGGGTCATAGCGAGGAGATGGGTTGTCGGCGGGGGGCCAGGTTGAAACGAAACATAAGCATGATGGCCAGCACTATGCCGCCGGCGGTTTCGATTGCAAGCCTCCGCTGCGCCCGCGAATATGGACCGGGTGAACGGTTGGGCGGAGGTATTGCAGCGGTTGGGTGATGTGGAGGGGAACATTCCGGCCCGGTTGTTTATTCACCGGCGGTGCGGGCGGCTGGTGGAGACGTTGCCGAGCCTGCAGCACGATCCGAGTCGGCCGGAGGATGTGCTGAAGGTGGATGCGGATGGGGAGGGGGTTGGCAGGGATGACGCCGCCGACGCGCTTGGGATTTGGTGGCGACGAAAGCGGTTGGAGGCAGGAAATTACGCCCTTTCAGGGCTGGGCTGGTTGAGGGGGCGCTATTCCCAGGGCGTTGCCCTGGGCTATCGCATGGCGCCCCGTTGGGGCGCGGGGGCGGGCGAGCGGGGGTGGTGTTCCTGGGGCGTTGCCCCGGGCTATCGCATGGCGCCCCGTTGGGGCGGGGGGTGGGCGGGGCGGGGTGAGCGGGCCGTGGCGGGGGTTGCTGAGGATGACGTGGTCGAGGACTTCGGTTTTGAGGAGCTGGCCAACGCGGATGAGGTCGCGGGTGAGAATTATGCGCTTGCCTTTTGGTGGCAAAAGCGTATGCCATGACGGCATGGCAGAACACGTGGAAACGCGGGCAGCGAATCGGGGCGGCCGCGGGAAATGCGTCGCCGCCGTGCTGGCTTTGCTGGTCATCGGCCTGGGGTGCGGCGCCCGGCCGGAAGCGCCGGAGGAAAAACCGTCCCGCCGTTCGGTTCCGTCCGAGTCCTCCGCCCGGGAGGCGCGGCGGGTGCGGGAGCCGGCGGTGGCGGGGTTGTTCTATCCCGGCGAGGCCAAGAAGCTTTCCGGGATGATTGACACCCTGCTGGCGAGCGCGCCGGATCACAGCATCCCCCGGTTGAAGGGGCTGGTCTGTCCGCACGCGGGCTACGAGTTTTCCGGGGCGACGGCGGCCATTGCCTATAAGCTGCTGGCCGGGCGCGACGCGCGGACGGTGGTGGTCATGGGAGCTTCCCACTATGCGCTGCTGCAAGGCGTGTCCCTGCCGGATGCGGACGCCTATCGGACGCCGCTGGGGCTGGCGCCGATTTCGGAGCGGGCCCGGGCGCTGGCGGGGGTGGCGCCGTTTGCGCGGGAGCCGCGCTGCCCGGTGCGGCGGCCGGATTGGTGGCGGCAGGCGTCGAAAGCCGCGCCGGAAGCCGGCCAGGACACGCCCGAGACCTGGGAGCACTCCGTCGAGGTGCAGGTGCCGTTTCTGCAAAAAGTCCTTCCGGACTTCCAGTTGCTGCCGATGATCCTGGGCGAGGTGAACCCGGAACAGGTGGCCCGGGCGCTGGCGGAGCAGTGGGACGACAAAACAATAGTTGTCGCCAGCACCGACTTGAGCCACTTTCATGCGTACGAGACCGCGCGCGGGCTGGATCGCCGTTGCCTCCGGGCGATTGAGGCGCTGGACCTGGAGGCGATGTCGGCCCAGGAAGCCTGCGGCAAACTGCCCGTTCTGGCGCTGCTGCACCTGGCGCGGCAGAAGGGTTGGAAGGCGCAAGTGCTCGATTACCGCAATAGTGGCGATGTCAGCGGCGATAAAAACCGCGTGGTGGGGTACGCGGCGGTGGCCTTCTATGCGCCGGGGCCCGAGCAAGTGGCGGCGTCCGAGCGGAAGTTCCTGCTGGAGCTGGCCCGCCGGACCCTGCGGAGCGTGACGGCCTCCGGCGGCCTGCCCGAGGTCGCCGACGCGGACGTGCCGCCGAAGCTGCGGGAGAAGCGGGCCTGTTTTGTCACCCTGACCAAAGGCGGCGCGCTGCGGGGCTGCATCGGCCACTTGACCGCCCTGGAACCCCTGCACCGGGCAGTGGCCGAGAACGCGCGCAACGCGGCGCTGCGCGACGGGCGTTTCCCGCCCGTCCAGGCCGGGGAATTGGACGAAATCCGGATCGAGATCAGCGTGCTGACGGAGCCGCAGCCGCTGGCGTTCACCTCGCCGGACGATTTGCTGGCCAAGCTGCGCCCGCACGAGGACGGCGTGCTGCTTCGCATCGGCGCGCGCACGGCGACGTTTCTGCCGCAGGTCTGGGCGCAGTTGCCCGACAAGGTCCAGTTCCTGGAACAGCTTTCGCGGAAGGCCGGCGGCGACGCCTCCGCGTGGCGGGGCAAGGATGTCACTCTTTCCATCTATCACGTGGAGTGCTTCGCGGAAGAGCCGCCCCGCTCCTGATCCCCGGGGGCGGGTGCTGGCGGCGGCCGGGGCGCTGGGCGCGTCGTGCGTGATGGCGCAACTGGCGCTGATGCGCGAGTTGCTGGGGGTGTTCGCCGGCAATGAGATGGTGCTGGGGGTGACGCTGGGCTGGTGGCTCCTGCTGATGGGGATCGGCGCGCGGCTGGGGCGCCGCGCCGAGCGGCTGCGCGATCCGCTCGCCGCCCTGGCCCGGGTCCTGATCCTGGCGGCGGTGCTGCCGCCGCTGCAGGTGCTGGCGGTGCGGGTTCTGCGCAACGTGGTGTTTCCCCGGGGCGCGGCGGTGGGCATGGCGGAGACGGCGGGGGCGGCGCTGGTGCTGTTGCTGCCGTATTGCCTGGTGGCGGGGTATGGTTTGACGCTGGCCTGCTCGATCCGGTCGCGTGTCGAGGGCGCCCGGGGGATTGGGCGGGTTTATGTGGCCGACAGCCTGGGCAGCATCGGGGGCGGCGTGGGGTTCAGCTTTGTGCTGGCGCGGTTCCTGGACCATATAGCGCTGCTGGCCGTTCCGGCGGGGTTGAACCTGGCGCTGGCGTGGCTGGTGGCTTGGCCGGCCCCGGGCGCGGGGCGCGCCGCGCGCGGGTGGCTGCTCGCCGCGGTGCCGGTGCTGGGCGTGGGCCTGGCCGGCGTCACGCTGCTGGCCGACCCGGACGGCTGGTCCACCGCCCGGCAGTATCCGCGGCAGGAGGTTGTGGCCCATGCCAATTCGCCGTATGGCCGGCTCGTCGTGACCCGCTCGGCCGGGCAGTATGATTTCCTCGAGAACGGCATCCCGGTCGCCTCGACCCGCGACGATCAGCGCGTCGAGGAGACGGTGCATTACGCGCTGGCGCAACGGCCCGCGGCGCGGCGGGTGCTGCTGGTGTCCGGCGGCATTTCAGGCACCGCCCGGGAAATCCTCAAGTATGGCGTCGGCGCGGTGGACTACGTGGAGCTGGACCCGCTGGTGCTGGCGCTGGGCCGGAAGTATCTGCCACAGAACCTTGATGATCCCCGGATTCGGGTGAGCAACACCGACGGGCGGCTGTTCACGCGGCAGGCGGCGGAGAAGTATGAGGTGGCCATTATTGACGTGCCCGCCCCGGCCAGCGCCCAGTTGAACCGCTTTTACACGGCGGAGTATTTCGCGGAGGTCAAGGGCGCGCTGGCTCCCGGGGGCGTGGTGTGCTTTGCGCTGGGGCAGTACGAGAACTACGTCAGCCCCGAGCTGGCGCGGCTGCTGTCCTCCGCGCGGCGGACGGTGGAGCAATCGTTCCGCAATGTGCTGGTGATTCCCGGGCAGCGGGTCTTTTTCCTGGCCTCGGACGGGCCGTTATCCGCCGACATTGCCGCGCGCCTGGAGCCGCGGGGAATCCCGACCCGGCTGGTGAACCGCCATTACCTGTCCGCCATGCTGACGCCCGACCGGATGCAGGCCCTGGCCGATGCCACGGTCCAGCCGGCGGCGGTGAACCGGGACTTCAGCCCGGTTCTTTACTACTACCACCTGCGGCACTGGCTGCGCCAGTTTGATGCGCGGTTCGGGCTGGTGGAGGCGGCGCTGCTGCTGGGGCTTGGCTATTACGTGGCGCGGTTGCGGGGCAGCGCGCTGGTGTTGTTTGCTTCGGGCTTTGCCGCTTCCGCCCTGGAACTGGTTTTACTGCTGGCCTTCCAGGTCCTCTGCGGCTCGGTTTATCACCAGTTGGGGATCATCGTGACGGTTTTCATGGCGGGCCTGGCGCTGGGAGCCGCGCTGATGAACCGGCTGGCGGTGTCTCCCCACCTCCACCCGCCGGGCGTGCTGACTTCCCAGCCGGCTCCGCGGTTGCTGGCGATCCGGATGGCCGGCGCGTCCCGGCGTTGGGGCGCGGCGGCGGATGCGGGGATGGCCATGCTGGCGGGTTGCCCGGGCCGGAGATTCATCCGCTGGCTTGCGAACGGGCGGGGGAATGGCTTGTCGTGGCTGGCGTTTCTCCTCGCGGTCTACGCCGCGGTGCTGCCGCTGCTGCTGCCGCTGTTGAATCGCATGGGCGGCCCGGCGGGGTCGCGGGTGATGGTCAAGGCCGGCATCGCCCTGCTGACGCTGGTTCTGGCGCTGCTGGTCGGGATGCAGTTCCCGCTGGCCAACCGGCGGGAATATGACGGCACCGTTCGCGGGGCCGCGCGGTTGTATGCGGCCGATTTCATCGGCGCCTGCCTGGGGGCGCTGCTGGCCTGCGCGCTGCTGATTCCGCTGCTGGGCGTGGGGGGCGCCTGCCTGGTCACGGCGCTGTTAAACCTCGCCGCCGGGTGGGCGGGCCGCCGGCCGGCCGCCGGGGTTTGAGCGCGCGGGGAGCGGCTACCGGGGCAACTCCAGTTCCGCCGCGGCGGCATTGGCGGCCACCTGGGCCGGGCTCATGCAGCCGGGGATGACCGTGGAGACGGCGGGATGCTGCAAACACCACGCCAGGGCCCACTGCGCCATCGCCATGCCGGCGGGCAGCTCCGACTGGCGAATACGCTCCACTTCGGCGAGGTCGCGGCGCAATTTGTCGGCGTCGAGCGTCGAGCGCCAGTCCTGGGCGGGGAAGGCCGCGTCGGCGCGGTATTTGCCGCTGAGCAAGCCGCTGGCCAGCGGGACGCGCGCCAGGATGCCGAGGTGGTCCCGCTGCGCGTGGGGGAAATAGAGCTGCTCGGGGCGGCGGTCGAAGCGGTTGTAAATCACCTGAAGGGCCTCGGCGCCAAGCCGCCGCGCCTCGCGGGCCTGCGGCTCGCTGCCTTTGCCCAGGATCGAGATGCCCAGGTGCCGGATTTTGCCGGCCTGCTTTTGTTCGGCCAGCATCGCCCACAGGTCGTCGTTCAGGAGCTGGCTGTCGGAGCCGGAATGGAACTGGTAGAGGTCTATGGCCTCCAGGCGCAGCGCGCGCAAGGAGGCTTCAAGCTGCTGGCGCACGCCCGCGGGCGAGAAGTCTTCCGCCCGGGTCATGAATCGCTGGAAGCGGTGGCCAAACTTGGTCGCCACAATCCAGCGCGACCGGTCGTGGCGACTGAGGTAATCGCCGACCAGGCTTTCGGAGAGGTGATCCCCGTAACACTCGGCGGTGTCGAGGAGGTTGATGCCGAGCGCGCCCGCCTGATCGAGGATGGCGTCCGCGTCGGCCTGGGAGAAAGCGCGGCCCCACTCGCCGCCAAACTGCCAGGTGCCCAGGCCAATGACCGACACCCGCAGCCCCGTGCTGCCTAGAATTCGATAGCGCATGGGAACAGTTTAGCGCAGAATGGGAAGCCTGTTAAACGAATAATGTCCGGTGCAGAATCGTGGTAAAAAGGCCGGTGCGGCCGTGCGGCTTTCCGACGGTGGCTTCCCGGGGGCGGCGGCGGCCCGGCGCCGGCGGTGGCTGACGGGACTGGCCGTCAGCCTTTGGCTGGCGGGCGGGGCCAGCGCGGCGGCGGATTCCTCCCCCACCAACGGCGTGGTCCAGTGGCTCGACCTGCCGCATCCGCAACTGGAAATATGCGGGCTGCCGTGGTTCAAGGAGAATGCGCCGGACTTGTGGCGGCTGCCGAAGCGCGCCCAAACCCGCGTGCCCAAAGGCGTCTGGAACCGGGCGGTGTCGCCCGGCGGCGGCCGCATCCGGCTTTCCTGCAACAGTTCCTGCCTGGGCCTTCGCCTCGCCGCCGTCCAGCCCGGCGGGAAGCGGTGCTGCTTCGATGCCTTCGTGAACGGCCAATACGCGGGTTCGGTGAGTCCGCAGGGCACGCAGCGGGTGGATCGCGTGATCTTCGCCAACCAGGGCCGGGCCTGGAAGGACATCACCCTCTACCTGCCGCACCGAAATGAGGTGCGGGTCTTCGCGGTGGGCCTGGACGCCGACGCCGAGCTGAGGCCGCCGCCGCCGTTCGCGCAGCCGCGCCCCCTCGTCTGCTATGGCTCGTCCGTCCTGCAGGGAACCGGGGCGCTGCATCCCGCGCAGACCTATCCGGCCGCCCTGGCCCGGCGGCTGAACCTTGACTTTGTCAACCTGGGCTTCGGCGGCGCCGGCAAGGCCGAGCCGGAGGTGGTGGCCCTGGTCAACCAACTGGACGCCGGGGCCTATTTGTTTGACCTGGGCAAGTCCTACGGCGCGCCGGAGCCGGAGCGGTATAACCGGATGCTGGACGCGATCCGCGCCGCGCATCCCACGGCGCCCATTTTCTGCGTGACGCCGATCTACTCGACCCGGGAAGCGGCCCAGCCCGACTACCGGCAGCGGTCGGAGGCATTGCGCGCGCTGATGCGCCGGGCGGCGGAGGAACGCCGGCAGGCCGGCGACCCGCGCCTGTTTGTGGTCGAGGGGCTTGAGTTATTTGGCGAACCCGACAAGGCGCTGCTGGCCGACGCGGCGCACCCCGGCGACGAGGGCAATGAGCTTATGGCCCGGCGGCTGGCGGCGCGGCTGGAGGAGGTCCTGGGCGGCCGGGGCCAGCCACTTCCCGGCGGCGCGGCCGCCCGCACCAATGCGGCGCCTCCCGGGGCGCGGCCATGACTGCCGCATCGCGCCGGGCGGCGCCGGGGCGGGACCTGGGGCGGCGCGCCATTTTTCGGGATGTTCGCGTCATTGACAGCGGGCGCGGGTGCGCCACTATATGGCGCAAATCCGCGGCCCTGGTGCGGGCGGCGGCGAATGCATGTTGAATCAACTTACCATTTCGGAGCTGACGGCGAAGCTGGCCCGGCGCGAGGTTTCGGCGCGGGCGGCCACCCAGGCGTGCCTGGATCGAATTCAGAGTGTGGATGGCCTCATCCGCGCGTTTATCAGTTATGACGCGGCGGATGCGCTGGCGCAGGCCGGGGAAGCCGACCGGGCGCTGGCGGCCGGCCAGACGCACGCGCAGCGGCCCCTGCTCGGGGTGCCGCTCGCGGTCAAGGATGCCATCGCCGTTAAGGGCCAGCCCCTGACTTGCGGCTCGCGGATGCTGGAAGGATACATCTCGCCTTACGACGCGACCGTCATTGAAAAGCTCAAGGCCGCCGGCGCGGTGATCTTTGGTCGGCTCAACCTGGACGAGTTTGCCATGGGCAGTTCGACTGAGAACTCGGCCTTCCAGGTTACGCGCAATCCGTGGGATCCGTCACGCGTTCCGGGCGGTTCCTCCGGCGGATCCGCCGCGGCGGTGGCTGCCGATGAGTGCATCGTGGCGCTGGGTTCCGATACCGGCGGCTCGATTCGCCAGCCGGCGTCGTTTTGCGGCTGCGTCGGGCTGAAGCCGTCTTATGGGCGGGTGTCGCGTTACGGACTGGCGGCGTATGCGTCGTCGCTCGATCAAATTGGCTGCCTGGCCAAGGACACGCGGGACGCCGCGACGGTGCTGGGGGTTATCAGCGGGCCTGATCCCCGCGACTCCACCAGCGCGCCGCTGCCGGTGGGGAATTATGCGGCGGGGCTGACGGGCGACATCAAGGGGCTGAAGCTGGGCCTGGTGAAGGAGTATCGGGTCGGCGGCCTGGAGCCGGCGGTGCGGCAAGCCCTCGAGGCGGCGGAGCGGCAGTTCACCCGCTTAGGGGCGGAGTTGGTGGAGGTGTCGCTGCCTCATACGGATTACGCGATTGCCGCCTACTACATCATCGCCACGGCGGAGGCCAGCGCCAACCTGGCGCGGTTTGACGGCATCCGCTATGGCCTGCGCGTGAGCGGGTCAGATCCGACCGAGCTGTACTGCCGGACGCGCGGCGCGGGCTTCGGCCCGGAAGTGAAGCGGCGCATTATCTTAGGCACCTACGTGTTGAGCAGCGGCTACTACGACGCCTATTACCTGCGGGCGCAAAAGGTGCGGACGCTGGTTCGCCAGGATTTCCAGGCGGCGTTTGACAAGGTGGATGCCATTCTCGCGCCGACCACCCCGACGACGGCGTTCCCGGCCGGGGAGAAGACCGCGGACCCGCTGCAAATGTACCTGATGGATATCTTTACCATCTCCTGCAATTTGGCGGGCCTTTGCGGTTTGGCGCTGCCCGGCGGGTTCACCGAGGGCAATCCACGGCGGCCGGTGGGGTTGCAGTTGCTTGGCAAGCCGTTCGGGGAGGAGACCCTCCTGCGGCTGGGCCACGCGTACGAACAGAGCACGGAGTGGCATCAGCAGAAGCCGCCGCTGGCGGGGTAGGACGCCTATTCGTTGCGCAGCGCCGCCAGCAGGTTGCCGCGCAGGGCGGCGGCGGCGGCCAGCCAGGTCCACAGCAGGCCGTTGAGCAGGACGGCGGCGAGGGTCAGCGCCAGCCAGCCATACGACCGCGGGGGGCCGGGCGTCAGCAAGGCCGGCAGCACCGCCACCATCGCCGCCGCGATGCCCAGGCCAAGCCCCAATCCGAGCAGGACGCCGTGTTCGGCCATGACCAGCCATTGCAACCGCCGCCGCCGGAATCCCACCGCCCCCAGCAGCCCCAGTTCGCCGCGCCGTTCGAGCACGTTGCGCAGGACGACCACCCCCAGGCCCGCGCTGCCCAACAGCAAGCCCAGCCCGCCCAGGGCCTGAAAGGTGCCCAGGTAGGTATTCTGCACGGTGTTGAACTCGTTCAAGCGCCGCGCGGCCGGCGTCAACTCCAGGCCCGCATCCTGCAAGGCGCGTGTCAGCACCGCTGAAACCCGCGGCACCGCGTCCGCGGGCGCGTCAACGAGGAACATCCGGTAGCCGCTTTCGCCGGGGAACCGCCGGGTGAACTCGGCTTCATCAATCAGCAGGCTTCCTTGCAGGATCGAGTTTGCCACCGCGCCCACCAGCCGCACTTTGAACGCCCGTCCCAGCTCGTCGGTGTAGTCCAGCGTGTCCCCGATCTTTTTGCCCAGCGCCCATTGGATCGAGTTGGCGTCGCCGATGGCGGGAACCGCGTCGGGGAGCGCCCCGGGCCGGCGGGGGTTCGCAGAGAGAAGTGCCCAGCCCCAGCGCCGGTCGTAGCCGGCCGCCGGGGTGAAGGCAAACCGTCCCGCCAGCCGCTCGGGCTTCACGCCCAGGAGCCGCGGCCGTTGGGCGCGGTTCAAATTGAGGCAATTGGCGGCGTCGCCCTCGCGCACGCGCAGCGGCACCACGTTCACCCCGGCCAGCGGCGCGTCATCCAGCCCGTAGAAATCCCGGCCGGTCCGGGTGTTGAGGTCCGCCACAACGGGCAGCGTGGATTCGCCGATCAAGGCGAATCCGCCGGTGCCGGAATCGCGCCGGACGGCGTCGGGCTGCGCCTCCAGCCGGAAGACCCCGATGGCGAGCAGCACAAAGGAGCCGCAAGCCAGCAGGGCGACGCAGGCGAGGCTTCGGTTCCGGCGGCGCGCGCATCCGCGCGCGCCCAGGCCGGGAAGCGTCAACCGCGCCGCATCCGCCGCCCCGGCCCGCCGCCCCAGCCAATCGGACGCCGCGGCAAGCCCCGCCAGCAGCACGAGCACTCCCGCGCCGAAGAATACGCCCGGTTCCGCCTGCCGATGGCTCAGCAGCGCCCAACTCACCAACCCCGCCGCTGCCGCGCCCGCGCCCGCGGCGGCCCACGGGCCGCGATTTCGGTGGCGGGGGACGGGGCTTGGGATTTCCCCCGTTAACAGTGCGCGCACGGGCTGCCGGGCCTGCCGCCGCAGCGTCAGCCAGATCGTCAGCGTCGCCACGACGGTGCTGGCGCAGAAACCGGTGAGCAGGCTGGCGGCGGTTGCCTGGAAATGAAGCTCCGCGCTCCCGATGGCGCCGCGCCAGACGGTGGTGAGCGCCTGGATCATGGCCCAGGCATAGCCCAGCCCTCCCAGGGCCCCGATCGCGCCGCCCGCCAGCGCCAGCGCGGCGCCCTCGAACAGCAATAAACGCCGCACCTGCCTGGGCGTCAGGCCCAGCGCCAGCAAAATCCCGACCTCCGCCGACCGCTGTTCCAGCTCGAACTGGAAGAGCAGCGCCATCAGCAGCAACGCCGCCCCGACTACAAACCAGCTAAACCCGAGAAACAACAGCCCGAAGTCCTGTCCCTGCGCCGCCGCTTTGAGCGCCGCCGCGCGGACGGCCTCGAACTGCAGCCCGGCTTCGTCCGGGCGCAAGCCGGTCCGCAGTTGGCGTTTCACCGCTTCGCGGACGGTGTCGGGCGGGGTATCGTCCGGCACGGGATACCGGATGGCGGTGAGCGTTCCAAAGCGGCTGGCCCACATCGCCTGGCCGGCAGCCAGGGTCACAAAGGCCTTGGGCGTGCCGCGATAGGTTTTCCAATACGCCTCATCCCGGGCCTGAATCGGGTAAACCAGCGGAAACCCCGCATCCCAGTCGCGCGTGCGCTCGGCCTGGGCCACGCCGGGAAACTCCGGCATGAGCGTCCGGTCGGCATAGCGGCCGCGCAGCGGCACCACCCGGCGCACGCGGAAGGAGTTTGTGCGCTCGACGAGGCGGCTGCCCGAATCCACGACATAGTAGCTCAGCGCCACGGCATCGCCGGGCTTCACCTGCAGATCGTCGGCGAGCCATTCGTTAATGAGCACCTCGTCGTCGCGCATATCCGGCGGCACCAGCGGCGCCTCCGCCGCCGTCACCATCGAATACGGGGTGGCCCGATTCCCGGCGCGCATCAGGTTGGCCAGGTAGGTCAGCACGCGCATGCCGTTGGTGGCGAGCGGGCCGCGGGCGGATTCCCCGGTTCCGTCCGACCGCCAATCCGCCCGGGGCGTGAGCGCGGCGGCGACGATGGAGGGCTCAAGGAAAATGCGGGCGCTGCAGATCTCGACGAAGGGCGGGACGCGCTCGCCGCCCGTCCTGTCCGGCGGCGGGGCCACCACGCGCACCGTCAGGCCGGCGTCTTCCGGTTGCCAGGCGCGCGCCAATTCGCGGCCGAGCCGGGGCAAATCCCATTCCGGGCCGGCCGCCAGCAGGTTCGCCTGCCCCGGGACGCCGAGTTGCGCGGAAAGAAAGTCCAGCGGCAGAAACAGGTTGGCCGCCGGGCCCGGCTGGGCGGTCAGGGCAAAGTCGCCCAGCCGCTCGGACGGCAGAATTGCGCCAACCTTCAATCGGAGCGCCACGGCGTCCTCGTTGCGCGGGCTGAGGGCCGCGTCCAACCCCAGGGCACTGGGCTTGCGCATGCGCACGATCAGTTCGTCCCCCGCCCGGACCGCCAGTTTCCGGGCCAGGGCTGGGTTGATGAACGCCATGCCGCCGCGCTGCCAGCGCGCAAGCAGTTCTTCCTCTTCTTCGGGCGGTGGCATCACCACGCCGCCGCGGTTCGGGGGCTCGCGCGCGGGACCCCGCCGCCTGGCGTCGGGGGACAACGAGCCCCAGTGGGCCAGGCGCGGCCAGGATTGAGGATCCACGCCGAACACCTGGACGTGGTTGACGCGCGCGGCGCCGTCCGGGCGGGTTGCGATGCCGGGGAGGGTCAGCGCCGCAGACAGAAGCACCGGGACGGCTCGATTCGCGGCCGCGGCGGACGGGTCCGCTGAGTCCGGCGGCTTTGCTCCAGCCAGGCGTTCGCGCAGGTTCGCCGGGAACAGGCGATCCTGCGTGGCGAGGGCAAAGTGGATTTTGCCCAGGCGGCGCCGGGCCATGCCGGCCAGACTTTCCCGAACCGAATCGCCCACCACCAGCGCGCCGATCAAAGCCGCGCTGCCGACCGCCGCGCCGAGCGCCACGCCCAGATGCGCCCGCGCGTGGAAACGCAGGCTGCGGCGGATGAGCGTCCCAAAGGTCATCCCGCCCCTTCAGGAAACCGCCGCCAGCCGTCCACCCTTCAACTCCAGCATCCGTCCCATGCGGCGGGCCAGGCTCAGCGCATGCGTCACGACCATGAGCGCCACGCCTGCCTCGCGATTCAGTTCGAGGAGCAACTGTCCCAGTTCCCGCGCCGCGGCGTCATCGAGCGAGCCGGTGGGCTCGTCGGCCAGCAAAAGCTGCGGCTGGTTGATCAGAGCGCGGACGACCGCCACGCGCTGGCGCTCGCCGCCCGAAAGTTCGCCGGGGCGATGGGCGAAGCGTTCCCCCAGCCCGACCCGCCGCAGGAGGTGCCGCGCCCGTTGACCCGCCCCATCGCGCGCCGCGCTCCGCCGAAAGGCCAGCGTCGGCACCAGCACGTTTTCCAGAACGGTGCATTGGGGCAAAAGGTAGTGCGCCTGAAAAACGAAGCCGATTTGCCGGTTCCGCACCGCGGCCAGTTCCTCCTCGTCGAGGGCGCCTAAATCCCGCCCGTTGAGCAGAACGGAGCCGCTGCTTGGCCGATCCAACGCGCCCGCGATTTGCAAGAGCGTGCTCTTGCCGGATCCCGACGGGCCGATGATGGCCAGCGATTCGCCGACGGCGACCTCCAGTGAAACCTCGTTCAGGACAGTTAACGATTCTGACCGGCCGGGCGTGTCGTAGCGCCGGGTCACGTTAGCCAGTTGCAAGAGTGGTGCTGGCAAGGCCATGCCCTAATCTGGCGCAAGATGGCTAAAAAAGGACAGGAAAAACGGCAACCCCCACTAAAACCGCCGGCCGGGGCACGGATATCCTTGTTCCCGCCGGGCAGTATGGGCAGGCGGGCGGGAGGGCTTCCATCCGGCAGGGAAAGCGGGGGTTGATGTGAACCCGGCTTTCCGGGCGCTGGGAATTGGCGGCCGCGGGCATATCCGCCCATCCGGGCTCGCGGCGCGCGGTTTGGGCGAAAGATTACCATTCCTTGACTCGCAAGGAGGTTTTCCTAGTATAAGGCCCTCACTTGGAACAAGGTGAGCATGGAAACCCACGGTTCACAAAGAACCGTGGGCGCATCGCGAGCCGCGGGGGCCCGGACGGCCTTCATGGTTTTCCGAGTTTCGAACCGACGACGCATATTTATGAGTAGAATTCAAGACATACAGGCGCGTGAGATACTGGATTCACGCGGAAACCCCACCGTGGAAGTTGATGTGACCCTGGCCAGCGGCGCGAGCGGGCGGGCGGCGGTGCCCTCGGGCGCCAGCACCGGCGAGCACGAAGCGCTGGAGTTGCGCGATGGCGACCGGAAGCGCTATTTGGGCAAAGGAGTCACCAAGGCGGTGAAGAATGTGCGGGAGAAGATTCTTCCGCGGCTTGCGGGGATGGACGCGCTGGACCAACTGGCGGTGGACCACGCCATGCTCAAGCTCGATGGCACGGAAACCAAGGCCAAGCTGGGCGCCAATGCCATCCTGGCCGTTTCGCTGGCCAACGCCAAAGCCGCCGCCGCGCTTTTGGGCCAGCCGCTGTTCAAATACCTCGGCGGCCCCAACGCCAAGGTCCTGCCGGTGCCGATGGCCAACGTCATCAACGGGGGCGCGCACTCGGATGCCCCGATTGATTTTCAGGAGTTTATGATCATGCCCAAGGGCTTGCCCACCTTCTCCGAGGGGCTGCGCGCCATCACGGAAATCTTTCACGCCCTCAAGGCGGTGTTGAAGAAGAAGGGGCTTTCGACCGCGGTGGGCGACGAGGGCGGTTTTGCCCCGAAGCTGGCCAGCACGGAGGCGGCCATCGAGGCGATTTTGCAGGCCACCCAAGAGGCCGGCTACAAGGCGGGGAAACAAATCTTCCTGGCGCTGGATGTGGCCGCCTCCGAGTTTTACAATGGCCACGGCACCTACACGTTCAAGAAGAGCACCGGCCAGACCGTCTCGGGCGACGAGCTGATCGCGTTCTACGTAAAGCTCTGCCGCAAGTATCCCATCGTGAGCATCGAGGACGGCTGCGCCGAGAGCGATTGGACCAACTGGAAGAAGCTGACCGACAAGCTGGGCGGCCAGGTGCAACTGGTCGGGGACGACCTGTTCGTCACCAACGTGAAGTTCCTACGCCGGGGCATTGATACCGGCACCGCCAACTCGATCCTGGTGAAGGTCAACCAGATTGGCTCGCTGACCGAAACGCTGGACGCCGTGGAGCTGGCCCAGGACAACAACTATACCGCGGTCATCAGCCATCGCTCCGGGGAAACGGAAGACGCCACCATCGCCGACATCGCGGTGGCCACCAACGCCGGCCAGATCAAGACCGGCTCCCTGAGCCGCACCGACCGCGTCGCGAAATACAACCAGTTGCTGCGCATCGAGCAGTTGCTGGGCAAGAACGCGGTTTACGGCGGCAAGTTCTAGTCTCCGGGCCGCTCAGGATCCACAGTACCCACGGCCGCGCTCATCCGGGCGCGGCCGTTTTTTTCGTCCGCCGGCGCTCGTCCGGGAGGGCGGCCAGCCGGGCTGCTCAATCCTCCAGGGCCGCGAGGGCCTGGCGGAGACGCTCGCTCCGGGTCTGCCATTCCACCAGCCGCTGCTGGTGCGTTTGCAGCACGTGCGGCGGCGCCTTGGCGGTGAAAGCCGGGTTGTCCAGTTTCTGGCGGGTCTTGGCGATCTCGCTTTCGGCCTTTTCCAATTCTTTGGCCAGGCGCCCCTTCTCCGCCGCCACATCAATCAGCCCTTCCAGCGGAAGATACAGGCAGCCCAGTTCCGACTGGACGCTGGGCGTGCCCTTTGGGGGCTGATGCCGCGGGTCAATTTCGAGCGCCTCGGCATTGAGCAGCAGCTTCAGGACTTCGGCGTCGTGCGGCTGGACCGGGTGCGCCGGCCGGAAAACAAACCGGACCTTCTTGTTGGCCGGGATGTTGCCTTCGCGGCGCAGGTTGCGGCCCTGGCTGACGAGGTCATTGCGGGCATTGACGCGCTCCAGGACGGCGGCGTTGAGCCCATAGTGCCCGCGGAAATCGCCGTCCAGCGGTTGCGGCCACGGCGCCGACATGATGGTCTGCCCGCCCTGCGCCGCGGGCATGTCTTCGTGGTAGCCCATGCCCTGCCATAATTCCTCCGTGATGAACGGCAGGAAGGGATGGAACAAACGCAGGGTGTGGGAGAGGACAAAATCAATGACCGCCAGGGTATTGGCGCGGCGGGCATCCGCGTCCGGGCGGGCGGGGGTGTTTTGCGGGGAGAGGATGGCTTTGCTGGCCTCGATATACCAGTCGCAATACTCGCTCCAGAAGAAGCGGTACAGGGTCTGCGTGGCTTCGTTGAAGCGGTACTCGGCGAAGGCGGCGGTGATTTCCCGGATGGCCTGGTCCAGTTTGAGCAAAATCCATTGGTCGTCGCCGGTCAGGAGGCCGGGCTGGATTTCGCCTTGCACCTCGCCGCCTTGCATCTGGCGGAAGCGGCAGGCATTCCAGAGCTTGTTGCAGAAGTTGCGCCCCAGTTCGACGTCCTTTTCATCGAACAACACATCCTGCCCCAGCGGCGCGCTGCGCATGGTGCCGAAGCGCAGGGCGTCGGCGCCGTATTTGCCGATCAGGTCGAGCGGGTCGGGCGAGTTGCCCAAACTCTTGCTCATCTTGCGGCCCTGCTTGTCGCGGATGATGCCGGTGAAATACACATTCCGGAAAGGCACCTCCCCCATGAACTCGAAGCCCGCCATGATCATCCGCGCGACCCAGAAGAAGATGATGTCCGGCCCGGTGACGAGGTCGGTGGTGGGATAGAATTTCTTCAGCGTCTCTGTTGCTTCCGGCCAGCCCATGGTCGCAAACGGCCAGAGCCACGAGCTGAACCAGGTATCGAGGACATCGGGGTCCTGCTCCCAGTTTTCCGGGTCGGGCGGCGGCGTGAGGTCGCACCAGATTTTGCCCGCTTGCCCTTCCGCCCGGGAATACCACACCGGCACGCGATGCCCCCACCAGAGCTGGCGGCTGATGCACCAGTCCCGCAGGTTATGCATCCAATGCGAGTAGGTCTTGCCCCACCGGTCCGGGTGGAAGGCGATGCGCCCTTCGGCGACTGCCTGGATTGACGGCTCCACACTCGGATACTTCAGGAACCATTGCTCGCTCAGGTAAGGCTCGATGGGGACCTGGCTGCGCTGGCTGTAGCCGACGTTGTGGACGTAATCCTCAATCTTGAGCAGCAGCCCCAGCCCGGTCAGCTCCTGGACCACGGCCTGCCGGGCTTTCGCGCGGTCCAGCCCCGCAAACTTTTCGCCCGCCGCCGCGGTCATGCGCCCGTCGGGGCCGATGACGACGGTGAACGGCAACTGGTGGCGCAGGCCCATCTCGTAGTCCGCCGGATCGTGGGCGGGCGTCACCTTCACGCAGCCGGTGCCGAATTTCGGGTCCACCAGCTCGTCGGCTATGATGGGGATGGGCTTGTTCTGCAAGGGCAGCAGGCATTTGCGCCCGAGGATTTTCTGGTAACGCGGGTCGGCCGGGTGCACCGCCACGGCTTCGTCCCCCAGCATCGTCTCCGGGCGGGTCGTGGCGACGACGAGGAACTCGCCCGCCCGGGGCCGATCATGCTCATCGAGCAACGGGTACTGCAGGTGCCACAGGTGCCCCTTTTGCTCAAGCATCTCAACTTCTTCATCCGAGAGGGCCGTGCGCGCTTTGGGATCCCAGTTCACCATGCGCCGGCCGCGGTAGATCAGCCCCTTCCGGTAAAGCTCGACGAAGGCCTTCTGAACACACCGGGTATAGTCCGGGTCCAGGGTGAAGCGTTCGCGCGCCCAATCGCACGAGCAGCCCAGCTTTTTAAGCTGCTGAATGATGATGCCGCCGTGTTTTTCCTTCCAGGCCCAGACATGCTCCAGAAACTTCTCGCGGCCCAGGTCGTCGCGGTGCTTCATCCGCCCCTGCTGGCTGAGGGTTTTTTCCACCACCGCCTGCGTGGCGATGCCGGCGTGGTCGGTGCCGGGCAGCCACAGAACTTCCCGGCCGTCCATGCGGGCCTTGCGGGCGAGGATGTCCTGGATGGTATTGTTGAGCACGTGCCCCATGTGGAGCATGCCCGTCACGTTCGGCGGCGGGATGACAATGGCGTAGGCGGGTTTGGCGGAGGCGGGATTGGCGGCAAAGCACTGGTGCTTCAGCCAGAAATCATACCACCGCGCCTCGACGGCCTGGGGTTCGTAGGCTTTCGGGAGTTCAACCATGGCGGCGGCTCACTTCCGCGTCAGCGCGTATTCCAGGCTGTCCACCAGCGCCTGCAGGCTGGCTTCGATGATATTCTCGCTGACCCCCACCGTCCCCCATTCCTGCCGGCCGTCGCTGGTGTGGATCAACACCCGCGTCCGCGCCCCGGTGCCGGTGGAAGTCTCCAGAATGCGCACCTTGTAGTCCGTCAGCGTGATGTCCTTGAGTTGCGGGTAGAACTTCACCAGGGCGGTGCGCAAGGCTTTGTCCAGCGCGTTCACCGGGCCGTCCCCCTCGGCGACCGTATGGCCGTTCTCATTGTTCACCCGCACCTTGACGGTGGCCTCGCAGATCGAACTGGCGCCGTCCCGGCGCATCGAGACATGGTAGGCGTTCACCGTGAAGGGCAATTTCGTCTCTTTGAGCGCCCGGCCAATCAGCAGCGCCAGCGAGGCTTCGGCGGCCTCGTATTCATAACCTTCGTTCTCCCGGCGCTTGATTTGGTCTGTAATCGTGCGCGTCTCCGGCGCATCCGCCGCCAGCTTGAACCCGAGCTCTTTGGCCTTCAGCAGAATGTTAGTCCGCCCCGACATGTCGCTGACCAGGACGCGCCGGGTATTCCCGACCGCCGCGGGGTTGATGTGCTCGTAGCTGCGCGCCACCCGGTCAATGGCGTGGACGTGCATCCCCCCCTTGTGCGCAAACGCCGTCTGCCCGACCCACGGCTGCCGCGGATCGTGGCGGATATTGGCAATTTCGTTCACAAACTCGGACAGCTCCTTGAGCCGGGCCAGGGAGCCGGCGGGCAGGATCGGCAGGTTCATCTTCAGCGCCAGCAGCGGGATGATGCTCGTAAGATTGCAATTGCCGGTGCGCTCGCCGTAGCCGTTGATGGTGCCCTGGATCTGCGTGGCCCCGGCCTCGACGGCGGCCAGCCCGTTGGCAACCCCGAGGCCGCAATCATTATGCGTATGGATGCCCAGGCGGGTGTTAAGCTTCTCCTTGGCGACGCCCACAATGCGCGCGATGTCCCGGGGCAGCGAGCCGCCGTTGGTATCGCACAGCACGATGCACTCGGCGCCGGCCCGGGCCGCCGCCGCCCACGTGGCCAGCGCGTACTCCGGCTCCTCTTTATAGCCGTCGAAGGCGTGCTCGGCGTCGTAAATCACCGTCCGCCCCTGGTCCTTCAAGTAGCGAACCGTGTCGGCGATCATCGCCAGGTTCTCGTCCGGTTTGGCCCGCAAAACCTCGGTCACATGCAGCAGCCAGCTCTTGCCGACAATCGTCACCACCGGCGTCTCCGCCTCGAGGATCTGCCGCATCAACGCATCGTTCTCCACGGCCATCCCCTTGCGGCGCGTCATGCTGAACGCGGCGATCCGGGCATTCTTCCACGGCCGCCGGGCCGCCTGCTTGAAGAACTCCATGTCCTTGGGATTGGACCCCGGCCATCCCCCCTCGATGTAATGAATGCCGAAGGCATCGAGCTTCTCCGCAATCCGCACCTTGTCCCGCGCGGAAAAATTAATGCCTTCGCCCTGGCTGCCGTCGCGCAGGGTCGTATCGTAGATTTCAACTTCGGGTTTCATAATCATGCCCGCAATAGCAAGCTGGAATAATTACGCAATGCCAGGACGGATGCAAAGGCGAAAGAGACGCCCTTGCGCCGGGCAGGTCTTATCCCAGCCCCCGCATCTAGCGAAACTTGCGCGCCGATAACCAAGGGCCCCGCCCGCCACCGCCAACCCCAAAAAATTGCCCTTGCGCGAAGACCTCCCGCCCGCCAGCCTTCCCGCATTACCTCGGGGCGGACTTCCAGCCCAAGGAATGGCAGGAAGCCCAGCCGCCTTTCGGGCCGTAATAGACAGACAATTAGAGCAACAATTAGAAAGGACAGACATTATGAAAATACTCACCTCTCCGCGCACGGGCAGCCTGGGCGCGGAAACATACTACCAATCCCCCTTCGGCGTGTGCGCCCGGCGGCGCACCGTACCCCGGGACCGACCCTCGGAGCGCAAGGCGGCGGCACGGTCGTATTTTGGGATCTCCTCACGGGAGTGGGGCCTCAAGCTCACCGAAGCGCAGCGCGAGCGGTGGAACGCCGCGGCGCTGCACGTCCCCAGCCGGCCCTGGATGGGGCAATACTCCCACCTGAGTGGGCAACAGTTTTGCGTCCAGATCAACAGCACCCTGCGGGGGCTGGGTCTGGCGCCGGTGGAGGAACCGCCCGCCCCGGTGGTCTTCGGCCCCAATCCCGTCACCGGGCTGGAGATCGTCAATGACGCCGAAGACGGGGTTCGACTGCGGCTGAATGTCGGGGCCGTCCATGAAGACATAATGGTCTTTGGGCAGCCACCCTGCAGCGCGGGCCGGATGAAACCCCGCCGTGCCTATTACCTGGGTCTGTTGGGCCCAAGCCAGAACGGGCAAAGCGACATCACAGACCTCTATACCGCCCGGTTTGGGCGGCCCGCCCCAGGGCAGAAGGTGTTTATCGCCGTGGTTCAGACCCGGAACGGCTGGAAAGGCCAAAGCCGGGTTCACAACGCCATCGTCCCGCCGCCGCCGATGTTGAAATCTCAGCAAGCGGCTGAAACGGCAAGGGTTAAGAAATCGAAGCCCGCCGCCGCCCCGGCATCCACCGCCGCCCACAAGGCCGTCTCTTCTCCGTCCTTCCAAGCCATGTACAAGGGGAGTACATCGGAAGCCCGGCAGGAGTACATGGAAAATAAGCATGAGTTCCCTTTGAGCCTCCTTTGTACACCCGTTGTACATGGCCTAATGGGAGCGTTGGGCTGGGTGGGGCGGGTGGGGCGGGTTTGGGCGCGGGCCTGAGCCGGATTAGAGGGATGGACGACCTGCGGATGATGTAAAAGGACGTTTCAAGGCGGGAGGGAGAGGACGCGAACGTTCGGCAGAGCCGGAACGGGTAGCCGGGTGTTGTCGTGCGCCCTGGTTTTTCGGCGGGATGGGGTCACGGTTGGCGGGAACATTTCCCCTCCCGGGCGGGGGTTGCCGAAAGGCGGTTGCTTGTGTTGCCCTCATCGTGGGCGGAGTATTCGACTGATTGGGATGAGTTTGATTGAAGATTTATCCCCAGGCTTTGCGCGCAGGGTGAGTGATGGATGGGATTGGTTCGGGAACCTGTTCTGAGACTTTGGTTTTGTTGTTCAGGAGCCGGGGCGGTTGCGGTTGCGGGTTGGGTGGCGGTTAAGCGCTTCGGAGTGGGTGTCTTGCTGTGCGGTGAGGGCTTTGGGGTTCCTGCGCGTGAGCGCCTGATAAGACACGGCACGGCCCGGCCCCTTATGGAAGTTTGGAGGCTCCTTCTTCCGCGGCAATCCCCAACGGTGGCACTGGCGTTGCGTCAAGGGGGTGGCAAGCCGGGGGATTTCGGCAGTCTCGCGCCGGTCCGCCACGCCCGCAGGGTTGGCCGGCGGCTTTGAACCAGGAAACGCGTTCATCCCGGCCCTCTGAACCCGAAAGACGGCTTTGGGTTTGGAGACATCGTTTTCCCCTCAGCTACCGAAACTCAGACGCCGATAACCCAAGGCCCTGTTTTTGGCCGTGCGGGTCGGGTCTTGCGGTTGGGGCGCGTTGCGCTAGGCTGACGCCGGTTGTTGGAATCGTTTCCATGCGCATATTGATCAAGCATCTGCTGGCAGCGACGGAGCCGCGCGAAGCGGTCACCGTCAAGGGTTGGGTTCGCACCCGGCGGGACGCCAAGGGGTTCTCCTTTCTGGCATTGAACGATGGCTCCTGCGCGGCCAATGTGCAGGTCGTCGTGGATGCCGGCACGCCGGGCGCGGAGCAGTTGCCGCAGTTCACCACGGGGGCGTCCGCGGAGATCGAGGGGCGGCTGGTGCCCTCGCCCGCGGCGGGGCAGAAGTGGGAGCTGCGGGCGACGCGGGTGGCGCTGATCGGGGCGGCGGATGCCACCTACCCGTTGCAAAAGAAGGGGCACACGCCCGAATTCCTGCGCACCATCGCGCATTTGCGTCCGCGCTCGAATCTCTTTGGGGCCATGTTCCGCCTGCGCAGCCGGCTGGCCTTTGCCGTGCATCAGTTCTTCCAGGAGCGCGATTTTGTCTATGTCCACACCCCCATCATCACCGCCAGTGATTGCGAGGGCGCGGGCGAGATGTTCCGCGTCACGGTGCTCCCCGGCAACCGGGATGAGCCGGCGCGGGGGGATTTCTTTGGCAAGCCGGCGTTTCTCACGGTCAGCGGCCAGCTCGAGGGGGAAACCTTCGCCTGCGCGCTGTCCAACATCTACACCTTCGGCCCCACCTTCCGCGCGGAGAACTCGAATACGGCCCGCCATGCGGCCGAGTTCTGGATGATTGAGCCGGAGATGGCGTTCTGCGATTTGGCGGGGGACATGGACCTGGGCGAGGAGTTCATCCAGGCCATGGCGCGGTATGCGCTGGAGCATTGCGCCGAAGACCTGGAGTTATTCGCCCAGCGGGTGGACCGCCACCTGCTCGCGCGGCTTCAGTTCGTCGTCGAGCGCCCGTTTGTGCGGGTTTCCTACACCGACGCCATCCGGATCCTGCAGCAGTCGGGCCGGGCGTTCGAGTTCCCCGTCCACTATGGGCACAACCTGCAATCCGAGCACGAGCGGTTCCTGACCGAGGAGCATTTTCAGTCGCCGGCCACCGTGTTCAACTATCCGCGCGAGATCAAGCCCTTCTATATGCGCCTGAATGACGATGGCCGGACCGTGACGGCGATGGACGTGCTCGTGCCGGGCATTGGCGAAGTCATCGGCGGCGCCCAGCGCGAGGAGCGCCTCGAACAGCTCCGCGCCAATATGGCTTTTCACCGCTTGAACCCCGAGGATTACTGGTGGTACACCGACTTGCGCCGCTACGGCACGGTCCCCCATGCCGGGTTTGGGGCCGGCTTCGAGCGGCTGCTGATGTTCCTGACGGGCATGCCGAATATCCGGGATGTGATTCCCTTCGCCCGCACGCCGGGCAACGCCGAGTTTTGAGCCCCGCATGGGAACGGATAAACGCATCGCCAGCCCGTCCCCGGACTTCCGGGTGATGATCCGCAACGCGCAGGGGCACTACCTGGCGCGGGATGATCACGGCCTGTTCTTTACCAACGACCGGGCGGCGGCCATGGTGTTCGACTACCTGGCGGACCGCGTGGCGCCGCAGTTGGAGGAACTGCAGAAAACGCGGGGGATTGCGCTGGCGGTGGAGCCGGTGCCCCCCGAGGAAGTCTATGAACACTGCGACGGCTGCGAAGACCTGCTCATGCCGTGGCTGATCTATTTCGACGGAAAACGGTTTCTGTGCGCGGAATGCCGCCGCCGCGAACACGGCCGCGCCCGCCCGCCGCGCCCGCCCCGCGCCCGCGAAAAATGATGGGCGCCGCGCTCTTTTCCGGCTCCCGCTACGCCGCGGCGTCTCCGGCCGCGGAAAGCGGCGGCGGGGAACCCAGGACATGCGCCATGGCCTGCCGCAGCTCGCTTAATGCGTAGGGCTTGGACATAATCATGTCCGCCGGGACCGATGCCGGCACTTCCTCGGGCCAGGCGGTCAGGATGATAACCGGCTTCCCCGGGGCGGCCTGCTTGATCCGGCAGGTGAGCTGCCCGCCGTTCATTCCGGGCATCCGAAAGTCGGTAATCACCAGGTCGAACTCCGCCCCTGCGAAGACCTCAAGCGCCTGGGCGCCAGTCGCGGCGTCAACCACCATGTGCCCGTCCACCTCCAGCAGCATCCGGGTCGAAGCCAGCACCAAGGCGTCGTCATCAACCAGCAGGATGCGTTTGCCGGAGAGGTCAGCTCGTTTCATAGGCCAGGGGCGCAGGGCCTTTTGCGCGAAGGCGGATGGCCTTCGCCGCGCGACCGGAAAACCGGGTATGGACAGCAAAACTGGTCATATAATCCTGCCCGCCCGCCGGGCCTGCCGCGATCGTTATGACGCGGACACCTTGGGCGGGCAAAGGCACTCAATGGTAATCGTCTGCTCTTACTTACCGGGGGAATAGCCGCAGAACTTGTGCCAGAATTGCGGCCGAGGGGAAGAGCCGGAAACGCCGTCCTTCTGCGGGTTAATCGGCTTTACGGACGCCGCAACCGCCAAGCGTCATTGGACCGATTGTCTTTTTCCTCCGGCATTTTACTTCGCCCTCCCTCGCCAAGACCAGTCGTTGCGCTGAGACTCCAGGGTGATTGAGCCGGCGGAGAACCCGTCCTTCCGGGCAAGGCTCGGCAGGCCGGGAGAGACGGGGCATAAGGCGGCTTTGAGACGGCAGGGCATCGGTCTGGACCATCGGCGCGCGGGCCTCTGGCCCGCTTTCAGGAGTCTATCAACGTCAGCGGGATTGTGGCTTGAGTGCCGGGCTTGCAGTGATGAATGGCCTGGGCGGACTTGTGCACCTCGGCGTTGGTGGTCCTTTGGCTGCCCTGGCTGCTTCTTCAGTCGGGGAAATCCAGGTTCCGGACAAGAGAACCACCCAGCGGCGCGCGGGCCTCTGGCCCGCTTTCAGGAGTCTATCAACGTCAGCGGGGTTGCGGCTTGAGTGCCAGGCTTGCCGCGATGAATGGCCCGGGTGGATTTATGCACCCCGGCGTTGGTGTTTCTTTGGCTGCCCTGGCTGCTTCTTCAGCCGGGGGAAACCAGAGTCCAGACAGGAGAACCACCCGTCGGCGCGCGGGCCTCTGGCCCGCTTTCAGGAGTCTATTAACATCAGCGGGGTTGCGGCTTGAGTGCCGAGCTTGCGGTGATGAATGGCTTGGGCGGATTTGTGTAACCCGGCGTTGGTGGTTCTTTGGCTGCCCTGGCTGCTTCTTCAGCCGGGGGAATCCAGAGTCCGGACAGGAGAGCCACTCGTCGGCGCGCGGGCCTCTGGCCCGCTTTCAGGAGTCTATCAACGTCAGCGGGGTTGTGGCTTGAGTGTCAGGCTTGCCGCGATGAATGGCCTGGGTGGATTTATGCACCCCAGCATTGGTGGTTCTTTGGCTGTCCCGGCTGCTTCTTCAGCCGGGGAAATCCAGGTTCCGGATAGGAGAGCCACCCGTCGGCGCGCGGGCCTCTGGCCCGCTTTCAGGAGTCTATCAACGTCAGCGGGGTTGCGGCTTGAGTGCCAGGCTTGCCGCGATGAATGGCCCGGGTGGATTTATGCACCCCGGCGTTGGTGTTTCTTTGGCTGCCCTGGCTGCTTCTTCAGCCGGGGGAAACCAGAGTCCAGACAGGAGAGCCACTCGTCGGCGCGCGGGCGGCGGACCTGCGGCTGTTAATGGGAGTCTGAAAGCGGGCCAGAGGCCCGCGCGCCGGGCTTGCAGTGATAAAATGCCCGGGTGGATTTGTGTAACCCGGCATTGGTAGTTCTCTGGCTGCCCTGGCTGCTTCTTCAGTCGGGAGAAACCAGGTTCCGGATAGGAGAGCCACCCGTCGGCGCGCGGGCGGCGGACCTGCCGCTGTTAATGGGAGTCTGAAAGCGGGCCAGAGGCCCGCGCGCCGGGCTTGCAGTGATAAAATGCCTGGGCGGATTTGTGCAACCTGGCGCGGGTGGCGGACCCACTGGCTCCCGGCGCAGGGTGAGCATCTTCCCGCGGCTAACGTCTGCCTTGGGAGCGGGGGTTCATTGCCCGCCTCCCGCCCAGTGGTCGAAGTGGATGAATTTTTGCCACAAGGGCGTGATGCGCACCTGGCAATTTTCTGTGAGCGGCCAGTCGTTGCGGGGGTTGCGATCCAGAAGGCCCAGGTCGAGCAGCGGCTCCAGCACATAGCCGCTCAGTATCCATTCTTCCTCGTTATGCACCGATACGATTTCGGCCTGGAGTTGGTTGAGCACGCCCGGCAACAGGATTTTTCCGGCCAGGCCGCGGACGGGCGTCCAGTCGCAGGCCACGTTGTCGAGGCGCCAGAGGGTCACGGCCAGGGTTTGCTGGATGCCGGGCACGTTGCGGGAATGGAAGCCGTAGTGGAGGTCGAACTTGCGGAAGTAGGCGAGGAAGAGCTTGCGGTAGAGCGTCCCGGCGTGAGCCTCCGCGCGCAGCTCGCGGCCCGCCCGGGTGAGTTGGAAGCGCTGGTTCCGCCGGGCCACCAGGCCGGCGATTTCGCAGATGATCCGCGCGATATGCAGCCTCCAGACATCCGGCTCGTTCAGCACCTTGCGGAACCGGGGCGTGATATCGCGGAAGTGCGCGGGCAGAATCAGCCGGTCGAACATCTGCCGGACGAAGGCGCGGGTGAGGTTGCCGGTGACGGTGGCGGGTGTGCTGCCGGCGTCCGCCAGCGCGGCGAGGAACCGGCGGGTGTTTTGCAGGAAGACGGAGTCCGCCAGGTCGGACAGCGTGAGGTCCGGGCTGAACCGCATCGGGCCGTCGGCGGCCTCCCAGTTGGCGGCCAGCAGGTGGCGCAGGAAGGCGTCAAAGGCCTCGCGGCTGCCGGGTTCGGGAGCGAATTGGATCATAGCGGGTCAGGCTGGTTCGCGGAGGTGGACGAGGTTGCGGCAGGGGGCGGATGGGGTCATGGGGTTCGGGAGCCGCACCCCGGAAAGGCGGGCGGGCGTTGAATCCGTAACCTGGCGGCGGCGCCACTCATGACGAAAGGTTGGTGCGTAACGGTTCGGGCAGCCCCACAGCGGCGCCGCCTCTTTGCGCTTAACGCAACCGTAGCGTGCCCACTCCCGCGCGCAACATAAATATACCGGCAAGGACACGTTTTCCACAGGGCTTATTGGGCGGGGCCTGCTGTATTTTATCGGCCCTGGCCAACGCTGTGTTCCATGCCGGGGCGGCCTCCGGCGGAGCGCGGCGCGAATGGGTTAGCGGACGGCAGGCCGCTCCCCGGGGCCGAGGCGCAACCTCCGGCGATTCTTATCCGGTCGCGCGGCATGGGAGGGCGCCCCAACCCTTTTCGGCCGGCTTCCGCCGCGCCGGGACGGATCCCTGGGCAACGGGGCGCGGGATTAATTAATTTTGGCCTTGCCAAATGTCCCCGTTTAGATCACAGTGGCGGCAAGTTTCTGGCTGCTGGATATATGAATCATCCGCGCCTTAGCGCACCGTTGCCACCTGGCAAATAGATGGCGCGAGTCCGGCTTTAGCCAGCTAAAGGGTTCCCCCCTCGCACTTCATACCTTATGAAAATTAACACTTCGTTTCGACGGCACATAAATTATCGGCAGCGCCTGGCGGCCGGCCTGCTGCTTCTTGTTTTAGGCGCCGGCTCGCTGGGGCGGAGTCTCGCGGAGACCCATCTGCTCCCATCCCCAAGTCCCAACCCGTGGGGAGACTGGGAGGTCTGGGCGAAAGTGGAGGGGCAGGATGTGAAATGTTTTGGCGAAGGCGAGCAGGGGGATTCGGAATCCCATTATCGGGTGATCCTTTACACGGTGCCCAAAGAGGCCACGGTCACCGTGTACGCTGATTTTCATGGTTCGCTGCCAGAGGGGGTGTATCCCGTCAGCCAGGAAATCGGCATGACTCCCGGCGCCGGGTGGACTGTGGCGGGCGGGGTGGCCGTCTCGACGGTTAATCTAGTCACCAACCAGGAAGTGCTCGCCCAGCGGCATATGATACAGGGCGTGGTGACGCTTCATACGACCGATCCCAACTATTCGCCGAGCAGGGGCTTTCTTGCCGACTTGTTTGTGGCGCGACCCATTGGCGTGAGCGCGGGCGGCGGTTCGGGCGGCGGGCTGCCTCTCTACGCTCATTCCCAGGTTCCCTGCATGGCCACCAACCCGATCACCCACGTCTCGTGGGCGGATGCCAGTCTTTCGCCGCTGCCAGACGCCGAGGTGAAAGCCGAAGCGATCGAGGGAGTGGAAGTTTCCTCCGGTTGGCTGACCACCGGGGAACTCGGCCGGGCGATGGCTACGGTCCGGGCGCCCGCCAGTTCCATCCCGGATGCGGTGGGGCTGGTGTCGGGCCGCATCCGGATCAAAGCGGTGAAAGATCGCGCGACGGTGCAACGGGAGGTGGATATTCACATTCCCTACGCCTCAGTCGCCGGTGCCTATTGCGCCTCGCTGATCGGGCGCGCGGGCGCGATCCTCGAGCCGCAGCCCATCGTTGACGGGGATAACCTGCGGCCGGGGGACGTGGTGCAGGTCGGGAATGAATTCCTTGGCAACAGCCCGTATCTGAATCTCTGGTTCTGCAATGGCCAGCGGGTGGTGCTGCAATCGGACACCGTGGGCGGAATCCGGGCGGTCGTTGGCCAGGGCAGCCTGGATCAGCGCACGCCGGTGTTCCTGGCGACGCTGGAGAACGTTGTGCAAAACATCCAGGCCGATCCCCGCCGTTACGGGCGGATGATGGTTTACAAGGCCATTGGCAACGCCGTGGACGGGCTGCTCGGCATTCCCGATCCGGTGGGCTGGACGGTCACCACCCCCGGCGGCGCGGTGGAAAACTGGGTCGGCAATTACGTGGAGGGTGCCTATCAACCGCAAAAGCGCTCCCCCTCCGGCGGCCACTCGAAATCGGGGTCGCAGGACAGCTCGTCGCCGGATGCGGCCTGGGCGGGCAGCGTGGTGGACTTTTACAGCGATGGCACGGCGCGCGCGTACAACCGCGGCGCCACCCTGAACCTGCACGGGCCGTCGGCTTCCGGCGCCGCGCCCCTGAACGGGATGCTGGCGGCCCGATTGGACGCGCCCGGCGGCCCGATTTCGTCCCCCGGCCTGGCGCCCCGCGACGGCTTTGCCCCGTTCATCTCTTTCGAACCGACGAATGGGGCAAGCGGCGTGCCCATCCGGCCCCGGCTCCGGGCGCAATTCCTGAATTTTGGCATTAACACCGTGCTGCCCGGCAGTCTTTTTTGCCGTTTGGATGGCCGGTTGCTGCAGCCGCAAGAGCGGCTCAACACCAGCGAGTTTGTGTGGCAGACGCCGGCGGCGGAAGCGCTCACGCCCGGCCTCCACCAATGGGACATCGAGTTCGCGTTGTTGCAGGGAGGGTTGCTGCGCACCAGCGTCACCTTCAGCGTCACGGAAGCATTGCCGGCTCCGCGCACGGTGCGGGCGGCGGCGGGGCTGCAGCGCGTGGCGCTCCGCTGGGATGCGGAAGCGCTGGCCTGGGCGCGGGGCGGCTTCCGCGTGTACCGGGCCGCTCCCGGCAATCCTCCGGTCCTGATCAGCGGCTCCGCGCCGTTGCGGCAGCCCAACTTTGTGGATCTGGCGCCGCTGGCCAGCGGTAATTATGAAGTCGCCGGACTCGACGCCGCGGGCAACGAAGGGCCGCGGAGCGCGCCGGTGACGGTGCTCTTCCCGGGCAGCGCGCCGCCCGTGCCGCAGGCGGTCGCCGTGACGGTGCAGGCCCGCGAGGCGCAGCCCGGGTTTGCGCTGGGCATTGATGATTTCACTCCGGGCTTCACGCTCTGGCGCATCGAGGCCGCCACGAATGCCGGCGGCCCGTTCACCAACGTTCTGGAGGGCGAATTGACCAGCCTGGCGCTGTGGCCGGTTCCGCGGCCGTTCGAAGAGACGCGCCCGTGGTACCGCGTCACCGCCCTCAACGTGGACGGCGTCGCCGGCCCGCCCGTGACGGCCGGGCCGCTGGCCCTGCCCGTGGCGCTTCCGGGCGTGGCCGGCCTGACCGCCCTCCCCAATTCCAACGGCACGGTTCAGGTTCGGTGGGATGCCTGGACCGCGCGGGCAATCCTCGGCTACCGCGTCGAGCGCGGGTTCGACGGCAAGTGGACGCTGGCGGCGGATGTGGATGCGTCCACGCAAACCTGGACAGAGACGCAATCCGGCGACGGCGTCCGGCGGCAGTGGCGCGTGCGGGCCCGGTTGGCCGGCGGCGCGTTGTCGCCCGCCTCGCCCGCGGTGGAGTTCTGCCTGCAACCCGTCCCCGCGCACCCGGGAAACATCCGTTTCGCCAACGCGACCGTAACGGGCGCCGAGGGGGAAAGTCTGCCGATCCGCATCGTCCGCGAAGGCGGCAGTGATGGCCCTGCCTTTGTCACCTGGTCCAGTTGGGGTTGGGCCGGAAGCGCCACGCCCGAGGCCGACTACACTCCCGGCGCGGGCCTGCTCATCTTCGCGCCCGGGGAAACCGAAAAGACCGTCAACGTAGCGCTGCAGGCGGACAACCTCCGGGAGCAGCCGGCGGAGAGCTTCTACGTGTATCTCAAACAGGTCGAAGGCGGTCCCGGCCTGGCGGAGCCTTCCATCACGCAAGCCTTCATCACGGACGGGCCCGAACTGGCCTGGGAATCCATCTGGCTGTATGCGTCTGAAAACGATCCGCCCGAAGTGCGCTTCCACGTGCGCCTGGATCCGCCCGCGAATCATCCCGTCAGCGTGGGCTACGAGTTTCAGGCCGGCGGCAGCACCGCCACCCCCGGCGCGGACTTCACCGGTCCCCTGACCGGCACGCTGACTTTTGCCCCCGGACAAACCAACCAATTCTTTGCGGTCCAGCTCATTAACGACACACTGAAGGAGGGCACGCAACCCGAAACGGTGCAATACCGGCTGACCAATCCCCAGGGCGCGGCCATTGACGACCGGGATCCGTTCCGGCTGTATGCCACCCTGGAAATCCGCGATGACGACACCCGGCCGGGCCGGGCCGTTTTTGCGGACCGGACGGTGCGGTTGCGCGAGGGCGAGAGCCGCGCGATCACGCTGCGGCGCGAGGGCGGCGCCGACGGCGAACTGGGCGTATTCCTCTTTGGGATGGGCGGCAACGCGCAACTGGAAACGGATTGGGCCATCAACCCGAATTTCCCCAGTTTTGCCGACGGGCAGACCAACCTGAGCGTGACCCTCAGCGCGTTGACCGACGCCGAAACGGAGGGGGCGGAAATGGCCATTCTCGGGGCGCAAGCCATGGGGGGATTCCACCAGATGGCAACCCTGTTCGTAGTCATTGAAGATGCCACCACGCCCGCCTCCGGATTCGCCGCCTGGGCGGCGCCGCGGCTGGCGGCGTTCCCCGCGGAACAACGCGGCCCCTATGCCGATCCGGATGGCGACGGCGCGCCCAACTGGGCGGAGTTCCTCTGGCGGACCAACCCCGCGCAGCCCGACCGTCCCGCGCCGCCGCAATCCCGTTTCACCGAGTGGGGCGAATGGCTGCTGACCGTCACCGTCACCGAGGACCCGGCCCTGCTGGTCGTCGCCGAGTTTTCCAAAGATGTTACCTGGACCGAACCGGAGTTCCTCGCTGGCAACTGGGAGACGAATGGAGACGGCACCCGCACCGGAACCTTCCACTGCTTCAATTTTGGCGGCTCCGCCGGGTTCATCCGCTTCCGGGGCGAGTGGTGCGGGTCTCCGCAGCCCTGACGGCCGGCCTGGCCCGGCGGGGTTGGTTGCCCGCGCCGCCGCGTCCGGATGAGCGGCCCGGGACAGGCCCAGTAACGGTAATTGAGGTCGGGGAAAAGGTTGTCCCGCTCCTCGACCTGGCGGAGCCATTCGCGGTCGAGGGGCTCGCCGGCAAGCTGCTCGTAAAGGCGGGTGAAGCGCAGGAGATGCTCCCGCACCCGCTTGCGGGCGTAGCCGGGGCGGGTTTCGGATCGCAGCAGAAAGGGCCAATCGCTGGCCTGCGCCAGCAGCAGCTCGCGCGCGGCTTGCTTGAGCGCGCGCTCCTGAATGGCGTCCGGCCGCGGGAAACGCCGGGCCAGCTCGGTCATCCGCTCCTGGGCGGCGCGCAGGTGGGGATAGATCCACTCGTTCTTCTCGTTGAGCCAGACGCGCCAATAGCCGCCCTCGCCCCAGCTTGAGGCGGCGGGGGTGGCCGCCTGGTGAGTGGGATGCCGGCGCAGGAACTCGCCCGGGGTGATGAAGGTGAACGCCCCGGGCTCGGCGCCGGCCTGGCGCACCAGCGCATCCAGGAACTCGGGCCCCTCAAACCACCAGTGGCCGAACAACTCGGCATCGTAGGGGGCCACCACGATGGGCGGGCGGTCGAGCGCTTCGCCCAGGCGCTGGAATTGCGCCCGCCGGGCGGCGAGGAAGTGGCGCGCGTGCTCGCCGGCCGCGTGGACGGCGGCGGCACGATCGTAGATTTCCTTGTGGGGCGCGCGGCCGGTGATGCGATGGTATTTCAGGCCGGTGAAGCCGCGGTGGCCGGGCGCGGCCAGGTGCGGGGCGATGTATTCCAGGTCCAGGTCAAACCCGATGTCGCGGTAGAAATCGCGGTAGCGCGGGTCGCCGGGGTAGCCGGCCTGGCGGCTCCAGACCTGGCGCGAGCACTCCGGATCGCGGCCAAACGCGGCGATGCCTTTCGGGGTAAAGATGGGCGCAAACACCGCGTAGCGCGGGCGCGGGCGCGCGTGCAAAAGGCCGTGCGTGTCGGTGACGAACCACCGGAGGTCCGCAGCCTGCAGGACCTCCTCCAGGGCCTCGACGTAAGCGCATTCCGGCAGCCAGATGCCCCGCGGCTCGCAGCCAAAGCAATGCTGGTAATGGTCGCACGCCACCCGCACCTGCGCCCGCAGGGAAGGCGGGTGATCCGCCAGCAGCGGCAACAGGGCGTGCGTGGCGGCGCTGGTGATGATTTCCAGGTGGCCCGATTCCTGGAACTGCCGGAAGGCCCGCACCAGGTCGCGCCCGTGCCCGGCGTAAAGGGCCTGCGCGGCGGTAAAGCGTTCGTGATAAAACCGCGCCACCTGCTGGAGCGGCTTTTCCCAGCGCGTGCGCTGAATCTCCTTTTCCGCCAGGGCAACCTGCTCCCGGAGGTAGCGCTCGCAGCGATCCTGCAAAAGCGGGTCCTGCAGCATCGCGCAGAGCGTGGGCGTCAGCGTCAGCGTCAGGCGCGGGGACAGCCCATCCCGCCGCCAGCCCTCCAAAAGCCGCAGCAGCGGGAGATAGGTTTCCGCGACGGCCTCGAACAGCCAGTTTTCCTCCAGGAACTGCGCGTGCTCCGGGTGCCGGACGAACGGCAGGTGCGCATGCAGGATCAGGGCAAAGTAGCCGGCCATAAAGAAACGCCTTTCCGCCGCCGGCCGGCCGCCGTTCGCCCGCCCGCGCCGTTCATCACGGTTCCTCCCCCGGCCGGGACGCCGGTTCAGAGGCGTCCGCCCCGCTCCCGTCCGGGTAATCGGTGGCGCGGGTGACCCGCAGCCGGGCCTGCCGCAAATCGCCCCGGGCCGACAGGGCCGCCACGCTTGCCGAGTGCTCGCCGTCGGGCAGCGACAGCCGGCAGCTAAAGGTGCCGTCCGCCCGGAGGGGGATTGGCCGCCCGCCAATCGTCACGGTCGCATCCGGCTCCGTCGCGCCGTGGATGACGAGGTCGGTATGGACGCGGAACCAAAAGCCAGGCGCCGGCGGCTCCGCCGCGCCCGCTGCGGGGCTGGAGACGCTCCCGGCTTCCCCGCCCGCAACCGCCCAAAGGGCGGCTTCTCCCTCCGCCCAGGAGCTTAGCGCGTCTCCCAATTCGGGAGTCCATGCCAGCATCTCCGCCGGCGCGTCTTCCCGCGCAGTCTCCGGCGGCGGCTCTTTTCCGGGCGCCGCCGGGCGGGCTGGAGTTGCCAGTTGCGTCAGCCGCACCTGGGGAGGGATCGTCACGAACCGCACGGTCCGATCCGCCGAAACCGCATCCACCGGCGTGGTCACCGGGGCGGAGGTGGCGATTTGCACCCAGCGGCGCCGGGGCCGGTAGTAGCCCAACTCCGCCACGTATTGCGCGCCGGCGTGGCTCACCTGGATGAACCAATGCCGTGATTCCGGATGCACATGAACTTCCGCCGCCGGGCGCTCCGCGATTGAACCGGCATGCACCCGCACGACGAGATGGCCATCCGCCGACCGGGCGTTGTATTGGCGCTGCTGCCGCGCGGCCAAATCCCAGGAAGCATACAGCCAGCGCGGCTCGCGCGCGGTGAGCACCAGCCGGCCCGTCCCATAGGAGCCGGGCAGGGCCGCGCCCCTGGACTCAAGCGGGTCGCCCGCGGCGGCCGGCTCCGGCCCGGGCGTTGGCTCCGCCCCGCGCAACGGCGGACAGGGCGGCTCGTCTTCTTCCAGCAAAAGCGGCGGGATTAGCGGGTCCGGCGCCGCCGGGGAGGGCAGCACCGCGGGCGCCGCTGGGCGCGGCGGGCGCGCGGCGGGCATCCGCTCGGGCCCGGGCGCGGCGGCGCGTCTGGAGACCGTCCGCGCGCCGGTTCGCGGAGCGCGCGCGCGGCGCGGCGCGGGCGTGCGCGGGCGGCGGCGCACCGTCTTCTTCACTTTCTCCGCCGGGCTGGCGGCCGGGGCGGCCTTGCGCCGGGCCACCGGGGCCGGCTTCTTTGGACGGCGAGCACGGGCGGGCTTTCCCCTGGCCGGGCGGGCCGGGCGGCGAAGCGGCGACTTCTTCGGCCGGGCCGCGCGGCGCACGGTTCGCCGGGCCGCCGGGGCGGCGGTTGCAAGGCGCGGTTTCTTCTTCTTCATACCAGGCACTACCCCAGGCGTCGGGGTTGGAATCTTTCTGATGCGGTGAATCCTACGGCGGCGGCCCGCCTGGCGCAATGCGAATCTCCGGGCGCCCGTTTAATTTGTGGAAAAGGAGCTTGCATTCCCGGCGGGCATTCGTAGATTTACCCGCATAGAACAGGAAGCGAGCGTAGCTCAGTCTGGTAGAGCGTCACGTTGCCAACGTGAATGTCGAGGGTTCGAATCCCTTCGCTCGCTCCATTTTATTTTCCGGAACCCGCCTCCGCAAAGAATCGAAGAGCCGCCGCGCGCGCCTGATGAATAAACTGCGTTCGAACCTGGAGCAGAACCTGGGCGGGGTGGCGCTTTTAGTCCTGGGAATCGGCTGCCTGGTTGTCTTGCGGCCGTTTGTTTCCGCCTTGCTGTGGGCGGTGGTGCTCTGCTTTTCGAGTTGGCCCCTGTATCAGCGCCTGCTCCGCCTGCTGGGCCACCGGGCGACCCTGGCCGCCACCCTGATGACCCTGGTCATGGTGCTGGTGTTGTTGCTGCCGTTTGTCCTCATCGGCACCACGCTGGGCAACAGCATCAAAGACCTGACCCTGGCCACCCGCAACTGGATCCAGGACGGGCCGCCTCATCCGCCGGCGTGGCTCGCCCGGGTGCCCGGCGTCGGCGCAACGGCGGTGGACTACTGGCAAAGCCTGGCCCAGGACACGGCCCGGCTATGGGCGCAGGCGCAGCGGTTCATTGAGCCGGTCAGCGCCTGGCTGATCCGGGCCGGCCTGGCCCTCGGGGGCGGCCTGCTGGAATTGGCCCTGAGCATCTTCATCGCCTTCTTTCTGTTCCGGGACGGCGTCTCCCTGGCCCGGCGGCTGGCGGCGGCCATCGGGCGCATCGGGGGCGAGCGCGGTTATTACCTGCTGGGAGTGGCCGGCCAGACAGTGCGCGGGGTTGTCTATGGCATCCTGGGCACCGCGCTGGCCCAGGCGATTATGGCGGGCCTCGGGTACCTCCTGGCGGGCTTGCCCGGCCCGGGCCTGCTGGCCCTGCTGACGTTCTTCCTCTCCGTCGTGCCGGTGCTGGGCACGTCCCTGGTCTGGGGGCCGGCGGCGTTCTGGCTGTTCAACCAGGGCTCCACCGGCTGGGCCATCTTCATGATCATCTGGGGCCTTGGCGTTGCCAGCCTCGACAACTTCATCAAGCCCTGGCTCATCAGCCAGGGCAGCAACCTGCCGTTCATCCTGATCTTCTTCGGCGTGCTGGGCGGCGCCCTGGCCTTTGGGTTCATCGGCGTCTTCCTGGGCCCCACGCTGCTGGCCGTGGGATATCGCCTGGTGGAGGAATGGTCCGCCGGCGCGCGGGAAACAGCGGCCGGCGGCGAAACGCCGCGCCCGGAATAATCTCCACCCTCCCTGCTCCCGCGTCCGGCTCCGGGCTAATCCTCGGCGCGCTCGCCCGGAGGGGACATCTTCACAAGCTTCGGATCAAACTGGCCCAGGACGGATACCAGGTCGCTCTGGGCGGCCATGACGTTGTGGATGTTCTTATACACCATCGGCACTTCATCCAGCCCCGCCGAAAGCAGGGTCACCCCCCGCGCGCGCAGGTAATGCTTCACCGTTTTCCAGTCGAAAGTCCGGTGGGCCTGCGTGCGGCTCATGACGCGGCCCGCGCCGTGCGCCGCCGAGTTGAGGGATTCGGCGTTGCCCTTGCCGCTCACCACAAAGCCCGGCGTGGCCATCGAGCCGGGAATGATGCCCAGCACGCCCCGCCCCGCGGGCGTCGCGCCCTTGCGATGCACCACCACCTCGCGCTCGACGCCGTCCACCCGGTGCCGCTCTTTCCAGGCAAAATTGTGGTGGTTCTCCAGGTCCAGCCGCACCTGCGCGCCCAGGTGGGCGGCGATATGCCGGTGAATCAACGCGTGGTTGGCCGCCGCGTAGCGCCCCATCAACTCCATCGCCGCCCAATACTCCTGCCCCGCCGCCGTGTCCAGCGGCAGCCAGGCCAGCCGCTTTAATTCGCCCGGCAGGCGCGGTAGCTGGCGGGCCGCGAGCCGGCTGTAATAATCACACACCGCCGCGCCCGTGCCGCGGCTGCCGCTGTGGCTGAGCAGGGCCACATACGTGCCCGGCTCAAGCGACTGAATCTTTTCGTGCGCGGTGAACCGCCCGAACTCGACAAAGTGGTTCCCGCTGCCGCTGGTGCCCAACTGCGCCCAGGCCCGGTCCTTGTTCTCCCGGGTGACGGGGCTGACCGACCAGTCGGCGTCCATCACCTCATGCCACCGGCGCGGCTTGAAGTTCGACCCCACGCCAAACCGCGTTTCTGCCGCGAGGGCGCGCGCCAGCCGCTCCAGGGGCCGATCCAGCTCGCGCAGCGGAAGGTCCAGCACCGTCAACTTCATCCGGCAGGCAATATCCACTCCCACCGCGTACGGAATGACTGCGTTCTCCGTCGCCAGCACCCCGCCAATCGGCAGCCCGTAACCCACATGCGCATCCGGCATCAGCGCCCCCGCCACCGCCACCGGCAACTGGCACGCCCGTTCCATCTGCCGGACCGCCTCCGCCTCCAGCCCTTCGCCCCACTGGCGATACCGGGCCGGCGCCGCGCGCGGCGGCGGCGCCGACTGCAGGGCCCGGGCAAACGCCCCGCGCAGCGGGTCCGCCGTGAAACTGCCCGGATTGGCCACAATCGCCGCCACTTCCTCCGTCAGCCGGGCCCGATCCCCGCCGCCGAGGATAAACCGGCTGATAAAATCCGTCGCCCGCCGGGTTGCTTCCCCTGGCGGCACTCCGAGCCGAATCAAGTCTTTGGCATTCACCGAATCATAGCCAGTTTAAACCGAAACAGCCCCAAATGAAATAACAATGCCTCGGGCAACGAGCCATTTCCAGGGGCTTTGGTTTTATAGATCATGAGCCGGGGAGGCTGAAGCTGCGGTTTGGGCGGCGGTTATGCGCTTCGGAGCGGATGTCTGGCCGCGCTGCCCGGGGCTTGAGCCATTGGGAACAGGGGAGGTGAGATCGCCCTCCAAGGCGAGCGGGTTTTCCTGCAGGCAATCCAGGCGGACGCGCAGATGTTTTTCTCAGTCGCCGGACGAAAGACCCCCGAGCGCCGCGTGAGGGCACGCGGCCTACAGGAAAAGGAAGCACGCTGCGGCAAACCCCATGCCCTCTCGCAGCACCGCACTCCCGACAACCCACAGCCCCCCCCGCACCCTCCCGCCCCCTGTAGGCCGCGTGCCCACACGCGGCGCTTTGCACCCGCCTGCCACCACCACCCCCCCAAAATTGCCCTTGCGCGAAGCCTCCCCGCCCGCCAGCCTTCCCGTATTACCTCGGGGCAGACTTCCAGCCCAAGGAGTGGCGGGAAGCCGAACCGCCTCCGGGCCGTAATAGAACGGCAATTAAAACAACCATTAGAGAGGACAGACATTATGAAAATACTATCTGCTCCGCGCACGGGCAGTCTGGGCGCGGAAACCTACTACCAGTCCCCCTTCGGCGTGTGCGCCCGGCGGCGCACCGTTCCCCGGGACCGGCCTTCTAACCGCAAAGCGGCCGCGCGGTCGTATTTTGGGATATCCTCGCGGGAGTGGGGTCTCAAGCTCAGCGAAGCGCAGCGCGAGCGCTGGAACGCCGCGGCGCTGCACGTTCCCAGCCGGCCCTGGATGGGGCAGTATTCGCACTTAAGTGGGCAACAGTTTTGCGTCCAGATCAACAGCACCCTGCGGGGGCTGGGTCTGGCGCCGGTGGAGGAACCGCCCGCCCCGGTGGTCTTCGGCCCCAATCCCGTCACCGGGCTGGAGATCGTCAATGACGCCGAAGACGGAGTTCGGCTGCGGCTGAACGTCGGGGCCGTCCATGAAGACATAATGGTCTTTGGGCAGCCGCCGTGCAGTGCGGGCCGGATGAAACCCCGCCGTGCCTATTACCTGGGCCTGTTGGGCCCAAGCCAGAACGGGCAAAGCGACATCACGGACCTCTACGCCGCCCGGTTTGGGCGACCCGCCCCGGGGCAGAAGGTATTTATCGCCGTAGTTCAGACCCGGAACGGCTGGAAAGGCCAAAGCCGGGTTCACAACGCCATCGTTCCGCCGCCGCCGACCTTGAAATCTCAGCAAGCGGCTGAAACGGCAAAGGTTAAGAAATCGAAGCCCTCCGCCGCCCCGGCCTCCACCGCCGCCCACAAGACCGTCTCTTCTCCGTCCTTCCAAGCTATGTACAAGGGGAGTACATCGGAAGCTCGGCAGGAGCACATGGAAAATAAGCATGAGTCCCCTTTGAGCCTCCTTTGTACACCCGTTGTACACGGCCTAATGGGAGCGTTAGGCTGGCTGGGGCGGGTGGGGCGGGTTTGGGCGCGGGCCTGAGCCGGATTGGAGGAATGGACGAGTCGCGAATGATGTAAAAGGACGTTTCAAGGCGGGAGGGAGTGGACGCGAACGTTCGGCAAAGCCGGAACGAGAGGCCGGGTGTTGTCGCGTGCCTTGGTTTTTGGTCGGTCTGGGGCCACGGTTGGCGGGGAGATTTCTTCTTCCGGGCGGGGGCGGCTGCTTGCGCTGCCCCCAGGGCCGGTCGGCCGTTTTGAAGCGATAGACGCTTTTATCCCCGTCCCCTGAGCCCGAAAAGCGGTTTTGAGGTTGGAAAAGCCGTTTCCCCCTCAGCTACCGAAACGCAGGCGCCGATAACCAAAGGCCCGGCAGTCTTTCCCAATTTTTCTGATTTTTCTACTTGCAGAACCGGGGATAATTTGCACATATTAGGGATTCAAAGCCAGTTTTGGCCTAATGCCTGGGGTGAAGACCGCCCGCGGCACTTGGAGTCAGGAAGTCGAGTTTGTCGGCAGAATAGAGCATTCTGCCAGTGCGTCAGTCTGCGGGTGTTTGAGGTCTGTAAACACTCTGCTGGACAGTCCGAGATGAAGCCCCGGAGCCAGGCCGCCGCCGCAAGGCTGCGTGCAAAAACATCTGAACCGTTGGAGGCCGGGCGCGTCTTATAGTTATATGCCGAATCGCAGAAAGAAAAGACCGGCCAAAACGGTCCGACCGCGGTGTCCTCGTGGTAAAAAGTCCGCCAGCGCTGCCCCGCGCCGTCCGCGCCCGCGTTTTGTGATTTCCCATAAAGCGCGCGGTCTGACTCGTTTGCCGGCGAAGACCGCGGCGGCCCGGCGCGCGGCCAAAGGTCATGCCGCGCCGGCGGCGGCGGCGGCCTCGGCCGGCGGCAGTCCGGGCGCCGCATCGCCCACCAAGCATGTCCGGGCCGCGGACCTGACCGAGACCATCAAGACCTTGCTGCACCTGGCGCAGGAGCATGGGTTCGTCACCTACGACGATATCAACGACATTCTCCCCGATGGCATGTCGCCGGATGACCTGGACCAGCTTTATATGAAGCTGCGCTCCATGGATGTGGAGATTGTGGACCACGCGGAAGTGGAACGCGCCAAGCCCACCGAACCCGAGGAGGAGGAAGACGTTCGCCTGGAAGCGCTGGATGACCCGGTGCGGATGTATATGAACCAGATGGGCAAGGTGCCCCTGCTGACGCGCGAACAGGAAGTGGAAATTTGCAAGCGCATCGAGGACGCCGAGGGCGAGATCAAGCGCCTGGTTTACTGCCTGGGCTTTGCCGCCAAAGAGCATAATGCCATCGCGGAAAAGCTGCTGACCGAGCCACCGAAGGAACGCTTCGACCGCGTGGTGGTGGACAAGAAGATTTCCAACCGGGAAGCGCATTTGCGGGAGCTGCGCGGGCTGATCAAGGCCGTGCGGGTGCTCGATAAGAAAGTGGACGACCAGTTCATCGCCTGGCAGAAAACCACCGCCCAGGGCCGCCGCCAGAAGCTGGCCCTCAAGCTGCAGAAGCTGGATCGGAAGCTGCAGGACCTCTTCCCCCGCTTTTTCTATAAACAGCGGGTGCTGGAGGACATGATCGCGGTGGCCAACAACGTGCATGAGAAATTCCGCGGCAGCCTGCGGCGCATCCAGGAGCTGGAGGCGCGGCGCAAGTCGGCCGAACAGCAGGCCGGCCTTCAGGCGGAGCGCGCCAAGATACGGGCGCTGGAACAATTCGTGCGCCTGCCGCACGAGGAGTTCTTCAAGACCCTGCAGGAGTTGAAGCGCGCCGCCGACCGCGCGCACCGGGCCAAGACCCACATGGCCGAGGCCAACCTGCGCCTGGTCGTGTCCGTGGCCAAGAAATACACCAACCGCGGCCAGTCGTTTTTGGATCTCATCCAGGAAGGCAACATCGGCCTGATGAAAGGGGTGGAGAAATTCGAGTATCGCCGCGGCTACAAGTTTTCCACCTACGCCATCTGGTGGATCCGCCAGGCCATCACCCGCTCGATTGCCGACCAGGCCCGCACCATCCGCATCCCGGTGCACATGATCGAGATCATGAACAAGCTCTGGCGCGCCCAGAAGCAACTCACCCAGGAACTGGGCCGCGAGCCGACCCCGGAAGAGGTCGCCGATGAAATGCACATGCCCGTCTCCCGCATCAACGCGCTGCTCAAGATGGCCCAGCAGCCCGTCTCGCTGCACGCGCCCGTCGGCGACGACGGCGACGTTAATGTGGGCGATTTCATCGAAGACAAGACCGCCGAAAACCCTTCCGAGGTCACCAGCTACAGCCTCCTGAAGGAGAAACTGGGCGACGTGCTGACCAGCCTGACCGAACGCGAACGGAAGATTCTTGAAATGCGATTCGGCCTCGTGGATGGCTACGAGCGCACCCTGGAGGAAATCGGCAAGATGTACAGCGTCACGCGCGAGCGCATTCGCCAGATTGAAGCCAAGGCGCTGCGCAAGCTGCGCCACCCCACGCGCGTCCGCCATCTCCAGGGCTTCCTGGAAACCACAGAACAAGCTGCCTGAACCCGGCCCCGCCATGAAAGTCACCTACTACGGCCATTCCTGCTTCGCCGCGCAAGTGGCCAACCGAACCCTGCTGTTCGACCCGTTCATCACTGGCAACGAACTGGCCCGCGCGGTGGAGGTGACGAAACTGCCGGCGGATTATATCCTCATTTCCCACGGGCATGCCGATCACCTGGCGGATGCCGCGGACATCGCCCGGCGAACCGGCGCCACTCTCGTCTCGAATTACGAAATCACCCTCTGGTTCGGGCGGCAGGGGATTTCCCGGACTCATGCCTTGAACCACGGCGGCGGCTGGCGCTTCGATTTTGGCCGCGTCAAGTTCGTGCACGCCTGCCATTCCAGCAGCCTGCCGGACGGAACCTATGGCGGCAACCCCGGGGGCTTTGTCGTCGAGAGCGCGGATGGGAATTTCTACTACTCCGGCGACACGGCGCTGACGATGGACATGAAGCTGATTGGCGAATCCACTCCGCTGCGGTTTGCGGTGTTGTGCCTGGGCGATAACTTCACGATGGGCGTTGACGACGCCCTCCGGGCGGCGGAATTCGTCCAGTGCCGGGAGATTCTCGGCTGCCATTACAACACCTTCCCTCCCATCCAGATTGATACCGCCGCCGCGCGCGCGAAGTTTAAGGCGGCCGGGCGAAACCTGCACTTGCTGGCGCCCGGCGAGAGCCTGAACCTTTGAGGGCGGGCCGGGCCGGAGCGCCGGCTAGCGCCGGACATCCTCCGGCCGCACTTCGAGACATTCGTCCTGGTCTTCCCAAATGACCGCGGCGTAGAACTCCAGCAGCTCGGGAGCCAGTTTCCAGCCGGCTTGCGCCAGCAGGCGCTCGGCGTCACCGGCGGCGATCTCGTAGGCGCGGTCATAATCCCCCACCGCCTTGCGCTGGCGATCATCCATATGGGCCACGGCGTGGACGGACGCATACTGATCCGCCCAGTTGCCCAGGGCGCGGCGCGGTGCGGCGGGGATTTCCTCAAACGGGACGAGGGTGGCGTTGCAATGCAGGCAGATGAGCCCCTCCGGGCGCACGTCGCGCGTCAGCAGGGGCAGCATCGGCGCGCGGCAGCAGGGGGCTTCCACATAATCGGGGGGAAACTGGACGAGCCGCTTGAGCCAGACTTGCCGATCATGCGCCAACTGTGCAGCCAGCCGGTAGCTGCCCACCAGCGGATGCGAAAACCGCCACGCCTTGCCGGTAAGCTGGCCAAGTGTTTGCACCGACCAGCGCGCCAGGGTAAGGTCATCGAACTCGGCAAAGACGAAGCTGTACTCTTTCCAGAGCAGATCCAGCGGGGCATTGCTGCTAGCGGCCATTGAAAGCTCAGTGTTGCGCCGCCGGAAGAGATTGTCGAGCCGGAACGGCGTCCCGCCCGCGCCCGGCGGCTGGATTGGCGGGCGCGAGAGGGATCACCCCTGAACGCAATTTTCGCTTACTTGCATTTCATCCCTGTGAATAAAGGCAAATTTGCATGCCGCCCCCACTGCTCTTGCGCGCCAGAATGCAAGGTTGCGCCACTTTCTTGTCCGCACCGTGCCAGCAACGCCACGTCTTACACCACCGGTTGAGCCAATTGCGCCCGGCGCACCCGCTCCGCGATCTCCGCGCCGTCATCCAGGCGGCCGGCTTATCGCTGAGTTGGTCCACCTGGCCGGACCTCGTCGCCTCAATTGCCGCCAACCGCATCTGCGCCATAAGATTTCCTGTCTCCCGTCGAAACGAGTTCTTCCCAGCCAGGTTCCGGCCCCAGCGGCGCCGTTGCGCCGGCCCCGCCGCCGGCGTTGGTTTCAAACCGGTGCGGGGCTTTATCCATCTGCCGTTCGCCCCACCTCAAACCTCGCAAATCTTGACCTGAATCAATACTCATCCGCCGCGCGATGCTTATATTGTGAACATATATTCACAATATGCGCGCCCGAAAAACAAAGACCCAGATCAGGCAAGAGCAGATTGCCGCCGCCGCGCTGGAACTGATGGCGCGCCACGGTCCCAAGTCGCTCAATCTCGCCGCGCTGGCCCACCAGATTGGCGTCGTGCCCTCCGCCATCTACCGCCACTACCCCGGCAAGGATGCGGTGCTGGACGCGGTGCTCGACCTTATCGCCAGCCGATTGCAGGAAAACGTCAACGCCGTGCGCCAGGAGGAATCCGCCGCTCCTGGCCGTTTGCGTCGCTTGCTCGCTCTTCACGTCCACCTGCTCCAGAACAACATGGCCATCCCCCGCGTCGTGCTCTCGGAAGAAGTCTTCAATGCCAACACCCGCCGCAGGCAACGCGTCCATCGCATCATTCAGGACTACCTCGGCAAAGTGGCGCAACTCGTCCGGGAAGGCCAGCAGGACGGCACCCTGCGGCCTGACGTGCCGGCCGACACAGCCGCCGTCATGTTCCTCGGCCTCATCCACCCCGCCGCCATCCTCTGGCTCACCAGCAACGGCGCTTTCAACGTCGGCCTCCACACCGAACGCGCCTGGAGCCTGTTCGCGAACATGATCGTGGCACAACCTGCTCCTTTGGCCGGGCGGCTCCATTTTGCGACGGTAGAACGCCGTCAGGCCGTAAACACATCAACACGCGATAATTATGAAAACGAACACCGACCGTCTCCGCGCAACCGTCGCCAAAGCCCTCGCCGCTCAGGCGTCCGCTGGTCCGCAGGACGCGTCCCCGGCGCCGCAAGAACTGCCCGCCGCGCTGCAGTCACCCTTCAATCTCCTCCCCAACCACCGCGGGAAAACGGATATGGGAGTCCCTCCCCCGGCTGACAGCGTTTCCACCGACACCGACCCGCAGGAACGCTGCGATAGATTCGCCGCGGAGGCTTACGCCGTCGGCCTCGATGTTCGCGCCCGGCTGGAGAAGTTCGCCAAAGGCCTCAAACCATCCCCCCGGGCACCCCTGGCCGCCGCGGTTCCTGCGGGCAGGCGCGCATGCCAAGGTAAAACATGAAACTGATTGCGCTCCTCCAGCACCGCCGCGCCAGGATAGCCTTCCGGGTCCTGCCGCCCGCGCTGCTTGCCATCGGCGTCGCCTACCGCGCCAAGTTCGCGCCAGTGCCGGTGACGGCTCACGAGGTCAAGCCCACCCCCATCACCGCCGAGGTGATGGGCACCGGCACGCTGGAGGCCCGCACCAAAACCACCCTCAGCGCCCGCCTCCAGGAGCGCCTGACCGAAGTCCTCGTGGACCAGAACGACTCTGTTAAAGCCGGCCAGTTGCTCGCGCGCCTCGACGACGGCGAACTGACCCGGCAGGTCGAAATCGCTACCGCTGCGCTCGCGGCAGCCCGCGCCACGGCGCAGCGGGTAGCCGTGGACGAAGCCCGCGCGCAAGCGGTCGAAAAGCGGACCCGGCTCGACCACAAACGCCTCTCCGAGCTGGTTGCCAACGGAATCGCTTCGTCGGCGGATCTCGATAAAGCCACCGAGCAGTTGCAAGTGGCCGAAGCCGACCTGAAGCGCGCCCACGCCGCTATCGTCGAAGCGGAGCGCCAGGTCGTGACCGCCGAGAAGAGCCTCGCCTTCCAAAAAGAGCGCCTCAACTACGCGCGGATTCTCAGTCCGTACGACGGCCTGGTCGTGCGCCGCGACCGCGACCCCGGGGGCGTAGTCGTGCCGGGCAGTTCCATCCTCCAACTGATTTCGACCAACGAATTCTGGGTGTCCGCCTGGGTGGATGAAACGGCTTCCGCGGCCATCCTCCCCGGCCAGCCGGCGCGCGTGGTCTTCCGTTCCGAGCCGACAAAGACTTACCCCGGCGTCGTCGCCCGCCTCGCCCGTGAAGCGGACCGCGAAACCCGCGAGTTCCTCGTGGATGTGCGGGTGACGCAACTCCCCCCCAACTGGATTCTCGGCCAGCGCGCCGAAGTATTCGTCGAAACTGCGCACAAAGCCGGCGCCCTCACCGTGCCCCAGCCGTTCCTCCATTGGCTTGAAGGCAACGCCGGCGTGTTCGTGAACGACCACGGCAAAGCCCGTTGGCGAGCCGTGATGATGGGCCTGCACGGACGCGAGACCGTCGAAATCACCCACGGTCTCACCCCCGGGGAGAACGTTGTGAAGCCGGCCCAGGCGAAGCGGCGAAACCTTCTTGACGGGCAAAGAATCGCAAGGCCATGAATCTCGCCGCCAAAGATATCCGCCACAACCTCGCGCGCTTCGCGTTGACCACGTTCGGGATCGGCCTGCTCCTCATGATTGTAATGGGGATGGCCGGCATCTACCGCGGCCTCGTCGCCGAGGCCGTGCTCTTGGTGGATAAAATCGGCGCCGACCTGTGGCTCGTCCAGGGCAGCACCCGGGGGCCGTTTGCGGAAATCTCACGCGTGCCCGCAAACCTCGAAGACCGCGCCCGCGCAGTGCCCGGCGTCGCCAGCGCCCGCCGCTTTGTCTCCCACACCGTCCAGCGCGAACGCCACGGACGCCCGCTGCGCATCGTCGTCCAGGGACTGGCCTGGCCCGAGGACCAGGGCAACTGGGTTCCCCTTGTCGCTGGCCGCCCGCTGCGCCAGGCGCACTACGAGATGATCGCCGATCGCACGCTTGGTTTGGCGCTTGGCGAAAAGGTCCAACTCGGCAAGGATGTCTATCAAGTCGTCGGCCTCACCAAAGGCATGCTCGGCTCCGGCGGAGACGGGCTCGCCTTCTTCACCGTAAGCGATGCTCTGGCCATCCAATTCGACGTGCCCGGCGAAGCCACCCGGCTGGAGCGCCAGGCCCGCCACGCTCGTGGCGAAGCGCAAGACCTCGGCCGGGTGCAACCGCTCTTGCTGGAGCGCAGCCTCGGCCCCGCAACAACCCTCCCGGCGTTCACGCCGCCCCAGGTCAGCGCGGTCATGGTCACCCTGCAACCCGGCGCGGATGCCGCGAAAGTCGCCGCCACCTTCGCCACTTGGTACGACGTCACGGTCTATTCGACTCAGCAACAAATAGAACTGCTCCTTTCCGGCATGGTGGACAAATCACGCCGCCAGATCGGCCTCTTTAGCGTGCTCCTGATGATCATTTCCACCATCATCATCGCCTTGATCATCTACACATTGACTTTGGATAAGATTCACGACATCGCCCTCCTTAAGCTCATCGGCGCGCGCAATAGCGTGATCGTGGGGTTGATTCTCCACGAGGCGCTGCTCATCGGCGCTCTTGCCTACGGGTTGGCCTGGTGGCTGGGGCAGTTTGCCTTTCCGAAGTTCCCGCGCCTGGTGCTCATTGAGACTCCTGACTTGATCGCCCTCGCTGGCATTGTTCTGGGCATTTCCATTCTGGCCAGTTTGCTCGGCATCGGCAAGGCCCTGCGCATCGAACCCAACAAGGTGCTCTCATGAAAACAAACCCTCCCGCCATCGAGGCCTTCAACCTCACCAAGATCTACGGCCACGGCAACACCGAGGTCGTGGCCATGAACCATGTTTCGCTGCGCGTCGAACGCGGCGAAGTCGTCGCTCTGCTCGGCCCTAGCGGAGCCGGCAAATCCACTCTCCTCACCGCCCTCGGTCTCATCAATCCGCCGACGTCCGGCCGCATCGAGTTCAGCGGCACCCTGGTGTTGGAGGCGGACCACCCCCAGGTGGACCTGCGCTCCTTCCGGCGCAAACACCTCGGCTTCGTGTTCCAAAAAGCGAACCTCATTCCATTCCTTACCGCGGTCGAGAACATCCAGATTGCGATGGAGATTAATGACATCCCCCCACGAACCGCCCGCCGCCGCGCCCTGGAACTGCTCGACTACCTCGGCGTCGCCCCGCGCGCCGGCAACCGCCCTGACGCCCTCTCCGGCGGCCAGCAACAGCGCGTCGCCGTCGCCCGCGCGCTGGCCAACCAGCCCAGCCTCATCCTTGCCGACGAACCCACTGCCGCCCTCGATAGCCATCGCGGTCGGCAGGTCATGGAACTCTTCCGCAAAGTCGCCCATGAGCAAGGGGCGGGCGTCATCGTCGTCACCCATGACCACCGCGCGCTGGACGTCTTTGACCGCATCCTGGAGATGGAGGATGGCCAAATCCGCTCCGAATCCAGAGTTCCCGCCCGCCCAAAGGAGTTCCCGGCACAAAACTGACCTCACCGCAAAAGATAAACCCCGACCGGAGCGAGAGCCCTGCTCTCCACACCTCTTGCAAACCCAAGGCCCTCCCCCCCTGCCGGCATGACCGTGCCGTCCTGACTGACCTCGGTACGGACGGTGGCGCGGGTATCCGGCAGCGCCAATTCCGCGCGCACGCCGCCGTTGGGGCCCCCCGCTTCACCTGTGGTTTTCCTGCTGCAACGCCGGTATGTTTCATATCGGCGATTGTGCCAGCAAGCGGCCATCACATCACAACCACCAACAAAATCCTTGGTTCTGTTAGTGGGCGCGACAGGGATCGAACCTGCAAGGATTGCTCCAAAGGATCCTAAGTCCTTCGCGTCTGCCAATTCCGCCACGCGCCCTGGAGGCCCAAACATCTTCAGCACAGCCGAAGCCCTTGTAAATATCTTTCCTCGCTGGTGGCGGAAACCGCAGGCCACGGGCATGGGGATAGCCGGGAGAACGGGCGTCCTCCGGGAGGCAAAGCCGGAATCCAGCGCCGAACCGGGCGTTTTTGTCCTGATACCGGACACTAATTCCGCCAAGTGGTCACTTTTCGGGGTTTGAGACAAAAAGCAACCCCGGTTTATCTCTTTGGCACCCTGACTGCTCAATAGCTCCCCGAATGAGACAGAAAAGTCTGTCCAGGTCCGGTTACACGCAGAACTGATTTAAAACATGAAACGTCTAATCCTAGCTCTCACGCTCGTTGGGATCGTCGCCTGCAGCATGGCTGGCTTTGCCCAAACCACCGATTCAACTGGTGCGACGGCGGCTGCCGCTGCCAGCACTGCCCCCGCCGCTGACGCCGTTCCGCCGGCTGCCAGCGAACTCCAACGCGGCAGCATCATTCCCCTGATTGTGATGGATGATGTGCCGCTCACCGATGCCATCCGCAACCTCGCGCGCCAGGCCGGCATCAACTACCAGCTCGATCCCAAGATTGGCTACGGCCAATTGGGAGCGGACGGCAAGACGATGGCACAGCCAAACGTCAGCATACGCTGGGAAAACATCACCGCGGAACAGGCCCTCACCGCCCTGCTCGGCAACTACGACCTTCAATTAGTGGAGGATCCCAAGAGCAAAATCGCCCGCGTCACGGCGAAAGACCCGGCCGCCCTGCCTCCGCTGATCACCAAGATTTATCAACTGAAATACTGCAGTCCGTCCAACGTGCTGGCCACGGTGCAAGCCAGCATTGACCCCAAGCGCAGCAAAGTGATGCCAGACATCCGCACCAGCCAGTTGGTGGTCGTGGCCACCGAGCAGGAACTGGTCGCCGTGGACGAATTGATCGAGTGCCTGGACACCAAGACCCGGCAGGTTCTCATCGAAGCGCGCTTGCTGGAAACCATCATCAACCCCAAGACCTCGAAGGGAATTGACTGGTCCGGGACGCTCAAGGAACAGAACTTCGCCTTCGGCAATGGCATCACGAGCGGCGAAACCAGGCAAAACTCCTCCCGGGATTCCAACCGGTCCTCATCCCGAAACTCCACCCTGAACGCCAACCAAAGCCGGACAACCACCTCGCCCGGAGCTTCCATCACCACCACCGAGACCCTGCCCGGCGGACGCACCATCACCACCACCACCACCCCTGATTCCGACACCACTTCAATTGTGGGCAGCTCCAGCAGTTCCGGGCTCAGCTCGCTGGCCAGCGCGGCCAGCGGTTCCGGGCTCAGCACGTTGCTGAGCTCGGTCATCGGCAACGGCGGCCTGTCGCTGGATACCGCCAAAGGCTTTAATCCCGCCACCTTCTTCCTCAATGCGGATGGCGTCCGGGCGACGTTGTCGTTCCTTAACGAATATTCCGAGACCAAGGTAATCTCCTCGCCGAGAACGGTCACCCTGGACAATGAAACCGCCAGCATTGAAGTGGGCACCATGTGGCCGATCGTCAATACGACCGCCGGCACCGCCAACACCACCGGTGGATCGCAAATCACCTACTCCAACCTCACGGTCATGCTCAAGGTCACCCCCCGGATTTCCGCCAATAACCTGGTCCGCCTGGAAGTCGCGCCGCGGGTGGTCCGGCTGGGCAAGTCCGTGCCGAGTATTGTGGGCGGAGTCCAAAACGTCGTGGATTCCTTTAACACTCGCGAGATCCTGACCTCCGTGCTCATTCCCAGCGGCAACACGCTGGTGATGGGTGGCCTGATGCAGGACGAAATCCACAATGGCAACACCAAGGTTCCCCTGCTCGGCGACCTCCCGATCCTGGGATTGCTCTTCCGCAGCGACACCAAGAACCGCGAAAAGTCCAACCTCATCGTCTTCCTCACCCCGACCATCGTCGAGGACGAGGACTACCAGCCAACCCAAAGCGACTTCCTGAAATCCAAAGTGCCGGTCTCGGACTCCATCGAGGGTGACTGGTCTGCCTGGAACAGCGGCCAGCCCAAGAAATGGGGCAAGAAGGCGGCGCGGCCCCAGGAGCCGACTCAGGAACCCGCTCTATAACGCAACTTAGACGCATTCGCGGTCATACCATGACTCCTATACGCAAGCTATGAATACTGCATTACTCAATTTCCTCTGGCGGGCGGCGGGGCAGGTCTTCTCCGTCCGGCCCGGCGCTCGGGTCGCCGCACTGCTGGCCTTCCCGCTAAGTGCCGCTCATCTCATGGGGGGAGCCACCCCGGTCCTGGTGGATACCCTCACCGGCGGGCCCTCGCAAAACAGCCCTCCCTACCATGCCTACGTTGATGGAAACACCGCCGACCTGGCGCAATTCTATAATCCCATCGGCCTCGCCATGGACACCACCGGCAATTATCTTTACGTTGCCGACCGCGATAATAACGCGGTGCGCGTGCTTGATCTGCCGGGCAATTATACGTCAACTTTCCTCCCCAATGTGTTCACCCTGCCGGGAGAAATTAACCGCCCGGTCGGCGTGGCCATGGATGCCGAGGACAACCTCTATGTGCTCAACCGGGGCAATGGCAGCAACGGCTCGATAAAAGTCTTCGACTACTTCGGCCAACTGATCGAGACCCGCGCCACCGCGCTGGTCAATGCCAACGCCATCGCCCTGGACGCGGCCAATAATGCCTACGTGACCTCCGGCAACTCGCTAATCCAGATCACGACGAACGGCGTTAAGAGCACCGTCGCCACCATCACGGCTTCCGGCGCCTCGCTGCACGGGGTGACCGTCATGGAAAGCGGCCTGGTGGCCGTTTGCGACTCCGGCCGCCACGGCATCCTCCTCATTAACCCGGTCACGGGGGTCGTTTCCAACCACACCGGCTTTAACGGGGTGGGGGACAACACGGGCGTGAACAACCGCGGGGCTTCCCGAACCACCGCCACCTTCAATCGGCCCACAGGCCTGGCCAAGACCGGCGGGGGCTTCCTGATTGTCGCCGATTCCGGCAACCACCGGGTCAAAGTCGTGAACCCCATCGGCACCGTCACCAATCTCTACGGCGTCAGCTCCAATCTATGGGTGACCGGCCCGCATACCTGGCCCGGCTGGTGGGACGGCACGGTCTGGGCGCCGGATGTCCTGGGCACGGTCGAAGCCCGCGACCCCAAGGGCGTTCTGTTCAGCCAGGACGGCGCAATCTATGTCACCGAAGACTATTATCATTTGATCCGCAAGGCCACGGGAGCCAACCTTCCTCCTTTCCCGCCGCCGCCACCGACCATCCTGTCGGTTCTGACGAACTACGGACAAGTCACGTTGAACTGGTCCGCGTCTCCTGGCGCGACCGGCTACCATGTGAAGCGGGCGCCTTCCAGTGCCGGCCCTTACACCATCATCGCCAACGTCACGACAACGAGCTACACGGACTCCACCGGCCTCCTCGACGGGGCGACCTATTATTATGTCGTGTCCGCTCTCGGTGCGGGAGGCGAAAGCGCCAACTCCGCCCCGCCGTGGGCCGTCACCCTGCCCATGCCGCCAGTGCCCGATCCCATAATCGGGTATGTGGACTTCCCCCCGACGGGGTCCGCGACGCCACCGACCTCGGTGTTTCATCCCGTCTCCTCCCATGTCCTCAACAATGATACGCTCATTGTCATTCAAGGAGTCGAAGGCAGCCAGACCTTCTATACTTACGGCCCTACGCCGGCTTCCGGCAGCATCCCGGATCCTACGACAGACGACCCCTCCGCCCCGTCCGGCTACCAGGATGGCCTGTCACCCATCGAGGCAGCCTTTTATCGCGTGGCCGAGATCATGCCCGATTTAACCATCAAAGCCATCGGCACTAAAGCGGATGGCAGTCCGAACAGCGCCATTGCGCAGGCCCGGTTCCAGTTCATTACGGCCAATCCCGTCATCACGGGCAACAACGCGGCACAATTCACCGTGTCCGATCTTACCACCGACGCCCTCATGTGGTATACCGTGGATGGAACGGAGCCTACCAATGCCGCGCCCAGTTTCGGGCCTATCGGCAGCGGCACCAAGCTCTCGCTCCAATTCCCCGCGGGCAGCAACACGATGACGTTCCGAATCCGGGCCTTCCGCGACAATTACAAGCCCAGCGGCGTGGTCTCTGCCATCTTTTCGATTACCAACTTCCAGGCTAACACAATCAGCTTCGGCTTCGCCAGCGGCGAGGCCTCCAGCGAATTCATTGCCTCGCCGGGCCAGTTCTTCTATGCCCCGGTGACGCTGAATCCTCTCCCCGATACGCGAATTTATAGCCTCCAGTTCAATGTGACCGTTGGCAGTGGCGGCCCCAATCCCGGGCCGGCAATAACGCCCGGCGCCTATAATTTCCAGTCCTTCCTGGAAAAACCAGACCTCAAGAATCCGGGATATTTCATCAGGATCCCCCCGGCGATGTTCCTTGACAGCCTCGCCAACCCTCTACCGGTTATCCCCACGAATGCGGTCTTCCCCTACAACGATGGCTGGTTCGAAGAACTCCTCTTCAGCAACACCAGCAGCAACCTGCTCGGCGTAGGCTGGCTGGAGCGCGCCGGCAAGACAAACCTTTATGATACCACGTCTCAGGATTTAATCACCTACTCTCAGCCCCACGACACGCTCTTTCGCTCGGCGGATGGCAAAGTCGTCCTCGGCGGCTACGCCTTCCGAGTTCCCCTCGCCGCCGTTGCGGGCGACACTTACCAAATCCAAATAGGGCGGCCTTCGGCGACGTCCGACGGCATCGGCGCTCCAGGGCACGATGTCTATATCGCAACGCCCATAAATGGCTCGCTCTACGGAGGCGCCATCAATTCCATCAAGATTGTCACCGCGGGCCAGCGCAAGTACGTGGTCGGCGATAGCGCCCCGTTCCGGTGGTTTAATGCGGGTGATTTTGGCAACACCAATACACCGCCCCTCAGCAGCGTTGACGTCCTCAACAACAGCGACGTCATGCAGGTATTCCAGTCCGCCATCTACCACCTGAACTACCCGCCGCCGGGCAGCGACTTCCGGGACTGCATGGATTCCTGCGGCGCTTACGGCATCCCCGCCAGCGGCTACTGGGTGGCCAATACGAACATCACCGACCCGGATGTCCTGAATCAACTGTTTGATGGCAACGATACCGACATCAATAATATTGCCTTTGGCGATGGAGTGCTGGATGTGTGTGACGTTTACGTCACCTTCCGGCGCTCCCTGGACCCGAGCCTGACCTGGTGGCAGCGGTTCTGGACCAACGGCATCCTGGGCGCCACGCCGCTCTCCCAGCCCAAGGGCAAGGGCCTGAATGGCCCCGCGGTGCCCAAAGCCTCCCTGGCATTCCTGACGAATCCGCCGTCTGTGAACTTCACCGCCGGAGACGCCACAACCTCCGCCGGGCAGACGGTCTATATCCCCATCACGGCCAGCATCTTCGGCGATTACCCGTTGCGCGTGCTCATGCTGAACCTGAGCGTGGAACCGCTGGAAGGCTCGCCCGCCCTGGGCATCCCCGTTCAGTTCACTCCCCAGGCGGCCCTGGGCGCGCCGTCCATATCTTCCTCGATTGGCAACGGCAATTATGCCGCCACCTGGCTCCGGAGCGACATTGCCGGGCTGAGCGGCACCGCCACCCTGGGCACCCTGGCCGTCACGCTGCCCGCGGGCATCTATAATCGCGCCGCCTACGCCGTCCATTTCGACCATGCGTCGGCTTCGCCCAACGGCATCGCTTCGTTCCCGAGCCAGACCCGCACCGGCCTGATCCTGATCGGCGACTGGTCCGGCTCCATCTATAACGACGGCATCCCCGATTCCTGGCGCCTCCGCTACTTCGGCACCGTCAACAACCTCCTCGCGCACGCGGACGCCGATGCCGATGGCGACGGCGCTCCCAACTGGCATGAGTACCTGGCCAGCACCGATCCCCTCGCCGCCCAGTCGGTGCTGCGCGTCCTCACCGACCGGCCGCTCGCCGGGGAAAGCCAGAATTGCGTAATCCGCTGGCCCGGCGTAGCCGGCAAGCGCTATCGCCTCGAACGCTCGGCCACCCTCTTCAACCCGGTCTGGACTCCGGTTTACACCAACACCGGCAGCGGCCGGGAAATGCAGTACCAGGATCCGGCCGGGGGCGCCGTGCGCTTCTACCGGGTGACTGTGATCCCATAACGCGGCGGTCATTCCCGCCGGTCGCTTCACGCGGCGCATTCCTCAAGAATGCGCCGCTTTTGCGTCGGCGGGCGTTCCGGCGCTCCCTTCCCGGACCCGCGCCGGCCGATCAGCCAATCAACTCCACCAGCCGCGCCAGCTCCGCGTCGGTGTTATAAAAATGCGGCGACACGCGGATGTATTTCTGTCCCGTCCGGTCGCCGCGCAGGGATGTGATCACCCCGGCCTCGGCGAGCTTTTGGTGCAGCGCAACGAGATCGGTGCCGGGGCGGTGAAAGGAGAGGATGCCGCCGCGGGCTTCCGGGGGCGCGTCGGCATGCACGACCGTGCAGCCTTTGGCCTGCAAGGCCGGCGCCAGCCAGGCCCGCTTGCGCAACAACTCCCGCGCAATATTCTCCACCCCCACCTCCAGCAACAGCTCCATGGCCGCCGTCAGCCCGACGATCCCCAGCAGGTTCTGCGTCCCCGCTTCATATTTCTGCGCGCCCTCCCGGAATACCAGCTGCTCCTGGGCGACGAAGTTCGGGCACTGCACATTATTCCAGCCATAGATGGGCGGGTTGACCTGCCCCTGCATGGAATCGCGCACGTACATGACCCCCGCGCCGCAAGGCCCCAGCAGCCATTTATGCGCGTCCGCCGCCAGCATATCCACCTGCTCGACCGTCGTGGGAAACGCCCCCAGCGTCTGAATGGCGTCCAGGCAGAACCGGATGCCGCGCTCGCGCAACTGCCTGCCAATCGCGGCAAAATCCAGCCGGTAGCCGCTGACGAAATGACAGGAAGCCAGGGCGACCAGGCGCGTGTTTTCGTCCACCTGCCCCATCACGTCCAGCGGGCGGATGGCCCCCAGCCCGCGGGTATTCATCAGGCGCACCTCCACGCCCTGCTCCGCCAGCGCCATCCACGGATACACGTTGGATGGGTAATCATCAAAGTAGATCAGGATGTTATCCCCGCGCCGCAGCTTGACGCCGCTGGCCAGGAAACTCAACGCCAGGGAGGTCGGCCCCACAAAGGCCACTTCCCGGGGCTGGCAGTTGAGCAGCCGCGCCGCGGCCTGCCGTCCCCGGCTCAGGATGGCGGGATATACAAACTTCTCCTGGTCGCCGGTGGTGGCCTGCCGGGCATAGTCCGCGATCGCCTCGGCCACGCGCCGCGGCAGCGGGCAATCCCCCGCGTGCGCGAGGAAGATTGCGTCGCGGGTAACGGGAAATTCGTGGTGGCGCAGCTCTTCGTTGCCCAGGATTTCAGCCAGGTTCATCCCCCGAAGCTAATCCTTTATTCTCCCGCCGCAAGGGCGGAATGCGCTCCCGCCGCGGGCAACGCGGCGGCCGCTCAGGCGCGGCTGCGGAAGCGGCGCCACAGCAACGCCCCCAGCCCCAGCAAACCCAGCGAGAAGCTCGACGGCTCGGGAATCATCGCGGTGATCTGCACCGTCCAATACAACACCGAGCTCTCATAGTTGCCGGACAAATCGCTCAGAAACAGCGTCCACTCCCCGTCCGAGTTCACATCCAGGGGGCTGCAAAAGCTGTTCAGCGCCACGGTTCCGTGGTCCGGCTGATACGCCTGGCCGGCCTGGGGAAACTCGATCAAATGAATGGGGCCGTTGGCGGTGGCCTGGTCGTCGAGGGTGATGCCGGGGAATCCCGCGGTCGAGAACCCAAAGGTGAACTGCGGCTCGCCGGCGTTCGGCGGATTGCCCGTGCCCACCCGGTTCAGCAGGGGCACCGTCACGCTGTCATACGAGAGATGGGCGTAGAGATCCCCATTCCAGCCGCCGGAGATGTTGAGGATCACATTGACGTCCAGGAATGTCCAACTGGCGCCGAAACTGGGGGGATGCAACGCTTCCCAATCAATGGGCATGATGAACGTAATGCCCGCGGGGTTGTCGTCGGGGATGACCACGGCCGGACTCAGGGTCTGGGTCCAGGAATCCGTGACGATCTCAGCCCGTGACACCCCGAGCGCGCTCAGCAGCGCCAGGCAGATTAAAGTCAGCTTCTTCATCGTAAAATCCTCGTGCTCCGTAATTACTGGTTGTACTTCAAGCGATAGTAGGCCTGGCTGGGCCGGCTGCCCAGGTCGCTGAAGTCATCCGCGATTTGGAATTGGCCCGTCGTGTTCATCGCCGGCGTGATAAACCAACTGCGCAGCGGCCCGCTGAAACTCACGTCCGTGGCGCGCTGGACTTCGTAGGCCAGGCCCGGCACGCCCTGGAACTTGACCGTGACCGGCCCGCTCGGCGGCACCGAGGGAGCCTGCCCCTGCCCGTACCAGTCGCCCTTCACGACCTGGATCGTCCGGCTGCGCTTCTCGCCGCGGGTATCCACGACCGTGTAGTTAAACGTGTCATTGTTGTCATTGGCCGGGTAGTAGAAGAGCAGCCCCGGATACGCGGGATAGGTCTCGAGCCGGCCGCCGTTGGCCGAAATATGGTCAAAGCTCTCCAGCACCACCGTCTCGCCGTCAACCGGATCGGGATTGGGGAACAGCTTGGCCACCGGAATCTTCCAGGTGGTATTGGTGGCGCGCACCACGACCAGGTTGGTCGCGAACGGCACGTGGTGCACCCGCAGGATTCCATTGGTGCGGAGCAGCTCTTTATCCCAGACCAGGTCCGGGTCGCCGCTCACCGGCTGCGCCGGCTCAATCGCCGCAAACGGCGTGCCGCTGTAGTTGGCGGCGACAAAGAGCGGCCATTGATCATTGGCCTGCAGCGTCGCGCCCCGGTTGGTGACATACAGCGTGCCGCCCTCGGCCAGCGTGCCGATGCCGGCGACCTGGTCGTGGGCGTAGGCGCGGTCAATGTCCACCCCGGTCTTGCTCCCGGCCTGCAGGGTCAGATTGCCCCCGCCCAGGTGGGTGAGCGTGCCGTACTGCTGGCCGACCGTCAGCAGCCCCGGCGCCAGCAACCCGCCGCTCTTGATAGTCAAATCGCCGCCGAGGGTGCCCTTGCCGCGCAGGATTGCGCCGCTCTCCACAGTGGCGCTGCCGGAGCCGATCGAGCCGTTGTCCAGGGTCAGCGTGCCCGCGTTGACCGCGGTGATGCCGCTGTAGGTATTATTGGCGCCGCTGAGCGTCAGCGTGCCGGCATTGGCCTTGACCAGCGCCAGCGGAGCATTGGCGCCGCTGGCCTTGTCCCGGATTATCCCCGCAAACGTATAGTTGCCCGCATTGCTCACCGTCAGCGTCGAAGTGCCGACGGCGCTGACGGGCGCCTCGGTGTTTTGGATGACCGCAAAGCTTTCCGTGGCGCTAATCCCCTCCAGGGTTTCATTATAGCCGCCCAGGTTGAACTTGCCGCTGTTGCCGGACGAGGGGCCGGCGATGGTCACCACCGCGCTGTTATCAATCTGCTCGTGGCTCCAGAGCGTGAGTTGATCCGTCCCCGAGCCATCCCCCAGGGTCACGTTCTTCGGAATCGCGGTCACCCCGTCCGTCTTGTCCAAAATAAGCTCGCCCGCCTCGATGATCGTCGCGGCTCCCGAGTAGGTGTTGGGCGACGGCCCCGCCAGCCGCAGGAAGCCCGTGCCTTGCTTGACCAGGGTCCCGCCGGCTCCCTGGATCACCCCCGACATAACGGTGCTCGTATTGTCCCGGTTGACTCTCAAAGTGCCCGCGCCGCCGCTGCCGGCCCCGTGGATGTCCACCACGCTGCCGATTTCGCCCGCCAGCGACCCGAGGGTTTCGGTATAGCCCGCCACGTCGAACAGCGTGCCGCTGTTCTTCAGGTAAACCCGCTGGTCATTCGAGATGCGCTCGTTGCTGGTTCGCAGCCGCAGCGCGCCTTCGTGAATTTCAATCGTCTTGTTGCCGGTGGTGGTTCCACTCAGGGCCAGCATGCCGGGCCCCGCCTTGACGAGGTTGTTGGCCCCCATGGCGATGACGCCGTTGTAAATCAGGAAATTGCCGGGCGTGGAGTCCGCAATGTCAATGGTGGCCCAGCCGGTAAGCGTGATGCCGCGATTCTCTTTGACCAGCGAAGAGCCGGCACCCGTCTTGGTCGAACGCAGCACGGCGTTTACGGTCAGGATGATGTTATCCGCAACGAAGCTGGGGGGGTAAGCCCCGCAGGGATTGTTGACCGCATTCACATCGCCATTGAACTCGAACGTTCCGTTCCAAACCGTCAGGCCGCCGCTGTAAGTGCCCGCCCCGGTATAAACCACCTTGCCTCCCTGGACGTTCTTGCAGATATACAGCCGTTCCGTCCCGGCAATCGTGATGGATGGATTCACCGTCAGGGTATAATTGGCCGCCGCGCTGAGTTCGACATCGGTGGCGTTGTACGAGCCCATGGTCAGGGTCTGGGTGCCGGTCAGCGTGACATTCCCGCCTCCCATCGCCCGAACTGAGCGCGCGGTGATCGCGGAGCCCAGCGTGAGGGTTCCGGCATTCCAAATCATGGCATCATCCCGCGGAGTGCGCGTGACGTTGTCCCAGGCAACCTCCGCTCCCGGGGCCCCTCCATTCCACCAGTTTGCATTCGCCGTACTCCACGTGCCGTTGCCGCCCAATCCCGCACCCGTGCCCGCGTTGTTGCCGCTGACATTCATATCGGGATCCCAATATCGGGCATAACCCCACAGGCTCTGGGGAACGGTAAACAGCAGCATGGCCAGCACGGCCAACATCCAAGTCATTCTCGGCACGTTCATCGCGCGCCCATGCGCGCTCGCTAGAAATCGCTTCATGGTGGAATCGTCTAAAACTTATCGCTAATAAACTTCAGACTACCATTTTTCACATTTGCACATTGTTGTCAAGAATTTAGTCAAAAAATCATCTGCGGCACGACCGCAATTCCGGGATTTAACCTTTCTCCGCCCGACAGAGAGACTGCTCCTGAAATAAGCATCCGAAAACTCGAAATCGCGAAATGACTCGCTCCCCTGCCCCGGGGTTATCAAATACCTCGCCCCCACCCATAACGGCCATAAACCGCAAGTAGCTGTATCCACGCTGCTTATCAACCATTTCCCGCTGTGGATTTCGCGTTCTTGCTTTCCACGCCCCCCACTACTCCCCACTTGCACCTCAACACACCCTGATGCCTTGCCTTTAACCGGGCCGACTCGGATTTCTCCCCCCATTCAACCCCACGAAACGCGCAAGTCCCTGGCTTTACGGGTGGAAGGCATTCGGAGTCCAGCAATCCGCCCATTGATTTCACCAATCCAGCAGTTCGTTGATCCTCTCCGCCGGCCTGCCAGGCCCGTTTCAACTCCAGAACTTAACACTTCTCCTCCCGTCCTCCTCCATCGTTCCAGCCCTTCCAGGCATCCGCGCCCATTATCCAGATTCCTTGGAAATACCCTGCTTCCAGGCCGTGTACAAGGGGTGTACAAGGGATGCTCACCGGGGGTCCATGGGATTTTAGCTGGTACACCCGATGAGCATCCCTTGTACACCCCTTGTACACGGCGTAGAGATAGGGGGTGTTTTGGCAGCTATGTCGCTGATTTTACTGAAGAAAGGATTTGCCGGAACTATGGCCTGGGCGATCGGGCCTGCCCAGGCTCCGAGGGGGCGAAGGCGAACGGTTGAACTATTCAACTGAAACGTTCCGATTTAAGCCGGACTGTTGGCTTCGCAAAAGCCCGGACGCGCCCAAGGCGAAAAAATGCGCAAAGTTAGACTTGCCTTCGGCAGGGGGGCCGTGCTAAAGTTGGCGCATGGCATGGGCTCGTAGCCCATACGTTAGATCAACGCAACGCAAATAAAAACAAGACTATGAAATCCTTCATTCAAACAAAGCCGGGCGTCCTCCTGGGCGGCGCGGTACTGGCGCTGGCGCTCGTCATGGCGGCTCCGTCCGCTCACGCGAACGTGTATGCGAGCAATATCAAGATCAACGGCGAGCTTTTGGCCGCCCAGGCCGAGCAGGGCCAAAATGTCAACATCAGCTATATCCTTAACGAACCCGCCTCCGATGGGGTGACGATTAACATCCTGTCCAACGCCGTGGTGATTCGCACCCTCAACGTGGCGGGCGGCGGGGCCGGCGCCTTGCGCGGGGCCAACACCGTGGTCTGGGACGGCAAAGACGCGGGCGGCAATTTCGTGGGTTTGGGTGCTGATTATTCAGTCAGCATCACCGCCGCTTCGACCGGTTATGCGAGCTGGACCACCACCACGGATGACAGCGAACCCTTTCTCGTATGGGAAGGCCGCGGCATCGCCGTGAACCAGAATCCCAAGAGCCCCTACTATGGGCGGATTATTGTCTGCAATTCCTACAATGGTCCAAATCTATCCGTCCCCGGTTATAATGTGGGCATGCTCAAGCTCAATGCCGACGGCAGCTACGCCGAAGAAGGCGGCCACAGCACCGGCGGCCATACCTGGGGCAATGATTATTACAGCCCCTGGCATGTCCGGATTTCCGCCGATGACTATGTCTATATCAACGACTGGTCCGCTAGCGGGGAAATCTATCGTTGGGATATGACGCTCTCAGCCGCCTCCAAGCTGCATGTTTTGAGTTCGGACAACTGGGCGCCCGGCTGCAATATGAGCGGGCCGGAAATCGTGGGCACCGGCACCAACACCATCATCTACATGGCGGATATTGCCTATCCGAATTCACAGGGCGTCGTTAAATACACCGTGACCGAGGATGGCACCTGCGACCAATACGACATCGGAACACCCGTCATTCCAATCAGCTACCCGCTCAGCCTCTATCCGTATGATGTGGCGGTGGACAAGAACGGGAATTTCTACATCGTCCAGTACCGTTCCAACGTCACCGATCCCTCGCCGCGCGTGATGTGCTATGATTCGGACTACAACCCGGTATGGAACACGGCGGATATCTATGGCGGGCTGGGCCAGGCCGACGACACTTGGGCCTATGCCAACGCCGTGGCGGTGGACCCGACCGGGACCTACGTGGCGGTGGCATTCCGCGGCAACACCGGCGGGGTGGGCTGCACCCGGATCTTCGATGCGGCCACGGGAGCCATCGTCGCCAACCTCGATTACGGCCTGGACATCAACGGCAACGGCACCCTGCATTCCGACCGGGCCTGCGGCTGGGATGCGGTCGGCAATGTCTATTACGTGGATAACTGGTATGGCGCCTGGCGCGCGGTTTCGCCTCCGGGCGCGAACTCGTCCACCACGGAACCTCCGGTGACGCTGGAAATCGTGGCGGCTCCGCCGCCGGCTCCGGTTATCACGAGCTGCTCGCTGGCGCTGGGAACGTTCACCCTGAATTTCACGGGCGGCGTGGCCGAAGTGCCCGGGGATTTCGAAATCCTTAGCAGCGCCACCGTGGACGGCACGTACAGTTATGCCGCCGGCCAGAACATCACGGGCGGCAGTGGCGTGTTCCAGGCGACCATCCCGGCGCCGGACCAGGCGCAGTTCTACCGGGTTCACCGCGTGGAAGCGGCGCAGGCGCGCTAGGCGGGGGCCTGGCGGAACGCCGGCGGGGGCGCAAGCCCCAGCCAATATGCCCGGGCATTCGCGCGCAAGCGCGGATGCCCGGGAGGGTTAATAAATGGCGGACGGAGCGGGGACAGGCTCCGCCCGCGAACGAAAAAACACGAAATTACCATGCACGCGCGATCGTTAAACCCAGCCCCGGCGCGCCGCGGCGGAGCGCGGGCGTTCACCCTGATCGAATTGTTGGTGGTGATCGCGATTATTGCGATCCTGGCGGCGCTGCTGCTGCCCGCCCTGGCCCGCGCCAAGGACAAGGCGCAGGCGGCCGGGTGCCTTAACAACCTCAAGCAACTCCAGGTCGGCTGGGTGATGTACAGCGATGACAATGTCAACGTCCTGATTCCGAATGCGCCGTCGGGCTTTCCGCCCTGGCAGACCTGGTGCAGCGGGACGACGGTGGGGTGGGGCAATGTCAATGCCAACACCAATCGCACGCCCTACCTGCAATCCCTGATGGCCCCCTACATGGTCAACCAGATCGGGGTTTACCGCTGCCCGGGCGATAACGTGCCCTCCTTCAACGGGCGGCGTCTCCGCAGCTACTCCATGAATTGCCACATGGGCAGCATCTACTCCGGGCCGCTGACCCAATCGTATAACCCCGGCTGGAAGGTGTATCAGAAGATCACCGATATTACCCAGCCCGCGCCGGCGGATGCGTTTGTGTTTATCGGCGAACACGCCGGCAGCATCAACGACGGCTATCTGCAGGTGCGCAGCAACGCGCCCGAGTTTCCCGACGTGCCGGGTTCCTACCACGGCAAGAGCGAGGGCGTTTCCTATGCCGATGGCCACGCCGCGCTGCATAAATGGTGGACGGCCGCGCTGGCGGTGCCCGTCGCGTATGGGGTCGCCTACAAATCCGTGAAAGTGGCCGCGGACAACGCGGATTGGATTTGGCTGCGCGACCACGCCAGCGTTAAGGAGTAATCCGCTCCGCCGGGGCCCGCGCCGGCGAAACCGGGCGGCGCAGGTATTCGTGGATGGCGCGCGCGGCGCGTTTGCCGTCGCCCATGGCCAGGATAACCGTGGCGGCGCCGCGCACGATGTCGCCACCAGCGAACACCCCCGGGAGGTTGGTCATGCCCTGTTCGTCCACGGCGATGCCGCCCCGGGAATCCAGCTTGAGCTCCGGGCAGGTGCCGGCCAGGAGCGGGTTGGCGCGGGTGCCAATGGCCACGATCACCACCTCGCAGGGCACCAGGAACTCCGAGCCGGGAATGGCACGGGGACGGGCGCGCCCGGAGGCGTCGGGCTCACCCAGTTCCATGCGGACGCACTGGAGGCCGGTGACCCAATTCCGCGCGTCGCCCTGGATGGCCACCGGCGCGGCGAGGAACTCGAACTGGATGCCCTCCTCCTCGGCGTGAAGCACCTCCTCGGCCCGGGCGGGCATCTCCTTGCGGGTGCGGCGATAGACGATCGTCGCGGACTCCGCGCCCAGGCGTTTGGCGGTGCGGACGGCGTCCAGGGCGACGTTGCCGCCGCCGATCGTGGCCACGCGCCGGCCCGTGAGGATGGGGGTGCCGGCGCGGGCGGACCGGCGGGCGCCCATGAGGTTGGCGCGGGTGAGATATTCGTTGGCGGAATACACGCCCTTGAGGTTCTCGCCGGGGATGTTCATGAACACCGGCAGGCCGGCGCCGTTGGCGATGAAGACGGCGTCGAAGCGCGCGCGCAGCTCCGCCAGCGTGTAAGTCCGGCCAATCACGGTGTTGCAAAGGATCTTCACGCCCGCCCGCTCGAGCCGGGCGACTTCCTCGCGAACGATCTGCTTGGGAAGGCGAAACTCGGGGATGCCATAGACCAGCACGCCCCCGGGCTTGTGGAGCGCCTCGAAGACGGTGACCTGGTGGCCGAGCCGGGCGAGCTCCCCGGCGGCGGTAAGCCCGCCGGGGCCGGCGCCGACGATTCCGACCTGCTTGCCGGTGGGCGGGGCCGCCTCGAGGGCCGGGCGCTGGGCGTGGCCGCGCGCCCAGTCGCCAAGAAAGCGTTCCAGGTGGCCGATGGCCACCGGCAGCCCCTTGTAGCCGCGGATGCACTCCAGTTCGCATTGGGTTTCCTGCGGGCAGACGCGCCCCGTGACCGCGGGCAGCGGATTGTCGTTCAGCAGGCAATGGGCGGCTTCGGGCAGCTTGCCCTCGGTCAGCAACTGGATGAAGCGGGGAATGTTGATCCCGACGGGGCAGCCGGCGACGCACTTGGGGTCTTTGCACAACAGGCAGCGCTCGGCTTCCAGGAGGGCGATCCGCTCCGGCAGGCCCAGGTTGACTTCCGCGAAATTGGCGCGGCGAACTTCGGGCGCCTGCGCCGGCATGGGCTGGCGCTCAATCTGCAGGCGCTGCCGGGTGGAAAGTTTCGGGGACACGGGACCTCCTTTAGCTGGCAACGGGGCTCCGCCCGCTCCGGGGGCGGCGTCCGCTCGGTGCCGCGCCCGGCGCGGCCGCGGGAAGCGCGGGGCGGTTTCCCCGCGCCGCAGCCCGGGAGCGGCGGCCTATGGAATCAGCGTCGCCCAAGTTTGCAGTCCCCTTCCTGGCAGGCGGCGAGCGCTCGCTGTTCAAAGTCCCGGTAGGTAGTCAGGCGGTCCATCAACTGCTCGAAGTCCACCGCGTGCCCGTCAAACTCGGGGCCATCCACGCAGGCAAACCGCGTCTGCCCGCCCACGCTGACGCGGCAGCCCCCGCACATGCCGGTGCCGTCCACCATGATAGGGTTGAGCGAAACGATGGTGCGAACCCCCAGCGGCCGGGTCAGGTTCGCCACCGCGCGCATCATCGGCACGGGGCCCACCGCATAGACGATGTCAATGCCGCCGGCGGCCAGCGCGTCCCGGGCGGCGTCGGTGACGAATCCGCGCCGGCCGTAGCTGCCGTCGTCGGTGCAAACGATCACCTCGCCCAGCCGGCGCAGTTCCGGCTCGAAGATGATGGCTTCCCGGGTGCGCCCCCCGATAATGCTGCTGACCGTGACGCCCCGGCGCTTCAGGCCCTGGGCAATCGGATGCACCACGGCGACCCCCACCCCGCCCCCGATGCACAGCGCGCGGCCGGCGGCGATCAGTTCCGTGGGGTGGCCGAGCGGCCCGGCGATGTTGGCGATGGCCTCCCCCGGGTTCAGCGCGGCCAGCTCGCACGTGCTCTGGCCCGCGACCTGGATGACCAGCGTGATGGTGCCCGCCTCGGCGTCGGCGTCGGCAATCGTCAGGGGAATGCGCTCGGCGTCGCCGCCGCGGTGCACAATCACAAACTGCCCCGGCTGCCGGATGCGCGCGATGCGCACGGCGGCGACGTCCAGCCGGATGATCTGCGGGCTCAACGATGCTTTGGCAATGATCTTATGCATGCCGATCGGCCAATCTCATAAACAGGCGTAGTCCTGCGGACAATCTGCACCTGAACCCGCGTTCCCGCAACCGCCGGACGCGCGGCGATGGCACCGGGCGGGGCGGATCGGGCGATGGGCGGGCGGGCGCTTAGCGGCGCCGGGGGCCGAGGGGGATTTCAAACGAGCCGCCCACCCACAACTTGCTGTCCGAGTTGTTGCCGTCCAGCACCGAGCGCAGGTGAAAGGCATAGCGCCAGTGCCGTTTCGCGGTGGTATAGCTGAAGCCCGCCTCGAGCGCGTCGCTGATCTCCCGAACGTCCCGGGGATAATCCAGGGCGGCGGGCTGGGCGGGGTCGTAGCGGATATTGTCGCCCGCCACGGAGTGCAGCCGCCGGTAGCCCACGTCCAGTTCCCATCCCTTGATTTGCTGAAACAATCCCACCGCGATGAGGTATTGGTCATTGCCGGTCGTGCGATTCCAGCGATACAGCGCGTCCCCATAGACGCCCAGCCCCGGCCAGCCAAAGTGCTTCCGCAGCAGCAGCTCCGGCTCGATCGCCGCCGAACGCTGCCCGGGGGCGAAGGGGAAGTTCTTGTCATACGACCCCGGCAGCACCGCCCCGGCGCGGAACGTCAGGGTCGGCACCCAGGGCGATTGCCGCGGCGCGGCCTCGTTGAAGATCTGGTAGCGGACGCCAAAGGACCAGTCCATCAGCCCGGTGGTGGAATCGGCATGTTCGTCGGGCGCGAACTTGCGCCAGCCGACGGTGGTGGCGCCCACGCTCAAATCGGCCGCCCACCGTTCGGTAATGCCATACTGCGCGGTCAGGTAGCCCTGGTTGATATCAATGCCGTATTTCTCGCCGTGCGAGCGGGTCGTGATATCGTGCTGCCGGCCCCCCGCCCAGATGTGGTAGGCCTCGGATTCCTCATACACCAGCCCGATCACAAACTGGCCCCGCTCCGGCACGTTGGCCCACTGCGCAAACGGCCGGTGCGGCACGTTTTCGGAAGCCCGCAGCCCCGGCGTCAGCGCCAGGATGCCCAGGATCACTCCCAGCCCCAGGGCCGCGCGCCCAACCCGCCGCCCGCCAACCGGAAAACTGAACTTGCAATAGCTCATCATAAATGTTTGCCCGGATTATGCCGGAATCCGCGCCCCGGCGCAATCCTCGAAACGGCCCGCGTCGGCGCGCGCGCGCGGAAACCCGCTTGCCTGGCGCCCGCCGGACGGGAATAATCCCCCCAACCGTGATGAACGCTATCGTTTCCAAAACTCCTGCCTGCCGATGAACGCAAATCCTCCCGATCGCCCCGCCCGCTCCTCGCGGCGCGCCTTTCTCCAAACCTCCAGCACGGCCCTGGCCGGCGCGGCGCTGTCCGGCGTCCTCGCCCGCCCAGGCTACGCGGCGGAAAACAACACGCTCAAGCTGGCCCTCGTCGGGTGCGGCGGACGCGGCTCGGGCGCCGCCGCCCAGGCCCTTTCGACCCGCGGCCCCACCCGGCTGTGGGCGGTGGCGGACGTCTTCGCGCACCGCGTCCAGACCTGCCTGGCCGGGCTCAAGTCCTCGCACGCCGCCCAGGTGGACGTGCCGCCCGAACGCCAGTTCACGGGCCTGGAGGGATTCCGCCAGGCCATGGACACGCTGGGCAAGGGCGACGTGGTGCTGCTGGCCACTCCCCCGGCCTTCCGCCCCCGCCACCTGGAATACGCCGTGCAGAAGGGCCTGCATGTGTTCATGGAAAAATCCTTCGCCGTGGACGCGCCGGGCATCCACCGCGTCTTGCGCGCCGGCGCGGAAGCCACGGCCAAGGGGTTGAAGATCGTCGGCGGCCTGATGAGCCGCCACTACCGGCCGCTCGAAGAGGCCATTCAAAAGATTCATGACGGCTTGATCGGCGACCTGGTCACGTGCTGGGCCTACCGCATGCACGGCCCCGTTGCCCTCAATCCCCGCGCCGCCGGCCTGACGGAACTGGCCCACCAAATCGCCAATTACAGTTGCTTCACGTGGCTCAACGGCAGCTTCCTCGAAGACTGGCTCATCCACAACCTGGATGTCTGCTGCTGGGCCAAGAACGCCTGGCCCGTCTCCGTCCAGGGCATGGGCGGACGCCAGGTCCGCCAGGAACCCGACCAGCTCTTCGATCACTACACCGCCGAATACTCCTTCGCCGACGGCACGCGCCTGCTGGCCCAGGGCCGCCACATGACCAACTGCTGGGACTTCTTCGGCAACCTCCTCCACGGCACCCGCGGCAGCGGCATCCTCGGCGAAGGCCAGCCCCGCCCCCGCCTCTACCGGGACTGGCGCCCCGCCGCGGAAAACCTTGCCTGGAGCTACACCGGCCCCGCCTGCGACCCCTACCAGGCCGAGCATGACCTCCTCTTCAGCGCCATTCGCAACGACCTGCCCTGCAACGAAACCGAGCGCTGCGCCAAAGCCTGCTTCACCGCCATCCTGGGCCGCATGGCGTGCGAGTCCGGCAAGCGCGTCACCTGGGACGAAGCGTTCGCCTCCACCACCGAGCTGGCCCCGGGCCTGGACCACTACACCCTGGACTCCACCCCGCCGGTCGTCCCTGATGCCGCGGGCCGCTACCCGCTTGCCCTCCCCGGCCAGACGCCGCCCTTTTGAACGCCGCCGCCCCGATCCGCCCCCGTCCCGCCGGCTGGCGCCCCGCCCCGGCGCGCCGCGCATTTATCGGTTTCCGAAAAGCGGGAATCGTGTATGTTAAGGCGCGGCGCCTTCCTGACCCTGGTGCAGTGAAAGGCGGGAACGGTCATCCGGTGGCGACCCGGTCATTTTCCGGATCCGCCCCCGCCGCCGACCACGAATAACTATGCGCAAGTCGAAGCCTGAAAAGAAACGCCGGCCCGTAAGCAAAAAGGCCCCGTCCCGCGCCTCCCGGCGCGCCCCCGCTCCGACGGCTCCGCCCGCGCGCGCTCCGCGCCGCCGCTCCCGCCGCCCCGCCGCGGCAACACCCGCCGCTCCCGCTCCCGCTCCCGCGTCCCCGCCGCCCGCCCTGGACCTCGCCCAGAAGGTCAAAGAACTCCTGCGCCTCGCCAAGGAACAGGGCTACCTGACCTACGACGACCTGAACGACGCGCTGCCCGATGAACTCGTCACCCCGGCGGACCTGGACCAGGTTCTGCTCAAACTGCGCGGCCTGGACGTCGAAATCATTGATGCCGCCGAAGTGGACCACGGGCGGCGCCCCGACGGGGAGGAGGAGGGCGAGGAAAAGCGCTACGACCTGCTGGACGACCCGGTGCGGCTGTACCTGCGCCAGATGGGCAAGGTGCCCCTGCTGACGCGCGAGCAGGAAGTCGCCATTTGCCAGCGCATCGAAGCCGCCGAAGCGGAAGCCCGGCGCATCCTGCAAAGCTTCGGGCTCGCCCCCAAGGAATACCTCGCCCTGGCGGAAAAGCTGCTGGCCACGCCGCCCCGGGAACGCTTTGATCGCGTGGTCGCGGACCAGTCCCCCCTCCACCGCAAGCGCTACCTCCACTCCCTCCGGCGCCTGGTCAAGCGCGTCCGCGCCCTGGATTTCCAGGCGGACGCCCGGTTCGCCGCGTGGCAGCGGGCCACCCGGAAAGCCGACCGCGCGCGCCTGCATTACCAGCTTCAGCGCTTCCACCGGAAGCTCGACGCGCTCTATCCCCGCTTCGGCTTCAAGCGCAAGGTGGTGGACGACATGGCCCTGGTCGTCGAAAACCTGCACCTCAAACTGCAGGCCAGCCTCCAGGCCCTCGCCGCTCCCCCGGCCCGCCAGAACCCCGCCGCCCGCCGCGCCTTCCTCCGGGCCGAGCACGACAAAATCCGCATGTGGGAGCGCTTTGCGCGCATGCCCCACGCGGACTTCCTCACGGCGCGCGCGCAGTTGAACGACGCCCGCGCGCGCGCGCAGGAGGCCAAGCGGGAGATGGTGGAAGCCAACCTGCGCCTCGTCATTTCCATCGCCAAGAAATACACCAACCGCGGCCAGTCCTTCCTCGACCTCATTCAGGAAGGCAACGTCGGCCTCATGAAGGGCGTGGAGAAATTCGAATACCGCCGCGGCTACAAGTTCTCCACCTACGCCACGTGGTGGATTCGCCAGGCCATCACCCGCTGCATCGCCGACCAGGCCCGCACCATCCGCATCCCCGTCCACATGATCGAGGTCATCAACAAGCTCTGGCGCACGCAAAAGCAACTCACCCAGGAGCTGGGCCGCGAAGCCACCACCGAAGAACTCGCCGACAGCATGGAAATGCCCCTCGAACGCGTGCGCGTGGTCCTCAAACTGGCCCAGCAGCCCGTCTCCATGCAGACCCCCGTCGGCGAGGCCGACGACGCCAGCTTCGGCGACCTGCTTGAAGACAAGTCCGCCGAAAACCCCGGCGACGTCACCAGCTTCCACCTCCTCCGCGGCCGGCTCTCCGAAGTCCTCGGCAGCCTCTCCGAACGCGAGCGGCGCATCCTCGAACTCCGCTACGGCCTCCACGACGGCTTCCCCCGCACCCTGGAGGAAGTCGGCCAGCAATACGAAGTCACCCGCGAGCGCATCCGCCAGATCGAAGCCAAGGCCCTGCGCAAACTCCGCCACCCCGTCCGCAAAAGCAAACTCGAAGGCTTCCTCGAATCCTCCCCCGCCCCGCGCCTGGCCTGAGCGGCCCCTCGAATTGGCGATTGGAAACCCGGCCCCCTTCGGCTACTTTCCGCGCCATGAACATTTTGGACGAACTCCAATGGCGCGGCCTGCTGGCGGATTGCACCGACGCCCCGGGCCTGGCCCGGCGGCTCGCGGCCGGCCCCCTTACCGTCTATTGCGGCTTTGACCCCACCGCCGACAGCCTGCACGTCGGCCACCTCGTGCCCCTGCTGGCGCTGCGCCGCTTCCAGCGCTTCGGCCACCACCCCCTCCCGCTCGCCGGCGGCGCCACCGGCTCCATCGGCGACCCCAGCGGCAAATCCCAGGAACGCCAGTTGCTCACCCGGGAAACCCTCGCCGCCAACATCGCCCAGGTCAAACGCCAGCTCCAGCGCCTGCTCGACTTCGACTCCCCCCCCAACCCCGCCCGCCTCCTCGACAACGCCACCTGGACCGCCCCCCTCAGCTACCTCGACTTCCTCCGCGACGTCGGCAAGCACTTCTCCGTCAACCAGATGGTCGCCAAGGAAAGCGTCCGCGCCCGCATGCAGGACCGCGACGCCGGCATCAGCTACACCGAGTTCAGCTACATGCTCCTCCAGGCCTTCGATTTCTACGTCCTCTGCCGCGACTACCAGTGCGAACTCCAAATCGGCGGCCGCGACCAGTGGGGCAACATCACCGCCGGCATTGACTTCACCCGCAAAAAACTCGCCCGCACCGTCTTCGGCCTCACCCTGCCCCTCATCACCAACGCCGACGGCTCCAAGTTCGGCAAAACCGTCGCCGGCGCCGTCTGGCTCGACCCCGCCCGCACCAGCGTCTATCGCTTCTACCAGTTCTGGATCCGCGCCGACGACCGCGACGTCATCCGCTACCTCAAATACTTCACCTTCCTGAGCCGCGACGAAATCGCCGCCCTGGAGCAACAACACACCGCCAACCCCGGCGCCCGCGCCGCCCACCAGGCCCTCGCCCGCTCCGTCACCGAACTCATCCACGGCCCCGACGCCACCGCCGAAGCCATCCGCGCCAGCCAAATCCTCTTCGGCGGCGACCTCGCCGGCATCTCCGCCGCCGTCTTCAACGAAATCGTCGGCGAAGTCCCCTCCCGGCCCCTCAACCGCCGCGAGCTCGAAGGCCCCGGCAAACCCCTCGTCGAACTGTTCGTCCTCAGCGGCCTCGCCCCCTCCAAAGGCCAGGCGCGCAAAGACATCGAAGCCGGCGGCGCCTACCTCAACAACCGCCGCGCCACCAACCCCCTGCACCCCGTGACCACCGCCGACCTCCTCTTCAACCGCCACCTCCTCCTGCGCAAAGGCAAACGCAACTACGTCGTCCTCTCCGCCGCCTGACCCCGCCCGTGATCCTCTACAACCTCTTCCCCCTCCTGGCCGGCCCCCTCCACCGCTGGGAGCCTCACCTCGACCGCGCCCGCGCCCTCGGCTTCAACTGGCTCTTCCTCAACCCCATCCAACTCCCCGGCGCCTCCGGCAGCCTCTACTCCATCGCCGACTACTTCCGCTTCAACCCCCGGCTCCTCAACCCCGCCGACCCCGCTCCCCCGGAAACCCAAATCCAGCGCCTGGCCGCCCGCGCCCGCGAACGCGGCCTGCGCCTCATGATTGACCTCGTCATCAACCACTGCGCCATTGACTCCCCCCTCATCCGCGAGCACCCCCAGTGGTTCGTCCGCCAGCCCGACGGCCGCCCCGCCCACCCCTCCTGCCAGCACCACGACCAGACTGTCGTCTGGACCGACCTGGCCCAGTTCGACCACCAGCACCCGCGCGACCCCGAGGGCTTCTACCGCTACTGCCGCCGCGTCGTGGACGCCCTGCTCGCCCTCGGCTTCGACGGCTTCCGCTGCGACGCCGCCTACCAAATCCCCCGCCCCTTCTGGCAGCGCCTCATCCACGACACCCGGCAACGCCACCCCCACGCCTGCTTCGCCGCCGAAACCCTCGGCTGCTCCCCCGCCCAAACCCTCGAAACCGCCCGCGCCGGCTTCGACTACGTCTTCAACAGCTCCAAATGGTGGGACTTCCACGGCTGCTGGCTTCTCGAACAATACAACCTCATCCGCGAAATCACCCGCTCCATCAGCTTCCCCGAAAGCCACGACACCCCCCGCCTCGCCGCCGAACTCAACGGCAACCCCCACGCCCTCAAACAACGCTACCTCTTCGCCGCCCTCTTCGCCGCCGGCGTCATGATGCCCATCGGCTTCGAATTCGGCTTCCGCAAACCCCTCCACGTCGTCAACTCCCAACCCGCCGACTGGGAACCCGTCCACGTGGACCTCTCCGACTTCATCACCCGCGTCAACCACCTCAAACTCCAACACCCCGTCTTCCGCGAGGAAAGCCCCGCCAGCATCCTCCCCACCGACAACCCCAACATCCTCCTCCTCTGGAAAGCCTCGGTGCAACACCCCCAGGAAGCCCTGCTCATCCTCAACCAAGACCCCCATCACCACCAGGACTTCCACACCGACCACTTCCGCCGCTTCATCCAGTCCGGCGCCCCCTTGCGCGACGTCTCCCCCGAATACCCTCTCGATTACCTCCCCGAACCCTTCCACTACGCCCTCCGCCCCGGCCAGGGCATCGTCCTCGTCACCACCCGTTCCTGAACCGCCCTCAAACCCAACCCAAATACCGCCCGCCCTCGCGCAGTAACAACAACGCAAACCCACCCAGCAACACCGCCAAGCAACGCAACCCCACCCGGTACACCCGCCCCGTCATCCAATCACGAGACCGCGCCGCCAGCAACGCCACCGCCACCTTGATCCCCACCAGCCACCCGTAAAACCCCAGCAAAAACGCCCCCGCCGCCAGCCACCCCCCCGCCAGCGCCTTCGTCAGGCTCGCCATCCCCACCGTCAGCCAGAACAGCCACGGATGCGGACTCAGCAGATTCGTGCCCAGCCCCTTGCTCCACGACCGCGGCGACGCCTCCGCGCACACCACCCCGCGCCGCGCCGCAACCCAGCTCTCCCCCGCCAGATACAAAAGAAAAACCCCGCCCGCCACCGAAACCCACCCCAGCAACCGGTCAAACTCCGTCAACCGGGCCGCCAGCGCCATCGTCACCCCAATCACCGGCACATCCGCCAGCAACGGACTCAACGCCACCTTGCACCCCTCGCGCGCGCCGTGCCGCAGCGTCTGCGCCAGCACCAGTGCCAGCAAAGGCCCCGGCATCACCCCGCACGAAATCCCCAAAAACGACCCCACAACCAAACTCGTCAACACCGCCCCATCTTAACCCACCCGCTCCGCGCCGCAACGAAAACACCCGCCCCGGCAAACATCCCTCCACCGCCGCGTGAGGGCACGCGGCCGGCAAGGGGGGACGGAAGGAACATCCGCTCACGCGGCGGCGCGCGGGAAATCGCTCCCTGAAAAGCTGGTGCCAGAGGAGGGATTTGAACCCCCGACCAAAGGCTTATGAGTCCTCTGCTCTACCCCTGAGCTACTCTGGCAACCGGGCTAGTCTGCCCCACCCGCCCCGCCCCGTCAATCCACCTTTGCCAGAATCCTCCGCCACATCCCCCCGGCGCGCGGGCCTCCCGGCCCGCTTTGGGTGTTCGATGAACAAGCAGCGGGACTACAAGCCCATACCGAGCCTGCCTCCCAACCAGCGGAGTTTTGCCTTCGCAGAGAAGACCACGCTGACGATTACAGACTATAAATCCGCTATACTTAACAGCTCACTCAAAGCGGGCCGTGGGCCCGGAGCGCGGGCCTCCCGGCCCGCTTTGAGTATTCAATGAACAATCCGCGGGACCATAGGCCCGCCCCTGCTAACAGCCCGCCCTAAGCGGGCCGGAGGCCCGCGCTCCGGCCTCCGACCGCTTCGAGGGTTCGATGAACAAGCAGCGGGACTACAAGCCCATACCGAGCCTGCCTCCCAGCCGGGCGAAGTTTTGCCTTCGCAGAGAAGACCATGCTGACGCTTACAGACTATAAGTCCGCTATACTTAACAGCTCACTCAAAGCGGGCCGTGGGCCCGGAGCGCGGGCCTCCCGGCCCGCTTTGAGTATTCAATGAACAATCCGCGGGACCATAGGCCCGCCCCTGCTAACAGCCCGCCCTAAGCGGGCCGGAGGCCCGCGCTCCGGCCTCCGACCGCTTCGAGGGTTCGATGAACAAGCAGCGGGACTACAAGCCCATACCGAGCCTGCCTCCCAACCAGCGGAGTTTTGCCTTCGCAGAGAAGACCATGCTGACGCTTACAGACTATAAGTCCGCTATGTTTAACAGCCCACCCAAAGCGGGCCGGAGGCCCGCGCGCCGACCTCCGCCCATTTGAGTGTTCGACGAACAATCAGTGGGACTGCAAGCATATCCCGGGCTATCCTCCCAAGCAACCAGCGCTCCGCCCCCGCACAGAAGACCATGCCGTCGTATATAAACTATAGGCCCGATACTGCTAATAGCTCACTCAAAGCCGGAGCCCGGCGCGCGGGCCTCTGGCCCGCTTTGGGCGTTCGATGAGCAGCAGCGGGATTATAATCCATATACTGGGCTAGCATCCCAGCCAGACAGAGCCAACCCCCGTACAGAAGACCATGCTGACGCTTACAGACTATAAGTCCGCTATACTTAACAGCTCACTCAAAGCGGGCCGGAGGCCCGCGCGCCGGGGACTACGGCGGCACCTGGAGCCGGCCTGCCGCGTCGCGGAAGCGCGCACTGCTCCAGGGCCACTGGCCCGGCTCCCGCACCAGGCGGGCCTTGACCGGGTTGTTCTCGATGTAACGGCAAGCCCGCTTTTCCTGCGCCTCATCGCGCATGTAGGTATCCCAGTAGTCCTCGTTCCAGAATGGACCCTTCCGGCCCAGGATGCGGTTGGCTTCCCTGGCGGTATAGGATTTCCAACGGCCCACCACCTTGCCCAACGGCATCTCCCGTTGCCGGAAAAGGACGTGGACATGGTTTGGCATCACCACCCAGGCAAGCAGCTCGTAGCGGCCCCCCTGAAAGAATCGCAACGCCGCCTCAACCCGCTTCGCTACCGCGGGCCGTCTCAAATGGCACGCGCCCCGGCCTTTGTCCAAATACGCCTCCCATTGGAGCGCCCGCGCCCGGTTGTTCTCGACCTTGAGCAGGGTTTCCCATTCGGATCGCAGCGCGGCGGGAAAGCTATCGGCCAGGCGGAATGTGACGAACTGCGTCAACCCCGGCGCATCACGGTGCGGGAGATAGCCGCGTTGATTCCAATGCGTGCTCTCTGCGGAACGGTCCTGCCAGCGGTTCTTGGCTTCTACCAGCGCATAAAGCCCGGGATTGTACGGCACCACACCCCGCGGCCCGGCGGGGTTGCTGGGATTCTTCTGCTCGGGCATGAGACAATGATGGAGGATCGAGCCGGCAAAGTCCACTCCCAGTAGCAGCCGAATCATCCCCCGGCCGGCGCGCGGGCCTCTGGCCCGCTTTGGGGGTTCGATGAACAAGCAGCGGGACTACAAGCCCATACCGAGCCTGCCTCCCAACCAGCGGAGTTTTGCCTTCGCAGAGAAGACCACGCTGACGCTTACAGGCTATACGCCCGCTATGTTTAACAGGCCATTCAAAGCGGACGGAGCCCGGAGCGCGGGCCTCCCGGCCCGCTTTGGGGGTTCGATGAACAAGCAGCGGGATTATAACCCATATACCGGGCTGCCCTCCCAACCCGGCAGAGCCAACCCTCGACAGAAGACCATGCTGACGCTTACAGACTATAAGTCCGCTATGTTTAACAGTCCACCCTAAGCGGGCCAGAGGCCCGCGCTCCGGACTCCGGCCCGCTTTGGGGGTTCGATGAGCAGCAGCGGGATTATAACCCATATACCGGACTGCCCTCCCAACCTGGTAGAGCCAACCCCTGATAGAAGATCATGCTGACACTTACAGACTATAAGCCCGCTATACTTAACAGCCCACTCTAAGCGGGCCGGAGGCCCGCGCGCCGGACTCCGGCCTCGCACGGAAGACCATGCTGACGCTTACCGGCTTATAAGCCCGCTATGCTTAACAGCCTACTCAAAGCGGGCCGGAGGCCCGCGCGCCGGGGGGCATTTGCTCCTCCAGGAACCGCCCGATGGCCTCGGCCGCCAGCTTGTGCGCGCAGGGATTTGGGTGCGCGTCATACCGGTTCACCATCAACTCCCGCGGCGGCCGGTCCCGGTAAAGCGGCAGCAAATCCAGATGCGGCACCCCCAGCCGGCGCCAGCACGCATTCAACTGCTCATGCACCGGCGCATACTCATACTCCCGCCCCGGCGCCTGGAAAAAGGGAAACGTCACCACGCAAAACTGCCGGCCCCGCGACCGCGCCAAATCACGCAGCGCCTGCAGCCGCTGCTGCTGCCGCTCCCAGTTCTCCCCGCGATACCCCTCCGCAATGTAGGCATAATAACCCCTCATCGCCGGGCTGCGCATCGTGACGATCCGGTGATACAGCGTGTTCACCAGGTAACTGTTCCGCCGCAGCCAGCCGCCGTGCGCCGTCTCCGCCCGAAACGCCTCCACGGTCTCCGCCCAGGCCGGAAACATATCCGTCACATCATTCAGGCAATACACCAGCACCACCATGTCCAGCTCATACTGCTGGTCCACGCACCCCTGCAAATACTGCAGCTCGCCCCCCGTATCCATCCCCGGCTGCGCCAGCAAATGCACCTCCCACTCCGGATGCGCCCGCCGAATGCGATTGCCAAACCGATCCTCCACCTCGTTCACCCCATGCCCCGCCGTGAACGAATCCCCGAGAAAACTGACCCGCCGCTTGCCCGCCGCAATCCGCCGTGCGTAATCAATATTATCCCGGCAGTCCGAACTGTTCACCTGCCAATGCCGCTCAAACCAGCGCTGGCCCACCTTCGTATAATCCAGCACATCGCTCGTGTCGTAGAAAAAGCGGTAATAAACCTCGCCCCCCACCAACGCCACCCCCAACAGCAGCGCCAGCACCAGCACATTCCCCACCACCAGGCTCCCCCAGCCCGCCGGGCCCCCTTTCGCGCGCCGTTACCGGGCAAAAATCCACAGCCCCAGGCCGCTCGCGACCAACCCCATCACAAATAATCCTAATGCCAGGTCTTCATCCATACGCAGTTCCCACGCCCGTCGCCGGCGTGGCCCGCACTATCGCCGTGATCACGCCCCCGAAGCAATGCGATTCTGCGGCGCGCGGGCCTCCGGCCCGCTTTGGGGGGGCGATGAACGGGTAGGGGGATTGCAGGCCCATACCGGGCTTGCTTCCCAGCCAGGCGGAGTTCTGCCTTCGCAGAGGAGACTATGCTGATGCTTACAGACTATACGTCCGCTATGTTTAACAGGCCATTCAAAGCGGACGAAGCCCGGAGCGCGGGCCTCCCGGCCCGCTTTGGGGGTTCGATGAACAGCAGCGGGACTATAACCCATATACCGGACTGCCCTCCCAACCCGGCAGAGCCAACCCTCGACAGAAGACCATGCTGACGATTACAGGCTATAAGTCCGCTATGTTTAACAGGCCATTCTAAGCGGGCCGGGAGGCCCGCGCTCCGGACTCCGGCCTCCGCACGGAAGACCATGATGACGATTACAGGCTATATGCCCGCTATGTTTAACAGGCCATTCAAAGCGGACGGAGCCCGGAGCGCGGGCCTCCCGGCCCGCTTTGGGGGTTCGATGAACAAGCAGCGGGACTATAACCCATATACCGGACTGCCCTCCCAACCCGGCAGAGCCAACCCTCGACAGAAGACCATGCTGACGATTACAGGCTATAAGTCCGCTATGTTTAACAGGCCACTCTAAGCGGGCCGGGAGGCCCGCGCTCCGGACTCCGGCCTCCGCACGGAAGACCATGATGACGATTACAGGCTGTACGCCCGCTATGTTTAACAGGCCATTCAAAGCGGACGGAGCCCGGAGCGCGGGCCTCCCGGCCCGCTTTGGGGGTTCGATGAACAGCTGCGGGACTATAATCCATATACCGGACTGCCCTCCCAACCCGGCAGAGCTAACCCTCGACAGAAGATCATGCTGGCGCTTACAGGCTATATGCCCGCTATGTTTAACAGGCCATTCAAAGCGTACGGAGCCCGGAGCGCGGGCCTCCCGGCCCGCTTTGGGGGTTCGATGAACAGCTGCGGGACTATAATCCATATACCGGACTGCCCTCCCAACCCGGCAGAGCCAATCCTCGACAGAAGACCATGCTGGCGCTTACAGGCTTATAAGTCCGCTATGTTTAACAGGCCACTCTAAGCGGGCCAGAGGCCCGGAGCGCGGGCCTCCCGGCCCGCTTTGGGGGTTCGATGAACAGCAGCGGGACGATAACCCATATACCGGACTGCCCTCCCAACCCGGCAGAGCCAATCCTCGACAGAAGACCATGCTGGCGCTTACAGGCTTATAAGTCCGCTATGTTTAACAGGCCACTCTAAGCGGGCCGGGAGGCCCGCGCTCCGGACTCCGCCCCCCGCACGGAAGACCATGATGACGCTTACAGGCTATACGCCCGCTATGTTTAACAGGCCAGTCTAAGCGGGCCGGAGCCCGGAGCGCGGGCCTCCCGGCCCGCTTTGGGGGTTCGATGAACAGCTGCGGGACTATAATCCATATACCGGACTGCCCTCCCAACCCGGCAGAGCTAACCCTCGACAGAAGATCATGCTGGCGCTTACAGGCTTATAAGTCCGCTATGTTTAACAGGCCACTCTAAGCGGGCCGGGAGGCCCGCGCTCCGGACTCCGGCCTCCGCACGGAAGACCATGATGACGCTTACAGGCTATACGCCCGCTATGTTTAACAGGCCAGTCTAAGCGGGCCGGAGCCCGGAGCGCGGGCCTCCCGGCCCGCTTTGGGGGTTCGATGAACAGCTGCGGGACTATAACCCATATACCGGACTGCCCTCCCAACCCGGCAGAGCCAACCCTCGACAGAAGACCATGCTGACGATTACAGGCTTATAAGTCCGCTATGTTTAACAGGCCACTCTAAGCGGGCCGGGAGGCCCGCGCGCCGGACTCCGCCCTCCGCACGGAAGACCATGATGACGATTACAGGCTGTACGCCCGCTATGTTTAACAGGCCAGTCTAAGCGGGCCGGAGCCCGGAGCGCGGGCCTCCCGGCCCGCTTTGGGGGTTCGATGAACAGCTGCGGGACTATAACCCATATACCGGACTGCCCTCCCAACCCGGCAGAGCTAACCCTCGACAGAAGATCATGCTGGCGCTTACAGGCTTATAAGTCCGCTATGTTTAACAGGCCATTCTAAGCGGGCCGGGAGGCCCGCGCTCCGGACTCCGCCCCCCGCACGGAAGACCATGCTGACGATTACAGGCTATACGCCCGCTATGTTTAACAGGCCAGTCTAAGCGGGCCGGAGCCCGGATCGCGGGCCTCCCGGCCCGCTTTGGGGGTTCGATGAACAGCTGCGGGACTATAATCCATATACCGGACTGCCCTCCCAACCCGGCAGAGCCAATCCTCGACAGAAGACCATGCTGACGATTACAGGCTTATAAGTCCGCTATGTTTAACAGGCCATTCTAAGCGGGCCGGGAGGCCCGCGCGCCGGACTCCGCCCCCCGCACGGAAGACCATGCTGACGATTACAGGCTATACGCCCGCTATGTTTAACAGGCCAGTCTAAGCGGGCCGGAGCCCGGAGCGCGGGCCTCCCGGCCCGCTTTGGGGGTTCGATGAACAGCTGCGGGACTATAATCCATATACCGGACTGCCCTCCCATCCCGGCAGAGCCAATCCTCGACAGAAGACCATGCTGGCGATTACAGGCTATAAGTCCGCTATGTTTAACAGGCCATTCTAAGCGGGCCGGGAGGCCCGCGCTCCGGACTCCGCCCCCCGCACGGAAGACCATGCTGACGATTACAGGCTTATAAGTCCGCTATGTTTAACAGGCCACTCTAAGCGGGCCGGGAGGCCCGCGCGCCGGACTCCGGCCTCCGCACGGAAGACCATGATGACGCTTACAGGCTATACGCCCGCTATGCTTAACAGGCCAGTCTAAGCGGGCCGGAGGCCCGCGCGCCGGGCCATCGCCTTGCCAGAAGTGGCTGTTTTTGATTGGTTTGGGGGTTGGTCTTCTGTTTTTGGCTGCGGGTTTGTTGTCCTGTGAAAAACCGCAGCCAACATTATCCAGATGCCCTGGTTTTACCCTGCTCCCTGGCCGTGTACAAGGGGTGTACAAGGGATGCCCATCGGGTGTACCTGCTAAAATCCCATGGACTCCCGGTGAGCATCCCTTGTACACCCCTTGTACATGGCTTAAAAGCAGGGGGAATTCAGGGGATGCCCAGGGCGCGCCGAAGCCGGCGGGATTCCGGTTTTGGGGCTATTTTGGCCCTGTTTATGCCGGAGCCAGTGATTTTATCGGCGGAAAACCCGGGATTCAGCGGCCAGGTCCCTGGATGCGCCAAATCATGGGGCCGCCAGGGCTGCGGCTGAGACGGCCAGGGCCGCCCAGGCTCCGCTGAGACGAGGGCGGGCGGTTGACCTGCCCAACAATATCGTTCTCGTTTGGGGTCGGGAACGTATTTCCCGCCTGTCGGGGTCACCCCGAAATGACGTCGGCGGCCTTGTCCATCCCAGGGACCGCCGGGGCGCGATCCCCCGCCGTTTGGCGCTTTCCGTCCTCATTCCCACAATTCTCCTCCAGCCAACCCGCCTTGCCGTCCGCGTGCCCTCACGCGGCGCGGGGCCGTCCGCCGATCCTGGCGGGGGTGCCTGTTCGTGCGGGCCCCCGATTCCCTTCGGGTCCCAAAATCCATCCCCCGGCGCGCAAGCATCCGGCGCGATGGCCGGGGAGGAACGCCCGCCCCACCGCCGCGTGGGGGCACGCGGCCTACAGGAGGGGGTGGTTGATCGAGGGGGCGGAGGGGGGTGGGGACGCCGCGTGGGGGCACGCGGCCTACAGGGAATGTTGGTTGGTCGAGGGGGCGAGGGGGGGTGGGGGGGCGGCGCGGGGACGGGCGGGGTGCCGGAGGGGCGGGACGGCGGGAGCCGAGCCGACGCCGGCTCGATCCGGGCAACAACCCCGCCATCCTCCCCAATCCCCGCCCCGCCCGCCGCCCTCAATCCCGGCGGCCGGCCTCCGTCCTGGGACGCCCCTCCGCGCTGGCACGGGAATAGCTAACAAAAAGCCGGTTCAGTGTGGCTCCACATCCACACCGAACTTGGCCTCGACGCCAGCAAGAAAAGACAAAATATGTGCCAAAAAAAAGTTCAAAAAAAGTATAGAAAACTGTTGACACCGTTTTGTCTTTTGGCGATAGTGGCATCACACACGGTTAACACATAACTACATAGAAAGAAAAAAATGAGAACAATGAAAGCATTGGTATGCGCAGCCGCATTGGCTGCGGGCCTCGCTACCGCGGCGGCCCAAAACGTTTACTCCCTAAACGTTGTCGGTTATTACAACATCCCCGTAGCGGCGGGGCAAATGGTGACGATAGCGAATCAGCTCAACACCACCAACAATACGTTGGCCGCGTTGCTCCCCGACGGGCCGCCGGCGGCGAACTTATTTAAGTACGCTGGTGGCTATTCGGCTTATGTATTTGATGATCTGGATATGGAGTGGCAGCCTAATGGCGATGCCACACTGAATCCGGGCGAAGGCGCGTTCTTTTTGAGCCCGGTGGCAACAACGCTGACGTTCGTCGGTGAAGTTCTCCAAGGCAACTTGCAGAACACCCTGCCGGTTGGTGTCTTGGCTTTGCGTTCCTCGATGGTCCCGCAAGCGGGCCTCATCTCAACGGATTTAGGACTGCCTGCCGAGGCTGCGGATAACCTTTTTCTCTATTCGGGTGGTTATGTAGCCTATGTATTTGATGACCTTGACATGGAATGGCAGCCTAGCGAGCCGACCGTTGCTGTTGGCCAGGCATTCTTCTATCTCAAGGCTGCCGGTAATGTGAGCAGCACTTGGACTCGTAACTTCACGGTACAATAATTCGTAATAACAAAGACTAAAAACAAACTAAATCCCACAACAAACACATAACACAACACCTATGAAAAAACTAATACTCGCAGCAGTTGCTGTAACCTGTGCCGTGAGCGTTTATGCTCAAGGAACAGTTATCTTTAACAATCGGACGCAGATTGGGACAAGCCATGTCTGGGGCCCGTCATCTATTGACCCAACTCTGGCGTTGCGTGGGAACGCTCCTACCGGTGATACTCCGGCGGGCACGACGGACTATGCAGCGAATGGAATGTCCTTGCTTGCTGGGTCACGCTATAGTGCCCAGATTTTTGGCCTCGTTGGTGCCGACCAGCCTGAAGAGAGTCTCATTCCTTTGAGTAATCTTACGAGCTTCCGCACTGGTACTGCGGTAGGATTCTTGGCGATAACCACGGCGACCCTCGCTGGCATTCCGATTGATACGCCAATGGCAACCCTCCAGTTGGTGGTTTGGGATAACGCCAACGGCCTGTATCCTACTTGGGCTGAAGCGCTCCCTGCCTGGCAAAATAGGATTATTCCCGCCGGCAAGGGCGCCCCGTTCAACACACTGATCGGTGGTCTGATGATCCAGCCGCCAAATCTTCCGTTCACGAGCTTCAACATCTACTTCATCCCTGAGCCGGGCAGCTTCGCGCTGTTGGGCCTGGGTGCTGCGGCGCTGTTGATCTTCCGCCGTCGCAAGTAAGCGAATACCGCTTTAACCTCACAGAAGCCGCCCTTCGGGGCGGCTTCTTTTTTTGTACCCCCGCCCTCTTGGTCTCCCTCGCCGCTCGCAGCCCCCGTCCCCTCCTCTCCGCGGCGGGACTCTCCGCCGGGGTTGCCCGTTTTCGGCGGTCCGGGCGCGCCGCCGTCCCGCTGGGGGGGGAGGCCACTTCGTCGTGGCGGCGGCGGCGGGGATTGGTTAGACTGCGGGCATGAGTTCGGGCGCGGTATTTGCGTTGGGCGTGGGGCTGTTGCTGGCGGCGTGGTGGGCGGCCCGGGTGGGGCTGGAGCAGTTGAACCGGCGCCATGCGCTGGCCCATGCGGGCGCGGCGCCGGAGGAGTTCCGGCACGTCATGGACGCGGCGACCTACGCCCGGTCGGTTCAGTACACGCTGGCCCAGGGACGGTTCGAGCAGGTGGCGGCCACGGTGGACGCGGTGGTGCGGCTGGGGGCGCTGTTCAGCCCGGCGCTGCCGTGGGGGTACCGGGTCTGGACGGCGGGGCTGGGGGAATCGGCGTGGTCGGTGGGGGCGTTTTTGCTGGCGGCGGGCGGGGCGCTGTCGCTGTTCGGGCTGCCGCTGGACTGGTATCACCAGTTCCGGCTGGAGCAGCGCTTCGGTTTCAACACCACGACGCCGCGCTTGTGGTGGGCGGACCGGGCGCGGGGGCTGCTGCTGGCGGCGGCGCTGGGTTATCCGCTGGTGGTGCTGGTGCTCGGGCTGATGGCGTGGGCGGGGGCGGGCTGGTGGGTCTGGGCCTGGGGGGCGTGGCTGGGGTTTCAAGTGCTGCTGCAGGGGCTGGCGCCGGTGTTGATTCTGCCACTTTTCAACCGGTTCACGCCCCTGCCCGCGGGCCCGTTGCGGGAGCGGCTGCTGCGGCTGGCCGCGCGCACGCGGTTTCGCGCCCGGGCCATCCAGGTGATGGACGGCAGCAAGCGGTCGCGCCATTCCAACGCGTTCTTCACGGGCTTCGGGCGGTTCCGCAAAATTGTGCTCTACGACACGCTTGTGGAGCAACTGACGGCGCCGGAGCTGGAGGCGGTGCTGGCGCATGAGATCGGGCACTACCGGATGCGGCATCTGCCGAAGCTGCTGCTCGGCTCCGCCGCGGGCGCGCTGGCGGGCTTCTGGCTGCTGGCGTGGCTGGCCGGGCGGGCCTGGTTCTACGAGGGCTTTGGTTTCGCCCCGGGGCATCCCGGGCCGGCGCTGCTGCTTTTCGGGCTGCTGGCCGGGGTGGCCGGCTTCTGGCTGGCGCCGTTGTGGCGCGGGTGGTCGCGCCGCTGCGAGTACCAGGCCGATGCCTTTGCCGCCGCGGCGGTGGGCGGGCCGGGGCCGCTGCTCGGGGCGTTGCGCCAGCTTGCCGAAAAGAATCTCAGCAACCTCACCCCGCACCCGTGCTACCGCCGTTTCTATTACTCGCATCCCACGCTGCGCGAGCGCGAGCGGGCGCTGGCGGCGCGGGGCGCGCCCGCGGCGGCGGGTTTTGGGCTTTGACGCCCCGGGGGGAAAGGCCATATTGAGCGCATGAACAAGGACCAGGTCGCGGAAGTGCTGCAAGAGATTGGGACGCTGCTGGAGCTGCAAGGCGAGAACCCGTTCAAGACGCGCGCCTACCTGAACGCGGCCCGCACGATCGGGCGGCTGGAGGAGCCGCTGGAGGCGGTGATTGCCGCGGGGCGGCTGGGCGCGCTGCCGGGCATCGGCGCGGCGCTGCGGGATCGGATTACCGAGCTGGCCGCCACCGGGCGGCTGGCGTATTACGAGGAGCTGAAGGCCGCGGTGCCCGCCGGGCTGCGGGCGTTGCTGGAGATCCCGGGGCTGGGCCCGCGGAAGATCAAGGCCCTGCGCGACGCGCTGGGGATAGAATCGGTGGCGCAGTTGGAGCAGGCCTGCCGCGAGGGGCGGGTGGCGGGGCTGGCCGGTTTTGGGGCCAAGACGCAGGCGAACCTGCTGGCGGGCATCGCCCGGCGCCAGTCCTACGCGTCGTACTTCCGGCTCGGCCCGGCGCTGGCGGCCGCCGAACCCTTGCAGGCGGCGCTGCGGGCGCATCCGGACGTGATCCGCTGCGACACGGCGGGGAGCCTGCGGCGCTGCCGGGAGGTTATCGGGGATATTGATTTGCTGGCCTCGTCGGCGCGGCCGGCGCGGGTCATTGCCGATTTCATCCGCCAGCCGGGGGTGGCCCGGGTGCTGGCCCGGGGCGAGACCAAGGCCAGCGTGCTGCTGGAGAGCGGGATGCAGGCCGATCTGCGCGTGGTGCGCGACGCGGAGTTTCCCGCGGCGCTGTTGTATTTCACCGGCAGCAAGGAGCATAACGTGGCCCTGCGCCAGCGCGCCCTGGAGCGCGGCCTGCGGCTGAATGAATACGGCCTCTTCCGCTCGCGCGCCGAGACCCGCGATCCGCGGCGGCGGCTGCCGTGCCCGACGGAGGCGGAGATCTTTGCGCGCCTGGGCCTGCGCTACATTCCGCCGGAGCTGCGCGAGGACCGGGGGGAAATCCCGGCGGCGGAGCAGGGGCCGCTGCCGCGGCTGGTTGAGTGGACGGATTTGCAAGGCTCGCTGCATAATCACTCGAACTGGAGCGACGGCCAGCAGCGGCTGGAGGAGATTGCCCGGCTGGGGCGCGAGCTGGGGCTGGCCTACTGGGCGGTCACCGACCACTCGAAGTCCTCCGTCCAGGCCCACGGGCTGGAGGCCCGGCGCGCGCGCCAGCAGACGCGGGAAATTGCCGCCCTCAACGAGCAGCTCGCGCGGGAAGGCGCCGGCTTTCGCCTGCTGACCGGCATCGAGGTGGATATCCTCAAGGACGGCGCGCTGGATTTGCCCGATGACCTGCTGGCGGAGCTGGACGTGGTGGTCGCCAGCGTGCATCAAAGCCTCGGGCAGCCGGAGGCGGAGATGACGCGCCGGCTCATCCGCGCCGCGCAAAACCCGTGCGTCCATATCCTGGGGCACCTGACCGGGCGGCTGCTGCTCGAGCGCGAGCCGAGCGCGGTGGACGCGCGGGCGGTGATTGACGCCTGCGCGGAAACCGGCACCTGGATTGAATTGAACGCCCACCCGCAGCGGCTCGACCTGGATTGGCGGCATTGGCCCTACGCCAAATCCCGGGGCGTCAAATGCGCGATTAACTGCGACGCCCACCGGGCCGAGCACGCCGGTTTCCTGCGCCTGGGCGCGGGCATCGCCCGCAAAGGCTGGCTCACCCGCGAGGACGTGGTCAATACGCTGCCGCTCGACGCCCTCCGCCAGGAATTGGGCCGCAAACGAGCCCGGGCGGGCCTCTGAGCGCTCCCAAAGGCTGGAGCGGGGGGCATACCCCAACCGGGATATTGGAGCGCACAAACTCCGCATAGGTCAAATGCGGCCCCAAACCGCGGCGTCCCCGGCTCCGGCGGCGGCGCTTCCCCCGCCCGGAGGCGGAATCCGGGTTTCGGCTTGGGGCATGTTTGGTTTGTTCTTGACTGTTCTATTTGTTCGTATAGAGTAGGGGAGTATGGAAGCGGAAGGATTTCTGGCGGACCCGCAAAAGCTGCGGGCCGAGGCGCAAAAAGAGCCGCGCCGGCGTTGTTTGGGTGATTACCGCGATACCATCCGGCTGCTCAAGGATGAGCGGGGCTTTTCCTTTCGGGAAATCGCGGCCTGGCTGGGGGAACGGGGGGTGGATGCAGATCATAATGCCGTGTGGCGCGTCTATTCCAGCGCCGATAAGCAGACGCGGGCTCCGGCTGGGGCTGAACAATCCGAACGAACCGAACAAGCGCCATCCAAAGAAGCGGCCATGCCTTGGATGGACGGGGCGTAGGCGTCCGAACGGGGCGTGGATCAGGCCTCGGGCTGGCGCGCCGCCAGTTCACGGGCTTGCTGGATGAGGTCGAAGTCGGCGGCGAGGTCGCCGAAGCGGAAGCGGGGCAGGCCGCTTTGCTGCTGGCCGAGCAATTCGCCGGGGCCGCGCAGGCGGAGGTCGGCCTCGGCGATGCGGAAGCCGTCCGTCGTTTCCGCCAGCACCTGCAGGCGCGCGCGCGCCTCGGGATGTTGGGCCGCGGCGACGAGGATGCACCAGGAATCGTGCGCGCCCCGCCCGATCCGGCCGCGCAGTTGGTGCAGTTGCGCCAGGCCGAACTGCTCGGCGTTCTCGATGAGCATGACCGTGGCGTTGGGCACGTCCACGCCGACCTCGATGAGCGACGTGGCCAGCAGCGCGTGAATCTGGCGCGCGCGAAAGGCGGCCATGACCGCCTCCTTTTCCCGCGGCGGCAGCCGTCCGTGCAGCAGGCCCACCCGGTGGGGCGCCAGCGTCTGCCGCAGCGCCGCGTATTCGCGGGTGACGGCCTTGAGGCCGCCGGGGCCGGCGTCTTCCACGCGCGGGTAAACAATATACGCCTGCCGCCCGGCGGCCAGCTTGCCGCGGATGAAATCCCAGACCTGCGGCCGCTTGTCCGGCGCGCGCACGAACGTCTGGAGCCGTCCGCGCCCGGGGGGCAATTCGTCAAGGACGGAGATGTCGAGGTCGCCGTAGAGCGTCAGGCCCAGCGTGCGGGGGATGGGGGTGGCGGTCATCACCAGCAGGTGCGGGTAGGCGCCCTTGCGCACCAACTGCTCGCGCTGCGCGACGCCGAACTTATGCTGCTCGTCAATGATCACCAGCCCCAGGCCGGGCAGGGCAAAGCCCGCCGTCAGCAGCGCGTGCGTGCCGAGGGTCAGCCCCGGCGCGCGCGGGGGGCTTCCGGCGCCCGTTTTGCGGCTGCCGGTTCGGAGTTCCACCGGCACGCCCAGCGGCGCCAGCCAGCGGGTGAAATTCGCGAAGTGCTGCTCCGCCAGGACCTCGGTGGGGGCCATGAGCGCGACGCCATAGCCGCTTTCCAGCGCCATCAGGCCGCAGCAGGCCGCGACGACGGTTTTGCCGGAGCCGACGTCGCCCTGGAGCAGCCGCCGCATGGGGTGGGCGCCGGACATATCGCGGCGCAGCTCGCGCAGGACGCGGGTCTGCGCGCCGGTCAGCGTGAAGCCCAGCCGCGCCAGAAAGGGTTTGATGAGCCGGTTATCGCCGGCGCACGGCCGGGCGCGGGCCCGGGCGGTGAAGTTCCGCCGCCGAAGCTGAATCCGCCGCTGCAGCGCGAGGAACTCCTCGAGCGCCAGCCGCCGCCGGGCCAGTTCCGGCTGCGCCGGGTCGTCCGGGAAGTGCAGCCATCGGATGGCCTGGGCGCGCGGGGGCAGCGCGGGGACTGCGGCGTCCAGCGCCCGCGCCGGCCCGGACGCGCGAATCGCGTCCGCGAATTGCCCGAGCGTCCGCCAGATCAGCGCGCGCAGCCAGCGCTGCGGCAGCCCCTCGGTCAGCGGGTAGATGGGGGTGAGGCGGTTAAAGTGGATGAAGTCCTCCTCGCCGTTTTCGCAGACTTCGGTCTCCGGGTGGTCGAGGGTTCGGGGCTTGAGGTTCACCGGTTTGCCGAACGCAATCACTTCCTGGCCCACCGCGAAGTATTTCTCCATGAACGGCAGGTTCCACCAGCGGCAATGCAGCCGCGCGGTGCCGTCATCGAGGATCAGCTCGAAGATGGAGCGGGTGTGGTGCTGATACCACTTGACTCCGTGGGCGATCACCCGGCCCCGCGTGGTGGCCGGCACGCCCAGTTGCAGCCCGGCGATGGGGGAAAAGTGGCGGCGGTCTTCGTGCCGGGCCGGCCGATGCCGCAGCAAGTCCTCGAGGGTGCGAATCTCCAGCCGGGCCAGTTGCGCGGCGCGTTCCGGGCCGACGCCGGGCAAAATCGTGACCGCCTGGCCCAGGGGCGGAAGCGGTTCGTTGGCGGTCGCAGCGGTCATCCCGGCGCACCATAGCAGGACGCCGCGCAAACCGAGAAGCCTGAAATCCCGGGCGGCTCAGTCCGGGGCGCCCCCCGGCTCCGCGGCGGGCGGCGGGCGCAGGAAGGCCTCCAGCGCCGCGAAGAGCGCCGGCGCATCGGCCAGGTGGAGGCACGATCCGTCCGCCCGCACCAGCCCGAAGCCCGCGCCGTAAGCCGGGCCATTGGCGACGCAGCCATCCGTGTGGTATTCGGCCAGTTGCCGCGCGGCCCGGCGGAGCGCGCGGGCGCGGCCGCCCTCGACTTCATACTTCCAGCCCACCAGCCGCGCCCGGGGAAACCAGGCGCGCAGGTCGGCGATGATTTTCGGCGTCGGCACCAGCCGGGCCAGCAACGGCCCGTGGCGGCTTGCGAGCTTGCCCCGGCCGGGTTTCGCCGGCCGGCCGGCCCGGCGCGGATTCCAGACCCGGCCAAACGTGTAATCGCTCACCGCCGCCGCGTGAAACACCGCCGCCACCGCCGGGCCGGCCAGGGCCTGCAAGCGGGCGCGCAGGTCGGCGGTGGTGGTAAACGTCTGCACGCGCCGGGCGCGGACCTCCCCGCGCCACGTGGCCTGCTCGCCCCGCAGCAGCGTCACGTCGTGCCCGCGCGCCGCGAGGAAATCGGCCAGCTCCGAGCCCAGCCGGCCGGTGGAAAAGTTGGTCAGCCGCCGCACCGCATCCAGCGGTTCAAACGTGGGGCCAGCCGTGACAACGCATCGCATAAGCCGGGAATCCGCCCGCGCCGCGGGTTAGTAGCGGGCGCGCCAGTTCATGCTGGTCAACCCATACATGATGACGGCCACCAGCGCCACCGCCGCCAGCGCCAGCACCCCCACCAGAAAAATGAGCTGCCGCTTGCGCCGGGAATGGCGCCGTCTTTTGTGCCGGCTCCGGGAAGGAACCATGCAGGAATGATAGGCATCCGCCGCGGCCGGGTAAAGCCTTTTTTCGCGAGCCGGCGCGGGCGCGCGGGGGAGCCGGGAACGGCCCGGCGCGGCTCATGCCGCCTCCGCCAGCGCCTGGTTCATGCGCTGGATGGCCTCGTCAATTTCCGCCCGGTTCTTGAAGCCAATCACGACCGCGTCCAGCTCCGGCCGGCGCATCGCAAAGCGGATGGACTTCTCCCGGTCGGCGGGATCGGTGAAGTCGCCATTGCCGATGAGCTTCATGCCGATGACGCCGCGGCCTTTGGCGCGCATGACCGCGAGCTCTTGCAGCACCAGCGCCACGTCGCGGTTCGGCCCGTTCCAATTTTCGTCCAGGCCGTCAATGTGGCTGGCCTGTGGATTCACGCGCACGAGGTGGACCTGGGGCCAGGGGGAGGCGGCGGCGGTGCGCAAGGCGGGCAGGCTGTGGCAGGAGACGCCCTTGGCCCGAATCCACTGCTTCGCCTGCGCCTCGTCAAAGGCGTCCATGATGCGTTTCCATCCATCCGTCCAGCCGTCCTTGACCATGCAATGGATCAGCAGGCTGTCCACGTAGTCGGTGTCAAAAACCTTGCGGTGCCGGTCAATGGCGGCGAGCACCTGGTCGGGTTTGCCGGGGATTTTGGACTGGAGAAACAGCTTCTCGCGGGGCAGCCCCTTGAGGGCGCCCTTGATCCAGTCAAAGGTGCGGTAGGTCTGGGCGCAATCAAAGTAGGTGATGCCCTGGTCGTAGGCGTAGCGCACCAGCGAGGTGAACGCCTCCTGCCCCAGGGCGAACTGAACATGGCCGCCGTTGGTGCCGGTGCCGAAGCCCAACCGGCTGAGCCGGAGGCCGGTCTGGCCCAGGGCCACTTGATCCACCGCTGTGCGCCGGGCCGCCGCCCGGGGCCGCTCCAGGGAACACGCGGGCAACAGCAGCGCGCCGGTCAGGGCGGCGGAACGTTCCAGAAACTGGCGGCGGCTTAATGGCTGGCTCGGCATAGCGGTCTCCATAAATCAAGGTTGCGCGGGACAACCGCGCGGCGCGCCGCCATCCCGGCCTTTACTCTAGCCCAGACATTTCACACCTGCAAGGCCGGAGCGCGGGCATCTTGCCCGCTTACAGCCTCCAAACGGGCTAAGCGGGCCAGAGGCCCGCGCTCCGGCCTGCGGGTATTTCGTGCGGGGCGTGAAATATCCCGGTTAGAACAATCCCCCGCCGCGCCGTAACCGCAAAACCACATTTTCCGCCGGCTACCAGACCCGGTGCGCCAGGAACGCCGCCAGCGCGGCCAGCGCCGCCACCCACCAAAACCAATCACACCTGCAAGGCTGGAGCGCGGGCATCTTGCCCGCTTACAGCCTCCCAACGGGCTAAGCGGGCCAGAGGCCCGCGCTCCGGCCTGCGGGTATTTCGCGCGGGGCGTGAAATATCCCGGTTAGAACAATCCCCCGCCGCGCCGCAACCGCAAAACCACATTTTCCGCCGGCTACCAGACCCAGTGCGCCAGGAACGCCGCTAGCGCGGCCAGTGCCGCCACCCACCAAAACCAATCACACCTGCAAGGCTGGAGCGCGGGCATCTTGCCCGCTTACAGCCTCCCAACGGGCTAAGCGGGCCAGAGGCCCGCGCTCCGGCCTGCGGGTATTTCGCGCGGGGCGTGAAATATCCCGGTTAGCACGGCCCGCCGGGGCGTCAACGGCCGGCCCGTCCGGCGGGCCGCCCAGGCGCGGCGGCTGAATAAACGCCGGCCCGGTTTCGTCCGTCTATTGAGCGTGTTAGAGGATTCACGCGGGGGGAGGCGAGGGTTTGCGCGGGCCTGAAACTTGCGAAGTCGCGGGAGGAATCAAGGCTTGCCAAACCGCTCGCCTTCCCGAATAATTAACCTGAACCGCAGGTTGGAAAATGCTGAGTGCGTTATGAAACCATACTGGATGGCGCTGTTCTTGATCCCCTTCATGTCCCTCACCGGCGCGCTGCGCGCCGCCGATCCCGGGAAAACCACGGCCCCGGGCTCGGATGACCTGAGCCGCTACCTGGCCATCAAGACCCGACCCGGAGAAAGCGCCGTTGTGCGGGACGCGAGCGGCCGCACTTTGGCCACGGCTCGGTCGAGCGGCAACAACTCCGTCGTCTTCCGCGACGCCGCCGGCCGCACCCTGGGCACCGCGACCACCTGGGGCGGGCGGACGGTTTTTCGCGATGCCGCGGGCCGCACCGCCTGGACCGCAAACCCCTCCGCCAACGGGCAAAACATTACCTACCACGATGCCGCCGGGCGCACGCAGCGGACGGCTTCAACTTCCGGCGGCAGCGTCACGTTCCGCGATGCCGCCGGGCGCACGACCAGCACCCTGCGGCAAAACAACTCGAGCATAACCGCGCGCGATTCCAGCGGCCGGACCCAAAGCACCAGTTGGACCTCCGGAGGAAAACCGGCCGCCCCCGCAAAGCGATAGCCGTTGGGGAAATTGGAACCGCCCCATTCCGGGCCGGATCCAATAATCCCTCATTCGCGGGCATTTTCATCCCCCGGCAGCTTGGCCACAAGGCGGGGAGCACCGGCCCATTCCCAGCCATGCCCGGCTCGCGCGCGGCGCCCGGCCGGCAACGGGCGGGCTAAAAGAGTTCGTGCTGGGCGGGTTTGGGTTTCGGGGGGTTCGGGTCGCCCAGCAGGGCCAGGAAGTCTTTTTCGCTCAGGAGGGGCACTCCCAGCTTCTTTGCTTGCCCGGTTTTGGCGGCTCCGGGTTCCGCGCCGACGATCAGGAAGCTGGTGTTTTTCGTCACCGAACCGCCCACATCGCCTCCCCGGGATCGGATCTGCCGGGCTGCTTCATCCCGCGGCATCGCGGATAGCGTGCCGGTCAGGACAAACCTTTTCCCCGCCAAGGGCTGCGGCTCCGCGCCGGGCGCCGCGGGCGTCCCGGGCGCGCCGCCGGCGGGCGCGAGTTTAAGCGCGCGCATGCGCTGCAAGACCTGCCGCCCGGCCGGGCTGTTGGCCCAATCCAAAACGGCTTTGGCCGCTACCGGCCCCACCCGGCTTATGACCTGCCAGTCCTTGGCGGCCGGCCCGGCGGAGGGTTTGGCAAACCCCGCCTCCAGCAGCCGTTTTCCGATCGGGTCTGCCTGCGCCTTGGCCTCCTGCTGGGCTTGCTTCCGCGCGGTTATTTCCGCTTCGGTCAGGGCGTGCCGCTGGTTTTTGGGGATGCTGTTTTCCTGGAACTGCCGGCGCAATTCGCCAAGGCGGACAACATCCGCCAGCCGGGGCGAGGCCACCAGCGCGTCCAGGGTGGGGAAATACCCGGCCAGGTCATAAGCGGTCTCCTCGCCAATCTCGGGAATGGCCAGGGCCAGCAGCCAGCGCGCAAGCGGCAGGGTGCGCGCGCGCGCGACGGCCTCCAGGAGCTTGCCCGCGTTCTTCTCGCCAAACACGCGCGGCTCGGTCTCGGTTCCCAGGTTGAGGGCGGCCAGTTTTTCGAGGGAAAGCTCGAACAGGTCCAGCGGTTCTTTCACCAGCCCCGTTTCGATCAGTTTCTCGGCGACGATGCCCCCCAGGGCTTCGAGGTCAAGCGCCTTCCGCTGCGCGAAGTATTCGAGCCGCCGCATCTGCTGCGCCGGGCAGCCCGCCACGTTCTGGCAGCGCCAGGCGGCTTCCTTCTGGCCGCCCGCGGCCACGTTTTCCCGGGTGATGGGGCCGCCGCACGCGGGGCACCGGCCCCCGAGATGCCCGATAAAGTCAAAGGGCTTTGCCCCGGCCGGCCGCTTCGCCTTGACCACCTCCACCACCTCCGGGATGACCATGCCGGCTTTGCGGATGATGACGGTGTCCCCAATCCGAATATCCTTCCGGGCAATCTCGTCTTCGTTATGCAGGGTGGCCCGGGAAATGGTGGAGCCTTGAACGAACACCGGTTCGAGCTCCGCCACGGGGGTCAGCACGCCCGTCCGGCCGACCTGCACGGTGATGGCCCGCAGCACGGTTTCCGCCGGCGTGATCCAGGGAATGGGCTTATGCACGATGGCATAACCGGGGGCCCTGGCCTTGGCGGGCAGGCGCGGCCAATCGGCCAGGTTGTTGACCTTGAGCACCAGCCCGTCAATGTCATACGGCAGCCGGGAGCGCAGATCGCGCGTCTCGTCATAGCCGCATACGATCTGCCGCTGATAGCACTCCAGCACCGCGTCCATCCCCGGGCAGACCCACCAAAGCGCGGGCGTGGGCAGGCCAAACTCTTTCAAGGCGGTGAGGACCTCCGCGTGCGTCGCAAACGAGATGCCCTCGAGGGCGCCCACCGCATAAAAGACGGCCCGGAGCGGGCGCCGGGCGACCAGGCGCGGGTCCAGTTGCTTCAAGGTCCCCGCGGTGGCATTGCGCGCGTTGGGAAAGGTTCGCTCGCCGGCGGCGTCGAGCCGGGCGTTGAGTTGCGCGAAGTCCGGCTTTGCGATGTAGGCCTCGCCGCGCACCTCCAGGAGCGCGGGCGGGCGCGGGAGCCGCAGCCGCAGCGGCACGCCCCGGATGGTCTTGAGGTTGGCGGTGATGTCGTCGCCCGTGACGCCGTCGCCCCGGGTGGCCCCGAGCGCCAGCTCGCCGTTCCGGTAATGCACGGAGATCGAGACGCCATCCACTTTGGGCTCGACCACATACTCGATGCGCTCCCGGCCCAGTTGCTTCCGGAGGGTGGCATCAAAGCTCCTCAGCTCCGCCAGGGTATTCTGGTCCTGCTGCCGCTGGCGCTTTTCGGCCGCCGGCTCCTGCGTTTCATCCGGCTCCCGGGCGGCTTTGATTTTCTCCAGCGAAAGCATGGGCACCTCGTGCCGGACGCGGGTAAAGCCGTCGAGCGGCTGGCCGCCGACCCGCTGGCTGGGCGAGTCCGGGGTGAGCAGCGCGGGGTGCGCCTGCTCCAGCGCCACCAGCTCCTGGTAAAGCTGATCGTATTCGAAATCGCTAATGGCGGGCTGCGCCAGCACGTAGTAGGCGTAATCATGCCGGCGAATTTCCTCGACCAGCCGGGCGTGGCGGGCTTGGGCTTCGCGGAAGTTCATGGCGGGACTCAATAACCGGCCGGCGCCAGCGGCGGCGGTGCCACCACCCAGTTCGCCAGCGGCTGCAAAACGCCGCACTCGGGGCAGCGGCAGGCGCTGGCGCGCGTCCCGCAGTGCGGGCAAACGGACGGGGCCGCAAACGGGTCAAAGGGTTGCCGGCAGTTTTCACAGCGCCAGATCGGGCCGATGATGGGGGCCTGGCGGCACGACGGGCAGGCCAGCCCGGCGCGGCGCGGCAGTTGGTCCACTTTCGCCAACGCTCGCGCCCGCAGCAGCCCGTTCCAGCATTGGATGAGGATGAACACGCTCAGGATGCCGAACCACAGGCTGCGCGCCAGCAAAGCCAGCCCCAGCAGCACCGCCACCCCGGCAAAGCCAATCACCGTGACGATCATCAGGCTGCGCGCCCGCCCGAAAATAAACCAGAGCAGGGATTGGAGAATCTGCCCGCCATCCAGCGGGTAAACCGGCAACAGGTTGAAGACCAGCAACACGGTGTTGATGAGGAAGACGGTTCGGATGAAATGGTAAGCATCGGGCATGACCTGCGCTCCGCCGGCGCTCCGGACCAGCAACCAGGCCGCGCCCAGCAGCGGGAGCAGCGCGACATTCACCAGCGGCCCGGCGGCGAGGCTCCAGAGCGTCGCGCCCGGGCGTTGCGGCGGCGCCACATACGCCACCCCGCCCAGCGGCCAAAGCACGATCAGATTGGCCTGCCCGCCCACCTGCCGGCAGGCCAGCGCGTGGCCAAACTCATGCAGCAGCACAATGCCAAACAGCGCCAGGCATTCCAGCACGGGCCAGAGCAGGGAAGTGTAGGCCGGCGCATAGACCTTGATCAGATAATACGCGGCCAAAAACCACAGCCAGTGCAAATACACATCAATGCCCGCAAAGCGGAACAGGCGGATGGACCCTTGCCGTGTCGGCGTCATAAGGCAGACCTAACACACCCCAGCGGGCACGGCAATCCGCCTTTTCAGGGCCGGGAGGACGCCGCCCGCGCAACGCGCGCGCCTACCCCGCGCGGTAAATCAGCCAGGCGCCTCCCAGCAGCACCAGCACGCCACAGACACCTTTCACGATTATGACGCCCTTCGATTGCTCGTTCCAGTTCAGGAACCGCTGAACCAGCTCGGTGAACGTGCCGGCCAGGACAATAACCACGCAGTGGCCGACGCCAAAAGCGATCAGCAACGCCACGCCGTAGAGGAGATTGCTCTCAGCCAGTTTAAACGTCATTGCCAGCATCGGGGCCAGGAAGGCGAACGTGCAGGGCCCCAATGCAATGCCGAACACCAACCCGAGGACGAAGGCCGCCAGCAGTCCTTTCCGCCGCATCCCCACCCGGCCCGGCCCCGACCACGGCATCGGCACCACCCCCAGCAGGTGCAATCCCACCACGAAGAAAATCGCCGCCACAAAATAGTTCCCCCACCGCCCCACGTCTCCCATCATCCGGCCCGCCGTGGCGGTGATCACCCCGATCGCCGCGATCGTCACTAAAATGCCCACCGCGAACAGCGTCGCAATTCCGCCCGCCCGTGCCGTGCTTACCCGCCCCTGCCCGCTGATGAACCCGACAATCAGCGGCAGGCTCGCCAGGTGGCAGGGGCTTAGAATGATGCTTAAAATGCCCCAAACGGCTGAAGCCCCCAGCGCGACCGCCGGCGCGCCTTCCACCGCGCGCGACAAGCTTGCAAACAGGCTCTCCATGCGGCCCCTTACTTCTTCGCGCCCGGCTTTGCCGCGGGCGTGAACTCCACCCCCAGTTCTTTCCATTTGGCCAGGATGTCTTTCTTCGAAAAGAACCCCATGTGGCGGAACCGTTCCTTGCCGGCCGCGTCAAAGAAGATTTGGGTCGGGATCAGCTTGATCGAATGCGCCTTGGCCGCGTCCGAGTTCTTCCACACATCAATGAACTCGACATCCATCCGGCCCGCATACTCCGCTTTCAGTTCCTTTAAGATTGGCGCCATCGCCTTGCAGGAAACGCACTTGCCCGCGCCCAGCGCCATCAGTCGCGGGCGCGCCGTCGTGTTCGTCTCCGCCGTCTTCGCGGTTTCCGCCGCGAAGGCCGTCATGGGTAGAACCAGGGGGCAACCGCGCCGCGGCGCCGCGGCGCGGTTGCCGGGTGTCAGGATCAGCCCGGCGGCCAGCAACACAGCCGCGATCACCCACCGGCTTGGAAGGGAGGTTGTTTTCATAAATCGCAAGTCCAGGGATTAATCTTTGGGAACAACGCGGACCGCCACGTCCTCCGCCCAGAAAAACGTCCGCTCCGGTTGCGGCTGCTGAAGCCCCTCGTCTGGTCGCTCATCGCGGTCCTTTCCGGTTTCACTCTGCCCGCTTCACGCGCTGCGCACCGCACCCATCGGCTCAGGCCGCCGACTGCAGGATCGCCTTGATCTCGGCCAGGCGCGGCACTTTGCCGGACACCTTGATCGTGCCGTTGACCGCCAGCGCCGGCGTCATCATTACCCCTAACGCCATGATCTGCTTCAGGTCCGTCATCTTGTTAATCTCGGCGGCCACCCCGAGTTCCTTCACCGCCTGCTCCGTCAGTTGCGCCAGTGCCTGGCACTTTGCGCAGCCGGGTCCAATCACGAGTATCTTCATCGTCAGTTATCGGTGTGCTTGCGTTTTCAGCTTCTCCCATTAATCCGTTGCGTTGCCCGTTTCATGCGGCCTTCTCATTTGAGCCAGACTCCGCCGGCAAGCCCGGCCAGGGCCGCCATTACGACCACCAACGCCACATACACGATTGTCTTTCGGGTGCCCAGGATGCTCCGCAGCACCAACATGCTCGGCAGCGACAACGCCGGCCCCGCCAGCAGCAGCGCCAGCGCCGGCCCGCGGCCCATTCCGGCCCCGATCAACCCCTGCAAAATCGGCACCTCCGTCAGCGTCGCGAAATACATGAACGCGCCCACCACCGACGAGAAGAAGTTGGCTCGCAGCGAATTCCCTCCCACGGAGCGGCTCACCCACTCCGACGGCATCAACCCCTCGTGCCCGGGCCGCCCCAGCAGGATTCCCGACAGGAACACCCCGGCCAGCAGCAGCGGAAATATCTGCTTGCCCAGCGTCCACGTTGCGTCCAGCCATTCGCGCCCCTCGCCTTCGTTCCGCGCGCACAGCACCGCCAGCGCCGCGCAACCCGTGATGAATGCCGCCAGCGGTGAGTGGGGAAATACCAAACTCAGCAACCCCACCGGCATCGCCGCCAGCGTCAGTTCCCGCCACTTGAACCCGAACCACAATCCCAGCGATAATCCCAACCCCGCCGCAAAACCTCCCGTCAGCGGCCATTTCCACGCATGGATCGCCGCCCCCAGTCCCGCCGGTTCCGCCGGCGGGCTCCAGTTCGCAAAGACCAGCACCCCCACCATCGAGCCGAAAAATAAGACCGTCTGCCAAAGCGGGCGCCGGGCTGCGACCGCGGGCATCGCCGCTGCCGCGGCGGCTTTGGCCTGTTCTTCCCGCCGGAATACCCCGTGCATTACGAGTCCCACGATCACGCTAAAGCTCACCGCCCCGATGGCCCGCGCCACCCCCAATTCCAACCCGAGCACCCGTGCCGTCAGCACGACCGCCAGCACATTGATCGCCGGCCCCGAATACAGAAAAGCCGTCGCCGGCCCCAACCCCGCCCCCCGCATCCAGATGCCGCCAAACAGCGGCAGCACCGTGCACGAACATACCGCCAGAATTGCTCCCGAGACCGACGCCACCCCGTAAGCCAGCGCCGGGTTCGCTTTTGGCCCCAGGTATCGCATTACGGACGCCTGGCTTACAAACGTGCCAATGCCCCCCGCGATGAACAACGCCGGCACCAGGCACAGCAGCACATGCTCCCGGGCATACCCCTTCGTCAGCGCCAGCCCCTCCTGCAGTGCGTTGTCAAACCGCGCCACCCCCACCGGCAGGTAAAACACCAATCCGAACACGGCGAGGAACCCGCCAAACACTTTCAACTCGCGGTTCAGTATCCCCGCCCCTGCCTGGAACGTGATGCTATTCATTCACGGCAACATTTCGGCGCCGGCCACCGGGCGCTCAGCTTCGGGAGCCGCGCGTCCGCCGGCAGAGCGCGTTGATATCCATCGCCAGCACCTGCTTGAGCCGCCGGGCATCCGCGGCCACCTGCTCCTTCCCGGCCAGCGATCGCCGCGCCCACACCACCGCCCCCCGCGCCGCCGCTGGCGCTCCCTTGCCGGGCAACGAATAATACATCCAGCGCCCCTCCTTCCGCGCCTTCACCAGCCCCGCCTGGTAGAGCACGGAAAGGTGTTTGGACACCGTGGACATCGCCAGCCCCATCAGTTCGGTGAGTTGGCACACGCACACCTCGCCCCCCTGGAGCGCCATCATCAGCCGAAGCCGGTTCTCGTCCGCCAGCGCCTTCGTGATATTCAGGAAGCCTTTCATCTACTTTCTCAATTCGCCAATAAACGAAATATATGCGAACCGCCCCCCGGCGTCAAGCACCCCGGCCGGCACGAGCAGAGCCGGGACGCCGTCCGGGGTGAGCCCCCCCTTCTCCGGCAAAGAAGGGGCGTCATTGTTTCCTGCGGCTGAAAGCGGCGGGGACGCAGAACGGCACGCAAAGAGGAAAGACGTCTTTGGGCGTGCGAGGCGAAACCGTTAGAAGGAGGAGCATCTCCTTTGGGAGCCCCCCCGGTTGAAGTGCTAAACCGGAACGATTCAGCCGGGCATGGCATCCACCCGCCCTCGTTCCACCGGGGCCCCGGGACGGACCTGGCCGCCCAGGCCGCAGCCCCGACGAGCCCCTTTTTTAGCGGATTCAAGGGCATGGCTGCCGAATCCCGAGCCTTTCGCCCGTAAAATCAATGGTTTACGCAAATGGAGGGATAAAATAGAGGCAAAACCTGAGTAATACCGGCTTCGACGCACCTTGGACTTACCCTGGATTTACCCTGCCCCCAGGCCGTGTACAAGGGGTGTACAAGGGATGCTCACCGGGAGTTCATGGGATTTTAGCTGGTGCATCCGATGGGCATCCCTTGTACACCCCTTGTACACGGCTTGGGAGCAGGGCAGGGCCAAGGCATCTGGGTTATGGCAGTGGATGCCGGGAAAGGCCGAAACGATGGGAGAGGACGGGGGGATGATTATTAAGTTCCGTAAAAACAGCTAGTTATGAAGTTAGGGCTGGCAGGGAGCGGCTTTTCAAGGGCGAGTGGGTGTCCGGGTGGCTTTTGGCTTTGCGAATGGCGCACCTGAAACGTTGACGTTGCCTGGTTCAACCATGCCTCCTTGTTCCATCAGGGCCGAATCGAGCCTAACCGGCCAGCGGATAGCCTTAACGAACGGTTGGGTTAGGGATTCAACGGTTTGGCCGCGGGATTCCGAATGTCTTTAACCCTTAAAACCGGGGACTTGAGCATCTGTGGGGTCGAATTGGAGGCGAAATCTGAATCGGTCCGGCTCAGCAGTCAAAACTCCCCCTGCGGCATGGTTTCTGGCGGGTGCGGGAATCCGGTTAATCCGCCCGCTTAACCTCGCCCGGCCCGTGGTTCCGGCCGCGTAATTTGAAGTTAGCGTTCGTCCGCGCCTTTGGGGGAGCGGATGGGCGGGGCCGGGCGCGGCGGAGGCGGCGCGTTGGTTTCTTTGGAGCGGAAGGCGGAGCGGAGGAGCCAGTGGCGCTTGAGGCCCTGGAGAAAGGTGTCGGCCTCCACGATGGCGCGGGAGAGTTCGCTGAGGATGTTGGTATTGGCCTGGATTTGGTCGTTCAGGCCGTGGGTCAGGTTGGCCAGGTTGTCGAGGGAGCGGCCCAGGTTTTCGGCCAGGGCGGTGAGGTTGAAGTCGGCCCGGGCGATGGCGGCATCGGTGGTGGCGAGGGTGTCTTCGAGTTGGCGGTGGAGATTGGTGGGAAAGAGCCATTCGCCCAGTGCGCCGGGCTCATTGAGGCGCGCGGTGAGGGCGGTGAGGTTGCTGATGGCGGGCCGGGTCTGCAGGGCGGTATTGTTCAGGTTTGAGGTGAGGCTGGTGCTGTTGGCCAGCACGGCCGCGAGCGAGTTGGTCAACTGCAGGATATTGGGCAGCGCCCGTTCGACTTCTTCCATGAACTTTTCGAGCCGTTCGGTGACGGCGGCGGATTCATCGGCCAGCAGCCAGTAGGGCTTGGTTTTGCGGGTGCAGGGGTCGTAGCGGCCTTCGCGGTCGTTCCAGATGCCGGTCATGAGCTTCCGTTCTTCGGCGGTGTTCATGAGGAGCAGGTTGGTGCAGGCGTCCAGGGCCGCGGCGGGCAATTCGGCCAGCGGCGTCTTGGCTTTGGCCAGCAGGTTGGTGCCGCTTTCATCCCAGATTTCCTGCGCCAGCAGCCAGTGGGCGGGGTCGGGCAGGGCGCGCGCTTCGGCGGGCTGGACTTCGCGCAGCGGATAAAAGATGTAGGTGGGGTAGCCGCCGGTGCCTTTGGTGACTTCCAGGATGCGTTTGCCGAGCAGGTCGGCGGTGGTGACTTTGGCCCGCGACCCCTGGGTCCAGAGGTAGCCGTAGTAGGGGTCCTTAATTTCGAATTCGACGTAGATGTTGTGGTAGAACTCCTCGGGCGGCATCGGCTCCATGCGGGTAATCTGGCCGACGGCCAGGCCCATCAGCATCACGGGGTCGCCGACTTTGAGGCCGGTGGCGCGGTCGGTGTAGGTATAATAGGAAGCCTTGGTGAGGAACCATCCTTTGCGCTCGACGGTATGATAAACGTAATAGGCGAAGCCAAAGGTCAGCAACGCCATCGCCAGGGTCACGAACCCGCCCACGAGCCGTTCCATGCGGCTGAGGCGGGTGCGCAATTGCGGTGTCAGATCCTGGAGCGCCATTCCGTGGGGGATTATCCGGTTTGTGTTTCTTTCGTCAATAACTCCCGCACGGCGTCCTCGCGGGCGGCCGCCACTTCGCCCCAGCCGCCCAGCACCCGGAGGCGGCGGTCGCGCAGGAGCGCAAATTGCCGGGCGTGGCCTTGCCAGCGCGGGAAATCGGCGGCGGTGACGACCAGCGTCACTGGCCGGCCCCGCAGGAGGGGGTGCCCCCGGGACAGTTGATCCAGGAAGGCAAGCCACCAGTGCACCTGCCGCGGGTCCACCCCGCCAAGCGGGTTATCCACCAGCAGCACTTCCGGCTGCAGCGCCAGGGCGCGGGCCAGGCCGGCGCGTTTCCGCCAACCGTAGCCCACCGCGCCCGGGAGGCGGTGGGCCCAGGGCTCCAGCTCCAGGCCCGCCAGCAATTCGGCCGCCGCCGCGGCGGCCTCGGCATGGCCCAGGTTGCGGTGGTAGCGCAGCGGGAGCGCGACATTCTCCGCGAGGGTGAGGTGGTTGAACAACTGGCCGCCGTCGAACACGAGGCCCAGGCGCAGGCGGGTTGGCAGGCGGGCGTCCTCGAAGATGGGCATGGGTTCTCCGAAGAAGCGGTATTGGCCCTGTTGCGGCGGCATCACGCCCCCGGCCAGCCGGAGGAAATCGCTCTTGCCCGCGCCGTGCAATCCCGCGATGACCCAGTAATCGCCGGGGCGCACGGTCCAGTTGATGTTCTCGGCGACCCGGATCGCGGGGTCATGCAGCGCGCCGACGGCCACGTTGATCATCTCGAGAGCCGGCACTTCATCCGGGGCGGGGAGCGGAGGCGTCATGTCGCGAGGTAAAGGATGATAAACAGGGCGTCGAGCAGGACGCAGGCGACGACGCTCTGGGCCACCGCGGCGACGGTGGCGCGGGAGATTTCTTCCAGGCGCAAGGGTTGCGCCAGGCCGTGGTAGCAAGTGACCAGGGCGATGATGGCGCCGAAGGCGAAGGTTTTGACGGCCAGCAGGACGAAATCCAACCCGCTGAGGGCGCCGGCCAGTTGGCGGAGGTAATCGCCGGGAAGCAGCGGCACATCCTGCACGAAGGCCCAGAGATAGCCGCTGGCCAGGGCGCCGAGGATCAAATACACCGTCAACGCATAGACGCCCAGCGCCATGCCCAGCACGCGCGGCACCACGAGGTAATGCACCGGGTCTATGCCCAGCGCCTCCAGCGCCTCGACTTCCCCCGTCGCCCGGGCGGTGCCCAGCTCGATCACGTTGGCCGTGCCAACGCGCGCCACCACCAGCAGCGCCGTCACCAGCGGGCCTAATTCGCGCACCACCACCACCACCATGACCGTGCCCAGGAAGTTGATGGCGCCGACGCGCGTGAGCCAGGAAACCGTCTGGCCAATGACCACCAGCCCCAGCGCCACCGCCATAAAGAGGAACAGGGGCAGCAGCCGCAGCCCGGCGCGGGAAATTTCCGCGAAGACCAGCGGGCGGATCACCGCCCGCGCGGCGCGGAAGCGGGTGATCATCACGCCCAGCGTGATTAACGCGAACGCGCCGAGGCCCTGGAGCGTCAGCAGAAAGCGGAGCAGCATCCCGCCCCAATACCGGGTCGGCGATCCCGGCCACGGCCGGCGCCGCAGCCACCGGCGCGCGCACGGGGAAGTTGGCGCACTGGCATTTCCGTTTTCCACGCCGACAGCGTAGGGTTGAGAGCGGCTGAGGGTCAAAGCCCATTTTGGGGATTGGAAACCTTTGCCCAAAGCGGTAGAGAATACCCGGCCGCCGGCCTGCAAAGCCCGGCGGCGCCCGAGACCAACGAACATGATTGCGCGCGTCACCCTGGAAATCGCCCTCCGCAAGGAGTTCGATTACACCATCCCGCCCGAGCTGGCCGGCCAGGTGGAGGTCGGGAGCCGGGTGCAGGTGCCGTTTGGGGCGCGCAAGGTGATGGGGTGCGTGACCGGGCTGGCCGAAGAGTCGGCGCAACCCCGCCTCCGGCCCCTCCTGAAGGTGGTCGGGACGCAATCACTGGTGACGCCCGGGATCCTGAAGCTGGCGCGGTGGATCGGCGAGTATTATTGCTGCGCGGCGGAGACCGCGTTGAAAAGCGTGCTGCCGGTGGCGGTGCGGCGCGAGCAGGCGAACTGGCGCGCGCGGCTGCAGGTGCGCGCCACCGCCCCGGGAGAGGCGCCGAAGCTGCCGCGCCGGCAGCGGGAGGTGTGGCAGATCGTGCGGGCGCGCGGCGAATTGCCCCTGCGGGAATTGCTGGCGCTGGGCAAGACCACGGCGGGGACGGTGCGCCGGCTGGAAGACCGGGGCCTGGTCCGGATCACCGCGGAAATTGCGGAGCGCGATCCCTACGCGGGCGAGCACATTCTGCCAACGCAGCCGCTGGCGCTCAACCCGGCGCAGGCCGGGGCGCTGGCCGCCCTGCGGGAAGCGATGTCCGGCGAAGCGCGGGCGGCAACCTTTCTGTTGCACGGCGTCACGGGCAGCGGCAAGACCGAGGTGTATCTGCAAGCCATCGCCCACGCCCTCGAACAGGGCAAAGGGGCGGTGGTGCTGGTGCCGGAAATCGCGTTGACGCCGCAGACGGTGGAACGCTTCAAGGCGCGCTTCAGCGCGGGGCCGCAGCCGACGCTGGTCGCGGTGCTGCACAGCCATTTATCCGCCGGCGAGCGGCACGACGAGTGGCATAAGATCCGGCAGGGGCGGGCGCGGATCGCGATCGGCGCGCGCTCGGCCATCTTTGCGCCGGTGGCGCCCCTGGGCCTGGTCATCGTGGACGAAGAGCACGAACACACCTACAAGCAGGAAGAGGCGCCCCGCTACAATGCGCGCGACGTCGCGATTATGCGCGGCCGGATGGAGGGGGCGGTCGTGGTGCTCGGCTCGGCGACGCCCTCGCTGGAGAGCTATCATAATTGCGTCAAGGGCAAGTACCGGCTGCTGACGCTGCCGGAGCGGGCTGATGGCCGGAAGATGCCCTACGTGCGCGTGGTGGACATGCGGCAGACGGCGCGCGCGGAGAAAGGGATTCCCATCTTTTCGCCGCAGCTTAAAGAGGCGATCGCCCGGCGGCTGGAGCAGAAGGAGCAGGTCATCCTGTTTCTGAACCGCCGCGGCTACTCCAGCTCCCTGCAGTGCCCGGCGTGCGGCTTCGTCGCCGAATGCCCCAACTGCAGCGTCTCGCTGACCTACCACCGCCAGGAGCAGAAACTCTGCTGCCATATCTGCGCGCATGTCGCGCCGGTGCCGGCCGTCTGCCCGAATGCCCACTGCCGGAATCCGGCCATCCGCTATGCCGGCCTGGGGACGCAGAAAGTCGAGGCCGCGCTGGCGAAACTCTTTCCGCAGGCGCGGGCGGTGCGGATGGATTCCGACGCGCTGAAGCGCAAGGAGGATTACCGCCGCATCCTGGGCGATTTCCGCGCCGGCCAGATTGATATTCTGGTCGGCACGCAAATGATCGCCAAGGGCCTGCATTTCCCCAATGTCACCCTGGTCGGCATCATTTACGCCGACCTTACCCTGCATCAGCCGGACTTCCGCGCCGGGGAGCGGACCTTTCAACTGCTGACGCAGGTGGCCGGGCGCGCCGGCCGCGGCGACGTTGAAGGCGAGGTTTTCGTCCAGGCGTTGACGCCCTTTGTCCCCGCCATCCAATTCGCCCGCCGGCATGATTTTGTGGGGTTTTATCAACAGGAAATTGAGTTCCGCGCGCAGCTTAACTACCCGCCCCTCAGCCGCATCGCCTTGCTGACCCTCAAAGGCCGCAACGAGGAAAAGGTCAAGCTCTCGGCCACCCACCTGAAGCGCGAACTGGAAAAGGCAGCCGGTGAACTTCCGGGACTGGTGCTCAGCGGCCCGGCCCCGGCGCCGTTGTTGCGGGCCGAAACCTATTATCGCTACCAGATCATGCTGCGCGCCCGGAGCATGCCCGCGCTGAGCCGGCGGCTGGCGGGGATTACGCAGGAATTGCCGCTGCCGGACGGCGTTGCGCTGTCCGTGGACATTGATCCGCTGGATTTGGCTTGAAGCGCGCTGGCCCGCGCCGCCAGCCGCCGCGGCCCCGGGCGGCCGGAAAACAAAATCCGACCGAGGGTTCCTTGACAGGTGGCCGATCAAAATTATAGTGCGCTAATCCGACTTTAGTCGAAAAATGCGTGATTTAGCTTCATCAGAGGACGGCGAAAAGCCGCCATCGTGCAGCCCGGCAAAAGCCCTCAAGGCTTTTCGCCCGGCGGGACGTGGATTTTGGGCCAATGTGCCCGAGGCGGAATGGAACGACTGGCACTGGCAATTACGGCAGCGCATTACGACCGTCGAGCAGCTTCAGCGGTTGATGCCGACGCTCACGCCGGAGGAGTTGTCCGGCGCCAAGCTGGCCAACCGCAAGCTGGCGCTGGCCATCACGCCTTATTTCTTCACCCTGATTGACCCGGCCGACGAGAATTGCCCGATCCGCCGGCAGGTTATCCCGCGGGTCGAAGAGACGTATGTGGCGCCCTGGGAAATGCGCGATCCCTGCGGGGAGGACGCGCATTCGCCGGTGCCGGGCCTGGTGCATCGCTACCCGGACCGGGTATTGTTTCTGGCGACCGATCGGTGCGCGTCCTACTGCCGCTATTGCACCCGGTCGCGCCTGGTGAGCAATGCCAGCGGGTATGATTTTCACCCGGACTACGATCGGCAGATTGATTACATCCGCCAGCATCCCGAAGTGCGTGACGTGCTGGTGAGCGGCGGCGATCCGTTGTTGTTCAACGACGACAAGCTGGCGCACTTGCTCGGCCGGTTGCGCGCCATTCCGCATGTGGAGTTTTTGCGGATTGGCTCGCGGGTGCCGATCTTTCTGCCGCAGCGCATCACCCCGGAGCTGTGCGCGATGCTCAAGCGGCATCACCCGCTGTTTATCAGCATCCACTCCAACCATCCCCGGGAGCTGACCACCGAAGCGCGTGAGGCGCTGGGGCGGCTGGCCGATGCGGGCATTCCGCTGGGCAATCAATCGGTGCTGCTGCGGCAGGTTAACGACCGGCCCGAAATCATGACCGCGCATGTGCAAAAGCTGCTGATGTGCCGCGTGAAGCCCTACTATATCTACCAGTGCGACCTGGTGGCCGGCTCCGCGCATTTGCGCGCCAGCGTGCGCCAGGGAATGCAAATCATGGAGCAATTGCGCGGACATACCACGGGCTACGCGGTGCCGGAATATGTAATTGACGCGCCCGGCGGTGGAGGCAAGGTGCCGGTGGCGCCGGAGTACGTCCTGAGCCGCAACGCCGAGCGCGTAATCATCCGCAATCACGAGGGCCAGATTTTCGAGTATCCCGAGGCGAGCGACGGGACCCCCCTCAAAGCGCCGCCGCCGGAGAAAGAGGAGTTGGAACTGGAACCGGCGCCGGCGGCCGCGCCCTGATGCCGGTCTCGCCCTCCCCGGCCACCCCCTGTGGGGCGGCATCTGGCCCGCAATTTTAGCAGTGGCCAACCGGAATGGTTTCAGGTAGGGTTTGAGCAGGTAAGCCCAAATTGAGGCCGTGAATCGTGTCATTGTATTAACCTGATAATTAACGAATGCCTATGAATACTAATCACTCGTGGAAGTTCTTTCGCGCCGGCGGGTTTGACCAGGTCAAACTGGAAACGGGCGCCGACCTGATGGCGCTGGATCAACTCGACCAGAAGTTGTGGGTCGCCCTGGCCTGCCCGACTACCGGACTGGAGTTTGACCAGGCCACCCTGGCCTTGATTGACACCGATAAAGACGGCCGCGTGCGCGCGCCGGAGCTGATTGCGGCCGTTAAATGGGCCGGCGGCCTGCTCAAGAATCCGGATGACCTGATCAAAGGCTCTCCCACCTTGCGGCTCGCGGCAATCAACGAGGCAGCTCCGGAGGGCAAACAAATCGCTGCCTTTGCCCGGCAGGTTTTAGGCAAGACGGAAACCGCCGATATCACGATAGACGAAGCGATGGGCGCCGCCCAAACCTTTGCCGACCAGCCGTTCAACGGGGACGGGATTGTGCCGGCCGATTCCGCCAGCGACGATGCGACCAAGGCGGTCATTAACGACATTATTGATTGTCTCGGCGGCGAGAAAGGAACCTGCGGCAAGCTCGGGGTTTCCCAGGCCAAGGTGGACCAGTTCTTCGCTGAGGCCGCCGCGTATGCCGAATGGTGGAAGAAAGCGGAAGGGGACTCCAGGATTCTGCCGCTGGGACTGAACACGGAAGCCGCGGCGGCCGCCGTCAAGGGCGTGAAGGCCAAGGTGGATGATTTCTTCGCCCGCTGCCGCCTGGCGGCTTTCGATCCGCGGTCCGTGAACGCGTTGAACCGCGATGAGAAAGAGTTTGTCGCGCTGGGGACCAAAGACCTCACAACGACCCATGCCGATATTGCCAGCTTTCCGCTCGCGCAAGTAGGCGCCGACCAGGCCCTGCCGCTCACCCGCGGGGTCAATCCCGCCTGGGCCGATGCACTGGCCAAGCTATATGCGGACGCCGTCAAACCCCTGCTGGGAGACAAGACTTCCCTCACCGAAGCCGATTGGGCCGCGTTGCTCGCCAAGCTGGCCCCCTTTGACGCCTGGAGCGGCAGCAAAGCCGGCGGGGCGGTCGAAAAGATTGGGCTCGCGCGGGTGCGGCAAATCCTGGCCACCAAGGCCAGGGAAACCCTCACGGCGCTGATTGCCAAAGACAAGGAAAAGGAAGGCCATGCCCAGGCCGTTATCGGGCTTAACCGGCTGGTGCGCTACCATCGTGATCTGGGCAAACTCTGCAATAACTTCGTCAACTTCCGCGACTTCTACGGGCGCAAGGACAAGGCAATCTTTCAAGCCGGAACGCTGTACCTGGATCAACGGAGCTGCGATCTTTGCCTTACCGTCGAAGACGCCGGCAAACACGCCACCATGGCAGCCCTGGCCGGCACCTACCTGGCTTATTGCGACTGCTATCGCAAAGGCTCCGGAGAAAAACTGCAAATAGTCGCCGCCTTCACCGGGGGCGACTCGGACAATCTCATGGTGGGCCGGAACGGCATCTTCTACGATCGCAAGGGCCGGGACTGGGACGCCACCATCACCAAGATTGTGGACAATCCGATCAGCATTCGGCAGGCATTCTGGTCGCCGTATAAAAAGCTGGTGCGGATGATCGAAGAGATGGCCGCCAAACGCGCCGCGGCGGCGGAGGCGTCGGCGGATGCCAAGCTGGCTGAAACCGCCCAAAGCGTAGCCAGCGGCGAGGCGCCCAAACCCGCGGCGCCGCCCAAGACCAAGTTTGACACCGGCACCCTGGCCGCCATTGGTTTGGTGTTCAGCACCTTGCTGGCCGCCCTGGGGGGCATCTTCGGCAAGATTCTCGGTCTGTCCTGGTGGCAGATTCCCCTGCTTTTTGTCCTCATCCTGCTGGCCATTTCCGCGCCGTCCATGATCATCGCATGGTTAAAATTGCGCCGGCGCAACCTCGGCCCGATTCTGGACGCCAACGGTTGGGCGGTAAACGCCAAAGCGAAGATAAATGTGCCTTTTGGCGGCTCGCTCACGGGTGTAGCGGCACTGCCCCCCGGCTCGCAACGCGATCTCATGGACCCGTTCGCCGAGAAGAAAAGCCCGTGGCCGAAGATCATCCTGGTGCTCATAGTGCTGGCGATCGCCGGTTACTTCCTCTTCCCTAAGCAAAGGGACTGCCTCCTTGACCGGCTCGGAATCGGCACAAAGAAGCCGGCAAAGGTTGAGCCGGCCGCCCCGGCACCCGCGGCCCCCACCGACGCGACGACGCAACCGGCTGACACCGAAAAGTAGTTCTACGCGCACCCTCTATTTCGTCACCCCGGCGGCACCTTGCCGCCGGGGTTGACTGAGTTTATCCTCGCTTCCGCTATGCCTCGAAAAATCAAAGATGCTCCGGGTGTGCCACTGCGGAAGATTATGGCCAGCCTGGCCAAAGCCTACCCGAACGCGCATTGCGAGCTGAATTACTCCAACCCGCTCGAATTGCTGGTGGCAACCATCCTATCGGCCCGGTGCACCGACCAGCGGGTCAACCTCGTCACGGCCAAGCTCTTCAAAAAGTATCGCTCCGCCGCCGATTACGCCCGGGTGCCGCTCCCCGAACTGGAGCAGGATATCCGAACGACCGGGTTTTATCGCAACAAGGCTCGGAGCCTGAAAGGCTGTGGCCAGGCCCTGGTGGAGCGGCATGACGGCCAGGTGCCAAACACAATGGAAGCCCTCACCCAACTGGATGGGGTGGGCCGCAAAACAGCCAATGTCGTGCTGGGCAACGCCTTTCATCTCAACTACGGGGTGGTCGTGGATACGCACGTTGCCCGCTTGGCCCAGCGACTCGGCTTGACGCAGGAAAAGGATCCCGAAAAGATCGAGCAAGCGCTCATGGCTTTGGTGCCGCAGACGCAGTGGACCCAGTTCAGCCACTGGCTGATCTGGCATGGCCGCCGCCGCTGCACCGCGCGCAAACCCGATTGCCGCGGCTGCGAACTGCGGGCACTGTGCCCGCGGATTGGAGTGACCACCCCGATTTGATTGTTCACTGCTTATGACCCCTCCAGCGCAAGGCGGGCGGCGCAAACAAACCTCAGCGGGCTAGCCGGCCCGGCATTCCATCGTCCTCACGAATGCAGGCTCAACCCTGGCACCTGCTCCAATCCGGCCCGGCCGATCCGTCCACCAACATGGCTCTGGACGAAGCCCTGCTGCGCGCTGCGCCGCGCCTGGGCCAGCCCGTCCTGCGCTTTTATGGGTGGAACGAACCGGCTGCCTCATTTGGATATTTCCAGAAATATGCCGATGTCGAGCGCCTCACGCATTTACGCCCGCTCGTGCGGCGGCCCACCGGCGGCGGCTTGGTGCCGCATGATGCCGATTGGACTTACAGCCTGGCCATCCCGCCATCCCACTTTTGGTATGCGCTCTGTGCCCGGGAGAGCTACCGCCGCATCCACGAATGGATACAGTCCGCTTTCCAGCTTATCGGCCTCGCCACGGAATTAGCCCCGCTGCCCAACCCGACCGCTCCCGGCCAATGTTTCCAAGGGCACGAAGCGGCGGATTTGCTTTGGCAAGGCCGGAAAATCGCCGGGGCCGCCCAACGCCGCACCCGCAGCGGCCTGCTCATTCAAGGATCGGTCCAACCGCGGGACCTCTCGCTCGCCCGCGCGGATTGGGAGCAGGCGATGCGTGCGGCGGGAGCTGCCGGGCAAGGTCTGGCCTGGGCGGAGTTCAAGCCTGACGCGCAACTGCTCGAAGAAACGCGCGCGCTGACCGCGCAGAAATACTCCCGGGCGGACTACCACCAAAAACGGTAGCTGCCGGCCGGAGCGCCCGACAATCAAGCTCAAGGCGAATTACGCTGGAGTTCCTCCAAGCGCGCGCGGACCTGCCCGGCCTCTTGCGTATCCGGAGGCGCATTGGTCAGGTAACGCTGATAATTCGTAATCGCCGCGGGGAAATCCTTTCGCCGATACGCGATTTCAGCCAGCCCGAACCAGGCCTGGTAGGACCGGGGAAGGGCCTGGGCCACTTGCTCGTAGTCCCGGCGGGCGGCATCGAGCCGGCCTAACTGGAGATACGCAATCGCCCGGTTTAGCTGCGCGGCGTAATTACTGGGGTAATGGTTAATCAAGTAGGTAAAGGGGACGAGGGATTCCTCATAGGCTTTGGACTGAAGCAGTGCAACCGCTTTGAGGAACAAGGCGTTGTCATCGTCGGGATGGGCTTGCAGAATCTGATTAACCGCCGCCAGCGCATTCGAGTAATGCCCGGTATGGATAAACAGCCGGGCCATCCAGAAACGGGCATCCGTCAGGTCGGGAGCCAGAGTTTGCACCCGCCTAAACTGCTGGAGGGCCTGGTGATAAAGCCCGTTCCGGGCGAGCGCGCTGCCGACCTGGTAACAATAGTTGGGCTCAGCGAACGGCCCGTCTTCCAGAATCACCTGTTCCCATTTGCGCCGGTAGCCAGCCTCTTCCTCGATGGCCGTGGCGGGCGCAAGGACGGGAGGGCGCCCGGCCTGCAATTCTGCGTTGAAATCCTGGTTGACCCGCGCGGCGACGTTGTCCGGATTCAGCTCCCTGGCCTGGCGGAAGTATTGCGCGGCTTCCGAATACGCCCGCCCCTCCTGCAATTCCGCGCCCCAGTAATTAAGAGTGCGCGCGTAACGGGCGCCAACAATCTGGGCGCTGCGGTTCGGCTCGTTCTGCAGATGAATGCGCGCCAGCAGGCGCTGAATCCAATTCGGGATGGCTGGCGGGCTGCCTTGCTGCAGCGCCCGGGCAAGAGCTGCAAACTGGTTCGTTTCAGCTTCCTGCCAAAACTGCCGGTTCCGGGCAATTAACTCCGGGCTCGGGAGCGGTGCGATTGCCACATTGGAGCCGTACGGCTTCAGTTGGTAAACCAGGCCCTGCGCCTGCGGATAGAAAGCTTCAAAATAGTAGCCCAAACTGGGGTGGAGATAATAAAGGCCGTGCCGCTTGGCCAGGGCTTCCAGCAAGCGCACCCGGCCAACCGGGCTGGCGCATTCCGCGAAGAGATTGCTCTGCGTGCCGGCCAGCCCGAACCGCGGATACGCCCGGCCGAGAAACGCCTGGTAAGCGGGCTTGTCCAGGGCCGTGGCATCGAGCGGCAAATACGGGAATGGCTTGCTGTCGCGAACCAACGCGGCCTGGAAAAAGAGCAACGGCAGGGAACTGTCGGACAGGATTACGCTCCCTTGCGCGGGCAGGGATTTCTCCACCAGCGTAAAATATCCCAGCCAGGGATCGCGGTGGATTGCCCGGATTTGCGGCAGGTTGCGGTAAAGCAGCAGGCTTGGAACAATCAGCAACAGGAGCCCGATGCCGGCGGTTGCCGCCGCCGCCAGTTTTTCGAGAGACCGTCGCGGCAGGCCATTGGGGTTGCGCGCGCCAAAGACCAGCAGAAAATACCCGCTGAAATAGCCAATGCTCAATGCCCCCAGATAATACAGCGGAAGAAAGGCAAATCCCAAACCACGGTGCCGCGGGCTGACCGGGCAATCCAGCGCCACCCAAATACAGGCCAGCAACCATGCTGCGTGAATGAGGTAAAATACGCCTCGAACCGCCAGGGACTTGGGGCTGCGACTGTCCGATTGAAAGCGCAGCGACCAGCGGCCTATGCCCATGAAAAGGGCCGGCAATATCGAAGTCAGGCTTAACAGAAGAATCACGCCTTTGGGAAAGCGAAACAGCATGTGCTTGTAGGCGCCCAGTTCCGAGAGCAGTGCCGGCCAAAAATCGAAATGCCGGGTGGTCGAAAAGTGCGCCAGCAAAGGCAGCAGCAGCAGCAACGACAATCCCGCCAGCCCGCACAGCGCCAGGCGCAGGCAAAGGCGAAAATCCGCCGTGAGCTCCGGCGCAACGGCCTTCCATCCCAGACGCAAAGCCCGCGCGGCAAAGCGAAAATCCAGCAGGTGTAGCGGCCGGGTCCAAAGAAATGCCACCAGAAACAGCGGTAGGAACCCGGCCATCGCCCAATTATTCGCCAGGGCCAGCCCGTACCCAACCGCAAACCAGGTGAGCCAGGACGGCTGGCGCGTGACCCGAAACTCCAGCACGCACCACGCCGCGGCGGCAAAGAGCAGGAGATCCAGGATTTCCCCAGCCGCCTGGATGGCGTTTTCCCAAAAGGTCAACTGCAGGCCGCAGGCGAAGACCGCCAGGGCCGGCGGCAGCCAAGCCATGCGGGGGCTCAGAAGCGAAATCCGCCTTTGCCCGGGCAGCAACGCCACCGACCGCGCCAGCAGCGCCAGGGTCAAAGCCGCGCAAAGAGCGCTGCACAAGTTTGCGGCCGGGGCAATACCGCGGGCCGGCAGCCAACGCAGGGGGTACGTGAGCAGGAACGTCACCGGAGCGGCGACCTCCGGCTGCCAGTTCCAGCCGCTTAATTCGACCACTGAGCGCAGGTTGCCCGCCGTAACACCGCAGCTCAGGGTCGCCAGGTAAACCGCCAACATACCGCCGGCCAGCAGCCAGGGCCGACCCGTGGTCAAAAAGTTCCAGGGCCGCGTGGGCTCTCTTTCCATCGTCATTAACCGGCCAAAGCTCAGGTCAAACTCTTGCCAACCCGGCTACGCTACCAATTATCTGCGGCGATTCGCAATCACAAATCCGGCCTCACCGCGAACAACAGCCTCCCAGCGCACGCCATCTGCAGGCGGGGTGGAAGAAAAGATGTCCTGTTTAAGGACAGCGTCTCGTTCGACCAAGGCACCTTGCGCGCGCGCCCCACGCGGGCACGAAACCGGAGCAAGCACGCCGGCATCTCCGGCCTCACGGTTTGCCCGCTATTTCGCAGGCGAAAGGGGATGTTTGCGCTCCGCCCGGCGTTCGCCTAAACCGCGGGATGAGGAGATGGCGGCACATTGCTGTTTGGCTTAAAAAGTGCTATGTAATTACCCTGAACGATTTGAGTCAGAGGCAGCCTTGTTGGCCAGGACTCCTCGAGCAAGTCCGAAGAATAACAGTAAACGTAGTTGCCACATATGTTAAGTCAGGCTGTCTCAGTGAAAATCAACCCTCTTTCCCCGTCCGCGCCACTATTCCCGGCGGCTTCGCACCCGAAGCCGCGTCAGGGGTTTTGCCGCCAAACCATGCGCACGCTCCGGTGGTTCTTCCTGCTCGGCATTCTGAGTTTCTGCGCAGTGCCCAAGCCGGCGGTGGCCCAGACAGGCGTCGGCATGCACCTTTACGCCGGAATTACCATTACCGGGGTGGTCAACTGCGTGTACGCCATTCAAACCACCACCGACCTGTCGAATCCAAACTCCTGGCAGGACCTGGCCATTATTACGCTGCCCAGCAGCCCGTACCTGTACTTCGATACGCAAAACCCCGCCTGTGGCAACCGGTTTTATCGCGCCGTGCTCCAATTGGTGATGACCAACATGATTTACATTTCGCCGGGCACCTTCACGATGGGAAGCCCAACCAATGAAGTTGGTCGGTATGCGGACGAAGACCAGCACACGGTCGTGCTGACTCGGGGCTTTTACATCGGCAAATACCCAGTGCGGCAAGCCGAATATCTGGCGATTATGGGAAACAATCCCAGCTACTTCACGCCGGCCAATGGTTATCCCGAATGCACGCTAAATTGCCCGGTGGAAACCGTAAGCTGGCATGACGCCACCAACTATTGCGGCAAATTCACCCGGCAGGAACTGGCAGCGGGCCGACTGGCGCCCGGATGGCAATACCGTTTGCCCACCGAAGCGGAGTGGGAATATGCCTGCCGCGCCGGCACGACAACGCGATTCAGCTACGGAGACGACCCCGACTATTCAAACCTGGCCGCCTATGCCTGGTATAAAAGCAACAGTTCGGTCGTGACGCACACTGTGGGCTATTTGAAAGCCAATCCCTGGGGATTATACGATATGCACGGCAATGTGTGCGAATGGTGCCAGGATTGGTATGGAGAATACCCCACGGGGACGGTCACCGATCCGCAGGGTCCCACCTCCGGCGTGGCGCATCGCGTAATTCGGGGTGGAAACTACTTCAGTTATCCCGGCAGTTACTGCCGCTCGGCTCAACGCGCTAACCTGGCCGCAACCAACACCAGAAAGGATACCGGGTTCCGGATTGTGCTGGCCCCGCTATAAGCTGGAGCGCCGGCGTTAAAACCCGTTCCTGTACGGCCTCGAACGCCATCTACGCCAGCTAACCTCCAGCCCTTCGGCAAACACAAACCCGCCGCTCGCAGCCGTAGCTATCACCTGCGCGGCGGTTTTGCTTTCAATCCATCAGGACAACTCCGGTAACTATCCGCCGCATCGGAGAACGCCGCCCTTGTGCGCCGTTCGTTAGTCGAGTGGCAGAGTGAATCAAAGGGCGTCGCCTTTCAGAACCAGGCCCCCAAGCTTCCTGATCTCCGCAATGTCCTCAGTCTTTATCCACGCCGCCAATGAGACGGCTAAAGCCCCTGGATAAATTAAAAGGCCGTCCGTTCAACGGGACGGCCTTTAATGAAAAGCTTGACTTTGGCAGTCGCTCAGTGCGCTTCTACTTGCGCCGGCGCAGCAACAGCGCCGCCCCGCCCAACGCCAACAGCGCGAGCGAGCCCGGTTCCGGGATGTAGTAGTAGGTAACGCTCACCGTCGCCCCGGCAATCGTATTCATGGCCGCAACAATATTTCCGCCGCCACCCGTGATTCTTTCATCGGTCAACGTGTAGGCCGGGAACTTCACCATTTGGCCAGTATAGGATGTCCATCCAGAAAGCGGGGCGAAATACATATTATCAACGCTTTCCGAGGCAGAAGCGGGACCATACGGAGCTGTTGCGCCGGGGGCAAGATCCGTGTAGGTCTGCGTCAACGCCAGCGGGTTGGGTTGCAAAAAGCCCAACGCACCGGGCAGCGTCACGGTAAGCACAGAGCCTGACCTGAAGAAGAAGCTCTGCTTTTGGGCGGAGGTGTTCTGCACAAACCCGCTGACATCAACATTCTCTGTCACTTCGACATAAACAGCCACCAAACTCCCCAAGTGCGCATCGAAAGCCTGCACTTGAAAAACATGGTTCCACTCGGTCGTGGTGGGCGCCAACGTATCCGTAAAAGGCCCAACGCTATTGGTGATATAGATTTCCGCTCTGGCCGTCCCCACCAACAAACTCGCGCCGACCAAGCCCAACACAACGCTCTTCATTAATCGTTTCATAAGCAGCTTCTCTAACTCAACTATTCCTGATCAGGTCTAATCGTCTACCGCGCTCTCGCAAGTTGCCGCATCGGAAAATCCTACCCACCGCCCAACAGGGGCACCCGGCTCTCACCGCAGCTTCCAAAGATCACTTTGCGACAGCGCCTATAAAAAACACCAAAACGACTTTTCTGTCAACCACTTTCTTTCTTTTCTTTTGCCGCCACCTTCCCGCAAAAAACCGAAATCGCACGCTGGCTACAAGTATTTGGAAAAACAACACTTAACTTAAGCTGCCACCGCCGGAAACTCTCTGCCGACAGGACGGCTGTGAAAAAGTTTTTTTCCGTTGTGTATGTGGCGCGCCCGGCAAAAATAAAAAAACCAATCACCCGGCTCGGGAACACGGCCCCCATAATTGCACCACTCGCCTCCGCCCCAGGCAAGATGGCTACGATGTTTTCTTGCCAAACTGCGGATCAATCCTGCGGTAGAGCAACATCGCCAGGGTGAAGCCGGGAATGGCTGAGCAGATAACCCACACGAAGAAATGCTTGTAGCCGACCAGGTCCGCCACCCAACCGCTCCACATGCCCGGGATCATCATCCCCAAGGCCATGAAGCCCGTGCAGATGGCGAAGTGAGCCGTCTTGTGCGGACCATCGGCAAAGAACAGCATATAAAGCATGAACGCGGTGAACCCAAAGCCATAGCCGAATTGCTCGACCGCCACCGCGGCGCAGGTAATGAGAAAGTTGGTGGGCTGGGCCCAGGACAGAAAGACGAAGGCGAACTTGGGCAAATACATCGAAGCGACCATGATGGGAAGCATCCTCCGCAGACCATGCTTGGCGGCCATGAACCCACCCAGCAAACCCCCGAAGGTCAGCGCCAGGATGCCGAACGTGCCATAGACCACGCCGACCTGGCTGGTCGTCAACCCCAACCCGCCCGCCTCACGGCTGTCGAGCAGGAAAGGCGAAATCACCTTCACCAACTGGGCTTCATCAAAGCGATAAAGCAGAATAAACGCCATGGACAGCACAACGCCCGGCTTCTTGAAGAACGACCCCAGCGTGCCAAAGAACTCGCCCAACAGGCTGTGATGCGTGACCACCGGCCCATCGCTGGCCGGCCGGGGCAGCATCACGGTATGCCAGAAACTGAAAGCCAGGAACAGCGCCGCCACAAAAAACAGCGTGATAGACCAGGCCAGCGGAATATTGCCCGAACTGGTGGCGAAGGTCACGGCCGTGTCAGCTTTGAGCTTGGGATCCAACTGAATGACGGCCATCGCCGGCTGATTCCAGTTGGCGGCGTTGAACACAAAACGCTCGCCTTCCTTAAGGCTGAAACCCTTGTCGCTCTTACCCAGGCCGATGTATTCCAGCCCCCCCGGCTGGCGGCCGAAGTTGACGGCAATCTCCTGGCCCGCGGGCGGTTCCTGGGACAGGGAAAGATAAAGCACGCCGACATTGCCCGCGACTGGCGCCTGCGATGAAACACTCCGGGGCGGACGGGGGAAGTAATTCGTCAGCAACCCGCCCAACGGGCCGGAGACATTCGCCGTCCACCAGGACGGCGCATCCGACTCGGCCTTGGCAGGCGCGGGATTCTCCTCCGCGATGAACCCATGCTGGCGGTTCCAGGCCCGGGCCTGGGCGATAACCGCCCTGGCCTCCTCGGCGCTCCGCTCCGTCAGGGCAATCGGCAGCGGATTCGGCTGCGCCAGCACTCGCAATTCGCCGTCCGGAGCCGTAAACCGAACCGCCGCCGGATCCCACGCCTCAACCACCGGCGCTTGCGTGCTGGCCTGCACGGGAATCTCGACGGGGGGCAACCCATTCTTGCTTTCCAACACCCCCGCCAGCACCACCAGCAACCCGCTGCCGACAATCATCGCCGTCCGATAAAACGTGCTGCGCAGCCCCACCCACCACGCCTGCTCATGCTTGGTAAGCCCCAACATGTAAAAACCATCCGCCGCAATATCGTGCGTGGAAGACGCAAACGCCATGATCCAGAAAAGGAATAACGACCACTTGAAAAAGGCCGGGCCCTGGATCGAAAACGCCACCAGCGCCAGCCCGAGCGACACCAGATACTGCATGGCAATAATCCAGAACCGCTTGGTGCGCGTGATATCCACAAACGGGCTCCACAGCGGCTTGATGACCCACGGCAGATACAGCCAACTAGTGTACAGCGCGATATCGGTATTGGAGATGCCCAATCGCTTATACATGACCACCGACATGGTCATGACAATCACATACGGAATGCCCTCGGAAAAATAGAGGCTCGGAACCCAAAGCCACGGGTTGCGGGAGGTATGCCTGGGCGCGGCGGGTTTGCGTTCGGTTGAAGCGGTAGTAGCTGGCGTCATGTTGTTGCGGGCTCCCTTTTAGCAATAAACCCTCCGGCGCAGCAAGCAGAGATTCCTCGCAACGACCGAAAAGCGCCTCCGCCCCGCCCTCGCAGCCCAACCGCGCCCACCCGCCAACCGGTCAGCCGCAGCTCAGCCGAGACGATTCAGTTGGGTAGCTCAACCACTCTCCCTCGTTTTATTGGAGCTTGGGCAATCCTGACCATCCAAACCGTAGCCCCGGCGAACACTTTATTTAGTGAATTCAAGGGCATGGCTGCTGAATCCCGATCCTTTCGTCAGTAAAATCAATAGTTTAGATATAGAGAGGGGTAAAATAGAAGCAGAATCATGCCGACTTCGGCATACCCCGGAACCACCTTGGCTTTACCCTGCCTCCAGGCCGTGTACAAGAGGTGTACAAGGGATGCTCAACGGGTGTACCCGCTAAAAGCCTATGGACTCCCGATGGGCATCCCTTGTACACCCCTTGTACACGGCCTGAAGGTAGGGTATTTTCAAGGGATCTGGATAATAGATATAGGCGCCTGGAAAGGACGAAATGAGGAGGGGGGATGGGAGGATTATTGCTAAGTTCCGTAAAAACAGTTGGTTATGGAACCAAGGCTGATAAAAAGTGGGTTTTCACGGGCGGACGGGCGTTCGGATGGGTTTTGGCTTCGCGAATGTTTTATCTGAAACGTTGACGTTGCACAGTTCAAGCCTGTGCCTCCGCTCTACTGGGATCAAAACGGGCCTGACAGGCCAGCGGAGGGGCTCAGGGAACTGTTGGGTTGGTGGATTCAACGGGTTGGCTGCCGGATTCCGAATGCCTTCCGCTCTTAAAACCGGGGGCTTACACGTTCTGTGGAGGCGAATTGAGATTGAAATCTGAATTGTTCCGGTTTGGGCGACCCGCCAGCGCCCGTAAAACCGTCAGCCAATCGCCAGGCAATCCCGCCCGCAAAGCGTTGGCCGCGCCCAATGGCCCCTCCCTCGGTCGTGTTTCCACCGCAACTTGAGAGCCGCCGCCGGGCCGCGTCTGCCGGGTTCCCCCCTTGACAACCTGGGGCCGTGCAATAAAGTTAAGGCTCCTACGGCTTCCCCTTCAGCCTTTGGTTGAAGGTTTCCCGCGAAGCCAGAAAGGGGGCCTGGAGGCCCCCTTCCTTTGTACCCCGGGCCGTCGTTGCGGCGGGACGCCAAAGCGCGGGCCACCTTTTTTAATTGGGCCCGGGCGCAATTCAGGCTTCAATGGGCGGACGACATGAAGCCCACGACTTATTGCCTTATCGGATCGCCCATTAAAGCGGCTGCCCGCGCGGCGGCCTGGATGCTGCCGTTGCTCGGCCTGCTGCTGGCGGGCGCGAACCTTGCCGCCGCGACGCCGTCCTTTGTGGCCGCCAAACCGCTCTGGCCCAAAGGGCGCGAGACCGAGAAGAACATCACCGTCGGATTCCGCGCCAGCTTCAACGCGCCCGCGCGGGACAAGGTTCTGCTGCGCGCCACGGGCAGCTCGATCTACCGGGTTTTTCTTAACGGCCAGTTCCTGGCGCACGGCCCCGCCCGCGGCCCGCATGGCTTTTTCCGGGTGGACGAGTGGGACCTCACCGACAAGCTCAAGCCGGGCGCAAACGTCGTCGCCTTCGAGGTGGCCGGCTACAACGCCAACAGCTATTACCTGCTGGACCAGCCCTCCTTCCTGCAGGCCGAAGTCATCGCGGGCGGCCGGGTTCTGGCCGCCACGGGCGGCAAAGGCGAGCCGTTCACCGCCCTGCTGCTGCCGGAGCGGGTGCAAAAGGTGCAGCGCTACAGTTTTCAGCGCCCCTTCTCGGAGGCCTACCAGCTCGCGCCTGGCTACAGCCGCTGGCGCACCGAGCCAATTCCCAAGTCCGCCGCGGCCAAAGTCGCGGTCCTGCCCGACCGGGCGCTGCTGCCCCGCCGCGTGGATTATCCCGACTACGCCGTTCGCCAGCCTTCCTGGCTCGTATCCCAGGGGCAGGTCAAAACCGGTCTCAAGGTGGAGCACCCCTGGAAGGATCGTTCCCTCACGGCCATCGGCCCGAAGCTCGGCGGCTACCCGGAAAAGGAGCTGGCGATCATTCCCTCGCTGGAATTGCAAACCCTCACCAACGCCACCCGCCAGCCCGTCAACCGGCCCTGGACGCCCGCCGACTCCCAGGTGCTCCCCACCCACGGTTACCAGATCGTGGACTTCGGCTGCAATCTCACCGGCTTCCTCGGCGCGCGGATTAACTGCCGCCGCCCCACCCGCCTGTTTTTCACCTTTGATGAAATTCTCGTCCGCGACGACGTGGACTTCAAGCGCCTCGGCTGCGTGAACATCGTGAGCTATGAGTTGCAGCCGGGCAGCTACGAGCTGGAATCCATCGAGCCGTACACCTGCCGCTACCTCAAGCTCATCGTGCTCGAGGGCGAGTGCGAGGTCCGGAGCCTGTATCTCCGCGAATACGCCGGCGCCGGCCTGGCGCGGGCCCAGTTCGCCGCCAGCGACGAACGGCTCAACCGCCTCTTCGCCGCCGGCGTCGAGACCTTCCGCCAGAACGCCCTCGACCTCTTCATGGACTGCCCCTCGCGCGAGCGCGCCGGCTGGCTCTGCGACAGCTTCTTCACCGCCCGCGTCGCCAAAGATCTTTGCGGCGACACCCGCATCGAGCAAACCTTCCTCGAAAACTACTCCCTGCCGCCGCGCTTCCAGCATCTGCCCGACGGCATGCTGCCCATGTGCTACCCCGCCGACCATAACGACGGCGTGTTCATCCCCAACTGGGCGCTCTGGTTCGTCGTCGAGCTGGAGGAATACCTGGCCCGCAGCGGCGACCGCGTTCTGGTGGACGCCCTCCGCCCCCGCGTGCTGCGCCTGCTGGATTATTTTAAGAAGTTCCGCAACGACGACGGCCTGCTGGAGAAGCTCGAGAGCTGGGTTTTCGTCGAGTGGTCCGCCGCCAACTCGTTCGTGCAGGATGTCAATTACCCCTCCAACATGCTCTACGCCCGGGCCCTCGAGGCGGCGGGCCGAATCTACGGCCTCACCGATCTCGTGGACGACGCCGAACGCATCCGCGAAACCATCCGCCACCAGTCTTTCCAGGGCGGTTTCTTCGTGGACAACGCCCGCCGCGTGAACGGCCGGTTGCAGATTACCACCAATCGCACCGAGGTCGCCCAATACTTCGCCTTCTTCTTCGAGATCGCCAAACCCGAGACGCACTCCGAGCTGTGGCAGCGCCTGGTCCGGGACTTCGGCCCCCAGCGCAAGCAGACCAGGGCCTTCCCCGAAGTCCACCCCGCCAACGCCTTCATCGGCAACGTCTTGCGCCTCGAACTGCTGTCCCGCTACGGCCTGTGCCAGCAGTTGCTCGATGAATCCCTCGCCTACCAGCTCTACATGGCCGACCGCACCGGCACCCTGTGGGAAAACGACGGCGCCTACGCCAGTTGCAACCACGGCTTCGCCGCCCACGGCGCCGTCCGCGTCCTTTACCGCGACGTGCTGGGCCTGCGCGAAGTGGATACCGTCAACCGCGCCGTCCAGCTCCGCTTCACCGACTCGCGCCTCGACTGGTGCGAAGGCCGCTACCCGACCGCGGACGGCCCCGTCACGCTGCGCTGGCGCAAGGACGGCGGCCGGCTCCTCTACCAGGTCAGCGCCCCCGCCGGCTACGTCATCAAGGCGGAAAACCGCAGCCAACTGGAAGCTGTGCGCCAGCCTTGAGCCGGTGCGGAAACTTTCCTCCGCCAGGCGCGGGCGCGGCCCGGGCGGGCAGCCGGCTCCGGAAGCCGGGGCGCGGCGGCGCGGGCAAATGCCGGATTGCCCCGGTCGCTTTTGGCCTTTCACCCCGCCCCGGCGCGCGATAGGCTGCCCTCCGCATGGCAACCCCGTTGAATACACGGACATGAAGACGGTCCTGGCAACACTCGGCGCCGCCCTGCTGCTGGCGGGCGGGACGCTGCCGCCGGCCCGGGCAGCCGAGGCCGCGTCCGGCGCGTCCGGGAAACCCCTCTTCAACGGCAAAGACCTGTCCGGCTGGGTGCCGATGCACGGCGGGTCTTTCACCGTCACCAACGGCCTCCTCCGCCTCGTCGGCGGCATGGGATGGCTGCGCACAGAGAAGCCCTATGCCGACTTCATTTTGGAAGTTGAATGGCGGGCCCGGGAGCCGGGATACGACAGCGGCATTTTCCTGCGCGCCGGACTCGAGGGCAAACCCTGGCCCCAGGACGGCTGGCAGGTGAACCTGGCGCGCAACGCGCTGGGCGGGCTGGTGAAAGGCAATAAAACCATCGTGCCGGCGGAGACGCCTCCCCTGCCGGTGAATCAGTGGGTCAAGTTCCGCCTTGAAGCGCGGGGCCGGAAAATCACGCTGGAGGTGGATGGCGAACGGGCCTGGGAGTTCCACGAACTGGATGTCCCGCGCGGCTACCTTGGCCTCCAGGCCGAGAATAAAGCTTTCGACTTCCGCAACCTGCGCCTTCAGGAACTGCCGCCGGAACCCCAGCCCGCCGGGCAATAACCGGCGGCGGCGGCGGCGGGGGCCGGCCCGCCCGCCCCGGGTCAGCGCCGGGCAACGCCCCGCGCCGCGCGGGGAGCGCGGTTATTCCAAGAGGGTCAGGACGTTGGTCAGCCCGCCGCCCACCAACGTAGCGCTTTCCTGGTCTATCCTGGCCACCCGGAAATCGCGAACCTTGTCGCCCAGGAAAACCAGTTTGCCGTTAATCATGGCCGAGGGACGCCGGGGATCGAAGATAATGGCCTGCAGCCGCAGGGGCGGCGGTTTGGGCAAAGCGGGGGCCACGGCCGGCTCGGCCTCGGCAGGTTGCGCTTCCGGGGCCGCCGCAACCGCCAACGCCGCCGGCGCGGGCGCGGGTTCGGCCGCCGCGGGGAGAGCCGGCGCGGTTTCCGGGGCCGCTTGGACGGGCGGCGGCGGCGCCTCCGGCAGCGGCGCCGCTTCGGGCTGCGGGATAGCGGCGGAAGCCGGGAGCGGCGCGGCGGCGGCTTCCGGGATCGGCGCGGTGCGGGCGGTGGCTTCGAGGGTATCCCCGGCATTGCGGAGTTGCGCCCATTGCCAGAGCAGGAGCAGCGCCAGGCAGGCGACGATCGTCAGCGTGACGGGCATTGCCAGGCCCAGGCCGCGCCGGACGTACACCGGGGCGGGTTCAACCGGGCGAAAAGGGAGATTGACCGGCGGCGGGGGGGTCTGTTGTTGCGCCGCTTTGGCCCGCTTCAGGGCGTCATTGATTAAGCTCATGCGTTGATATTTCCTTCCAGTTCCCGCACCGCGCGGCCGACCATGCGGTAATCAATCCGGTCGCTCTGCTGGACAAAGCCCGCCAGCAGGGCCTTGTCGCAGACCGCGTTGACCAGCCGGGGAATGCCCTGGCTGTAATGATGCACCCGCCAGAGCGCCGGGCGCGTAAAATGAGGCGTGCCGTTTCCGCCCGAGACATGAATCCGGTGCTGCACGTAGTGGCTGACTTCGTAGCGGGTCAGCGGCCGCAGATGGTAGCGCACCGTGATGCGCTGGCGGAGCTGGCGGAGCCGCGGGTTGTTCAGCCGGTCGCGCAGCTCCGGCTGCCCAAAGAGGATAATCTGCAGCAGCTTGCGGTCGTCGGTCTCCAGGTTCGAGAGCAGCCGCACCTGCTCGAGCAAATCGTCCGTCAGGTCCTGGGCCTCGTCAATGATCAGCAGCGTTTCCTTGCCGCGCTCGACCTGGCGCAGCAGGAAGTCGTTGATCGCCGCCAGGGTTTCCAGCCGGTCCAGCCCCTTGACGGACAGGCCATATTCCTGCGCGATCGCCTTGACCAGTTCCTCGGCGCTCATGATCGGATTGAGAATCAGGGCGGTGGAGTAATGGTCGTCCAAGTGCTCCAGCATCGCGCGGCAGAGGGTGGTCTTGCCCGCGCCGACCTCGCCGGTCAACTGCACGAACCCCTTGCGCTCGCGAATGCCATAAAGCAGGTGGTTGAACGCTTCCCGGTGCTTGGCGCTGTAAAACAGGAAGCGCGGATTCGGCGTAATGTCGAACGGTGGCGTGGTCAGGCCATAGTATTCCAAGTACACGCTTGCCCGTGTAGCAGAAAGGATGCCTGCGGCCGGACGGCGGCGGTTAAGGCCGGTCCGGACGCCTGCTTTGCGCCGCCAACGCCCCCGCCCGCCCGCCGCGTGCCTCAAAAGCGGGCGGTTCTGTCCATTCCTCAGCCAGCCCGCCCCTCCCCCCGGCCCGGCGGCCGTTCGCCGCCCGGGATTTTCTCATTGCTTTTTGAGCGGCGCAATTCAATATCACCCGTCATGAATATGACCGAATCATGGGCGCGGCGGGTGCTGGTTCTGCTCTGTTTATTGGGTGCCTGCCGGGCGCTGGCCGATCTGCCGCCCGCGCCGGCGGCCGCCGCCGGTTCCGAGGCCATCCCGGTGACGCCGCCGGAGCCCGTCATTTTCCCGCTGCCGCCGCCGGTGATCTGGCTCGCTCCCCATGCGAACACCAGCCTGGACTTCAACGTTGCGGTGGGCAGCCAGTTTACCTGCCGGTGGCTGCATAACGGCCGGCCGCTCGCCGGCGCCGCGGGAACCCGCCTGGACATCACGGACTTCAAGGCAGCCCAGGCGGGCGTCTATACCCTGGAGGTCTCCAACCCCTATGGAAGCACGAAGGCCACCACCGTGCTCCGGCTCCTGAACAGCCCGGTCGTCCAGGTGGACGGCGCCATCCCGGCCCAAGCCACGGTGACCCGCACCAACACGGCGGAAATCACGCTGAGCAGCGGGTTTGGCTCCGACGCGGCAATCTACTACACCCTCGACGGCAGTGATCCGGATTTCACCGCCACGCTGTATGCGGGGGCGTTCCCCCTCTACAACAGCGCCACGGTGCGCGCCATGGCCTATAACTTCGCGCATTCCCAATGGGCGGAAGCCGCGCCCGTCCGCGTCGAAATCTGGCCGGCCTACCCGCTCCACGTCACCACCGCGGGCCCCGGCAGCGTTCATCTCTCCCCGGCGTCGGTCATCGCCACGAACTACTACCCCAGCAATGCGGTCGTCCAACTCACCGCCACGGCCACCAACGGCTGGGGATTCATCGCCTGGAGCGGCGACATCACCGCCGACGCCGCCACCACGACGGTGCTGATGGATCGCCCCCGCGAGGTGCAGGCGGTATTCGGGCAGTTCCCCCTGCTGGCCACCACCCGGGGCGGCGGCACCATCCACGTTTCCCCCGCCGCCCACAGCAGCAGCAATATCTACGCGGGCCGGACGCTCGTCACGCTCACCGCCACCCCGCTCAAGGGCTGGTCGTTCATTCACTGGACCGGGGACAGCACCGCCACCAGCGCGGTGACGCAAGTGCTGCTGGATCAACCCCGATCCGTGCAGGCGGTTTTTGGCGCTCCCTTGAACCTCTTTACCAACGGCAACGGGCAGGTGCTGGTGGACCCGCCGACCGGCCCCTACTTGTTTGGCTCGACCATCCAACTCACGCCGGTGCCGGGCGAGGGCTATGAGTTCTTTGGCTGGGCCAACGCCGCCAGCGGCAAATCCAACCCGCTGAGCTTCCCGGTCGTCACCTTGCCGGACATTACCGCCCTCTTCGCGGTACCCAAGACCAGCCCGCCCAAAGTCGAGGTCAACCTCGGCCCGTAACCCGCCGGCGCGGGGAACCCGCCCGCACGCCTGGCCAAAGCGCCCGGACGGCTTTTACCAGGGCCGCCGCCTGCGACGGCGTACCGATGGTGACGCGCAGATAATCGCTGACCGCCGGATCGCTAAACCACCGCACCAGAACCTTGCGCGCGCGCAGCTTCGCCAGCCAGTCCCGGGCCGCCCACCCCGGCGGGCGAACGAGGATGAAGTTCGTCTGGCTGGGGAAGACCTGGAATCCCAGGGCCGCCAGTTCCCGGCTCAGCCACTGGCGCGTGGCGATAATCTCGCGGAAATGGGCGCGGTAGTAAGGCAGATGGTCCAGCGTCGCGGCGGCGGCGACCTGGCCCAGGCCGTTGACGTTGTAGCTGTCCCGAATCTTATGCAGGGCGGCGATGAGCTCCGGGTGCCCCACCAGATAGCCCACCCGTTGGAAGCAGAGCGAATACGCCTTCGAAAACGTCCGCGCCACCAGCACCTGCCGATGCCGCAGCGCCAGCGCCAGCGCCTGCTCGCGGGCGAAATCCACATACGCCTCGTCCAGCACGATCACCCCGCGCTGCGCGCGGCAAAGCGCCGCCAGTTGCGCCGTGCGGTAGCCCCGGCCGCTCGGCGCGTGGGGCGTGGTCACGAACGTCAGCGCCGCGTGGAAGTCCCAGCGGCCCGCGCGCCGCAGACGGGCCGGCGTGGGCAGCGCGAAATCGGCGTCGAGCGGCACCGGGTTGGCCGTCGCGCCGTGAATCGCGGCCAGCACCGGGTAGAGGGAATAGCTGGGATGAAAAAACTGAACGCGGGACGGGGAGGCGCGCCGCCGTCCCGCCGCCGGCTCCACGAACGCCCGCACCGCCAGCGCCAGCAGTTCGTCCGAACCGTTGCCGACCAGGATATTCTCGACGCGGCAGCGGTGCAGCCGCGCCAGCTTCCGGCGCAGTTCCTCGGCGGTCGGGTCGGGATACAGCCGCAGCCGCCCGTCCACCGCCGCCCGCGTCGCCGCCAGCACCCCGGGCGCGGGCGGGTAAGGGTTTTCGTTGGTGTTGAGCTTGATCAGGCCCGGGGTGCGGGGCTGCTCGCCGGGAACGTAGGCCCGCAGCGCGCGCACCCGGGGAGGAATCAGCGCGGGCGGACGGCGGGAGGAGGTTGAACGCATAGCGCGGCGCGGCGGCTCAGGCGCCCAGCCGGATTTCCGCGCTGCGGCCGTGCGCGCTCAGGCCCTCCAGTTCGGCAAACTTCCGCACCGCCGGGAGCGCCCGGCGCAGCGCCGTCCGCGGGTATTCCACAAGGCTGGTGCGCCGCTGGAACTGGTCCACCGTCAGGCCGGCAAAGGACGCGCCCGCGCCGCCGGTGGGCAGGGTGTGGTTCGGGCCCGCCACGTAATCGCCCAGCACCGTGGGCGTCCAGGGCCCCAGAAAGACCGCGCCGGCGGTGGTGAGGCGCTCCGCGACCCGCCGCGGGTTGCGCAGCATGACTTCACAATGCTCCGGGGCCAGGTGATTCGCCAGCGCCACCGCCTCGTCCAGCGTCCGGACCTGGATGAGCCAGCCGTTGCGCGCCAGCACCTGGCGGGTTAAATCCCGGCGCGGCAGCCGGGCGCACTGTTGCTTGATTTCCCGCTCCACCGCCTTGAGCAGCCGCGGGGAGGTCGTCGCCAGCCAGACCCGCTCGTGGCCGGTGCCGTGCTCGGCCTGCGCCAGCATGTCCGCCGCGACCCATTTCGGGTTGGCCGTGTCGTCCGCCAGGACCAGCAACTCGCTCGGCCCGGGCAACAGGTCAATGGCCACCCGCCCGAACACCAGCCGCTTGGCCGCCACCACGTAGGCGTTGCCCGGGCCGAATATCTTTTGCACGCGCCGGATGGTGGCCGTGCCGCAGGCCAGCGCCGCGATGGCCTGCGCGCCGCCCACCCGGTAAATCTCCGTCGCGCCCGCCGCCCGCGCCGCAAACAGCACCGCCGGGTTCAGGCTCCCGTCCCGGCCGCAGGGGGTGCAGACGACGATCTCCGGGCAGCCCGCCACCCGGGCCAGCGTCACCGTCATCAGCGCCGTCGAAACCAGCGGCGCCGTGCCCCCCGGAATATAAACGCCCACCCGCTGGAAGGGATCAAACTTCTCGCCCACCCGCGCCCCGTGGGAGTTGCGCATCTCCCAGTTCCGGCGCCGCGACCGCCGCGCGAACGCCGCGATGTTTTTATCCGCCTCGGCCACCGCCGCGCGCAGCGCCGCGTCCGCCTTGAGCGCGGCGGCCATCAACTCCGCCCGCGTCACCGGGAGTTGATCCGCGCGCAGCCGGGCGCCGTCGAAGCGCTCGGTCAGCTCCAGCAACGCCGCGTCCCCGCGCGCCCGCACATCGTCCAGGATGGCGCGCGTCCGCTGCTCGATGGCCGGATCGAACAGGCTGGAAGCGGCGGCCAGCGCGCGCAGCCGCCGGCGGAAGCTGGCGTCGGTGTGACGAATAACTTTCATGGGCCGCAGGCTAAAGCAAGCCCGGGCGGAAGTCAAAAAGGCAGTCCCGCCTTGTTGCGCCGGCGCCGTTCTGGTTGAATGCGCCCATGCGCAATCCCATCCTCGCGGCGCTGGATGTGCCCACCGCGGACGAAGCCCTGCGGCTGGTGCGGCAGCTCGCCCCGGTCTGCGGCGGCTTCAAAGTCGGCAGCGAGCTGTTTACCGCCGCCGGCCCCGGCATCGTCCGGCAAATCCGCGGCCAGAACGCCGCGGTCTTCCTCGACCTCAAGTTCCACGACATCCCCCATACCGTCGCGCGCGCGGTGGCCGCCGCCACGCGGCTGGGGGTGCAAATGCTCACGGTGCATGCCGGCGGCGGAAGGTCCATGCTCCAGGCCGCCGAACAGGCCGCCCGGGAAACCGCCGCCCAAATGGGCCAGCCCCCTCCGCTGGTGCTGGGCGTCACGGTGCTGACCAGCCTTGATGACGAAGCCCTCGGCCAAATCGGCTGCGAACCCCACGCCGGCCGCCAGGTCCTGCGCCTGGCGCAACTGGCCGCCCAGGCCGGCTTGCGCGGCCTGGTCTGCTCCCCGCACGAAATCACCGAACTCCGCCAATCCCTCCCCTCCGCCCTGCAACTGGTCATCCCCGGCATCCGGCCCGGCACCGTGGCCGGGGACGATCAAAAACGCACCCTCACCCCGCGCGCGGCGCTCGCCCGGGGCGCCAACTGGCTGGTGATTGGCCGGCCGATCTGCGCCGCCCCTAACCCGCGCGCCGCCGCCGAGCAGATTCTCAACGACCTCGCCAGCCCTTAACCCCCGCTGCCGCCCGCAACCCCCATCCCCATGACCGCCCCCACGAAAACCGCGCTCCCCGCGCTCTCCCGGCGGGCCATGATGCGCTGCTCGGTGCAGGCCACCGCCAGCCTGGCCCTGGCAACCCACTGCGCGCCGCTCCTGGCCGCGCCGCGCCGGCGGCGCTTCAAGATCGGCGCGTGCGACTGGTCCCTCGGCAAACAGGCCGACCCGGGCGCCTTCGCGCTCGCCCGGCAGATCGGCCTGGACGGCGTGCAGGTCAGCCTGGGCACCGCCAGCGACGATATGCGGCTCCGCCAGCCCGGCGCGCAGCGGCAATACCGGGACGCCGCCCGCCAGGCCGGCCTGGAAATCGCCTCGCTGGCCATCGGCGAGTTGAATCACGTGCCCTACAAAAGCGATCCCCGCGCCGTCCCCTGGGTGCGCGGCAGCATTGACGCCGCCCGGGCCCTGGGCGTGCGCGTCATCCTCCTGGCCTTCTTCCACCGGGGCGACTTGCGCGACGACCCGGCGGGCGTGGAGGAAGTCGTCCGCCGCCTCAAAGCCGTCGCGCCCCGGGCGGAAAAGGCCGGCGTCACGCTGGGCATCGAAAGCTGGCTCAGCGCCGGGCAGCACCTCGACCTCCTGCAGCGCGTGGGCTCCCCGGCCGTGCGGGTCTATTACGATGTCTGCAACGCCAACGACCGGGGCTACGACCTCTACGAGGAAATCCGCACGCTGGGCCCGCGCATCTGCGAGCTGCACGCCAAGGAAAACGGCGCGCTGCTGGGCCAGGGCAAGGTGGACTTCCACAAAGTCCGCGCCGCCCTGGACGACATCGGCTACCGCGGCTGGATTCAAATCGAGGGCGCCCTCCCGCCCGGCCAGCCGCTGCTGGAAAGCTACCAGGCCAACTGCCGGTTCCTCCGCGGCGTCCTGGCCTGAGCGCGCGGGTGCTACGGCGCCGGCTCGACCGTCTCCACGATCAACGGCGGCGCGGCCACCGGCTGCGCGGCCACCTCGAAGGCGGCCTTCAACCGGGCGCATGCGGCATCCGCCTGCGCCGCGTCGGCGGCGTGAACCCGCGCCAGCACCCCCCCGGCGGGAACGGCCTCGCCGATTTTGGCCAGCGCGTCAACCCCCACGTCGTAGTTGATGCCCGCCTCCTTCGTAAAGCGCCCCCCGCCCAGGTCGCGCACCACTTCGCCGATGATGCGGGCATCGCAGCGCGCGACAAAACCCGCCGCCGGCGCTTTCAACGCCGCCACCACCGGCGCGGTGTGATCCCGGGCCAGCTTCCCGGCAAAGGCCGCGAGATCCGCTCCCTGCGCGGCGATCATCTCATCCCACTTCCGCCGCGGCTGGCCGGAGTCCAGGCACGCAGCGGCCTGCGCGTGCGCGGCGGCCAGGGTCGCCGCCTTGCCGGTCTGGACGAGCAGGTGGGCGGCGCACGCGAGCACCAGCTCGCGCAAATCCCCGGGCCCCCGGCCGTCCAGGCAGAGCACGGATTCCTTGACTTCGAGCCAGTTGCCGGCGGCGCGGCCCAGCGGCGTCTCCATGTTCGTGAGCAGCGCCCGGGTGTTGACGCCGCACTCGGCGCTCAGCGTCACCAGCGCGCGGGCCAGCGCGCGCGCCTTTTCCCGCGTGGGCATGAACGCCGCCGCGCCAAACTTCACGTCCAGCACCAGCGCGCCGAGCCCCTCGGCCAGTTTCTTGGACAGGATGGACGCCACGATCAGCGGGATGGACGGCACCGTGGCCGTGGCGTCGCGCAGCGCATACAGCTCCTTGTCCGCCGGCACCATGCGCTCGGTCTGGCCCCCGATGACGCACCCCACGCGCTGCACCAGCTCCACGATGCGCCCGGCGGGGGGCAGGCTCTGAAAACCCGGAATCGAATCCAGCTTGTCCAGCGTGCCGCCGGTGATGCCAAGGCCGCGCCCCGAAATCATCGGCACCCGGAACCCCAGGCACGCCAGCAGCGGCGCCAGCGGCAGCGATACCTTGTCCCCGATCCCCCCGGTCGAATGTTTATCCACCAGCGGCCGCGGGTCCGGCGGAAATTGCAGCACCTCCCCCGAGTCGCGCATGGCCAGCGTCAGCGCCCGGGTCTCCGCGGTCGTCAAGCCGCGGAAATACACCGCCATGAGAAAGGCGGCCACCTGGTAGCTCGGGATTTGCCCGGCGGTATAGGCCCGGATGAACTCCTGGATTTGCTCCGCGGCCAGCTCCTGGCCCTCGCGCTTGGCTTCGATTAATGGCAGAAAGTGCACCGGTGCAAAGTCGCAAACCCGCGCCCGAAGGCAATGCCAAACTGCGCCGCCGCCAACGCGCAAACTGGAGTTGGCAACGGCGCTGGAAAGCTTTAACTTATTTGAGCCGCGCCGATTTGGCCGCGGCCTGATGATGAAAACCGCCTTCGCGCTTGCGTTTGTGCTGCTGGCATGGCCCGCCGCCGCCGCCGAGGCCCAGCCCGGCCCGTCCATCTACGAGGCCCCGCCGCCCCCGGCGCCCGACAACCCGATTGACCAGCAGGTCCGGGAGCGGTTGTCCACCCTGGGCATCCCGCCGACGCTCTGCTCCGACGCCGTGTTCATCCGGCGCGTCAGCCTGGACCTCCTCGGCAAACTGCCCACCGCCGCCGAAGCCCGCGCCTTCATCACCGACCCCGACACCGCAAACAAACGCCGCCGCCTCATTGACCGCTGGCTCCAGCGCGAGGAGTTCGCCGATTACTGGGCGATGAAGTGGGGCGACCTCCTCCGCATCAAGGCCGAGTTCCCGGTCAACCTCTGGCCCAACGCCGCCCAGGCCTACCATCGCTGGGTCCGCGCCGCCCTCGCCCGCAACCAGCCCTACGACCAGTTCGCCCGCGAACTGCTCACCGCCAGCGGCAGCAACTTCCGCGTCGGCCCGGTCAACTTCTACCGCGCCCTCCCCAACCGCACCCCGGAAGGCATCGCCGCCGGCGCCGCCCTCATCTTCATGGGCACGCGCACCGACGCCTGGCCGGAATCCCAGCTCGCCGGGCTGGCGGCCTGCTTCTCCCAGGTCGGCTACAAGCCCACGCGCGAGTGGAAGGAGGAAATCGTCTTCTGGGACCCGCTGAAAGACATCCCCGAAGCCACCAACGGCCTCGCCGTCCTCCCGCCGCCGCCCCGCTCCAACGCCCCGCCCCGCACCGCCGTCTTTCCCGACGGCACGCGCGCCCCGCTCTCCGCCGAGCGCGACCCCCGCGAGGTCTTTGCCGACTGGCTCACCGCTCCCGGCAACCCCTGGTTCGCCCGCAATATCGCCAACCGCGTCTGGGCCTGGCTCCTGGGCCGCGGCCTCATCCACGAGCCGGACGACCTCCGCCCGGACAACCCGCCCAGCAACCCCGCGCTCCTGGCCTATCTCGAAAAGGAGCTGGTCGCCAGCCACTACGACCTCAAGCATCTTTTCCGGATCATCCTCAACTCCCAAACCTACCAGTCCTCCTCCCTGCCCCGGGGCGACGTCGCGCTGGCCGAAGCCAACCAGGGCTGCTACGTCCTGCGCCGCCTCGAGGCCGAGGTGCTGATTGACGCCATCAACCAAATCACCGGCACGTCCGACCTCTACACCAGCGCCATCCCGGAGCCGTTCACTTACATCCCCTCCGACCAGCCCGCCGTGGCCCTGGCCGACGGCAGCATCACCAGCCCGTTCCTCGCCCTGTTCGGCCGCTCCGCCCGCGCCACCGGCATGGAAAACGAGCGCATCAACAAGATGCTCCCGCCGCAGTGGCTCCACCTGCTCAACTCCAGCCACATCCAGCGCAAGCTCGAACAAGGCCCCGGCCTCCGCGCCCTGGGCGCCCCGCCCCGCCAGCCCCGGGTCATCGCCACCAACCTCTACCTCGCCATCCTCTCCCGCTTCCCCTCCCCCGACGAACTTAAAGTCCTCGAAAATTATATCCGCTCCGCCCGCCTCAAATCCGAGCCGCGGCGCGAGCATTTGGTGGACATCGCCTGGGCGTTGATCAACAGCCCCGAATTCATCTACCGCCATTAAGCATGCTGACCCTCCTCTCCCATACCCATTCCTCCGTCAAATTATGAGCCGCCAACCCTCTCCCCCCCGACCGCCCGCGCCCGCCGCGCCCCTGGGCCTGTCGCTCCACCTGCCGCTCTCCCGCCGCCAGGCCTTGCGCCTCAGCCTCTTCAGCACCGCCGGCTTGCTCGTGAGCCCCCGCCACCTGTTCGGCGCCGCCGCGCCCGCGCCCGCCGCCGCGTCCGCCGCCGCCGGCCCCGCCGTCCGCAAAGCCAAATCCATCATCCAGATTTTCCTCTGGGGCGGCATGTCCCACAACGACACCTGGGATCCCAAGCCCGACGCCGGCTACGACTACAACGGGCCGATGAAAACCTTTCTGCCCACCAACGTCCCGGGCATCACCCTCAGCGAATGGTTCCCGCGGCTGGCTAAACAGGCCGACAAGTTCGCCCTCATCCGCAGCATGACCCACCGCAACAACGGGCATGAAACCGCCGCCTACCTCATGCAAACCGCCCACGCCCCCGGCGGCCGCCTCGCCTACCCCAGCGTCGGCGCGGTCTTCGCCTATCTCCGCAGCGAAGATTACCAGGGCCTGATCCCGCCCTACGTCGTGCTCACCCAGCCCCAGGGCCGGTTCTCCGAAGAGGGATTCCTCGGCCCGCGCTTCAAGCCGTTCGCCACCGGCGGCGATCCCAACGCCAGCCGCTTCGAGGTGGAAGGGGTGGTCGCCCGCGGCATCAGCGACGACCGCCAGAAAAACCGGCGCGACCTGCTCGAGCAACTTAACACCCTGGGCCGGGCCGCCGCCGCCAACCCGCTCATGGCCGCGTCCGAGGAAGCCAAACAAAACGCCTACGGCCTCATCCTCGGCGAAGGCCGCGCCGTGTTCGACCTGGGACGCGAAAAACCCGAGCTGCGCGACCTCTACGGCCGCCACACCTTCGGCCAGGATTGCCTCGCCGCCCGCCGCCTGGTCGAGGCCGGCGTCCCGTACATCGTCATCAATTACCCCGGCGGCTGGGACACCCACAAAGACCACTTCCAAACCATGAACCGGCAATGCCCCCAGCTCGACCAGGGCCTGGCCGCGCTGCTCCAGGACCTCCACCAGCGCGGCTTGCTCGACTCGACCCTCGTCTGGTGCTCCGGCGAGTTCGGCCGCACGCCCAAAATTGACTGGCAGCCGCCCTGGAACGGCGGCCGCAACCACTACGGCAATGTCTTCACCGTCCTGGTCGCCGGCGGCGGCTTCAAAGGCGGCCAGGTCGTCGGCGCGTCCACCGCCAAAGCCGAGGAAGTCCAGGACCGCCCCGTCTATCCCGCCGACCTGCTCGGCAGCATCTACCACCTCGGCGGCCTGGACCCCAACGCCAAACTGCCGCATCCCATGGGCCTCGACGCTTTTGTGCTGCCCTCCGCCGCGGAGGGCGTCAAGTCCGCCGGCCTGCTCACCGAAATCATGTAGCCCCCGCCCCGCGCCTGCCATGCCGCTCTCCGCTCTCTCTCGCGCCGCCGCCCTCCTGGCCGCCGCGCTCCTGGCCGCCGCGCTCCCCGCCCGGGCCCAGCCCCGCCCCTACGTCGGCTTCGTCTATCCTGCCGGCGGTCAGCAAGGCACTACCTTTGCCGTCAAACTGGGCGGCCAGAACCTGAACGACGCCCGCGAGGCGCGCGTCACCGGCACGGGCGTCTCCGCCCGCGTCGTCGAATGTTATCGGCGGCTCAACAACCAGGAAATGAACCTCCTCAACGAGCAGCTCCGGCAGCTCAAACGAACCACCTCCGCCTCCGACGCCGCCGTGATGAACGCGGACACCCCCATGATGGCGGCCCCCCTGACGCCCGCGCCCGCGTCCGCTTCGCCGCCCGGCGCCGCCCCCGGGGCCGCCCCCGCCGCCGCCGACCGCCAGCTCATGGCGCGCATCGAAAAGCGCGCCGCCGAATACTGCAACCGCCCCGCCAGCGCCGCCCTGGCCTGCCTGGTCTTCCTCGAAGTCACGATCGCCCCCGACGCGCAACCCGGCGCGCGCGAACTCCGCATCCGCACCCCCCTGGGCCTGTCCAACCCGATGGTCTTCCACGTTGGCCAACTGCCCGAGCATACCCGCCCCCCCATGCTCACCAGCAGCCAGCAGGTGCTGGGCAAGGAAGCCCTCTCCCTGCGCCATCGCCCGCCCGAAGAAGCCCTGGTGCGCGTCTCCCTCCCCTGCGTCCTCAACGGCCAGGTCGCCTCCGGCGAAATCAACCAATACCGCTTCACCGCCCGCAAGGGCCAGCGCCTCGTCATCACCACCCAGGCCCGCCAGCTCGTCCCCTTCATCGCCGACGCCGTCCCCGGCTGGTTCCAGCCGGTCCTGCTCCTGCGCGACGCCGCCGGCCGGGAAATCGCCTACCAGGACGACTACCGCTTCAACCCCGACCCCACCCTTCTTTGCCAGGTGCCCCGCGACGGAGATTACATCCTCAGCATCTACGACAGCCTCTACCGCGGGCGCGAGGATTTCGTCTATCGCCTCAGCCTGGGCGAGCTGCCGTTCATCACCAGCATCTTCCCCCTCGGCGCCTCAACCAACGCGGCGCCTCCCATCCGCGCCCAGGGCTGGAACCTCGACAGCCACCGGCTGGCGCCCCCGCCCGCCGGCGCCGGCCCCGGCATCCATTTCCTGACCGCGCGCAAGCAAGACCTCCTGTCCCCCCCCGTCCCCTTCGCGCTGGACGCCCTGCCCGACCGCGCCGAACAGGAACCCAACCAGCCCCAGGAGCGCGCCCAGCCGGTCTCCCTGCCCATCATGATTAACGGGCACATCAACCAGCCCGGCGACGAGGACCTGTTCCGCTTCACTGGCCGCGCCGGCCAGACCATCGCCGCCGAAGTCTTCGCCCGCCGCCTCGCCTCCCCGCTCGATTCCATCCTCAAACTGACCGACAGCGCCGGCCGCCTCCTGGCCTGGAACGACGACTGCGAAGACTTCGCCGCGGGCATCAACACCCACCATGCCGATTCCTTTCTCCTGGCCACCCTGCCCGCCGACGGCGACTACTGCATTCATCTCGGCGACATCGCCCGCCACGCCGGCCCCGAATACGCCTACCGCCTCTGCCTCCGCCCGGCCCGGCCCGATTTCGACCTCCGCGTGGTCCCCTCCAGCGTCAATCTCCGCCCCCGATCCTCCGCCGCGCTCAGCGTCCACGTCCTCCGGCGCGAGGGCTTCACCGGCCCCATCAAAATCTCCCTCGCCGACCCGCCCCCCGGATTCTTCGCCAACCCGGTCTTCCTGTCCGGCACCCAAACCGTCGCCCGCCTGAGCTTGAAAACCTCGCTGCTTGAAACCCCCGAACCCGTCCGCCTCACCCTCGCCGGCACCGCCAAAATCGGCAACCGCCAGGTCTCCCGCATCGCCGTCCCCGCCGAAGACCGCATGCAGGCGTTCCTCTGGCGGCATCTCGTTCCCGCTTCGGAACTCCTCGCCACCGTTTACAATCCCGCCGCGCCGCCCCCGCCCGGACGCCCCCTGCCCACTCTCCCGCCCGCGCCGCTCGCCGGAACCACCACCAACTCGTCCGGCGACAAACCCAAATTCACCCGGCAACAAATCGCCAGACGCCTCCGCGAGTTGAATTCCCTCTTCCAGGAAAACCTCCTCACCGAAGACTTCTACCTCCGCAAAGTCGCCGAGTGCGAACCCGCCCTCTGATCCCGGCGCCTCCCGTTCCGGGCACCTGCCCATCGGCAGACGCAACTCCCGCCCCCGCATAGGAACCCAAAGGCCGCAAACCATCCCGCCCCTGTTCTTCATCGCGCCGCGGGAGAACGCGCAGCCGGCAAAGGGCGCGGAGCACTGCGCAGGCGCGCGCGGACGGCAAGGGGACGCACTGTGCCGCGCGGAAACACGCAGCGCGCCGAAGCGCCCTCCCGTTCCTTGCCAGCCGCGTGCCCGCACGCGGCGTTCGGGCCAACCAAGAGTCGGATTAGAGTCTCATAAGGCACCCGCTCCCGCCGCCAGCCGCCCCAGCCTCCCCACCCAACCTATGGCTCCCAATAGGCCGTGTACAAGGGGTGTACCAAGGATGCTCAAAGGGGATTCATGCTTATTTTCCATGCGCTCCTGCCGGGCCTCCGGTGTACTCCCCTTGTACATAGCCTGAGACGACGAAGAAGAAACGGTCGTGCGGGCGGTGGAAGAGGGCGAGGTAGAGGCGGGCTTCGCTTTTTTAACTGGTGCCTTTTCAGTGGCTTGTTGAGATTTGGCTGTGGTCGGGGGCGGGACGATGGCGCTGTGGACCCAGTTCGGCCCCTTCCAGCCGTTCCGCGTCTGGCTGGTGACGATAAACACCTTCTGCCCCGGCGACGGTTGCCCAAACCGGGCGGTGTAAAGCTCCGTGATGTCGCTCTGCCCGTTCTGGCTCGGGCTCAACAGACCCAGATAGTAGACCCGACGGTGCTTCATCCGGCCCGGGCTGCATGGGGCCTGTCCAAAGACCATGATGTCTTCCGTGGCCACCCCGACGTTCAACCGCAGCCGCAGCCCGGCTTCCGGGTCTTGCACGATCTCCAGCCCGGTGACCAGATTGGGGCTGAAGACCACCGGGGCCGGGGGTTCGCTGACGGGCGGCTGGCCGATGCAGTCCAGAACGCTGTTGATGCGGACATAAAATTGCTGGCCGCTGAGGGGCCCGTATTGCCCCACCGACGGCCGGCTGGGAACGGTTTGCGCGGCGGCCACCCAGCGCTGGCGCTGGTCTTCGGTCAGGCTCCGGCCCCAGGCCTGGGAACAGGCCGCGAAGCTGGCGCGGGCGCGAGCCTGGGCGGGAGACCGGGCATCGCGGGGCATGGTTAACGCCCGGCAACATTGGCCAAAGGGCGTCGAGTAATAGACATAAGCTCCGAGTCGTCCGGAGCGGGGGGAATCGAGTAATTTCATAAGCGAGAAACTTCCATGGTTATTGTAATTCAAAGCCGGGAGAGCGGCCCGGCGGCCCGCGCGCGCGGGTCAGTTAACCGGGCAGCGGTTTGTCCCCAGCCACCGGAAAAAGGGTATCAGGCCGGTGGCGGCGGTCAACGAAGATAGCAACCCGCCGGATTCGAGCGCGGTGTTGGGAAAGAAGCTGCCAAAGTGGGAGCGGCCGGGGCGCGCGCCTTCCGAAGCGGCGCGGGAATGGTCGCTCAGTTTCTGTGGAATGGCTTTCGCCCGGGAGCGGAAAATACCTGGCAAGCCCGGGTCAAGGAGGCGGAGGTTTTCGCGGGTTGTGATTTCGCGGAGGCGAGTCGGCAGGGGTGGCGGGGCCGCGGACGCTCTCAAACGGGAGAGGATGGCTGCCGCGGGAAGGCGGCGGCCCGATAAAAAAAAGGCGGCGGCAGGGTTGCTGCCGCCGCTTTAATCAGACTAGCGTTTTAACGTTTGGCCTTGGCTTTGGCTTTGGCTTTGGCGGCGGGCTTGGCCTTGGCTTTGGCTTTCGCTGCGGGCTTGGCCTTGCAGCAGTTCTTGGTTTTCTTGCTAGCTTTAGCTGCCATTCTGTTTTCCTTTCTACTGGTTCTATTGCTGTGTGTTGTTTGTTGTTTCTGTCTGGTTGCTCCGAAGCAGCCCGGGACGAATGAATGACTGGCTTCGTCTCAGCGCTTCGGACAATTGTTTGCTTCCCGGCGGCGCCCGCCGTTCCACGCGCGCGCGGCCATTTGCCGGCGGCCCGGTTCAAAGATTCCACACGCGGCGCAACGGGCGCGGGCGGGGAGGATGTCTTTGCTGATGATGGATGCAAGGAGCAGGCCAAACCCGCAGGCGGACAGGGTGACGGCGGCGAATCCGGGCGCGTTCAGCGCGGCGGACGGGATCGCCGCCAGGCCCAACGCCAGGAGCAGCAGGCCGCCCCGGGCGGCGGAAGCCTGCCGCGCGGATGACTCCGGTGTGACTCGCGCATGGAGGAAGCTCGCGCCGGCCCACCGCGCCGCGGCACGGACGGCGCGCGGCGGCCGCGCGAACGCCAGCCTTATCCGCCGTCCGTTTTCCCCGTTCGGGGGAGCTTCATCGTTGCCGGTTCTGTTTGTCGTTGACACAACTTCGCCTGCGATTGAATCGAAGATTATCACTCACCGCCAAACGATGCAATACTAAATTACTAACAATTTTACCCGCGATCAGCGCGCGCGATTTGTGCGCGGCGCGCGCGGAAGCGGCGCCGGCGCGGGCCGCGGCGCGCGCTCAATTCATGTGCCGGATGAACTCGTCGGCGCGCGTGATCGAGCGGTTCATGGATTCGAGGAGGCGGGTGATTTCGTCCTGGATGCCGGCGGCTTCGCCTTTGAGCGACGCGACGGCCTGGGCGTTGAGGTTGTGCTTGAGGAAGAGCACGTAATCGTTGAACTGGGTCAGGACGGGCGCCATGCTTTGCTCGGCGTTCGCCAGGGCCTGGTGCATTTCCTCGTAGCGGCGGCGCGTGGCGTCGAGCTGCTGGCGGCTGGCCGCCTGCAGCGACGCGGTGTGGATCTGCTGGATTTCCTTTTCCCATTCCGCGAACAGATCGCCCGCCACGGTTTCCACGTCGCGGATGCGCTGGCGCACCGTCTGGGCGCGCTGGACGCAGCGCTGGTATTCGGTCTTGAGCGCCTGGTGGGCGCGCTCCAGTTCGCCGCCCGAGAAGGCGGTGATTTCCTTGAGCCGGGTGAGCGCGTCGCGGAATTGTTCCTGCGCGGCTTGCTGGCCGTCGCGGGCCGCGGTGACGCGTTTCTTCAGCAGGTCGCGTTTGTGGACGCCGAATTTTTCATAGGCGGCATAGTAGGTGGAGCGGCAGCCGGCGGCGGCGGCCAGGCACAGGAGGGCCAGCGCGATCGCCGGCCACCGGGCGGAACTGGTTTTCATAAGGCTTAGCGCGGGGCGCGGCGCCCGGCGGCCGGGGGCGGGCGTTTATAATTACGCCGTGATTTTATACTTTCGCGGCCGGGGGTCGCAGCCCATACTGGAACGCAGGCTATGGTCGGCCGCCGTTAAACTCAAGCATAGAAAGACAGCGTATGGGTCTGCTCGATTATTTGAAGACGCAACTCCTGGAGATTATCCAGTGGCAGGATGATTCGCGCGACACGATTTCGTGGCGCTTTCCGGATGAGGACAAGGAAATCAAGCGCGGCGCGCAGCTCATTGTGCGCGAGTCGCAGGTGGCGCAGTTTGTGTACCTGGGGCAGTTTGGCGACACGTTCGGCCCGGGCAAACATACGCTCGTCACGGACAACATTCCCATTCTTTCGACGCTCAAGGGCTGGAAGTATGGCTTGGAATCCCCGTTCAAGGCGGATGTCTATTTCGTCAACACGCGCCTGTTCACGGGCAACAAGTGGGGCACGGCCAATCCCATCATGATGCGCGACGCGGATTTCGGCATTGTGCGCGTGCGCGCCTACGGGACGTTTGATTTCCGGGTGGTCGAGCCCCGGTTGTTCCTGAAGGAAGTCGCCGGGACGGACGATCATTTCCGGCTGGATGAGTTTGCCGACACCATGCGCTCGCGCGTGGTCAGCGTGTTCAGCGAGGCCGTGGCCTCGGCGCGCGTGCCGGTGCTGGATGTGGCCGCGCGCTATTCGGAGCTGGGGGCGGCGCTGCTGCCGGCGATCAACCCGGCCATGACGGGCAAATACGGGCTGGAAATCCCGAGCTTCATCATCGAGAACGTGTCGGTGCCGCCGGAGGTCGAGCAGGCCATTGACAAGCGTTCGAGCATGGCGGCGATTGGCAACCTGAATGATTATGTGAAGTTCCAGATGGCCGAGGCCATGACCCGGGGCGGAGGCGAGGCCGGCGGCATGGCGGGCGCCGGCGCGGGTTTGGGCGCGGGCCTGGCGATGGGACAACAGATGGCGGCCGCGCTGGCCGCAGCCCCGGCGGCGGCTCCGGCCGCGCCCGCGGGCGCCCCGCCCCCGGCGGCCGCCGCGGGCGGCTTGCCGGACCTGCTCGGGCCGGCGGAGGTCGCGCGCGCGCTGGGCGTCAGCGAGGCGGACGTGCTGGAGACGCTGGAAAAGGGCGAGCTGAAGGGCAAGAAGATCGGCTCCACCTGGCGCGTCTCCCGGGCCGCGCTGGATGAGTTCCTCAAGAGTTGACGGGGCGGCGCGGCGCCCGGGAGCGGCGGGAGGCTCCCCGGTTACCGGCGCGGCCCCGGGGCGATTTTCGTAACTGGATGCGGCGCCATGGTTGAAGCCACCGCACAGCAAAAGTTCTCCTGCCCGGCCTGCGGCGCCGAGGCACAATGGAATCCCGCCCGGCAGGCGCTGATCTGCGCCTTTTGCGGCACGACTTCGCCCGCGCAGGTCAAGCTGGACGCCACCGGCGGGCAAACCATCCAGGAGCATGACCTGGTCCGCGCGTTGCGGGCGATCCCCGATGACGCGCGCGGGTGGCAGGCGCGGAAGACCTCGGTGCGCTGCCAGAGCTGCCAGGCCATTTCCGTTTTCGATCCCGAGCGCGTGGGGCAGCGGTGTGATTTCTGCGGTTCTTCCGCGCTGGTGCCGTATGAGGAGATCAAAGCGGCGTTCCGGCCCGAAAGCCTCTTGCCGATGCAGGTCAGCGAGGCCCAAATCCGGGAGACGATTCGCGAGTGGTATCGCAGCCGCTGGTTCGCGCCCAACCGGCTCCGGCGCGCCGCGCTGACCGACACCGTCAAGGGGCTGTATATTCCGTATTGGACGTTCGACGCCCAGGCGCACGCGGATTGGACGGCGGAATCGGGCTACTATTATTTTGAGACGGAGACTTACCGGGACGCCGCCGGCAAGCTCCAGACCCGGCAGGTGCGGAAGGTGCGCTGGCAGCCGTCCGCGGGGGAGGTGGACCAGTTCTTCGATGATGAGCTGGTGGCCGCTTCGCGCGGGGTGCAGCCGGAGCTGCTGCGCAAAGTCGAGCCGTTCCCGACGGAACAGTTGCGGGCTTACGAGGCGGGGTATTTGGCCGGCTGGGTGGTGGAGCGGTATCAGCTTGACCTCGTGGGCGCGGCGCAGCAGGCGCGCGCGGCGATGGACCGCCAGATGCACGCCCTCTGCGCGCGGGCGGTGCCGGGCGACACGCACCGGAACCTGAATGTATGCACGAGCTATTCCCGGCAGACGTTCAAACACATCCTGGTCCCGGTCTGGCTGCTCACCTACCACTACGGCCCGCGGGCGTTTCAGGTGGTCATCAATGGCTTCACCGGGGCCATGGCCGGCCAATACCCCCGGAGCTGGGTGAAAATCACGTTCGCCGTGCTGGCGGGGCTGCTGGCCCTGGGCGCGCTGGTGTGGCTGGCGGGGCGCTGAACCGCCGCGCGGCCCGGCGGCGTCAGCGGCCCGGCGCCGCCGCCCGCAGCCAATCCAGGCGGACGCGCCGGAGCCGCAGCCGGTTTGCGCCCTGGTCGCCCAGGCCGCGGAAATCAAAATAGCCCAGCAGCGCCGCGTCCTCGACGAAATGAATGGCCGTGTAGCAGTACATGCCCTGGGGATCGTCCTCCAGGAGCCGGCGGGCGGGCCAGGTTTTGCCCGCATCGAAGGAAAGCGCGGCCACGAGGGGAGTGCGCCGCCCCGGGGGAAACGGAAAGGCGCCGGAGTGATCGTTGAAGACCGCCAGCAGGTCGGCGGAGCCGGGCACGCGCTTGAGGCTGGCGGGCGAGGCGGGCGACTGGAGCGAGGTCGGCGCGGGCGGCGGCCACGACCGCCCGGCGTTGGTCGAGACGCAGCCCCATTGCGCGCCCAGGTCGGTCCGCGCCCAGGTCAGGACGCGGCCGTCGGCCAGCTCCACCACCCCCGGCTCTTGCAAGCCGGTGCGGCTGGGGAGCGGCGCGGCCCACCAGTCATCGGCCTCGCGCCAGGTCCGCCCCTCGTCATCCGAGAGATACCACAGGTCCAGCGCGCGGGAATCCCAGGAGTGGGAATCCGCCGGGTTGGAGCGGCGCGCGCGATGAAACGCCACCGGCGCGATCAGCCGGCCCTGGCGGAGTTGGATGACCCGGTCATTGTTCAGCACAAAGTAGCCGGGCGCATCCACCACCCGCACGGGCGCGGACCAGGTCCGGGCTTCATCGGTTGAAAGCCGCATCCAGGGGCGGCAATCGTGCCAACTGTTCTTGATGAGATAGAACAGCGCAATCTTTCCGCTCTGGAGCCGCAGCAGCGACACGCTCATCACGTTCCGGTGGCCGGTGTTCTCCACCACCACCTGCGGCGCGCGGCTCCACGTCCGGCCGGCGTCGTCGGAATAAACGGACACGATCCGGGCGGGGCTTTCATCCGCGCCGCCGCCGTAGAACTGGGTGTAGCAAAACAGAATGCGGCCGGTCTGGAGCGTCACAAAGGCGCCCTCGGAATTGCGCGGGTTTTCCGGGGTGGACTCGATGTCCAGCACCACGCGGTTCCCGGCGTCCGGCGCGTGCTCGGCGGCCGGCAGCGGCAGCCCGGGCAGCGCAAGCAGGAGCGCCAGCCAGCCGCGGCGGCCGGCCCGGAGCGGCCACCACTTTTTCCAATCGGAGCGCGGGAGTCTGAATCGCTTCATGGCCAAAGGAATGGTCGGCTCACGATAGCCGCCGCGCCCGCCCGGGGAAAGGCCGAAAGCGGGCCGCGCGGGCGGAGGCGGACGGCGGGAACGCTATTGCTTCTCGAATTCGATCGCCCCGTCCCGGGCGACGGCCTTGATGCGGTCGCCGGGCTTGAACTCGCCGCGCAGCAGCCGGGTGGCCAGCGGGTTCAACACCAGGTCCTGGATGGCGCGTTTGAGCGGGCGGGCGCCGAATTGCGGGTCGAAGCCTTCCCGGGCAAGCAACTGCCTGGCGGAGCGGTCCACCACCAGGCTGAGCTGCTGTTGCGCCAGGCGCTTTTCCAATCGCTGCAGTTGAATCTCCACGATGCGGCCCAGGTGCTGTTCGTCCAGGTTGTGGAAGATGATGATGTCATCCACGCGGTTGAGGAACTCGGGCCGGAAGTGCGCCTTGAGCTCCAGCTTCACCAGGCGCTCCAGCTCCGCCTCGGCTTGCGGGCTGCGGGCGGAGTTTTCCGCCCGGGCGTAGAACTCCTGGATGACCGGCGAGCCGAGGTTGCTGGTCATGATGATCAGGGTGTTGCGGAAATCCACGGTGCGGCCCTGGCCATCGGTGAGGCGGCCGTCGTCCAGCACTTGCAGGAGGATGTTGAAGACATCGTGGTGGGCCTTCTCAATCTCGTCGAACAGCACCACGCTGTAGGGCCGGCGGCGAATGGCCTCGCTGAGCTGCCCGCCCTCCTCGTAGCCGACGTAGCCGGGCGGCGCGCCGATGAGGCGCGCGACGGCGTGCTTCTCCATGTATTCGCTCATGTCAATGCGCGCCATGGCGTTCTCGTCGTCAAACAGGAACTCGGCCAGCGCGCGCGCGGTCTCGGTTTTGCCGACGCCGGTGGGGCCGAGGAAGATGAACGAGCCGATGGGGCGGTTGGGTTCCTGCAGCCCGCTGCGCGACCGGCGGACGGCGTTGGCGACGGCCTGGACGGCCTCCTTTTGCCCCACCACCCGCTGCTCCAGCCGCTCCTCCATCCGGACCAGTTTCTCGCGCTCGCCCTCCAGCATCCGCGCGACGGGAATGCCCGTCCAGGCGGCGACGACCTTGGCAATGTCCTCCTCGGAGACCTCCTGCGCGAGCAGGCGCTGGCCCTGGGGTTTTTCGTGCAGCGTCTTTTCCGCCGCCGCCAGTTTCTTCTGCAGTTCGGGCAGGCGCCCGTACTGGATTTGGGCCGCGAGGTTTAAATCGTTGCGGCGCTGGGCCTGCTCCAGCTCCAGCTTCGTCTGCTCGATCTGGCTGTTGATAATGCTGACGGCGTTGATGGCCGCCTTTTCGTTCTGCCATTGGGCTTTCAACTGCCGGGACTGCTCTTTGAAATTGGCGAGGTCCTGCTCCAGCTTCTGGAGCCGCTCGCGCGAGGCCTCGTCCTTTTCCTTCCGGAGCGCATTCTGCTCGATCTCCAGTTGCTGGATTTGGCGCTCCAACTGGTCAATCTCGGTCGGCAGGGAATCCAGCTCCATGCGCAGCCGCGAGGCCGCCTCGTCAATCAGGTCAATCGCCTTGTCCGGCAGGAAGCGGTCGGCGATGTAGCGATGCGAAAGCGTCGCCGCCGCCACCAGCGCCCCGTCCTGGATGCGCACCCCATGATGCACCTCGTAGCGCTCCTTGAGGCCGCGCAGGATGGCGATGGTCGCCTCGACGCCGGGCTCGGACACCAGCACCGGCTGGAAGCGCCGCTCCAGCGCCGGGTCTTTTTCGATGTGCTTGCGGTATTCATCCAGCGTGGTCGCGCCGATGGCCCGCAGTTCGCCGCGGGCCAGTTGCGGTTTCATAATGTTCGCCGCGTCGGTCGCGCCCTCCGCCGCGCCCGCGCCGACCAGGGTATGCAGCTCGTCAATGAACAGGATAATCTTCCCCTCGTTGGCCACGATCTCTTTGAGAAACGCCTTCAGCCGGTCCTCGAACTCGCCCCGGTATTTGGCGCCGGCGATCATGGCGCCCAGGTCCATGGCCACCAGGCGTTTCTGCTTGAGCGTCTCCGGCACGTCGCCGCTGATGATCCGCCGCGCCAGACCCTCGGCGATGGCGGTTTTGCCGACCCCCGGCTCGCCGATGAGCACCGGGTTGTTCTTGGTGCGCCGGGTCAGCACCTGCATCACCCGGCGGATCTCGTCGTCCCGCCCGATGACCGGGTCAATTTTGCCCTGGCGCGCCAGCGCGGTCAGGTCGCGGCCATATTTATCCAGCGCCTGGAACTTGTCCTCCGGGTTGGCGTCGGTCACGCGCTGGTTTCCGCGCAGATCGGCGAGCGCCCGCAAGACAACCTCGCGTTTGAGGTTGTGGGCCTGGAAAATCTTTTTCAGCGCCGGCCCGCCCTTGTCGAGCAGCCCCAGCAGCAGGTGCTCGGTGCTGAGGTAGTCGTCCTTGAGCTTGCCCGCCTCGGCCTGCGCCGCGTCCAGCGCCTGCTTGAGGCTGGGGCTGAGATACACGTCCAGCGAACTGGCGCCCTGGACTTTATGGCGGCGGGCCAGTTCGCGCTCCAGTTCCGACTGGAGCTGGGGCAGGGCGACGCCGATCTTTTTCAACAAATCCGGGATCAGGCTTTCCGTCTGGCCGATCAGGGCCAGCAGCAGGTGCTCGCCATCCACCTCCTGGTGCGCGTGCTGGCGCGCGATCCCTTGCGCGTTTTGCAGCGCCTCCTGCGATTTGATCGTAAAGCGGTCGAATTGCATATCCGCTAATGATACGGGAGAACCGGCTCCGGCTCAAGTCCGGGCGGCGGGGCGGGCGGCGGCGGCGGCGCGTATTTTGTTCGTGCTTTTTTCCCCCGGCCCCCTTTAATAACGGCCAGTATGTTGATCTGGCTACTGGTTTTGGTGCTGCTGGCGTCGCTGGCGGGAATTGGCTACCGGCAGGGCGTGGTGCGCGTGGCATGTGCTTTGGTGGGCATTTTGATGGGCGCCTTGCTGGCCGGCCCCCTGGGGAAACCGCTCCGGCCGCTGCTGGTGGCGCTGGGTTTGAAGACGCCGCCGCTGGCATGGCTGCTGGCGCCGGTGGCCGCCTTTTTGCTGGTCTCCATCCTCTTCAAGGTCGCCGGCTATATGGTGCACCAGAAGGTGGACGTTCATTTCAAATACCATGCCGGCGACCTGCGGCTGGCGCTCTGGGAACGTCTGAGCCGGCGGCTGGGCCTGTGCCTGGGACTCTGCAATGGGGTCATTTACATAATCCTGATTGCGGTGGCGATTTACCCGTTGAGCTACTGGAGCTTCCAGATGGCGACGGAAGACCAGGACCCCAAGTGGATGCGCCTCGTCACCCGGCTGGGCCAGGACCTGCAGCGCACCGGGTTTGCCAAAGTCGCGTGGGCGTTCAACCCGATGCCGCCCGTCTGGTATGATTCCGCCGACCTGGCCGGCTTGATCTACCACAATCCCCTGAGCCAGGCGCGGCTGTCCCGCTACCCGGCTTTCCTCAGCCTGGCCGAGCGCCCGGAGTTCCAGGAGATGGCGCGCGACGCGAACTTCAGCGAACTGCTGCTGGGGCGCGCGCCGATCCTGAAGATCCTCGAACATTCCCGGGCGCAAGCCGTGCTGCAAAACCCCGAGCTGATGCGCCAGATCTGGGACACCGTGGTGCCGGACCTCAAGGACCTGCCCGTTTTCCTGGACACCCGCAAATCCCCCAAGTACGACCCGGAGCGGATTCTCGGGCGCTGGATTTTTAACGGGAACGCCACCATGGTCCTGTTCCAGAAGGGCCGGCCCAATATCACGTCCAAGGAAATGCGGGCCTGGAAACAGTGGATGCTGGCCGTCTTTGCCAAGACCAGCTTTGTGGCCATGACGGACAAGCAGGCGATCCTCCGGGAAGTGCCGCCCTTGAAACTGCCCGCCCCCGGGGTGGTCCCGACCGGCGGAGCCCAAACCCTCAATGGCGAGTGGGAGAACCTGAACGGCAAATATCAGCTCAGCCTGTCCGGCGGCAGCCGCACGGAACAACTGGCCGCCACCATCGAAGGCGACCGGATGACGATTGCGTCGAAAGAGATGGGAATCGTGTTCGACCGGGAAGATTGATCCCGCACTGAGCCCGCGTTAATCCCGCGGCTCAGTTCCCGCCCGAAAAGTTAAAGCTGGCCGGCTGCGCCCGCAGCTGCGTCAGGTCTCCCAAAAACGCTCCCTCAGCCGGCATGGCCGTCAACGGGTTCGCATCCGGCCTTTCCGCCAGCGTCCCGGCCCCGGTCAGGAACGGGTGCCCGCCCATGGTATTCGTCGCCAGGGCCGCTCCATCCGCCGCCGTTTCCGCCACGGGGATCAAAGCAAAATTCGTGACCTCCGTCTTATCGGAGTAGATCATGCCCGCCAGCAGCAAAGCGCAGACCGCCACACCGGAGACCCCGGCCAGGATGGGCCGGGCTTCCAGGGCCGCCCAAATGCGCCGCAGCCAGGGAGCCTCCCACAGCAACCGCTCGATGAACGCGGATTCCTCGCCGCGCTCGCCCGACCGGATGCGAATGATCACCTGCTGGGAGAAGTCCTGGAAATAGCCCGGCGGCGGCTGCTCATAGCGCTTGAGGGCCAGCAACCGGCGCAACGGCTCAAAGTTTTGGGTGTCCTGACTCATACTCAACTCAAATAATCCGCCAACAGCGCTTGCAACTGCTGCCGGGCGTAAAACAAGCGAGACCGCACCGTGCCGACGTGGCAATCCATAATTTTGGCAATCTCTTCATGCGATAGGCCCTGCACATCGTGCAGCGTCACTACCAATCTATGTGGTTCTGACAACTTCTGCAGGGCCGCGTTCAATTTTTCCTGCAGCTCCGCCAGCCCCGCCTCGCGCCGCGGCGTCTTCTCGGAAATCAACGCGACCAGGTCGGGATCGTTCTCCGCGTTGAAATCCAGATCATCCAGGCTCATCTGGGATTGATGCTTCCGCTGCTTGAGAAAGTTCAGCGTCTTGTTGACCGCGATGCGGTAGATCCAGGTGTAAAAACTGGAGCCGCCCCGGAACGAGCCCAGGACCTGAAAGGCTTTGATAAAGGTTTCCTGCGCCAGGTCGTTGGCGTCCTCATGATTGGCGGTCATGTGGTAGATGGTGGCGTAAATGCGCTCCTGATGCCGGCGCACCAACTCATCATACGCCTTCAAGTCGCCCCGTCGCGCCCGCGTCACCAGCGCCAGCTCCTGGTCCGGGGTGAGTTCCGGCAGCGCGGCCGGCTTGCCGTCCGGCTCGCGGGCCGGCGGGGGCGCTTTGCGGCTGGCCGGTTCCGCCATAATCATAGACCGCGCGCCGGCGCCGGTCGCAACCCCTCGGCCTGCTGCCCCAGGTAATCCGCAAGCGCCAGCAAGCTGTCACGCGGGGTGGCAGCCGGCAAAACCTGCAACGCCTGGCGCGCGGTTTCCAGATACTGATGGAAAACTTCGAGGGACGCCGGGAAGGCCTGGTAGCGGGCGAGCAGCGCCGCCAGGCGATCAATCGCGCCCGCCTGCCAGGCTTCGACCAGGCCCTGCAACAGCTTGCGGTCGGCCGCGTTCGCGCGCTCCCAGACCAGCAGCACCGGCAGCGTCAGCTTGCCCTTGGCCAGATCCCGGCCCAAATCCTTGCCGGCCGGCGTTTCCGATCCGAACAAATCCACGCAATCATCATACACCTGGTAGGCCGTGCCCAGGGCGAGGCCAAACCGGCGCAAGGCCGCCTGCGGCTCCCCGCCGACGCCGCTCAGCCGGGCGCTCAGCTCGCAAGCCAGCGCGAACAGCTCGGCCGTCTTCATCTCCAGCACCTTGAAATACCCCGCGCGGCCCAGGCGGAAATCCCGCCGGTGCTGGATTTGCAGGAGTTCCCCCGAGCACACCGTATTGGTGGCCGACGCCACCGCGCGGCAAATCTCGGGCGTGGGAAAATCCGCGGCCAGCTTCAAGGCGTGCGCAAACAGGCAATCCCCGAACAGGACGGCGCGCTCGTTATCCCAGTGCGCGGCCAGCGTCGGCTGCCCGCGGCGCATCTCCGCCTCATCAATCACATCGTCATGCACCAGGGTGGCCAGGTGAACCAATTCAATAATCGCCGCCACCGTCACATGGTCGTCCGTGACCTTGCCCAGCGCCCGGCCCGTCAGGGCCACCAGCGCCGCCCGCAAATGTTTGCCCTGGCCATTGAGCGCGTAGTGGGCATAGCCGGAGAGATGCGAATCAAACGCGGCAACCTGCTGGGTCAGCCGTTGCCCCACCGCGGCCAGAAACGGCTCCACGGGACGGATAATCTGCTTCCAATCACCGGGCAATTCCGCCTGGAACACGGCAGCAGTTGGGGCACAGACCGCTTTGGAATCAACGGCAAACATGTGTGCAAAATCTAAGATTGCCAACCAGACAAGTCAAACCCCTTATCCGGCGCAATCAAGCCTCCCGCAAAAGCAAATCCCCGCCCGCGATCCTCCCCCGCCACCCCCACGCTCCTGCCCGACCTTCGGCGCCGCCCAGGCGCGCCCACACGGAACCCGCCCCGCCGCAAAACCTTCCCCGCGCCTGCGGCCCGCGCCCCGCCCGGTTTCGCCCGCGCCATGACCACACCCCCGCTCGCCCCGAACCCGCCAATCGGCAAACCATTACCCAACCTCCGTCATGCAGCCATCCCAGACCCCAACCCCGCAATCCCCCGCCAGCGCCAGCTTCCCAATGGCGTTCTCCCCCCATCCCAAAGCGCCGTGTACAAGGGGTGTACAAGGGATGCTCACCGGATGCACATAGGATTTAACGTTGATCATCCGGTGGGCATCCCTTGTACACCCCTTGTACACGGCTTGCTGGTAGCTACGGATAAGCCTGGAATGGCGGCAGTTAGCTTGAAAATGACGGGAGGATTGATTTGTGGGATCGAAAGTTGGGAACTGTCCAATAATTGGACAGTTTTATGGGAGGAGGGAGGAAGCGGATAATTGTATTATCCCCGTTCCAAATGCGCGGTCCTGGCTGGTTTTGATTCTGCCGGAGGTGTTGCCTGCCCGGCGCAAAGGCCGTCCGGGCTTGGACCCCGCCGGGCGGCTGCCGGTTCCGCTTTGGCCGGGCAGGGGGGCGGCCTGGCTCCTTTCCACTTTCCGGCGCTTCCAAGGCCATGCTCGCTGAGGTGTTCCTTCTTCCGGTTTGGGGTTGCCGGCAAGGGTCGTGGCCGTGGGGGCCGGGGGTGGCGTCGGTGTTTTACAGGTTTCCGAACGGGCAGAGTCAGGTATCTTACGGATGTGGCAACGTTCTTTGGACAACCGATCGAACTGCCGGCGCTCAACCAGGTCCTGGTTCCGGATCTTTGGCAGCAACAGGCGGTCGCCGCCCTGCGTGACGGCCAGGATGTGGTTGTTCAGGCGCCCACCGGCGCGGGCAAGACGCTGATCTTCGAGTTGTGGTCCAACCAGGGCAGGAACCGCGGGCAGGCGATTTATACCGTGCCGACGCGCGCGCTGGCCAACGACAAGCTGGCGGAATGGCGGGGGCAGGGTTGGGATGTGGGGATAGCCACCGGCGACCTGGCGGAGAACCTGGGCGCGCCCGTGGTGGTGGCCACCCTCGAGACGCAGAAGAATCGTTTGATCCGGGGGGAGGGGCCGGTGCTGCTGGTGGTGGATGAGTACCAGATGCTGAGCGATCTGGATCGGGGGCTGAACTACGAGCTGGCCATTGCCCTGGCGCCGCCGCAGACGCAGTTGCTGCTGCTCAGCGGCAGCGTGGGCAATCCGCAGGATGTGGTCAAGTGGCTGCGCCGGCTGGGGCGCCAGGCGCTCCTGGTGCGCTCCGATCAGCGCCCGGTGCCGCAGGAGGAGGTCTATGCCAACCAACTGAGCTACCAGGTGCCCAGCGAGATTCGCGGCTACTGGCCGCGGCTGGTGGCCAAGGCGCTGGCGGAAGACCTGGGGCCCATCCTGATCTTTGCGCCGCGGCGGCAGGCCGCCGAAGCCATGGCGGGCGAGCTGGCGCGGCAACTGCCCAACCCCAACCCGCTCCCGCTCAGCGCCGGGCAGAAACTGCTGGTGGGCGACCCCCTGGCCCGGCTGCTCAAAAGCCGCGTCACGTACCATCACAGCGGCTTGAGCTATGGCGCGCGGGCGGGGGTCATCGAGCCGCTGGCCAAGGCCGGCCAACTGCGGGTGGTGGTGGCCACCATGGGCCTGGCCGCCGGCATTAATTTCTCGCTGCGCAGCGTCGCGCTGGCCGCCGAGTCCTACCGCCGCGACGAAGCGGAGCAGCTCATCCAGCCGGATGAGTTGCTGCAAATGTTCGGCCGCGCCGGGCGGCGGGGCCTGGACGAGACGGGCTACGTCCTGATCAGCGCCAATGAACTGCGCCTGCTGGACGCGCATCCGTGCCATCTGGCGCGCAGCGGCGCGGTGGACTGGGCGGCGCTGCTGGGGCTGATGACCACCGCCGCCCAGCAGGGCCGCAACCCGTTCCGCGAAGCCGTCCGCGCCCAGGAACGGCTCTTCACCATCAAGCCGATTGTCCTGGGCGTGGAGGAATCCCTGCGCCACCCGGAGGCGCCTTGCGGCCTGCAGACGGACGCCGAGCGGGCGCGTCATGTCCGCAAGCGCGTGCGCGAGATGCGCAACAGCCGGGGGGAATGGGAAACTTATCCGGCGCCGGTGCCGGTGCCGGTGCGGGAGGTGTGGGTGATGCGGCGGACGGAGGGCGCGCCGCCGGAGGCCGCCGCGCCGCCGCCGGCCGATGCCTCCCCGCCCGGGCCGCCCGTCCTGACGCCGGCCCTGCTCACGCCCGCGGCCCTCGAAAAGGTTGGCACGGGCAGCCTGTGCGTTCTCGCGGAGGACGCGCAGGGCCGGACGTACGGCCGCGCCGTGACCATCGCCGACCGGCTGGGTTCCGGGCGCGTCCTGCTGGCCAAGTGGATTCGCCGTCTGACCAACTGGCACGGGCGGCAGGTGGCGGCGGAGGTGTGGGAGGGGAAGCTGGTTCCCCTGGTGAAAGAAAAGCTGGCGCAGCAGCGGACGCCGGTCGTCGCGCTCCGGGAGCAGGAGCGGCGCATCCTGGCCCTGGTCAGCCTGGCCGAGCTGACCCTGCGGGTGCCGGTGGATCGGCATGGCGTCGCGCTTTGGCGGCCGCCGGAGCGCGAGGTGCTCCCCGCCGACTGCGCCCGCTGCGCGCTGGTGGCGGTGTGCCGCCAACTGCCCACCCGCACGGGCGCCGCGCTGCTCTGGCGGCGGCTGGGGCTGGTGGATGCCACGGGTGTGCCCACGCTGCGCGGGCGGGTGGTGAGCGCCTTCACCCAGGGGGACGGCCTGGCCATTGCCGCGGCGCTGGAAGATGAAACCTATGCACTGGACGAGTTGATCTATGACCTGGCCAACCTGGCGGCGGGGTTCCGGTTCGCCGGCGAGGAGGTGAATCGCTGGGGCGGGCGGCTGGGGCAGGTGTGCCACGCGCGGTATGGGCTGCAGAGCATTCCGGGCTACCTCGAGAACGGGGTGCCGCCCAATTACGGCGCGGGGGCGGAGCAGATCGTGGCCGCGGTGCACCGGAACCCGGCGAGCAAGCAGGGCTGGATTACGGAGGTGCTGGGGGCCGGCGATATTGACCGGATGATTATCGAGTGGCGCAGCCTGCTGCGGCAGATTACGCACGCCCCCGACCTGGAATGGCCGCGGTGGCGCGCGCTGCAGGTCCTGGCCCGGAGCGTCCTCAATGAAACCGAGTCGCCCACGCTCACGGACCTGCCGCCGCTGGAGCCCCACCAGACCCGGCGCGTGGATCACCGGCTCCTGCTGCGGCGGCATTAACGCGGCCGCCGGAAGCCCCGGGAGACCGCCGCCCCGCCGGGGCGGGACGCCCGGGCGGGGGGAAGAGGATTAGCGCCGGTCGCGCCGGCCGCGCCGGCCGCGCCGGTTGCGGCGGGAACCGTGGTCGCCGCCGTGCTGCCCGTCCCGATCGCCGCCGGAGTGTTCCGGCGGGCCGCCGTGGGTTTCGTCGTCATCGGGGAACCGGCCGGCGTCGCCGTCCGGAGCGGGCGCGCCGTCCGCCGCGGCGGGCGCGCCGTCGGCGGGAGCGCCGCCCATCTGTTGGTCGCGTTCGGCCATGGCGGCGCGGCGCGAGAGGCGCACGCGGCCTTTTTCGTCCACGCCGAGGCACTTGACCCAGATTTCATCGCCCATTTTGACGATGTCTTCGACCTGTTTGACGCGGAAGTTGGCCAGTTCGCTAATGTGGACCAGGCCGTCCTTGCCGGGCAGGAACTCGACGAAGGCGCCGAACTCCTTGATGGTGACCACCTTGCCGCGGTAGAGCTTGCCGACCTCGGCCTCGGCGACCATGCCCTGGATGGCGTCCACGGCAATTTTCATCCCGTCGGCGGAGACCGAGTAGATGTTGACGGTGCCGTCGTCCTCGATGTTGATTTCGCAGCCGGATTCCTCGACCAGTTTCTTGATGTTCTTGCCGCCGGGGCCGATGAGCAGGCCGATCTTCTCGGGGTTGATCTTGAGGGTGGTGATGCGCGGGGCGTATTTGCTGATCTCGGGCCGCGGGGCGGCCAGGGTCCGGGCCATCTCGGCCAGCACGTGCAGGCGCGCCACGCGCGCCTTTTCCACCGTCTCGGCCATCAGGGCGTGGGGGATGCCGGGCAGCTTGAGATCCAGTTGGAAGCCCGTGATGCCCTTCTCGGTGCCGGCGATCTTGCAATCCATGTCGCAGAAGGCGTCCTCCCAGCCGATGATGTCGGTCAGGAGCTTGTAGTTTGCGAGCTTGCCCTGGGAGTCGTACTCGGTGCATAAGCCGATGCTGATGCCGGCCACGGGGCGGGTGATCGGCACGCCGGCATCCATCAAGGCCAGGCACCCGCCGCAGACGGAGGCCATGGACGAAGAGCCATTGGATTCCATGATCTCGCAGGTGACGCGCAGGGAGTAGGGATAGGTCTGGATGGGCACCATGGGCTCGAGCGACCGCTCGGCCAGGGCGCCGTGCCCGATCTCGCGCCGGCCCGGGCCGCTGATGCGGCCGGTTTCGCCGACGGAGAAGTTCGGGAAATTGTAGTGCAGGATGAACTTCTTTTCGGTGGCGCCGCCGGTGTAGGCGTCAAATTCCTGCGCGTCTTCCCCGGTGCCCAGCGTGCAGAGCGTGATGGCCTGGGTTTCGCCGCGCTGAAACAGCGCCGAGCCGTGCGCCCGCGGCAGGAGGCCCACTTCGCTGACGATGGGCCGGACGGTGTCGAAGTCGCGGCCATCCAGGCGCCGGCCCTGCCGCAGGATCAGGCCGCGGACGGCTTCCTTCTGGATGTAATAGAAGGCGTCCTTGAGCACGAACTCGGTCACCCGCTCCGCGCCAAACTTTTCGACCAGCTTCAGGCCCACTTCCTCCGTGAGGGCCGCGACCGCGGCTTCGCGGGCCAGTTTGCCGGGCGTCAGCAGCGCCGCGATGATGCGGTCGCCGGCCAGGGTTTTGGCTTCCTGGAGGATTTCCTCGGGCACGATATTGAGCGTGATTTGGCGCTTGGGCTTGCCGACGCGGGCGGCCAGCTCTTTCTGCACGGCAATGGCCGGCTGAATGGCCTCGTGGCCGAACTTGAGCGCGGCGTTAAAGTCCGCCTCGCTGATTTCCCGGGCCGACCCCTCATACATGACGAGGTCGGTTTCGTTGCCGACATAGACCAGGTCCAGGTCGCTTTCGAGCATCTGGCTGTGGGTGGGGTTGGCGATGAACTGGCCGTTGACGCGGCCCACGCGGACCGCGCCCAGCGGGCCCGCCCAGGGGATGTCGCTGACCATGAGGGCGGTCGAGGCGCCGATGACCGCCAGCATGTCCGGGTCGTTGTCGCCGTCGGCGCTCAGGACGATGCTTTGGACCTGGACTTCGTTGTACCAGCCTTTGGGGAAGAGCGGGCGGATGGGGCGGTCAATGAGCCGCGAGGTGAGGATTTCCTTTTCGGTGGGGCGGCCTTCGCGTTTGAAATAGCCGCCCGGGAACTTGCCCGCCGCCGCGGCCTTTTCCCGGTAATCCACGGTCAGCGGAAAGAAATCCTGGCCGGGTTTGGGTTTGGTGGCGGCCACGGCCGCGACGATGACGATGGTTTCCCCGAGCTGGACGCTGACCGCGCCGTCGGCTTGTTTGGCGAGTTTCCCCGTTTCGATGATGAGCTGTTTGTCCCCCACCGGGGCAATGACTTTCTCTGACATAATACTCTACTTCCCGCCGCCGCCGAGGAACTTCAGTGAATCCCGAAAACGTTCGGGACTGAATGAAATCACCCGGGGCAACGGAGCTTTCTTTTACGCGAGGGTTAAGGGTGCCAGCCGGGCTGTCCGCGTTTGCCAGCCTGGTTGAATCAAGGTTTCCGCACCTGCCGGTTCATTTTGAATCCTTCGCTCACAGGTCGGCGGAGGCGCAATTATTTGCGCAGTTTAAGTTTCCGGGTGACGGTCTGGTAGCGATTCACGTCAATGGAGCGCAGGTAATCCAACAGGCGCCGGCGCTGCCCGACCATCATCAGCAGGCCGCGGCGGGAACTATGGTCTTTGGTGTTGTTTTTCAGATGCTCGGTCAGATGGTTGATGCGCTGCGTGAGCAACGCAATTTGCACATCCGCCGAGCCGGTGTCCCGCTCGTGCAGCTTGAATCCATCTATCGTTTTCGCTTTCACTTCCATACTTTCAAGTCCAGCCAATCAGTCCTTCATTTAATATTCGAGGCCGAGTCTAGGCCCCCGGCCCCGGAGTGTAAAGCCCTTTCCACAATTCCCGGGAAAAAGCGCGGAACGGCGGCGGGGGGCGCGGACCGGCCCCGTTGCCGCGGCGCGCCCCGGGAACGGCGGCGGGGAGCGACCGGCGGGGGGCGGCGGCCGGGCCGGGCCGGAGTGTGCCGGGGGCGCGGGGCTCAGGGAATGAAGGCTTCCCGCTGGCGAAACGGTTTGTTCTCCGGCTCGGTCGGCTTGATGAACAGAAAGCTCAGATTGCGTTTGATCCACGGGCCGGTCAGCGACTTGTCAAAAACCGAGGCTTGCACCGTGTGGAGCGTGGGGAAGAAATCGCTGCCGTACACTTCATCCTGGAACTGTTCCATGGCGCGGACTTCGGTCGGGCTGAAGTAGCGGGCGTTCAACAGCGCCAGCGCCGCCAGCAGGATGCAGCCCAGGCGCACCATGCCCGAGCCCATGCCCAGGTAATACTCCGCGCGCCCGAACACGTCGCTCCCCACCAGCTTGCCGCCCAGGAGGCGCTGGATTCCGGCAAACAGCAGCACGATCAGCACCGCGCAGCCGACATACGCCAGCACGTAGCAGGACAGCCGCCCCAGGAGGGTGGTGTATTGCCCCAGCATCCGCCCCGCCGGCTCGTAAATAAACGCGCACCCAAAGACGATGGCCAGCCACTTGAGCAGGCGCAGCAGTTCCTCGGACATGCCGTATTTCCGGCCCTTGTAAATGCCCAGCCCCAGCATGGCGATGACCACCACGTCGAACACGTTAATCGGCAACTGACTAAAGCTCATAAGTTTGTCCCGTCATGCGCATCCCCGGGAGGGATGCGGCGAGGGACTTGGTAGCCAGTTTGGTGCCATGTGGAAGCGCCGGGGAGGGAAGCGAAACCTCCGCCCCGGGGGACGTGCGGCGCGGCCCCACGCCCGGCTGGCGGCCGGGAGGGCGCGCACGGCCGCGCCCGGCCTGGTTGTTCGCTGGCGCGGGCGCGGCGGGGCGCCGCCAGCTTTGCGCCGGGGGCATCCACTCCCCGGCGCCGCAGACCGGATTCCGGAACCGGCGGCGGCGCGGCCAGGCGGTCTGTCCCAGGACGGGACAGTTCTGCCCCGTCTCGGTCAGGGTGGCGGGGCGGGGCGGGGGCGGGCTTAATCCACCACCCGTTTGCCGGCCTTGCGGGCCAGGTACTGCGTTTTGATCCAGTTATAGGTCTCGCGCAGCCCTTTATCCAACGGCGTGTTGGGCTCCCAGTGGAGCACCTTCTTGATGAACGTGTTGTCGCTGTTGCGGCCCGCCACTCCCCGCGGCGCGGTGAGGTCGTATTCGCGCTTCAGCTTGACGCCGGCGATTTTTTCGACCTTGGACACCAGCTCGTTGATGGTCACCAGTTCGCTCGTCCCGAGGTTGATGGGGGTGGCGATGAGCTTGTCGCAGTGCATGATCATATCAATGCCCTTCACGCAATCATCAATATACATGAAGCTGCGGGTGGGGGTGCCATCGCCCCAGATGTTGATGGTATGTTTGCCGCTATCCACCGCGGCGATGACCTTGCGGCAGATGGCCGCCGGCGCCTTCTCGCGTCCGCCATCCCAGGTGCCCCAGGGGCCATAGACGTTGTGGAACCGCGCGATGGCCGTCTTCATCCCGCGCTCGGCCCAATACTCCTCGCAGAACATCTCGGAGATCAGCTTCTCCCAGCCGTAGCCGCGCTCGGCCATGGCCGGGTAGGCATCGGACTCCTTGAGGGCGCGCACATTCGGGTCCTGCTGCAGCGTGACATTGTAGGCGCAGGCGGAGGAGGAGAAGAAGTAGCGGCGCGCGCCCGCGCGGTACGCGGACTCGATCATGTGGGTGTTAATCAGCACGCTGCGCAGGCATTCGACGCGAAACCGCTCGATGAAGCCCATGCCGCCCATGTCCGCCGCCAGGTTGTAAACCTCGACCGCGCCCTCGCACAGGCGCCGGCAATTCTCCTCGTCGCTCAGATCCAGGCAGAGAGATTCGACCCCGGGCACGCGCTGATACCAGTCGTAGAGCGGTTTCTTGTCCGCGACCCGGATGCGCGTGAAGCCCTTGTTGCGGAAATAGCGCGCCAGCGCCCCGCCAATGAACCCGCCGCCGCCGCCAATGACAATCAAATCATCCTTCTTGAGCTTGGGATCTTTTTCAACCAGTCGTTTCGTAGCCATAAACTATATTCTAATACTCTGTTCGTTTCTGTTCCGGCGGCTCCGCGCGCGTTGGGCGCCCAAGGCCGGCTGCCACCCGTTGTTTGCCGGTTTAAGTGGCGTTGGACACACACTGCCACCCCGGCCGCCGGTTGACGAGTTAAAAAGAGAGCGGGGCCGGGAAAGGCGGTATTTTTTCCTTTGCATGGGGGGCGCCGAGGCGCTACGTTATGCCCGCCTTGTCCGGTGGTGTAATGGTAGCACAAGAGTCTTTGGAGCTCTTTGTCATGGTTCGAATCCATGCCGGACAGCCATTTCCTCAGGGAAAACACCATCTCCCAGCCCGGCAGCGGCGCCGCCGCGGGGCCGCCAGGCCGGCCGGACGAGGTTCCACACCGGGCCGGGGGGCGCGCCGTTCTTCGCCGGGGCGGGCCGCCGCCGGGGGGCGCGAGCATTCCCGCCGCGGTTTCCACTGGACGGTTGGGCGACCGGTGTTAGAGTGAAAATGGTATGTCAACCAATGCGCCCGTTGTCTCCCGGAAGATCAACTTGCGCCGCCCGGATGTCATGGCGGCAGTTCAGGCCCAGGTGCTGTCGCACTATCGCAGCAGCCTGGTCGAGCGCATTCGCGGCAACGGGTATGTGCTGGCAGCGGGCGACCTGACGGTCCGGCTCGCCAAGGAGTTCGGCTTTTGCTACGGCGTCGAGCGGGCCATTGACCTGGCCTATGCCGCGCGGCAGGTCTTCCCCGATCAGCCGCTCTACATCCTCGGCGAAATCATCCATAACCCGGAGGTCAACGATCAAATCCGCGCGATGGGCATCAAGTTCCTCTCCGGCCGCGAAAAGGACGCGGACATCGCCGACCTGAAGGAGGATGACATTGTCATTATTCCCGCTTTCGGGGTGGAAGTCTCCGTGCGGCAGCAGCTCGAAGCCAAAGGCTGCCGGTTTGTGGATACGACCTGCGGCGACGTCATGAGCGTCTGGAAACGCGTCCGCCAGTATTCGCAGGATAACGTCACCAGCATCATTCACGGCAAGGCCTGGCATGAGGAGACCAAGGCCACCAGCTCGCAAACGAGGGTCAGCGGCGGCGGCCATTACCTCGTCGTCTTCACGCTGGAGGAGACGGACTACGTCTGCAATTACATCCTGCAGGGCGGCGACAAGGCCGCCTTCCTCGAAAAGTTCAAGGGCGCCTGCTCGGAAGGATTTGACCCCGACGTTCACCTCCGGACCATCGGCGTGGCCAACCAAACGACCATGCTGCGGGGCGAAACGGAGGAAGTGCAACGCCGCCTGCGCCGCGCCATCACGCAGAAGTACGGCGAGGCCGGGGTGGAGCCGCATTTCCGCTTCTTCGACACCATTTGCGGCGCCACCCAGGACCGGCAGGATGCCCTGAGCAAGCTCTTGCAGGAGCCGCTGGACTTGCTCCTGGTCATCGGCGGCTATAACTCCTCCAACACCTCGCACCTGGCGGAGATGGGCGAAGCGAAGCTGCCTACTTACTTTATCAAGAACGCCGCCAAGATGGAGTCTGACCGGCTGATTCGCCATTACGACCAGCATAAACATCAGGAGGTCGAGACCCGGGATTGGCTGCCTTCCGGGCGCGCCACCATCGGCATCACGGCGGGGGCCTCCTGCCCCAACAACCTCATCGAGGATGTGATCCGCCGGCTGTTCGCGCTGCGGGGCATTTCGCTCCCGCCGGACGCGGGCGCGTAAGCGGTGCGTGTTTCCGGGCGGTTACGGCTTTCGTTGCGGCTCCAGGGTAAGCTGGCTGTCCCGCACCCGGATGTCCGCCAGTTCTTGCAAAAGCGCCCCGGCCTGCGGCTGGCGGGCGGCCTCCGCCGCCAGGTTCCACTTGCGGATGGCCCGCATATAGATTTCCGGCAGCGGGCGGCCCTTGACCCGGATCGTCTGCGGCCTAATGGCCAGCGCCCCGTTCTGGAAAGACAGGCGGAAGGTCGCGGTCCCGTTCAAGTAACGCCCTTTTAATTGAGGCCACCCGGCTTCTTCCAGCGGCACGCTCAGTTGGCTTTGCAACTGCCCTCCAGCGAGGTGGACATAGACCTTGCCCTTGAATCCCTGCAACCGCGGGTCGTCGGCGATCAGCGCGTTGATTTCATCGGCGCTCAACGTCAGCGCCGGGGCGGGGCGCTGCTCGCGGAGCGCCGCCTCGAACGCCGCGCACCGCCGCTTTAATTGGTTCTTTTCGCTCCGCGACAGCAACGCGGCGGGCAATTCCGCCGGCTGGGAATCGGTGAAGCGCAGCATCGTCTTCCAGGTGTAATGCAGCGCCACCAGCAAGCCGCCCAGCACCAGTAACAGCCCCACCGCGCCGACGAGGCACCCATGGAAAAAACAGCCCCGGCGGCGGGCGGCGGCGGGGGAGCCGGTCATCGGGCTTTCTTATGAAAGCGGAGTTTGGGCGGGATCGGCGGCGGCGTGGGAATCTTCGGCGGTGCCGCGCGCTGAAGGCGTTCCTTTTCCCGGCGCCACGCTTCGTAGGTGGCAGACACCACCGGCGCGGCCGCCGCCGGCGGGGCGGGTGCTTCCGGGGGCGTCAACTTGGCTTCCCACTCCTGGACTTTAGCCGCCAGCCAATCCCCCGCCTGAACGAGGGTCTCGCCGATCTTCTCTTCGGGGAACTTGAGGCCCCCAATCTCCAGGTTGGCGAGCGGCTTCAGGGCATCGAGCGGTTGCCCGGGATCGGCCAAAGCCGGGCTCGGGCGCGGGGCGGCGGAATCGAGCGTTTGATAGCCGTTTACCAGCCAGTCAACCTGGCCGGTCTCGATGTCCACCAATAATCCATGCACGGGGATTTTGGGGCCGATCAGGGGGCTCTGGCGCACGATATCCGCCGCCTTGATGACGTTGGCCCGCTCGCTGCCGAACAAACCGAAGAACTCGTTGAGATTGGGCGGCAATTGGTGCCGTTCCACTCCCAGGCTTCGGAACTGATCCAGGAGCGCCAGGGCGGTGGTTTGGCCCATCGGGCAATCGGTGTGGCCGATGATGGCAATCCCCTGGCCGCCCTCGACGGCGCACGCCAGCGCCAGCGACCGCACGGTGCTGCCCAGGGGGTCGGTGATGATGTTTCCCGCGTTGCGCAGCCAGATGAATTGGTCCTCGGGCACGCCCAGTACTTCGGGCAACAGCGGATTGAGCCGCACATCCAGGCATGTCAAAGCGACGATGGGCAGTTCGCTTGCAAAGTCCGCCGGGCGCAGGCCGGCGCTCGGATCACCCGCCACCGCGCGGTGGTTGGCGTCAATCATGGCTTCAAACAGGCGCATAGCCGTCGCCGGCGAACCGTCCCTACCCGCGGGCTTTCGGGCGGCCCACAAAGAAATAGATCAGCGCACCCAGAACCTGCACCAACACGATAACGAGCACCCAAATGATCTTCTCCGTGTCGCGCAACCCTTTATTCCTGATGGCGTGAATGAGCATCCACACCCAGAACACAAAACAGGCCAGCCCCAAAAGCCCCACCATCAACCCCACAATCCCCGCACCCGCCAAAAGCGATCCTAAATCATCCATAGACGGCCTTCGTTACTTCGGTTTGTCCTCGCCTTTCTCCGCCCCCTTCTTTAGCCCGGGCACCTGTTCGAGCAGCTTCTCGAACTTGATGCCCGTAAGGCTCTCGATGACCGGCGGAAGCTGCGCGACAATCTGGGTCACGTCCCCCGTCAGCTTGCTGGCGCCGCCGCCCGCAGCAGGGCCGGAGTTGATGATGACCATCTTCTCGGTCTTGGCCAGCGGCTCGCTGATCTTGCCGGCCACCTCCGGCAGCACGCGGATGATCATCTCGACCACCGCCGCCTCGTTGTATTGCTTGAAGGATTCGGCCTTGACGCGCATCGCCTCGGCGGTTGCCTTGCCTTGCGCCTCGATGACGGCGGCCTCGGCCAGGCCGCGCGCCTTGTTGGCATCCGCTTCCGCGGTGCCGGTGGCTTTGACCACATCGGCGGCGGCAAACCCGGTTGCCTTGGCCGCGGACGCCGCTCCGGCGGCCTCGGTCTCCAACTGGAACTTGCGGGCGTTGGCCAGGGTTTCCACCTTGTAGCGCTCGGCGTCGGCGGGCTTTTGCACATTGGCCTCCAGTTCCCGCTGTTTGCGCAGGATTTCCTGTTGCTGCAGCTCAATCTGCTTCTGCTTTTCCACGATGTTGACCTGCACCTCTTCGGCCTTCACCAACTGGCCGGTCTTGTATTTCTGCAGGTCATAAGCCAGGTCCGCCTCGGCCTTTTTCTGGTTCACCGCCGCCTGGTATTGCGCGACGTTTGTTTGATAATCCCGCTGCGCCTCGGCGATCTTGGTGTCAGCCAGGAATTTCGCCTCCTGCCCGGCCTGGTTCGCCTGCGCCGAGCGGATGGTCGCGTCGCGGTCGGCCTCGGCCTGCGCGATAATGGCATCCCGTTTCACCTGCGCGATGCGTGGCTTGCCCAGCGCGTCCAAATAGCCCTGGCTGTCCTTGATGTCGCGGATGGTGAAACTGACAATGCCCAGTCCCATGTTGGCCATATCGCCCGCCGCGACCTCCTGCACCTTTTGGGCGAAGGCGTCGCGGTTCTGGTAAATATCTTCCACCGTCATCGTGCCCAGGATCGCGCGCAAGTGGCCCTCGAGCGTTTGCATGGCGATGTTTTTAACGGCCGCGGTGTCCTTGCTCAAGAACTGCTCCGCCGCCGTGGCGATGGAAATATCGTCGCCCTTCACCTTGATCTGCGCCACGCCGTCCACGCGCACCGGCACGCCTTTGCTGGTATAGACTTCCTGCTCCTGCTTCACGTCAATGGTCAGCAACTCCAGCGAAAGACGGTCCACCTTCTCAATAACCGGAATGACAAACGTGCCGCCGCCCTTCCGCACCCGGAAACCGCGCGTCTGCACCATCCCATCCGGGTCCACATACCGATGCCGGCGGCCGGAAACGACGAGCACCTCGTTCGGGCCAACCTTGACATAGCGGCTGGCCCAGATCGCCGCGAAGATAACAATGACAAAAACCAGCCCCACCACCACCGAGGCGACCGTGCCGCCCAGGAGGGCTTCCGCCAGCAGAATGGAATAGTTCGACATAAGCAAAAAGTTAATTGCAGGTTATGGGTTGCGGAATGGAATCAAAGAGGCGCGACATAAAACTGGGTGCCGACGATGTGAACAATCTTCACCGCCTGACCGCTGGCGACCGGGACCCCGCTCTCGGTGCGCGCCGGCGCGGTATAACGCGAACCGGCCTGCACATACGCGATTTCCCCCACGCCCCCGGCTGGAATGGGCGTGATGACCGTGGCGCTCATTCCGACCAGCGTTGCCACGCGCGATTCGCTGGAGGCATCCACCTTGTGAAAAATCGTCCCGAACAGCCACACCACCCCGGCCGCGATGGCCAACGCGCCCAGCAAGGCCAATGGGGCGCTCACCCAGGGGCTCCGGGTGGCTTCCACCCGGGCAAAAATCATCCCCAGCCCGCCAAACGCGGTGATAAAAGCGGTGATCGTCGTGGGGCTGAACGGCGAAAGCCCTGGAACGCCCGCGTCTTGAAAGCCCGCCTCGGCATGTCCGCCCGTCCCCACATCCGCATCCACATCGTGCCCGCCAAACAAGTGGCCCAGGAGCGCGCTGACTACGGCGAACAACAGCCCGGCTCCAAAACAGACCGAATACACTAAAAAGTCCATAGCCCCTCGCTAGTTTGCACGCAGTATAAAACCATGAATCCGCCGGAGGCGCAAGCCGCAACCTTGCCCCCGCCGCCGCCGGCCGGCAATCGCCGCTCGCCCTCCTCCCGAGGTTGCCCGCACTGCCCCGGCTCATCTATGGAACGTCGTTTCATCTGCGCCCCTGGAGCAAACACCAACCGCGCCCGCTTTGCACTTATAATTTTCCGGCCGCTTTATAAACGCCAACCCAGCCGCCGGGAGGTCTCCCGGCGCCGCCCCGCGCCTTTTCATTTGACGCCCCGTCCGAGCCGGGCGATAGTGGGCTAGCAGCCGGATTGAAGCGTCTTCTTCCACAGCGAATGGGCTGGTGGCAGAAACACCCAGAACGGCGGGCGTCTGCCGGGGGGCCTCGGGACCCCGGACGAAACCACCAAACGCACAGAAAGGATATTGCTTTGTGAGCCGAAGATCGAAAAAACCGAAGATGCAGACTTTCCGCTACGTCGCGCCAGCGGCGACCAGCGTGCTGCTGGTTGGGGATTTCACCGAATGGCAGCAGAACGCCCTGGTCATGGAGAAGGGAGCCGACGGAGCCTGGGCCATCAGTGTCAAGCTGCCCCCGGGCAAGCATAGCTACCTGTTCATCGTGGATGGCAAATGGTGCGAAGATCCGGAATGCACCGTGCGCGTGCCCAATCCCTTTGGCGGCCATGATATGGTCCGCGAAGTGGGCTGAACTTCGCCGGTTCGCCGGACCGCGGCGTTAACGCCCCCAAGGCGGCCAACCGGGTTTCCCCGGCCCGGCGGCCATCGTTCCTCCCCCAGGTTGTCGGCGGACGCAAAACGCCCGCTGCCGGGCGCCTGACACGCCCGTTCCAGCCGCCGCAGCAACCACCCCGGTTGGCAACGCGGGCGCCCGCTTCAGAAGACCACCCGGCAAACGAACCCGGTTCACGCTCGCCCGAGCCGGAAAACCGCGTATTTCAGGCTGGCTCCTGGCGCCGTTTTCTGCCCTAATCTGCCGCCTGATATGACGCATTGTCCAACCGTTCCGAACCCGCCGAACCGCCGCCTCTGCCGCGCCCGGCCGCGGATCTGACCCTTGCTTTCCGTCCCCCGAGCGCCCCCATGAAACAGCTCATCCTGATTGATTACGCTATTATTGGCGTCTATGTGCTGGCCTCCTTTGCCATCGGCAACTACTACCTGCGGCGAGCCGGCTCTTCCCTGGACGAATACTTCCTGTCCGGCCGCAAGACCTCCTGGTGGCTGGTCGCATTCTCGATGGCGGCCACGAACTACTCGATTGATTACCCGCTGGCCATTTGCAAGCTGGTGGCCAAATACGGCATCATGGGCACCTGGTATGTGTGGTCGCTGGCCATGGCCGCCGTGGCCACCACCTTCTTCTTTTCCCGTTTGTGGCGCCGGGCCCGGGTGGTGACCGACGCCGAGTTGATCAAATACCGGTATAGCGGAAACATCGGCAATGCCCTGCGCATCTTCAAGAGCATCTACTTCGGCGTCATCATCAACTGCTTCGTCCTGGGCTGGGTCTTCCGGGCGCTGACCAAAGTGATGACCGTCCTGACTCCCTGGAATCAATGGTACGTCCTGACCTTTGCCGTGGCCGTCACTGTGATCTACACGATCAGCGGCGGGCTTTGCGGCGTGATCATGACCGACTTCGTCCAGTATGTCATCATCATCATCGGCGCGGTGGCGCTGGCCGTCTATGGCGTCGTGCATGTCGGCGGCCTCGCGGCCATGTCCGCCAAAATCGAGGCCCTGTACCCGGGCAAACACTTCCTGGCATTCTCGCCCGGGTTCACCGGCGGCCAGTTGATGCCCTGGTCGGCCTTTCTGGTTTACCTGTTCATCCAATGGTGGGCCAACAAGTATTCCGACGGCGGCGGCAAACATATCCAGCGCATGAGCGCCGCCCGGAACGAAGTCCACTCCGTCCTGGGCACGTTCGCCTATTCGCTCCTTTATGTCCTTTCCACCTGGCCGATCATCATCACGGCGCTGTGCGCGCTGATCCTCTTCGGCAAGCTGCCCGACCCGGAGCTGGGCTATCCGCGGCTGATGAGCGAGCTCCTGCCCAACGGCGTCCTGGGGCTTTGCGTCGTTGGCTTGCTGGGGGCGTTCATGTCCACCATTTCCACCCACTTCAACCTGGGGCCCTCCTACCTCATCAACGACATCTACAAGGCTTTCCTGGTGAAGAATGCCTCCGAGAAACACTATATCCTCGTCTCCCGCTGCGCCACGGGCCTGGTCGCCCTGACCGGCATGATTCTCAGCGTCTTCATCGAGTCCATTGCGGACATGTGGCAGTTCGTTTTGTCCTTCGCCAGCGGCGCCGGCATTATCTGGATACTGCGCTGGTTCTGGTGGCGCATCAATGCCTGGTCCGAGTTTTCCTCGATGATCTGCAGCGCCATCGTGGCCACCTACCTGAAGCAGGCGCACCCGGAGATCCCGTTTGAAAGCGCCCTGCTGATCATCATCGCCATCACCGTCCCCGTGGCGCTGCTGGTCACCTTCCTGACCCCGCCGGTCCAGGACGAAACCCTGCGGGACTTCTACCAGCGCGTGCGGCCGGGGCGCTGGGGCTGGCGCCGCATCGCGGCGAAATACGGCATCCCGCGCTCGCCCTACCTGGCCAAGGCCGTTGTGAACCTGCTGTTGGGGTTGGCGCTGCTGTTCCTGGTCAACTTCGGCGTCGGCACCTTGCTGCTGCGCTCGCGCTGGCTCGGGATCGCCGAACTGTTGGCGGGCGCCCTCCTGGCACTCGTGCTGATTAAGCGAATCCGGGAAGAGGAACAACTCCCGGACCCCCAGGATTCCGCCCCGCCCTCGCCGGGCCAGGGGATTGTGTAAGGCTAATCCTTACAAAAAAATCAGCCGGGCGCTTACAGACAACCACGGGACCTTCTGGTAAAAGTAGTGCCCGCAATGGACAGCGCAAGCGGCGGGCCGCCCCGTTGCCGAAGCGCGGACCGCCCGGCTGGCTGTTGCAGCGGCAGCCCGGTTGAGCAGGTGGGTTTGGGTGCTCATCATTAGCCCGGTGCAACTCAGATTTCCTCCCGGTCCCGGGCTGCCGCTCCAGCAGCCTTTGCGCAACCCCCCCACCGGCCCCCGCCGGCGCTAGTTGCGAGAGTTCCCTTTCACCAACTGCGCCTCATGGGTCTGCAAATACTTCTCCATCGTCTCGATACTGCTGGTCTGAATCCGGCGCGCCTGCCCCAATTCCCGCATCATGCGGTAGTCCAGCAGCCGCTTGCCTAGCTCCACAATCTGGATATACGCCTTGTCCGTCTTCCACAACTGCCCATTGGCCAGCGCCGGCCGCCGCTTCTTCCTATTCGACTTTATTTTCACGCCTATTAGACGCGCGAAACCCCTGTTTTGTTCAGATTTTAGTCGGCCAAAGTTTGCCGCGGCGCTCCGGGCCCCGGGCTTGCGCCTCCCGGCGCGCCCGCATTCCCGTTTACCCCGCCCCGGCGCGTCTGGTAAACTCCGGGCATGGCGTTTGATTCATTACGCGACTTTCTCGGGCATTTGGAGGCGGCCGGCGAGCTGCGGCGCCTCACGCAACCGGTGGCCAGCGAACTGGAGATTACCGAACTGGCCGACCGCGAAATGAAGAAGCCCGGCGGCGGCCAGGCCCTGTTGGTGGAGAAGCCGACCGTCAACGGGCAAATCTCGCCCTTCCCGCTCGCCATCAACGCGCTGGGCTCGTATCGGCGCATGGCGCTGAGCCTGGGCGCCCCCTCGATCGAGGAAGCCGCCGCCGCGCTCGGCGCCCTCGTGAAAGCCAAACCGCCCGCCAGCTTCAAAGAGGCTCTCCAATTGCTCGGCACCGCGTTCGACCTCCGCCACGCCCGGCCGAAGCGCGTCAAAGACGGCGCCTGCCAGGAAGTCATCCACCACTTCGACGCTCCCCCGCCGCGCACCGCGCCGTGGCCCCCGGCCCCCGATTGGCGCACCCCCGCCGCGTTCGACCCCCGCCCGCCCACCCTGCTGAACCTCCCCATCCAGCAATGCTGGCCGCTGGACGGCGGACGCTTCATTACGCTGCCCTGCGTGGTGACCCGCGACCCCGACACCGGCGCGCGCAACGTGGGCATGTACCGCATGCAGGTCTATGACGAGCGCACCACCGGGCTGCATTGGCAGTTGCAGAAAGTCGCCGCCCGCCACGGCCGCCGCTACTACGAAACCGGCACGCGCATGCCGGTGGCCGTCTTCCTGGGCGGCGACCCGGTGTACACCTTCTGCGCCACCGCCCCGCTGCCGGACGGGCTGGATGAGTTCCTGCTGGCCGGCTACCTGCGCCAGAAATCCGCCGAACTGGTTCGCTGCCAGACCTGCGACCTGGAAGTGCCCGCCGACGCGGACTTTGTCCTGGAGGGATACGTGGACCCCGCCGAACCGCTGCGCGAGGAAGGTCCATTCGGCGACCATACCGGCTTTTACTCGCTGCCTGACCGCTACCCGGTCTTCCACCTCACCGCCATCACCCACCGCCAGCGGGCGATCTACCCGGCCACCATCGTCGGCCCGCCCCCGATGGAGGATTATTATATCGGCAGCGCCTCCGTAAAACTATTCCTGCCCATCCTCAAAATGACCTTCCCGGAACTGGTGGACCTGGCCCTGCCCGCCGAGGGCGTCTTCCACAACCTGGTCTTCGTCAGCATCAAAAAGACCTACCCCATGCAGGCCTTCAAAATCATGCACGGCCTCTGGGGCATGGGGCAAATGATGTTCGCCAAATATATCGTGGTCGTGGATGACGACGTGGACGTGCATAACTCCCGCGAAGTCCTCTTTCACCTCTGCGCCAACACCGACCCGCAACGCGACGCCCTTTTCACCAAAGGCCCCGCCGACGTGCTTGACCACGCCACGCCCGTGCTGGGCGTCGGCTCCAAAATGGGCATGGACGCCACGCGCAAGCTCCCCGGCGAAGGCCACCCGCGCGACTGGCCGCCGCTCATCCAGATGCCGGAAGCGGTGCGGCAGAAAATCCGCTCGATGCTGGCGTAGCCGCTGTCCCCGAAAAAAAAACCCCGCGCGCCGGGAGCCGGCGCCGGGCCGCCGGATAAACTCTCTCCAACATCCCGCGGCCTCAACGGCCAGCGACGGCCCTCCGCGCGCCCGCCCACAACAGGGTGGACGCTTCGGACGGCGCTTGCTAAGCTCGCTCCATGCCTGGTGAACTCGAATGCCAATTCGCCATTATCCGCGCAGGGCAGCGCCCCGGCGAACACCCCAAACACCGCGCCCCATGAAACCCGGTGCCCGAAAACCGCTCCGAAGCCGGGAGCACCCGCACATGCAGCCGCAAATCGCCGGGCAACCGCTCCCGCACCGGCTCAACCGCCGCGACTTTCTGCGCGGCGCCGCGGCGGGAATGGCCCTGGCCTTCCTGCCCCCGGCGGCGGCGGCGCCCGCCGGCCCGGTGCGCATCGAAACCCCTTTCCACGGCGCCATTCTCAACCCGCGGCAAGGCCGCGCCGTTAAACGCGGCCTCGCCATCCGCGTGAGCGGCACCGCCCCCGCCGCCATGCGGGTCAAAGTCAACGGGCAAACAGCGCGCCGGGAGGGCGACCGCTTCGACGCCGAGGTCATCCTTCGCCAGCCGGTGACGGAGATTGCCGCCGTCGCCGGAGCATCGGCCGCCGGCGGCGAAGACCGCATCCGGGTGGTCTGGGACCGGCACTCGCGCCCCCGCTACCACTTCGCCCTGGATGACAACATTTATTTTCTGCGCGACATCGCCCGGCAGCGCTATGACTCCCTTTTCGATTGCGCCTACCTCAAACTGCTGCGGAACCTGAACCTCAAATACGGCACCCGCTTCTCCGTCAATCTCTACTTCGCGGCGGAGGACGGCTTCACGCTGGCCGAATTCCCGGACCGCTACCGCGGCCAGTGGCAGGACAACGCGCACTGGCTGAAACTGGCCTTTCACGCCTACGCCGACAAGCCCGACCGGCCCTACCAAAATGCCCCGGCGGAAAAGCTCCTGGCCGATTACGACCAGGTCGCCGCGCAGATCCATCGGTTCGCCGGCGCCGCCACCTTCGCCCCGCCCACCAACCTCCACTGGTCCATGGCGCGCCCGGACGCCCTCCGCGCCCTGGCCCGGCGCGGCGTGCGGTGCCTGAGCGGCTATTTCCGCAAAGACAACGGCGGCTGGGACATCAATTATGGGCTGGACGACCGCCGGTCGGAATACCTGTCCAAACACGACCTCCTGATGGACTTCGAGACCGGGATCATCTTTTTCCGCGACGCCATCGTCTGCAACACGGTGACCCCGGACCAGGCCGCCCAGGTCCTGGCTCCGCTGGCGGCCGGCCCGGAACGCCGCGACCCCATCAACCTGCTGTGCCACGAACAGTACTTCTGGCCCTTTTATCCGGCGTACCAACCCGACTACGCCCAGCGGATCGAGGCCGCCATCCGCTGGACAACGGAGCACGGCTACCAACCCTCCTTTTTCCACGAAGGCATCCTGGGCAGCCCGGAGGCGTGAACGCGCCGGGGCGCGCGGCGGCTTCCCCGCCGGAAGCGGCCCGCTCACGGCCGCCGCCGCTCACCGGCGAGGTACTCCAGCAGGTCCGCCATGTCCGGCAGCGAGAGCCCCTCGGCCAGCGCCTCGGGCATGAGCGACCCCGACAGCGGCGCCAGATGCCGCAGGTTTAGACGCGGCAGAACCACCGGCTGGCCGTTCGCCTGCTGCAGGGTCACCGCCGCCAGGTGATCGTCGCGCAGCCGGCCCCAGAACAATTCGCCCGCGGCGGTCCGGGCCAGGTACAACTCATTGCCGGGCCGGATCTCCGCGCTCGGCTCCAGCATCGCCGCCAGCGCCCATTCCTTGCCGCGCATCGGCGCCGTGGCCAGCTCCGGCCCCAGGCCCGGCCCGGCCGGCCCCGGCTGATGGCACACCGCGCAATACGCGAGAAAAACCCCCCGTCCGCGGTCCGCCGCGCCCCGCACGTTCAACGCCGGCTGGAAATGCTGCAGCGCCTCCGGCCGCCGCGCCCGCAGCGGCCCCAGCAGCCGCGCCGCGCGTTCGGCAATCGCCGGCTCGGGATACGCGCGCAGCAGGGTCACTTGGTCATCCGTGAGATCGGCCAGGCCCAGGCGCCCCTCTTCCAGCGCGTCCAGCACGACGCCCAGGCGGTCGGCGCGGGCCAGCAGCGCGGCGGCGGCGTCGGCGCGCAAGGCCGGCGTCAAGGCCCGCCACCGGCGCAGCAGCGCGTCGGGCAGCCGCGGATCGTCGTAGCTGCCCAGGGTGGCCAGGGCGGCGGAGCGAAGCGCTTCCGATTGCCGCGACCCCGCCAGCAGCAGCAGGTGATCCGCCGTTTCGAGATAGGTATAGGGGCAGGAGGGCAACAGCCGGATCGCCCCGAGCCGCACCGGTTCCGGAAACTGGACGTTCGGCATGACCGCCAAGGCTTCCGCGTAGAAGCGGGGCAGCGGCCCCTGCGGGTTCATCCGGGCCAGCGAAATACCCGCCCGGCGCAGGCCTTCGCTCATCGCCGCCAGCGTCGGCAAAGCCCGCGCCGAGTCCGACGGCGTCTGGTCCGCAAACGCAAGCACCCGGGCAATTTCCTCCGGCTGTCCCTGCGCCCCGATCATCGCCGCCAGCCGGTCCAGCAGTTCCTGCCCGGCGGCCGAGTCCCGCACCGCCCGCTGTCGGGCCAGGGCAATCAAGACTTCCGCCGCCCCCTCGCCCAGCGAGCTCAAAACCGCCGCCTGCCGCCAGGGATCGTCGCCCGCCTCCCACAGCAGCTCCGCCAGCACCGGCGCGCGATCCGGCGCCCGGATTTCCCCCAGGGTCAGCGCGAGCTGATAGCGCACGCGGAGCGAAGGGTCGGCCGCCAGCGATTTAAGCTGCCCCCAGATCGGCGCCGGCAGCGCCCCGCGCCGGGCCCGCGCCTCGGCCAGCCGCACCGCCTGTTCCCGCACCCGCGCATCCGGATCTTTCAACGCCCGGAGCAACGGCTCCGCGCTCAACGCGCCGAGCCCCTCGAGCGCGTACAGCGCCTGCGCGCGCGTCAGCGGAGCCCGGGAGTAATAAAACAATTTCGCCAGGGCCGGCGCCGCCGCCGGATCCTGCCGCTCGTAGAGCAGCCGCGCGGCCGTGTCGCGATGCCACCCGTTCGGATGCGCGAGAGCCGCCACCAGCTCGGCCGTGGTGGCCCGCCCCAGCCGGACGGCTTTGGGCGGCTTGAAATCCTGCGGCACAATGCGGTAAATCCGCCCGCCCGCGCGATCGGCGGGCGCCGCCACGACGTAAAGCGCGCCGTCCGGCCCATTGGCAACCTGCACCGGCCGAAACGCCGGATCGGCGGACATCAGAAACTCGCCGCGCGCATCGTCCGGAGCCCGCTCCGCCATCAGCCGCAGCCCCGCCTCGCGCAGCACCACCCGGTGAATGACCCGGGCCGACGCGTCGGCAATGAACACGTTGCCCTGAAAGTTCGTGGGAAACGCGTGGCCGCGATAAACAACGCAGCTTCGCGCATTCGTCAGCCAGGCGGCCGTGGGCGCGTTCGTGGCCAGGAACCCCGCCGCGGGCGGCGCGGCGTCCCCGGGCGGGAGCTGGAAGACGGTCGCGGCCGGGCCGAGCACATCGGCCACCTCGGGAGGCGCCGGGAAAAACGGGTTGCGCTCCCGGTAGCGCAGCGGAAACAGCGCCTGCCGCAGCGGACGCGCCGGATCGCACAGCAGCGCCCGACCCCAGTTGTCCAAAGCCAGGCCGGCTTCCGCCCCGCCTCCGCCGACGGCGAGCGCCAGCCCGCGCGGGGCGAAGGAAAAACACCGGCTCGGCAACGCCGGATCCGTGCCCACCCCGGCGGCATGAATATGGTTGTCCAGGCCCCAGGTGAAGCTGTGCGGGGCCATCCGGGCCGCCAGCGCATTGGTGCTTTCAAACCCGCTGAAGACCTCCCTGCGCACCGTGGCGATGCCGTTGCTCCCGGCATCCTTCAGGTAAAGAATGGCGGCGCCGGCGGCCACGAACACTCCGCCCCCATAACACGCCACCGCCGAGACCGCCGCCAGCTTGTCCGCATACACCCGGCTCGACCGGAATTGGCCGGTGCCGTCGGGGTCTTCCAGCAACCGAACGCGCCCCACCGCCCCGCCGTTGTCGCCGGCGTCGCCGTCGGCCAGCGTCTCCGCTACGAACAACCGGCCGTTCTCGTCAAACGCAATGGCCGCCGGCGCGGCCCCCGGCGCTTCGGCGGCGGCCAGTTCCAGGCGGAACCCGGCCTGAACCCGAAACCCGGCCGGGATATTCGTAAGCTGGCTCGACCAACCGGCGGGCGGGGCGTTGGACTCCGTTTCCGCCGCGGCCGCCCAACCCGGCCCCGCCAGCAGCAACGCCAGCATGAGCCACCGCCCCGCCAGCGGCCCCGGCGCGAGCCGGCAGCCCGCGCCACCGGGCACCCGGCCCGGAGCCCGGCCGCCCGGGCGCGTCCCCCGCGACCGCCCGCGCCCGCGCCGCGAAAATCCTTTAACGTCATTTTGCACCGTCAGCGGTTGTCCATGAAACAGTTGCATCCTGGCCGCGCGGAAAACCCGCCGGCCGCGCGCCTTCGCTCGCACTCCCAGTTTTATCCACCCCCGCCCGCTTGGAAAGGCAAAACCCCGCCGCCCGAATCGTTCCCCCGGCCGCGGCCGGCGGGCATCCGCCTCCCCCGCCCGGCTGGCGGCGCGCTGCCGGCTGGACAACCCGGAACGGTTAACCCATCTTCACCGCGTGGCCGGTTGGGCCGCCTTTGATTCGGACTGCGCTTTATGGAAGAACCTTTGCTGATTCCGGAACCCTTGCCGGAAGCTCCGCCGCCGCCCGCGATGCCGCTCGCGGCGCGGTTGCTGAATGTCTTTGCCATCCCGGGCGCGGTGTTCGCGGACGTCAGGGCCTGCCGCGGGTCCGCCGCCAATTGGATCGTGCCCGCGCTGCTGCTGGGATTGGCCGGCATGCTCACCGCGATGGCCGTGCTCTCCCAGCCGGACTTTCAGCAGCAGATGAACAAACGCTTCGCGGAACAGGCCCAGGCGCTGGAACAGCAAGTCAAGGCGGGCAAGATCAAACCGGCGGAAGCCGAGCGCCTGCGGGCCTTTACCCGAACCTTCGCCCGGCCGGAGGTGCTCCGGTCCCTGGGCGGAACCATGGCCTTCGGGTTCGGCGTCGTCCGCGTGTTCTGGTGGGCGTTGGTGCTGTGGCTGCTTGGGCGGGCGTTCCTGAAAATCCACGTGAACTATCTCAAGGCGCTCGAAGTTGCGGGACTGGCCTTGATGATCAGCGTGCTGGGCTCGGTGGTGTCGCTGCTGCTGATGGTCAACCTGCCCCGGCTGTTTTCCACCCAGGACTGGAGCCAGGCCGTCAGCGACTTCAACCCCAGCCATAAGAACTATCTGCTGCTGGGAACGGCCAATATATTCGCCCTCTGGCTGGTTTGCGTGCTCTCCGTCGGCCTGGCCCGGCTGGCCGACGTGCCCTTCCGACGGGCGATGTGGTTTGTGTTCGCCGCCTGGCTGATCCAGCAACTCTGCCTGGTGACGCTGCAAGGGGTGACCGGGCAATTCATGTTATAGCCCGCCCCCCGGCCCGCGAACCACCCCGAAACGACGGGAGCCTCCCCCATGAAGCCGGCTGGTTGAAGGCCGGCAGACACGAAAAAGGACCTCTCTCAACCATCTCCTGGCATCGCCATGAACTGTCCAATTTTTGGACACTCCCGGAAACATTCGCCTTAATCTCCCTTCCCCACCCCAGTTCCGTTCCCCAATTGCCACCCGCCAATTTCCCTAATAAAAAGCCCTCATTTGGCTAGCAATAGGCCGTGTACAAGGGGTGTACAAGGGATGCTCACCGGATGCGCATAGGAAAAGCTGATATTCACCCGGCGAGCATCCCTTGTACACCCCTTGTACACGGCCTATTGGGAGGGGGAAATGATGGGGAAGCGTCGGAAATGAGTGGACTTGTTGGAGGTGGATTGATTGCGAAGGCAGCGGCGAGTTGGCGCACGAATAAAGGGTGTCCGGGACGGGAGGCCGCCAGCTATTTATAGCGGAGCCGGTTGAGGGGCTTGCTGCCGTTGCCGCTGTGGAGGTGCCTCAGGGGAAAGAGGGTCGCGGCCTCCAGCCGCCTTGATTGGGCCAGGATGGCGTGGCGGGCTTGGCTCCATACGGCGCGACCCTCTGTCCCGCCGCTGAATAAGCCGGTTAACGTGAGGGAATGGGCGCCGTCCCCGGCCGGGGTGTTGCCGTAACGGACGGCGGGTCGGCGCGCGGAAGGCGGCCGTGAATGCGGGTCCGGGATTTCTGTTGGGGGGGCAGACTCATGTTTGTGGCTTCGGCAACCCTGAACTTGATTCAACGCAGCGGCGAGTGCCGCGTCCACCTCCCCGCCCCGGTGGCATTTATCCGGAATCAATGCGCGGGGCAGCCGCCTGCGTCTAATGAGTTGCTGCTGCCGCGCCCCTGCGGCAGACTATTGGCGGATGTCTATTGCCAGGATGCCCCGGTGGTCCGTGCGCCAGGAACAGGCCGAAGTCTCGCGCCTGGCTTGGGCCTTTGTCTTTTCCCTGGCGCTTCACCTGGCGGTGTTCGGCGGTTATCGCACCGGCCAGAAGCTGCATTTATGGCAAAACCTTCACTGGCCCGCCTGGCTGCAGCCGCCTCGCGCGCTGACGGAACTCATCCGGAAGAAAGAAAAGCCTCCGCCGGCGCGGACGCAGGAGCCTCCCCTGATGTTCGTGAATGTCAGCCCCGCCCAGGCCACGGCGGAACCGCCCAAGACCGCGCGATATTATTCCGACAAGAACGCGCACGCGGCCAACCCCGACGCGGATAAGATCACGGACGTGCCCAGGATCACCGGCCGGCAGACGCAAGTTCCCCGGACGGAGGATATCCCGCGCCCGAAGTTTGTCCCTTTGCAGCCGGCGCCGGCCGCGCAAACGCCGCAGGAGGCGCAACCGGAGGTTCGCCCCAAACCCGCCGATACTCCCGGGGACCTGGTGCTGGCCAAGCCGTCCCCAACGCCCCGCCTCACGGACGGCGACGCGGCAACGGCCCAGCCGGCCCGGCCGCGAACCCTCCGGGAAGCCCGGGCCCGGTTGGCGGAACCGCGGGCGGCCGGTGAAATGATGAAGCAGGAGGGCGGGGTCAGCCGCCGCCACGCCATCGCTTCGCTGGACACCCGGGCCACTCCCTTTGGCGCCTATGACGCCGCGCTGGTGGCGGCCATTTCGCAGCGCTGGTACACCTTGCTGGATCAGCGCGAGTATGCGTCCGATCGGCGCGGCAAGGTGGTGCTGCAGTTTCGCCTGCATCATAACGGGCGCGTGACGGATATGACCGTGGCGGAGAACACCGTGGGCGAGGTGCTGGGGCTGCTCTGCCAGAAGGCGGTGCTGGATCCGGCGCCCTTTGCCAGTTGGCCGAGCGATATGCGCCGCACGCTGGGAGACACGCGCAATATCCAATTCACTTTTTATTACAATTAATGGTCTATGGAATCCCTGGTTTACATCCTGCTCTTTATCACGTCGGTGGTGGGCCTGACCTTCATCGTCGAGCGCGGCATTGTCCTGCGCTGGCGGCGCGTCGTGCCCGCCGAGGTCGAGGCCGTTGTCCAGGCCTGCCAGTCGCGCGCGGACGTGCCGAACCTCCGCCGCGTCTGCCAGCAACATAAATCCCCCACCAGCCGGCTGCTGTTGATTGGCGCCGAGCACCTGGACTGGCCCCGGGCGGAAATCACCGACGCCATTCAGACCCGCGCGCGCAATGAGGTGGCCCGCCTGGAGCGCGGGCTGGTGGTGCTGGAGATCATAGTCGGCATCGCGCCGTTGCTGGGCCTGGTGGGCACCATTTTGGGCATGATGACCGCGTTCGGGGATGTCGGGCAGGGGGGCCAGATTGATCCGGCCGAACTGGCCAAGGGCATTTCGCTGATTTTGCGCGCCACGCTCTTTGGCCTGCTGATTGCCATTCCGGCCCTGGTCTTTTGGAGTTATTACACCAAGAAAGTGGAATCCCTGGCCCTCGAGCTGGAGTCATTGTGCGACGAGTTCCTCCGCCGCCTCTACCGCGAGGAAGAGCCGCTTCCCCGGGGGAAAAGCTAACCGCCGCCCCGGCGAATCTTCGCTTCCCGATATGGCCTTGCGATTTTACACCCGAAAACGGCGGGAAGTCCCGACGGTGATCATTGTCGCGCTGATAGACATCCTCATCGTCCTGGTGATCTTCCTGATGGTGACCACGACGTTCAAGCAGCAGCCCGCGCTCAAGCTCGCTTTGCCCGAATCCTCCCAGGCCCAAAAGACCGGCGCCAGCGAAGCCCCGCCCCTGGTCGTCAGCATTGATCCCCAGGGCCAGCTCCGCCTGGGCGCCGACGCCCGGCCCGTCACCCTCGAGCGCCTCCGGCAAGAGCTTCTCGGGGCTGTCGCCAAAACCCCGGAACTCCGGCTCGCCCTGAGCGCCGATAAAATGGCCCCTTTCGGGCAGGTGGTGAAAGTGATGGACGTTGCCAAAGAAGCCAACCTCAAGGTCGTCAATGCCTACACCAAGGAAACCGGCAAGCCCTGATCCAGCCGCCGCGCGGCTCCGGCGTTTCGCCTCTGGATCGGCAGGCGCGCGCGGGAAAGGCCGGCTTTGGCGATTCCGCCGCGCCCTGTCCGCCTGCGGCGCGGCGCTGGGGCTGGCGGTTTCGCCCGCGGGCGGCCAGCCGCCGCCCGGGCTGGCGGCGCAAAAGTCCGGCGGGGACGTGGTCTTGAGCCTGACGGGCGCTCCCGGCAGCGGCGGCACGATTCAATATCGCTCCGGGCTTTCCGCCTCGAACACCTGGCACTACCTGGCCCACTTTGCGGCATTGTCCGCCAGCCCCTGCCAGGTGACGGAACCGGGCGCGCTCCACGCCGCGCGGTTTTACCGGGCGTTTTCTTATTCACTGCCCACGAACGTGGTGCCGCGCTCGAACATGGTTTGGGTTGCGCCGGGGGTGTTTGTCATGGGCAGCCCGGCGGGCGAGGCGCTTCGCGCCGCGAATGAAACCCAGCATACGGTGACGCTGACCCGGGGGTTTTACATGAACCAGTACGAGGTGACGCAGGGAGAGTACCTGGCGCTGATGGGGACCAACCCCAGCCGGTTCACCACCCAGGACTATAATGGAAACCCGATCAGCCCGGATTTGAGCCGGCCCGTCGAACAGGTGAGCTGGATTGACGCGACCAACTATTGCGGGCAGTTGACGAGCCAGGAGCGGACCGCCGGGCGGTTGCCGGCGGGCTGGAGGTATCGCCTGCCGACCGAGGCCGAATGGGAGTATGCGTGCCGGGCGGGAACGGCCACCGCCTTCAGCTTCGGCAACGCGATTCGCGGCGGAGCGGCCAACTTCCAAAACCACTACGAGTATGACGCGGGCATTGGGGATCTCTACGTGCCCGGCCCGGAGGTTCCGTGGCGGGCATGCACAACGGCCGTGGGCAGCTACCCGCCGAATGCGTGGGGGCTGTATGACCTGCACGGGAATGTCTGGGAATGGTGCCAGGATTGGCTCGGAACCTACCCGGCGGGGAGCGTGACTGATCCCCAGGGCCCGGCCTCCGGCTCCGGGCGCGTGTATCGCGGCGGCAGTTGGGATTATTGGGGCCGCTACAGCCGGTCCGCCTGCCGCTTTTCGCTCGCCCCGTCCAAACAGTACGACTTTATCGGGTTCCGGGTTGTCCTGGCCCCGGATCCGTAGGCCGCGCGGGCTTAAGCCTTCAGGCACGCCCCGGCCACCCGCTCGATTTGGGCATCGGTGAGTTCCGGGAACATGGGCAGGGAAATGATTTTGCCGACCAGCGCTTCGGTGACGGGGAAGCTGCCGGGCGGGTAGCCCAACTCGGCGAAGGCGGGCTGCAAATGCACGGGAATCGGGTAGTGAATCCCGTGGGAAATGTTGGCGGCGTCGAACGCGGCTTGCTGTTTTGCCCGATCGGGCACCTGCACCACGTAGAGGTGGAAAACCGGTTTGGCATACGGCGCCACCGGGGGCGTGAACAGGCCAGTGCCAGCCAGCAGCCGGTCGTACTTGGCCGCGGCCTGGCGGCGCGCTTCGTTCCACTGCTCCAACCGGCGCAGCTTCACGCGCAGCACGACGGCTTGCAGGGTGTCCAGCCGGCTGTTGAATCCTTTGATCTGGTGCTCGTATTTGACCTTCTGGCCGTGATTGCGCAGCGTCCGGACCTGTTCGGCCAGGTCGGCCCGGGTCGTGGTCACCGCTCCGCCGTCGCCGTAGGCACCCAGGTTTTTGCCCGGGTAGAAGCTGAACGCCGCAATGTCTCCCATCGAGCCGCAGCGCCGCCTTTTATACTCGGCGCCGTGCGCCTGGCAGGCGTCCTCGATCACATACAGCTTATGCCGCCGCGCAATCTCCAGGAGGGGGTCCATGTCCGCCGGCTGGCCATAAAGATGCACGGGCATGATTGCCTTGGTGCGGGGAGTGATCGCCCGCTCCACCTGCGCCGGGTCTATCGTGTAAAACCGGGGGTCACAGTCCACCAGGACGGCCCGGGCGCCCGCCTGGTCAATGGCGGACACCGTGGCAATGAACGTATGGGTGCAGGTGATGACCTCGTCGCCCGCGCCGATGCCGCACGCCAGCAGCGCCAGTTTCAGCGCCTCCGTGCCGTTGGCCACGGCCACGCTGTGCGGAGCCCGGCAGAACGCCGCAAACTCCTGCTCGAAGAGCTTGACGTCCTCGCCCAGGACGAAATCTCCGCGCGCGCACACCTTTGCCATGGCCGCATCCACCTCCGTTCGGAGCTGCTGATACTGCGCCACTAAATCCACGAATTGTATCTTTTCGTTGTTCATACCAAGCTTCTGCAAGTTAATACCCGGCGTTTACGCCGCTTCTTCTTAGCCCAATTCGCAAGCCGCCTCAAGGTCTTTTTCCCGCTCCGGGCTTGCTTTGCGGCCGGGAGCGGCGGAAGCTGTGGGCCGCAACGATTATGGCCAAAAAAGCGTTCATTACCGGCATTACGGGGCAGGACGGTTCCTACCTGGCGGAGCTGCTCTTGAGCAAGGGCTACGAGGTGCATGGGCTGATCCGGCGGGCGAGCACCTTCAACACCGCGCGGCTGGACCCCATTTATGACGATCCCCATTGCGACGCGCGCCGTTTATTTCTGCACTATGGCGACTTGAGCGACGCCAGCGCGCTGGCGAGGCTAATCGGCAAAATCCAGCCGGAGGAGGTTTACAACCTGGCGGCCCAGAGCCACGTGCGGGTGAGCTTTGACAGCCCCGAATACACGGCGGACATCACGGCGACCGGCACGGTGCGGCTGCTGGAGGCCATTCGCGAGACGGGCATCCGCCCGCGCTTTTACCAGGCTTCTTCGAGCGAGATGTTCGGCCTGGTGCAGGAGGTTCCGCAGACCGAGCGCACGCCCTTTTATCCGCGCAGCCCGTATGGGTGCGCCAAGGTGTTTTCCTATTGGGCCACCGTCAACTACCGGGAATCCTACGGGCTCCATGCCAGCAATGGCATCCTGTTCAACCACGAATCGCCGCGGCGCGGGGAGACCTTTGTGACGCGGAAAATCACACGGGCCGTGGCGCACATCCTGGCGGGATTGCAAGACAAGCTGTATCTAGGCAACCTCGAGGCCCGGCGCGATTGGGGCTACGCCCGGGAGTACGTCGAAGCCATGTGGCTCATGCTCCAACAGGACAAGCCGGATGATTACGTGATCGCCACGGGCGAAACGCATTCGGTTGACGAGTTCCTCACGGCCGCCTTTGCCTACGCCGGGCTGGACCGCGAGAAGCACGTGCAGATTGACGCGCGGTATTACCGGCCCGCCGAGGTGGACTTGTTGATCGGTGACGCGAGCAAAGCCAGGCGCCAACTGGGGTGGGCGCCTAAAACCCGGTTCCCGGAGCTGGTAAAACTCATGGTGGATGCCGATATCGAGCTGCTCCGCCAGCGCCGCCAGGGGCAGGTCCGCAGCAACCGGGAGCGCTGAATCCAGCCGGGAGCGGCCCACCGCCAACCCCTCCGAAGACGCCCCCCATCGAGCCGCGGCGCGCCAAGGTCAGTCCCCGCGGCGGCCACGCAAGCCCGTCCAGCCCGGCCCGGCCCGGCGCGCCTGCGATCGGGCGGCGACGGTTCAAGCGCGGCGCCTTGATTCAGAAGCGGAAGCTTACGCCAAAAACATGCAGATTCAGGCCCGGGTTGGGCGCGGCCAGCCCCGCGTTGGACATGTGCTGCCAGCGGTAGCCAAGCCGCCAATGCCTGGCCAGGTCCAAATTCAAGCCGGCGTGGCACGTAAATTGTATGGCCGCGCCGAAGTCGCGAAGCTCAAAATCATGGCGGCTGATATACGTGGGGCTTACCCCGGCGGTCAGCGACAACGGGCAGCGCTGCCGATGCAGCTCCAGGCTGGGCCCGACGCTTCCAATCACGGCATTATATTTGCGGTCCCCCAGCCAGCCTCCCGATAAATCCAGCCGGCCCTGCACGTCCCATCCTTTGCCCAGAGACCATTCCAGCGGCAGATGCCAGGTACCAAATACCTGGGCCAGGTTGAAATTCCGGCAACCCTGATTCGCCGGAATCCCGCCCCGCACCCCCACCGACTCCCATCGAAGCCCCTCACCCCGCCCCGGATAACTCCAGAACAAAAGACAGACCATCACCCAGTTCCCCATGCCGATACGGCCCAAAGTCTTCCTGGTAATGCTCATGTCATTATATCCTATGAGGAGACCTGGCTCGGCACAAGTTTCAACACGGCACGGAAGACCGGGCCGCGCGGGTTTCCGGGAAAGCCGCATCGGCAATCCCCGGCCGCCCGCACCGCCTTCGCTAACGCCCGCTTCCGGCTTTTGGCCGCGAACGGAAACCGGAGAGGCGCTCGCCGCGCCAAAACCGGTCAAAGCAGGCTTGCCATGCGAAAAAGGGGGTGCTATGCAAACCCCCGATGGATTCCGGCTCAAACAGGCCTTAGACCCGCGTCATGGAAATCAGTACCATTGGGCGCCCGCGCAATGTGGGGTGGGTTCGGGCAGGGGCGTTGCTCTATGGTGATTGGGGTGCCAGCAAGGCCTACGTCATTGGTCTGGGGGTTGCGGCGGTGGGTTTTGCGGCGCTGCCCCACTTGCTGGCCGTCTGCCTGGTCACGGCCATTGTTGGCATCAACTACATCTGGGTGTGCCGCTGCTTTGCGAATGGGGGCGGGGTTTATACCGCGGCGGGCTTGCACTCGCGGCGGCTGGCGATGGCGGGGGGATTGCTGTTGTTGGCCGATTTCATCGTCACGGCCTCGCTGAGCTGCCTGGACGCTTTTCACTACCTTGGCTTCGACCAGGTCGAAGCCAAGAAATGGGCCATCTCCGCCATCTTCCTTATTGGCGCCATGAACTTCTTCGGACCCAAGCACGCGGGCAGTCTGGCGATCTGGCTGGCGCTGCCGGTCGTTGCCGTGGTGATCGTCCTGATCGGCGCCGGCCTGCCGCACCTGGGTCAGTTCCATGCCCGCGCGCCGTCGGGAGGGCTGCTTCCCAACTGGGTGGCGTTTGTGGGCATGATCCTCGCCCTCTCGGGCGTCGAGGCCGCGGCCAGCAGCACGGGGGTCATGAAACTGGACCCCGGCGCCACGGTGGACAAGCCATCCGTGCGCATAGCCTCCCGGCGCGCGGTCACGGCGGTCATGCTGGAGGTGGTTATCGCCACGGCTGCCCTCAGTTTGCTGGCCATGTGCCTGCCGGTGGGCGAGGATCAACTGGCGGCGCACCGGGAGGATATGCTCCGGTTCATGGGGGAAATCTTTGTGGGGCCGTGGTTTGGCAAGGTGGTGGGCTGGGTCTTCGCCTTGCTGCTCCTGTCAGCGGTGAACACCGCCATCGGCGGCATGGTAGCGCTGCTGTATGTCATGGCGCATGATCGCGAACTGCCCCACACCTTCGTCCAGCTCAACCGCTTTGGCGTGCCCTGGGTCGCCCTGATCGCCGCCACCATTCTGCCGGTCATCGTGCTGGACCTCAATGATTCGGTCGAAGCCCTGTCCAGCCTTTACGCCATCGGCGTGGTCGGCGCCATTGTGCTGGACGTCGGCAGTTGCGCCTTTGCCCGGACGCTGCCCCTGACCGACCGGCAGCGCCTGGTCATGAAGCTGACGATCCTGCTCCTGGCGGCAATCTGGGTGACCATCGCGCTCCACAAACCGCGGGCCCTGGTTTTCGTGGTGATGGTGCTGGCGGTGGGGTTTGCCATCCGGCAGCTTGCCCGCCGGCATTTCCTGCCCCCGGAAGTTTCCGCGCCCGCCCCGGTTCCCGGCCCCCGGCCGGTGTCCGGCCAATTCATCGGCCAGCTCATCCTGGTCGCCGCCCGCGGCTGGACTCCCGCCCTCCAGTTCGCCCTGGAAGAAAGCCGCGTGCGCGGCTCCCGGCTGCTCGTGCTCTATATCCGCGAAATCGCGGTAAAGACGGGCATGAGCGGCAACTGGCAGAAAGACCCGGCCGCCAAGGCCCTCTTTACCCGCCTCGGGGCCGAGGCCGGCGATGTGCAGGTCAGCAAGCTCTACAGCATCAGCGATTCCCCGGCGGATACCATCATTGACATTGCCGCGACGTTTGGCGTGGACACCGTCGTGCTCGGCGGCAGCCGCCGCGCTGCCCTCGTCCATCTCCTCAAAGGCAACGTCGTCGCCCGCGTCGCGGCCAACCTGCCCGAGTCCATGCACCTGATAGTCATCGGGTAGCGCGGCCCGCCCTGCCCTGAGCCGTCCGCCATGGCGACGACCCGCTCTTCCGCCGGCCCGGCGGCTGGCCCCGCGCCGCCAGCCCGGGAGCAGACCTGTCGCGGCCCGTTTGCGATCATGGTCCTGCTTTTCTTTCTCTGGGGGTTCATGACCGTATGCAACGACCTGCTGATCCCGCGCTTCAAGTCGGCCTTCGCGTTGAGCTACTTCCAGGCGATGCTGGTGCCGCTGGCCTTCTTCGGCGCTTATTTCACCGGCGCGCTGCTCTACTTTCTGGCCTCCGTCCTCGCGGGCGATCCGCTTGCGCGGATGGGGCACCAGAACGGCGTGGTGCTCGGGCTGCTGATTTCAGCGGCGGGCAGCGCGCTGTTCTGGCCGGCGGCTTCCGCCCCGGCGTATCCGCTGTTTCTGCTCGCGCTCTTTATCGTGGGCCTCGGCTTTGCCGTGCTGCAAATCGCCGCCAATCCCTACGTCGCCCTCCTCGGCCCCGAACGGACGGCGGCCAGCCGGTTGAACCTGGCCGAAGCGTTCAACTCGGTCGGCACCACGATCGGCCCGCTGGCGGGCGGCTATCTCATCTTCGATTATTTCGCCCGGAGCGGAGCGCATGGGGCGGAATCGGTCAAGCGGCCCTACCTTTGGTTTGGCCTGACGCTGCTGCTCCTGGCGGCCGTGTTTTGGCGCCTGCGCCTGCCGCGCGTGGGCGGGGGCCGGATCGAGCGCGGCGTGGGCGCGCTCAAATATCCGCATGTCGTGCTGGGCGGGGTGGCGCTCTTCCTGTACGTGGGCGGCGAGGTCTCGGTCGGAAGCCTGATCATCAACTTCCTCGGCCAGCCCGGCATTGCCGGGCTCTCCGAACTGGAAGCCAGCTCCTACGTGTCGCTGTATTGGGGCGGCCTGCTCATTGGCCGGTTCATGGGCGCCGTGGCGCTGAGCGCGCTGCCGCCCCGCCGCCGGCAGTTCTGGCTGGCGGCCTTCCCGCTGGCGGGTTTCCTGGTTCTATGGGGGCTGCGCGGCGGGGAGGCCGTGTGGGGGTATTTGCCATTTTTAGCCCTGTGCTGGCTGCTGTTTCAGTTCAGCCGGGCGCGCGCGGGCCGGACGCTGCTGCTCTTCTCGGCCATGGCCGCCGCGCTGCTGTTCGTCGCCCTTCTGGCTGGCGGGCGCCTGGCCCTGTGGTGCGTGGTGGGCGTCGGGCTGTTTGCCTCCATCGGCTGGCCCAACACCTTCGCGCTCGCCCTGGAAGGCACCGGCCTTTACCAGGGCCAGGCCTCGGCCTGGCTGGTCATGGGCATTCTCGGCGGCGGCGTCCTGCCACCCCTCCTGGGCGGCATGGCCGACCTCACCCACAGCCTGCAGTTCGCCCTGATCGTGCCTTTGCTGGCGTTTGCCGGCGTCGCCCTCTATGGCTGGAAAGGACATCGCGTCGGACGCGCCCGCCCCAACTCCGGCCGCGACTGCAAATAAGCCTTTGTCCCCCGGCGGCGGAGGGGTTAACTTTTGCCTGACTGATGCAGAACCGCCCGAACCATTCCGAGGGGGCGCCGAACCCCGGTCCGCCCGGCCGCCTGCCCGAGCTGCTCGCCCCGGCGGGAGATTGGGAGTGCGCCCGGGCCGCGGTCGAGAACGGGGCGGATGCCATTTACTTCGGGCTGGAGAAGTTCAACGCCCGGATGCGGGCCAACAATTTCACCGAAGCCGATTTGCCCCAGCTCATGGAGTTTCTGCACCGGCGGGGCGTGCGGGGCTATCTGACGTTCAACATCCTGGTCTTCGAGGACGAGCTGGCCGCGGCGGAGCAATACGTGCGGGCCATGATCTCCGCCGGGGTGGATGCCGCGGTGGTGCAGGATGTGGGCATGGTCCGCCTGATCCGCCAGCACTCGCCCGACTTCCCCATCCACGTCTCCACCCAAATGACCATTACCAGCGCCGCCGGATTGGAGTTCGCGCGCGCGCTGGGCGCCAACCGGGTCGTGCTTGCGCGCGAGTGCTCGCTGCCGGAAATCGCGGCCCTGCGGACGCCGCCGGCGGGGCTGCCGCCGCTGCCACTGGAGGTTTTCATCCACGGCGCGCTGTGCGTGGCCTACTCGGGCCAATGCCTGACGAGCGAGGCCCTGGGCGGGCGCTCGGCCAACCGCGGCGAATGCGCGCAGGCCTGCCGCCTGCCGTATGAACTGGTGGCCGACGGCCAGCGGGTCGCGCTGGGCGACCGGAAATACCTGCTCAGCCCGCAAGACCTGGCCGGGCTGGAAGTGCTGCCCGAACTGGTGCGGCTCGGCGTGGCCTCGCTTAAGATCGAGGGCCGCCTCAAATCACCTGAATACGTGGCCAACATCACCCGCATCTATCGCCGCGCTCTGGACCAGGGGGGCGGCGACGGACGGATCACCCGCGCCGATCGCTATGGCATGGAGATGGCCTTCTCCCGCGGCCTGCATACCGGCTGGTTCCGGGGAACCCACCACCAGCAACTCGTGCATGGCCGCTTCGGCAAAAAGCGCGGCGTCTTCCTGGGCCCGGTGGCGCGCCGGGAAGGCGAGCGCGTCTGGGTCGAACTCCAGGCCCCGCTCAAGCCCGGCGATGGCGTGGTCTTTGATGCCGGCTGCCCCGAGCAGGACGAGCAGGGCGGCCGGGTTTATGACGTGCGCCGCGCGGGTCGCGGGCCGGAGAATGGCCGGCTGGCGGAACTGCGCTTTGGCCGGGGCGACCTTGATTTCCGGCGCATCCATGCCGGGGATAAACTATGGAAAACCAGCGACCCGGAGCTGGACCGGGCGCTGCGGCAGAGCTATGCCGGCGATGCCCCGCGGTTCCAGCGCCCCCTCCGGATGGAAGCCCGCGGCGCCGCCGGCCAACCGCTCACCCTCATCGTCCAGGACGAACTGGGGCATGAAGTCCGCCTGGCCTCGGCGATGCCGCTGGCGCGGGCGCAAAGCCAGCCGCTGACCACCCCCCGGCTGCAGGCCCAACTCGGCCGCCTGGGCGGAACGGCATTCCGCCTGGACGCGCTGCAGAATTCACTGGCCGGCGAAGTGGTGCTGCCCGTCAGCGAGCTCAACCGCCTGCGCCGCGAGGCTGTGCGGCAACTGGACGCCCGGCGCGCCCGGCCCCGGCAGTGGACCCTGCGGAACGACGCGCCGGACGCCGCGCGCGCCAACGCCGCCCCCCCGCCCGCCCCGCCCGGCGCGCCGCCGCATCTGATCGTCCTGGTGCGCAGCCAGGCGCAACTGGATGCCGCGCTGCACGCCGGGGTGGAGACGGTGTATTGTGAATGGGAAGACCTGAAAAAGTATCGGGAGGCCGTCGCGGCGGCGCGCCGCCATGCGGCCGCCACGGGCCGGCGGGTGGAAATCTTCGCCGCCCCGCCGCGGATTTTCAAAGCGGGAGAAGAATGGACGCTGCGGCAGGTCCGCGCCAGCGAAGCCGACGGCTACCTGGTCCGCAATTACGACCATTTGCGCTTCTTCGCGCGCGACCGGTGCGTCGGCGACTACTCGCTCAACATCGCCAACCGGCTGGCCGCCGACTACTTCCAGCGCCAGTTCGGCCTGGAGCGGATCACCGCCTCGTATGATCTGAACGCCGCGCAACTGGCCGCCCTCCTGCGCGGCGCGCCGCCGGAGTGGTTCGAGATAACCATTCACCAGCACATGCCCATGTTCCACATGGAGCACTGCGTCTTTTGCGCCTTCCTCACCTCCAGCGCCGATTACCGAACCTGCGGCCGCCCCTGCGATACGCGGGAAGTCAAACTGCGGGACCGCGTCGGCGCGGAGCACCCGGTCAAGGCCGACGCCGGCTGCCGCAACACCGTCTTCAACGCCCGCGCCCAGACAGGCGCCGAGTATGTCGCGCGCCTGCAGGCGCTGGGCGCGCGCCACTTCCGCCTCGAATTCCTGGACGAATCCCCGGCCCAGGCCAGCCGCGCCATCGCGCTGTATCGCCAACTGCTTCGCGGCGAGATTTCCGCCGCGCAAATCAGCCGCGAGTTGAAGCTGCTCAACCAGCTCGGCGTCACCCGCAGCCCGCCCCGCCTCTGACCCGCCCGCCGCCGCACCTTTCCGCCGGAAGCGCCCGCCCCGGCCCGGCGGCTCAAAGCGGGGTGCGGGCCGCCCAAAAAAAGGGCTGTTCTTTCTTCCCGGAGGCGGTAGTTTGGAAACGAAGCTTAGTTATGAAAAGAACCGTGTGTGTGTTCCTCGCCTGCGCGGCCGGCGCGGTCGGGCCGTTGCTGGGTTCCGATAAGCCGGTGCCGGGCTCGGAGAATGTGGAAACGGTGGTCAGCGTGGATCCCGCCACAGCGGAAGAAGACATGCGGCGCGAGCAGGCGATTGCCGAGTTTACCGCCCGGATGAAAGCGGCGAACTACCCGGCTTTGTTCGAGGCCGCGGCAAAGGAATTCAACGTGCCGGCGGACATTCTCAAAGCCGTGGCCTTTGCCGAGACGCGCTGGGAGCACCTGACCTGGCCGCCCGGCGAAACCGAATCGCCGAAAAACGGCATGCCGCGGCCCTACGGCATCATGTCGCTTTGGGACAACAAGTATTTCGGGCACAGCCTGCTGGAAGCGGCGGCGCTGATTGGCAAGACGCCCGAGGAATTGAAGAACGATCCCTACCAGAATATCCGCGGCGGCGCGGCCCTGCTGCGCCAGCACTACGACGCCAATCCGAAGCCGGAGGGAACGACCGAGGCGGACATCGAAAGCTGGCGCTATGCCATCCGCAAGTATTGCGGCATCCCGGAGCCAGACCTCAACGCCCGGCACGCGCTGGATGTTTACGTGTTTATGAGCCAGGGCTATCACCAATACGGCATCGAGTGGGATGGCCGCCCGGTCAACCTGGACCCCATCCGCGAGGAAACCCGCCGCATCGTCGCCGAGGAAGAGGCGAAACAAGCCGCCGCGCAGGCGGACGAAGCGCCCGCCGAAGCCCCGCCCAGGCCGAAACTGTCCTCCCATCCCCAGCCCAAACCGGAAGCGGTGATGGACGAGGAAATCACGCCGCCGCCCCCCGCCCAAAAATCCATCAAGCCGTGGTGGATTATCCTGGCGGTCGTGGTGGTCGTGGCGGCCAGCTTTCTGCTGAAGCGCCGGCTCACCCGTTCCGATTCCGCCTGACCCCGTTCCCCGGAGCGCGGGCGCCCCGGGCGTTCCGACGGCCGGCCGTGGGGGCCGGGCGTTGCGGCGACCGGCGATCCCGCCCGAATCCTGATGAACCCAGCGATGAAAGCAGTTGTTCTGCGCGGCAAGGAAGAAATGCAGGTGGAGCACGTCCCCTCACCGCCGCTGCAAGCGGGCGAGGTGCGGGTGCAGATCGAAGCCGCGCTGACCTGCGGCACCGACCTGAAAGTCTTTAAGCGCGGCTACCATGCCAAAATGCTGATCCCGCCCACCCGCTTCGGGCACGAGTTTTCGGGCGCCATTGCGGAAGTGGCGCCGGAGGTGGCGGGCTGGCGCGTGGGAGACCGGGTGGCGGTGGCCAATTCCGCCCCCTGCGGCCAGTGTTTCTATTGCCACCAGCGGCAGGAAAACCTGTGCGACGACCTGCTGTTCCTGAACGGCGCCTACGCCCGCTCCATCGTCGTGCCGGCGCGGATCGTGCAGAAAAACCTGCTGCGCCTCAAGCCGGAGACCGACTTCGCCGACGCGGCGCTGGTCGAGCCGCTGGCGTGCGTGGTGTTGGGGGTCGAAGACGCGCAGTTGCGCGCGGGCCAGCGGGTGCTGGTCATCGGCGCCGGGCCCATCGGCCTGATGTTTGTCGCGCTGGCCAAACACCTGGGCTGCCAGGTGAGCGTCGCCGGCCGGGGAAAAAAACGCCTGGAAACCGCGCAGCGCCTCGGCGCGGACCTGCTCCCGAGCATCGAAGGCCCGGCCGGCCTGGAAGCCGTCCTGGCTTCCGGAACGAGGTTCGACGCCGTCATCGAGGCCGTCGGCAAGCCCGAGACCTGGGCCGCCGCCGTGCGGCTGGTGCGCAAGGGCGGCACGGTGAACTTTTTCGGCGGCTGCCCGGCCGGCACCACCCTGACGCTCGACACCTCGCTCATCCACTACGCCAACCTCACGCTGCGGGCCAGCTTCCATCACACGCCGCGCACGGTGCGGCGCGCCCTGGAGTTCATCGAGGCCGGCGTGGTGCGCGCGGATGATTTTGTGGACGGCGAATGCGCGCTCAGCGAACTGCCCCTGCTGTTTCGCTCCATGGCCGCCGGCAACCGGGCGGTGAAGACGCTGGTGCGCGTGCGCGAATAAGCCGGGCCCGCGCCGGAAAGCGCGCGCTCCCCGCGGCGGCGCCGGCGCGCGGCTAAGGCGGCACCACCTGCTGAAACTCCGGGGACGAGCGCAGCGCGCGGAAACGCTCATCCTTCCGGGCGGTATCGAGCAAATCCCGCGCCTTGGGATCCTGCTGGAGCCGTTTCTGGCTCAGGTCAACCGCCTGGCGAAGGGCGGGCAGGGCCTCGGCGGTCTTGCCGAGGCCGCATTTCAACGCGGCCAGGTCGTACCAGGCCTCCGGGTTGGTGGGCATGAGTTTGACCAGCGCATCCAGCGACTGCTCGAGCTTGGGCACATTCTGCAGCACCGCATACGCCTGGGCCAGGCTGAGCACCGCCGCGGCATCCAGTTGCGGCTGCTTTTCCAGCTTGTCCACGGCCCGCTGCAAATCCGCGTAATGCCCCAGGCTGCTGTACACCGGGATCAGGCTGCGGAAAACATCGGCGCCGGCCTGGGGATGGTTCAGGATGCCTTCCAGGATCTGCACCGTGCGATTGGTTTGCTGGAGTTGGAGGTAGGCGCTCGCCAGGTCGAGGGCGGCCTGAAAGTTGGAGGGATTCTGCCGCACCTGTTCCTCCAGTTGCTGGAAGGTGATCTGGGCCTGCTCATAGCCCGCGCTCTGCTGGTAGCCCCGGATGGTGTCCACCAGCCCCTTCACCTGGCCATTGTAGGGATCCAGCTTCAGGCAGGTCTCGGCCACCAGGCGCGCGTCGTCAAAGCGCCGCGCCTGGAGCAGCAGTTGCGCGTAGCGGAAGACGGCCTCCGGGCTGTACGGGCAAAAGGCGATCGCCTGGCGGAAGGCAAAATCCGCTTCCTTGAATATCCGCTGGTACTCCTCGTGCGATTTGGGCCGGTACTCCGGCGGGCAGATATTGGGATCGGGGTTCAGGCGCCAGGCGTAAATGCCGCCGATGGAGCTGCGGAGCTTGGAAAAGGATTTCTGGGCATCGTCGTCGTGGACGAATTTGCGATCGCCGGTAAAGCCGGTGAAGTCGTGGCGCAGGTAGGTCTTTTCAATCCAATCGGTGATCTGCTTGACCGGCGTGTCGTAATCCACAATGTCCCCGGTCAGCCGCCGGGCGAACTGCCGCCAGAACTGGTGGTCGCGGTTGAGGATGTCCTCCGTCAACGTCGGCAGCGGCTGGCGGTTGATCTTCATGATGATCCCGAAGGGCGTCAGGTGCGGATACATCCAGTCCAGCGGGAAGCTCTCCTCCACGAAGAACTCGTTCTTGGGATTGTGATCGAAGATGACCTTGGTCAGCAGGCCGTTGATGTTCATGACCGCCACCTGGCCGGAGACCTGCACCCGGTTGTCAACCAGCTTCACGTCCTCGCCCGGTTTTAACTGCCCCGCCTGCAGGCGCCGCTGGGCATCGGTCACATACTCCTCGAAGCAGCGCCGGGAATCCTCCGGCGTGGCCGAGTAGATTTCGCGGTCGGGGTACACGCCGCCCCGGCTGCGGGCGATCTCGCGGGGATACGCCGCCTCCAGCAGCAAGCGGTTGAGCCGGATGCGCGTCCAGCTTTGCGGGTTCTCCTGGATGAAGTCCGTCAGGTACTCCGAAAGCTGAACCTGCCGGAAGCGTTCCGGCTCGTAAAACGGCCGGGCCTGCTCCAGTTGGGCCAGCTCGGTCTCGAGTCGCTCCTGCTTCCGGCGCAGCCGCTTCGAAGTGCTGCCATCCGCCAGCTCCTGGTCCACCGCGGCCTTCTCCTGCTGCAGGTCGCGGGCGCGCCGCTTGAGCTTAAGCTCGCGCTCCAGCAGCCCGTTCAAGTCCCGGGCCAGGTTCCGGCGCAGGCTCGCCTCCGCGCCCGGGGCGTCCAGCAGATGCTGCGTCGCCGGGCTGAGGTTCTCATACAGATACTTCGAGACCGGGTCCTGCTGCGGGCCGGGGCGCAGCCGGGCCGCGAACGCGGGCAGGTCAACAAAGTCCCGGTCGGCCAGCCACGACGTGTAGGTGCGGCGGCGCTTTTCGATCCGGTCGCCCAGCGCGGTGAAGGCCCAGTCCAGCGGCGCCACCGCCCGGGCCAGCAGGTTGGTCTGGTAATCCTTGTCCTTGAGCACCATGCGGAACAGCTCGCGGAAGAAGGGCGGATCAATCTGGGTGCTGCGGTTGTAATGCGCGCGGATGTAGCACAGGTACGTCCCGTCGGCCAGGGCGTTTTGCGTGATGATATAGACATCGCGCCGGTCGAACTTCTGATCCTCTTTGGGCTGGCAGGAGTGCGGCGTGAAGCTCTCGCAGAAGATGATATACGTCGGGCAAAAGCGCCCCGGATCCGTCCCGCCATACAGCACCGCGTTCCGGGTCATCTCCGGGTAGAGCGGCTGGCCGGCCGCATCCTGGAAGGGCGGGGTGAACATATCATGCCCGAACCAGTAGCCGAACCAGTGATGACGCTGGTTGCTGGGGAACCAGTGCGTAAGCGCGGAATAAACCGGCATGGCGGCAAACAGCCCCAGGGTCACCAGGAGCGGCCCGCGCTGGCGATAAACCAGCAGCGCCAGCACAAAGCCCACCGCGATGGCCAGCAGCAGCAGGTTGGCATAGATGGGCAGGCCATACTGATTCGGGGCAAAGGCGCGCCCCACCCAGTGCGGCAATTCCGAAAGCGGGATCACCCCCGCCGGGCCAAAGTAATGCTTGCCGGTCGTGTTCCAGAGGCAAAACAGCGCCAGCACCACCGCAAACATCCCGCCCGCCAGCCCCCACAGCCGGAACTGCTGATAGTGCGTCGCCATAAAGGCCGCCGTCAGCGCCAGCCCGTAGCCAATCAGGCAGGCCACAATGGTATGCGAAGAGCAGAGAAAGACCTTGACCAGGTCGGCCGAAGCCCGGTCGGGCGTGGGATTGAGCAGCATGATCAACAGCGCCCCCAGGCACAGGTACAGCGCCGACAAACTGATAATCCACGCCCGCTCGCGCCGCTGCATCTTGAAAAAGAACAGGAACGGCACCAGCCCGATAAACATATAAACCCAGGTGAACTCATCGGCCACGCCCTCAATCAACATCCCCAGCTGGCTGGCAAACCGCGTCGGATCGGTAATCGGGTTGGTCGGGTTGGGCTGCTCATACTGGCCGCGGCTCAGCGCGTGGAAGAACCCCTCCACCGTGCGCGGATACCCCCACTGCATGGGCGGATTGGACATGCCCGACACCGCCATGTAGAGGTAGAACGACACGCCCAGCATCCACAGCCCGGCCATCGCCAGCACGGTCTTCCAGTACGTCCCCAGCCCCCTGGTCCGAACCGCCAGCCAGATGGCGGCCACCAGCGAGCCAATCCCGATGGCATTGAACAGGAACAGCAACCCGGGCTTGGCCCCGATATTGTGAAACATGTGGTCGCCGGTAAACACCACCAGCAGGCAATCCACCAGGTACACGATGAAATTGCCCAGAAACGCGTCGCGCCCCAGCCGCGGATTGCCGGCGGCAATCGCCACCTCGATGCCCAGCGCGGCCACAATGAGACTCTGGTGCAGCGTAATGCAGACCCCAAACAGGAACGCCGCCCAGTAGGCGTAGCGCATCTGGTGCGGCGCGTAAATCCACCGCAGCAAACAAACCAGCACCGCCAGATACCACGGCACGCTGGTCACGGCGATGCGATTCACCACCACCGACTCGTTCCACATGAACCCGTCCAGCCCCAGCAGCAACCCGGCGCATACCGCCGCGACCAGGCAAATGGCGCTCTCCCATTTGCCGGTCATGTTCTTCAGCTCTTCAATCCCCTCCATGAGCATGCTGCTGCCGCGGGAAACCAGCAGCGCGAGCAGACCGCACGCCATGGCGCCCGAAAATGCCTGCCCCACCGAAACCCGCCAGGCCATGTTCCCGAACGGCAGCAGCACCGTCCAAAGCCAGCTATAAATCGTCCAAATCGGGTAACCAGGCGGATGTGGAATCCCGGCATAAAAGGCCCCCGTCACCAGCTCGCCCGAATCCTCCAGCGTCAACTCGGGCGCCAGCGTCAGCAAATAAACCACCCAAACCACCACAAACGTAATGGCGAGCGACAGCCAGTCAATCGGCCGGAACAGTGGCGGCACGGGTCCGGGAGCAGGAACAGGCAACGGCTTCGGCGCCTTACGCCCCTCCGATTCCGTCTTCTTTGGTTTGATCATAATGAGTCTCTCGACTTACCCGGACACCATAACCAACAAAACCAGGGCAACGCCAGTTGAATCTTCAAGCCACCACCCGGAACACCGCCCGCTCGACCAATCGCCGGAAACCGCCGGGGAAAAAGGCAAAAGAAAAAGGACCCCCGCCAGCGCCGCAAGCCGAACGGCAGGCCGGCGCCGCCGCCAAAGGGTCATGCCCGGAGGCCAACCCGGACCGGCAGCCGGCATCCTCCGCCCCACCTTCCCCGCCCTCCCCGGCCCCGACCCGAACGCCGGACCGCTAAAGCTCCTCCAAGCCGTTCCCCGGCGCCACGACCGGGCAGCCATCCCTCCCTGCCCACCCCGGCAGCGATCCCCCAACCCCATACCCTCTTGCCCGCCATTCCCACTCATTTCCCCCTGCCAACAGGCCGTGTACAAGGGGTGTACAAGGGATGCCCACCGGATGTACCAGCTAAAATCCCATGATCTCCCGGTGAGCATCCCTTGTACACCCCTTGTACACGGCCTGTTTGGGGCTATGCAGGGGCATAATGAAAGGGAATTGGCTGGGTGGGAGGCAGGCTTGGTGGGAGGGATGGGAGGAATGCCAGAACGGGGGTTAGGGGAAGTGTCCAATAATTAGACACTTCAAGTCTTCGCTAGAGTGTCCAATTATTGGACAGTTTTTGGGGTTGCCGGGGAGGCAGGAGGGTGGCCGGGATTGGCTTCGGGCGGGGCGTATGCCGGCGGGGCGGCTCAGGGGGGAAGGTCTTTGCCGGTGGAAGTGATGGTGAGTTTGCCGTGTTTGACGCCGCGCGCGGCGATCAGTTCATCGGCGATGGCTTTGACGGTTTGGGCTTTGCCGCGCACGGCGAGGACTTCCAGGCAGTTATGGTGGTCCAGATGGACGTGCAGCGTGGCGAGGATGAGGTGGTGGTGGTCGTGCTGGATATCGGTGAGGGTGGTCTGGACGTGCTGTTTGTGGTGGTCATAGACCAGGGTGATGGAGCCGGCGATTTCGCGGTCGCCGTAGTTCTGCCGGTGCTCGACCAGGCCGGCGCGGATGAGGTCGGCGACGGCCAGGGAGCGGTTGGCGTAGCCTTTTTCGCGGGTCATCCGGTCCAGCTGGGTGGCCAGGTCGGGAGGGACGGAGACGGTAAAGCGGACGACGTGGGGTTTTTTGGCGGGTTTCACAGGTTTCGCGGGTTGGGGGAGGCGCCGGGGTGGAGGCGGAGATTCGGGCGGAAAAGGGAATCAGGGGCTTTTGAATTGCATGCCGTCCCGGTTGGCGAAGCGCACGATCACGCCGTCGTCGCCGGTGCGTTGGTACCAGGTGAGCTGGCTCATGGGGGCGTGGCTGCTTTGGCTGCGGGGGCTGCGGGGCCGGGGGCCCAGGCTCCAGAGCACCCAGCGCACCGGGCTTTCGGCGGGCTGGGAGTAGAACTTGCCGTGGTCGCTTTTGAGGTTGGGGTAATTGGTGGGCACCCAGAGGGCGTAGTTGCCGGCGGGCTCGCCGTTGAGCAGCAGCGGCCCGGGCGCGGCGTATTTATAGGTGTGGCCGGGAGAGAACGGGTCTTCCAGGTTGGCTTCGCGCCCGTCCTCGCCGCTGCGGGGCAGGTAGCGGCTTTCGGAGAGTTCGCCCGGCAACTGGCACCAGTGGTCGCGCAAGTTGTTGTTGCAATTCTCGCGCACGGGGGGGACCCGGCCGCCGTGGTCGTCGGCGTACATTTGCAAGGCCAGGCCGATGCCGTAAAGCTCGGCATGGACCTTGGCCACCAGGGCTTTTTCGCGGGCCCGGGCGATGGCCGGGAGCAGCAGGCTGGCCAGCAGCGCGATGATGGCGATGACGACCAGCAGCTCGATGAGGGTAAAGCCGGGCGCGCCCCGCGGCGGGGCGGCGGGGCGCGCGGGCTCACACTCGCGACGGCGGCTCATGGGAGCAGCTTAAGCCGTCAGCGCACGCGTTGCAATCGGAAGAAGCGCGCGGGCGCCGCCGCCGGGTCGAGGGTCACCGTCCAGCGGTCGTTGGCCAGCACGGGGGAATTGGTCACCGGCAGCCAGGGGCCGCCTTCGGCGAGGGCCGGCTGGCTGAACAACTGGTAGTTGGCCAGCGAGGCCGGCCAGGAAAGGACGGTGGGGGCGGGGCCGGACACGCTGAGGAGCGGCGGTTCCGACGGCAGGATTTGCTGGACGAACAGCTCGTAGCCGTTGGTGCCCTGCGAGCCGGAGTTGCTTTCCTGGTTGAGGATGCCGATGGCGTCGAAGACATAGTCCGGCGCGGGGCCGAGGTCGTAGCGGGGGTGGCGCAGCCGGAACATCCGGTTTGCGCCGTCGGTGACCTGGCAGAGGCGGTTGCCCCAGGTGTTGGTGGGGTTCCAGCCGTTGGGGCTCAACAGGGTCAGGCCGTTGATCCGGACGCGCATGCTCTGCCAGTGTTCGCCGCCCGTGGCGCGCGTGGCGTCGAAGATGTCCTCGGACGTGCCGGGATTGTTGTCGTCGGGGCGCATGAGCGAGAGCAGCGAGATGACTTCCGGCGCGGGCAGGCCGTAGTTGGAGGAGACCAGCGAGATGGTGAAGTCAAAGTCCGGCTCGTTGCGGTGCATTTCATTGATGTTCCGCTTGCCCCCGTAGAAGAGGCTGGCCTGGGCCGTGACGGAAACGAGGTCGCCCTTGCGGAAGGCGTGGCCGGTGAGCGGGTCGTGGTTGAGCCGCGCGATTTCGGCCAGCCACTCGCTATTGCTATAGCTGAAGGAATCATCGCCGGGCGAACGCCGGGTCGCGTAGTTCTGGCCCATCCAGCAGAAGGTGCCGCCGCGGTCGCCCGGCGCGGTGGCCTGCACCACGATCTGCCATTCGCCGCCCATGGTGCCGACGTAGGCCGGCTGGAAATTGGGCGTCGCGTCCAGCATTTCGTCCGGGTCGGTGAGCAAAACGCCCTGCACCGTGAGCGGGTAGGCGGGCGTCCAGGCGCTCTGGCCGACGGCGTTGACGGCTTGCAGGTTGGCGTGGGTTTCCGCGAGCGCGGACGCGGCCGGCAGCAGCGCGGCCAGGGCCAGTGCGCCCCACCGGCCGGCGCGGGCCGGCGTCCGGGGCGTGGAGGTCGTTTCGTTTGGTTTGGTTGCTAGTATTACGTTCATGCCAAATAATATGAAGCAAGGCGCGGCGGAGCGCAAGGCGAAAAAGCCGCCCGCCGAAAGCCCGGCCCCGGCGGCGGGTTCCGCCGGGCGGCGGCGCGGGCGGCGGCGCCGGGGGCGGGCGGCGGGGCGGGAATAAGGGTTTGACACCGGGCGGGCGCGGCCCTACTGTGGCGGCACATCAATTTTATGGCTGAGAATATTCCAAATGTTCCGACCGGCGCGATGCCGCCGAAGAAGGAAACCGGCAAGGTTCAACCCAAGAAGGAAACCGTCCGCATCAATTTGCCGCCCAAGCCCTCAGCCGCCCCGACGATCAAGCTGCCGACGCTGCCCCCCGGGGGGCCCGCCGGCGGCCCGGCAGCCGCGGCTCCGGTCGCGGCGCCCGGCGCGGCGCCAGCGGCCCGGCCGGCCGGGGCTCCGCGCGCCGCCGCGGCGCCGGCGGCCCCCGCCGCCCCCGCCGCGGGAGCGGGCCGCGCCACTCCCGCCGCCCCGCGCATGGCGGCCGCGCCCGTGGCCGCCCGGCCCGCCCTGGGCACCCTGGACACGGTGCTGGCGATTGCGGCCGCGGTCATTGGCGTGCTGGCGCTCCTGACCACGTTGAACAACATGTTCGAGTGGATCTGGAAGACGTAGGCCGGCGGGCTTTTCTGGTTTTGGCCGTGTAATCAACCGCAACCCTGTTTTATTTGTATTTGACTATGGCAGCTCCCAATATCGTGAATGTGACCAAGGCAACCTTCGCCGCGGAAGTGCTGAACGCCGCGGGGCCCGTGCTGGTGGATTTCTGGGCGGAATGGTGCGGCCCGTGCAAGGCGATCGGGCCGATCCTGGATGAATTGGCCGCGGAATACAGCGGCCGCGTGAAGATTGCCAAGGTGAACATTGATCACGAGCAGGAACTGGCGGCCGAGTATGGCGTCCGCGCCATCCCCACGCTGCTGCTGTTCCAGAAGGGCCAGGTCGCGGAGCAGATGGTGGGCCTGCGCAGCAAGCGCGAGCTCCAGAACAGCCTGGAGCGCGTCGCGGCCTGAGCGGCTTCGGAAGCCGCCGCCGGAAGCGCGCGGCTCCGGAAGGGGCCGGCCGCGCCGGGACCGCCGCCATGAAGGCGTTTATCTTCACGCCCGGGCAGTTAGCGCGGCGCGCGGATTTCTATTACCAGCTCGGCCAACTGACCGGCGCCGGGCTGGGGCTGGTGCAGGCGCTGGAGCAGGTCCGGCGCAATCCCCCGGCGAATTCCTACCGCGCGCCCCTCGGGCGGGTGCTGGTGCAGCTCGCCGCGGGCCGCACGTTCAGCGAGGCGTTGTGGCAGGGCGGCCCGTGGCTGCCGGAGTTTGACCTGGCCCTGCTGCGGGCCGGCGAACACAGCGGGCGGCTGGAGGCCTGCTTCCGGTTGCTGGCGGATTATTATACCGACCGCGCCCAACTGGCGCGTCAAATGATCAGCAACCTGGTTTACCCGGCGTTTCTGCTGCACTTCGCGGTTTTTATTTTCCCGCTGGCCACGTTGCTGCTCTCCGGCGACTGGGTTGCCTACCTGGGCCAGACGCTGGGGATGCTGGCCCCGCTTTACGCGGGGGTGGGGCTGGGGATCTTCGCGGCCCAAAGCCAGCATGGCGAATGGTGGCGGGCGGTTTGGGAGGCGCTGCTGCATCCGCTTCCCGTGCTGGGGCCGGGGCGGCGCTGCCTGGCGCTGGCGCGGCTGGCGGCGGCGCTCGAGGCCCTGCTCAGCGCCGGGGTGACGATCATCGAGGCGTGGGAACTGGCGGCGGCGGCCAGCGGCTCGCCGGCGCTGCGCCGGGCGGTGCGGGCCTGGCAGCCGCAGGTCAAAGGCGGCCAGACGCCCGCCGAGGCGGTGCGCGCGTCCGGCCGCTTTCCGGAGCTTTTCGCCACGCAGTACGCCACGGGCGAAATCAGCGGGCGGCTCGACGACTCCCTGCGGCGGCTGCGGGACTACTACCAGGAGGCGGGCGCGCGCAAATTGCGCGCGGTGACGCGCTGGGTGCCGCGCGCGATTTATATCGGGATTATGCTGCTGATTGCCGCCCGCGTGCTTCTGTTCTACACCCGGTACTTCAACCTGGTGCGGGACGCGGGCGGTTTCTAGCCCGCCGGGCGGGCGCGGGACGGCGGGTCGGCGGACGCGGTTGCCGAAGTCGGCGCGGCGGGCGGGCGGGCGGATTTTGGGAACCGCCGGGAGCGGCGGGCTTTTGCCTTTCCATTCCATCCGGCGGGCGGTTAAATGACCCGATGCGCGAATCATCACTTGCTTTCCTGAAGACGCTGGTCAACACGCCCAGCCCAACTGGTTATGAAACCCGCGGCCAGCGGGTCTGGCTGGATTACGTGGCGCCGTTTGCCGAGGAGACTTTTTCGGACGCGTACGGCAACTGCGTCGCCGTGTTGAACCGGGGGGGATCGCCGCGCCTGATGCTCGCCGCCCATGCCGATGAAATTGCCATGGCCGTGAGCTACATCAACGACCAGGGGTTTATTTACGTGCGCAAGCTGGGCGGGGTGGACGCGGCCATCACCAAGGCCCAGCGCGTGATCATTCACAGCCGGGGCGGCCCGGTCAAGGGCGTCGTCGGCAACCTGGCGCCGCACCTGATGAAGGAGGAGAAAGACCCGAAACCGCCGCGGATGCACGATTTGTTCATTGACATCGGCGTGGCCAGCCGGAAGGAGGCGGCGAAGCTGGTGCGCATTGGCGACCCGATCACCCTGGACGATGAGTTCGAGCTGCTGCGCAATGACCTGGCCGTGGCGCGGGCGTTCGACAACCGGGTGGGCACTTTCGCCGTGGCGGAAACGCTGCGGCTGCTGCGGGAGTCGCCGGGGCGGCTCCGGGCCGAGGTGTGCGCGGTGTCCAACGTGCAGGAGGAAGTCGGCCTGCTGGGCGCGCGCCAGATCGCCTACTCGCTTCAGCCCGATTTGGCGCTGGTGGTGGATGTCACCCACGCCACCGATTACCCCGCCATCAGCCTCCCGCAGCACGGCGACATCCGGGTCGGCCGGGGGCCGGCGCTCACCCACGGCGGCTGCAATCACCCGGCGGTGGTGGCGCGGCTCGAGGCGGTCGCCCGCGCCCAGCGGATCCCGCTCCAGCACGAGGCCATGTCCGCCTCCAGCGGCACCGACACCGACGTGATTTTCTGGACGCGCGGGGGCATTGCCAGCGCGCTGGTCAGTCTGCCCAATCGCTACATGCACTCGCCGGTGGAAGTGGTCAGCCTCCGGGACCTGGAGCTGATTCCGCGGCTGCTGGCCGCCTTTGCCCGCTCGCTGGCGAAGGGCGAGCGGTTCAAGGTCAAAATCTGAGCGGGCTCAGTGCGGGCGGTGCATCTGCCAGATGATGCTGCCGCCGTGAATCAGCGCCAGGATCAGCAGGCCCGCGCCTGACCAATGCTCCATGCGCAGCAGCGTCCGCTCGCTCAGTTTGCCGTGCCCGAGCGAGACCGCCCAGCTAAGGCCCGCAAACCACGCGCTGGTGGCCACGGCCACCCCGGCCACGCAGGCCAGCTTGCCCGGCCAGTCGGGCGTGACCCACTCGCGCGAGATGAAGTTGGCCGCCAGGATGATCCAGAAGACCAGCACCCCGACGTTGCCCAGCACCCGCACCGCGCCGGTCATGAAGGCCGAGTGGGGATGCAGCCGCTCCTCCAGCCGCGCTTCGAGGCGCTCCGCCGCGCCGCGCAGCCGCATCGGCGGCTCATGCACCGATTTGGAGAGCAGGAACTTGCACCCCAGAAACAACAGGAAGACGAAGCTGAACAGCTCCATGGCCGCCTTGACATAGCCGCGCGTGAAGAAGGTCGCAAACCCGGTGAACGCGATAAAACAGTAGATCACCTCCATGGTCGTCGCCCCCAGCCCGATCAGGGCCGCCCATTTGAACCCGCGCCGCGCCCCTTCGTTCAGGATCGTCAGGTTGATCGGCCCGATGGGGATCGAGAGCAGCAGCCCGCTGATGATCCCGGTCAGCCCGGCGACTAAAATCGGCGGCAGCGAGTGCATGCGGGGTCAGCCCGGCGCCGCCGGCCCCGGGAGCGCCTCCTCGTCCTCCTCCTCGTCTTCAATTTCGCGCCGCATCCGGCGCGAGATGTGCGGCCGGATAAACCCATAGACCAGGTACGCGGTGAAAAACACCGGCAGGACAAAGACCAGGAGCTTCTCGCGGAAGATCATGATGCTGCCCAGGAACAGGATGGCCACGAGCGTCTTGGTGAACGTCCGCGTGGCCCGCAGGTCCAGCGTCTTGAAGCTCGGGTATTTCACGTTGCTGACCATCATCCAGGACAGGAACAGCAGCAGCACGGGCAGGCAGTAGCGCCACCAGCCCGTGGCGAATTCCTTTTCATCCCACCAGATCATGAACAGCGTCAGCGAGGCCACCAGCCCCGCCGCCGACGGGATGGGAAAGCCGAGAAACTCGCGGGACGCCGCCGTTTTCATGGCCGCCAGGCAGTTGAACCGGGCCAGCCGGAAGGCGCCGCAGAGCAGGTAAATGGAGGCGATGAACCAGCCCCACTCCGGGTGCCCGTGGAAGACATCCTTGAGCACGACCCGGTGCACCAGGAAAGCCGGCGCGGCCCCAAACGAGATCAGGTCAGCCAGCGAGTCGAATTCCCGCCCGAACGGGCTTTCCACCCCGCCCATCCGCGCCACGCGGCCGTCGAACAGGTCGAAGATGCACGCCAGCAGAATGAACCCCAGCGCCACCTTCACCGGCTGAAAGTCGCCCCCGGAAATATTGGCCTCCACGATCTTCGTCAGCGCGACAAAGCCGCAGAACAGGTTGCCCGCCGTCAGGAGGTTTGGCAGAAAGTAGATTTTGAGCTTCGGCTCGTCCGCGTCCGCGCGCGGCGGGGCGGGCGCGGCCGGTTTCTGGGGGGGGGCGCTCATGCGTGCTTATTCCCAGGCGGCCAGCACCGTCTCGCCCCCGACCACATGGTCGCCCAGCTTCACCCGGATTTTTGCGTCGGCCGGCAAATAGACATCGGCCCGGGAGCCAAACTGGACCAGGCTGATGCGTTCGCCCGGGGCCACCGTGTCGCCCAACCGCGCAAAAGGCACGATCCGGCGCGCGATCACCCCG